>Ga0078972_1001531_pt1 | contig 76097 bp, 69 predicted proteins | sample YelNatPaOPGAMG01_FD_67568 | JGI IMG/M metagenome (GOLD analysis project Ga0078972, IMG submission 67568) | Hot spring thermophilic microbial communities from Obsidian Pool, Yellowstone National Park, USA - OP-RAMG-01 (SPADES assembly) (version 2) | ecosystem: Environmental > Aquatic > Thermal... | reverse complement strand
ATTTATATTTATTTTTACAAACAGCATATCTTTAATCAGATTATTTTATTTCTGTAATGGCATAATTGAAAATGAACTATTATAAACTTCAGGATAAACCCTGTATTGCGGCATTGGTGGATTTGGAGTATCACCCACTCCATTTATATTGTAATTTAATTGTAAATGAAGATTCCCATCCCGCATTAGTTGATAAGTATACTCTGCTCTATCTAAGTTAAAATACGGAACTGCTGAAATATTAATTGGCTTATCAGCAATAACTTTTATACCCCAACCACTGTTATTTTTTATTTCAAACCATCGCACATCAGAGTAATTTCCATATTCCTGCGGTTCAATGTATGGATTCATAATAGAATCAATTTGAACACTGTAAATGCCTAACTTCGCTCCAGTTTTTCTATCAGGATAATTTTCATGTGGTCCTCTGCCATACCATGTAAGATTTTGAAAATTATCCGACATCATAAATTTAATTCCAATACATGGCAACCAGCTTACATTGAAATATCCAAGTGGAGTTATATTGTGTGAGATTTTAACACTACCATCATCTGAAAATTGATATGTAAATTCATTAACCAATAAATCACTGCTTCTTGAAAACGTTGTGTATGATTTTATTTTTATTATAGCATTCTCTTTGTCAACTTCAAATTTTTCTACTTTATTTTGAAATTCATTGAGTCCCATGTTATACCAATCTCTTTCTTCAGCTTTACCCCAATCTGACTTTTCATTAGAAATTGGTGCTCGCCATATATTTGTATTAAGTGAGTTTATTATGAAATTGTTTTTATCAAACAAATTCATTGAACCTGTTGATTTATCAATCTCATATCTCACATCATTAATTTTAATAGAACAAATATTATTACTCTCTTCAATTACTACTTTTGAATTAAATTTTTTCTCTAAAGATGTTTTTGCAAAATCTATATTCTCATTTAAAACAAATTGCTGAAAGTTAATTTCAAAACCTTTTTCTTTGAATGGTTCATCATTTCTAAGTTTGCAGGATAGTTCAACTACATAATCTCCATTTTCTAAATTTCCTTTTATTGGCAAAGCAAAACTTTTTTCTGATTGTGGTTCTACATTTAAATTAATTTTATCACTCTTTTCAATCTTTCCATCTTTATATAAAAACCATTCTATATCAAACTCATTGAGATTTGTATGAGAATATTTATTGACAACCTTGAATATTCCGCTCTTTGGATTATCTGAATAAAAACGAACTGGCGACATGCTGTGTTTTGCCTGCCATAATTCAGGTTGTGGTTTTCTATCGGCTGTTATCATTCCATTAATGCAGAATGGACTTATTCCAAATGTTAAATATTCATTCCCTTCAGTAATTTCATCGAACTTAAGCCAGAGAATTGGTTGAGCATTTTCAAGTTTATCATAAATTTTCACATCATCAAAAATAAAATTAGAAAGCCAGCCCAAATGCTGGTCATTGTCCCTAAATGCATCTCTTCCGATATTTACGGGATAATGTGAAGAATTAATATCTCTGTCATATTTTTTTGAGCCCAAAATTTTTCCATCAATTGTTAATGACATTTCTTTTCCATTATAAACTGCTTTTACCTTATGCCATGTAGAATACCAATCTTCAGGCAATTTAATTTTAAGTGCATTCTTGTATGAATTAATATAGAAACTCAGTGTATCTTCAGTTATTTGTGTTACTCCAAATTGATATGCTTTTGTTACGAGAGGATTTTCTAAATAAAATTTTTGTGGAAAAACTGTAAACTCAATTATCAAATTATTACCTCTCAAATCAAGTCGTGGGTCATCATATACTTCAATCCAATCATCCAGACCACTTAACTTAATTGCTTTTCCATCAAGTCCTTGAACAATTTCTGGTCTTCCCATTACACTACATTGAATATTGTTTGGCGAAAAATCTTTTACAAATCTTGCTTTAACTTTCAGTCCTTGGTCAACCCAATCCCATACAAATCCGCCTTGAAGTTTTGGAACTTGATAAATTATTTCCCAGAATTCGTCAAAATTGCCCAAACTATTTCCCATTGCATGAGCATATTCTCCCATTACAACAGGCTTTGATGTTGATAATCCAATTTGTCTTAATCTTGAAGGGGTAGGATATCTTGGACCAATTATATCAACATAAGGAGCTTCGCCGTCAGGCCAATTTGATTGATGCATTAAAAATCGTGTTGGGTCAAATTTTTTAATATACTCTGCCATTGCATAATGCGGTTTATCAAGTCCACATTCATTTCCAGTACTCCACATTATCACACTTGGATGATTTTTATCTCTTTGAACCATTCTAACAAATCTGTCCATAAAAGAATTAAAATAATCTTCTCTTGCAGGAAATGTATTTTCAGTGTAATGACATTCTGCATTTACTTCATCTTGAATTAAAATTCCATATTCATCACATAGGTCATACCACAAAGGGTCATTAGGATAATGACTTGTTCTTACTGCATTGAAATTAAACTGCTTGAGTAATTTTATATCTTCGAGCATCAATTCTTTTGTTAAAGTTTTTCCGCCAGATGGATTGATTTCGTGACGGTTTGTCCCTCGAATATAAATTGGCATTCCATTCATCATTGCAATTCCATCTTTAACTTCTAATTCTCTAAATCCTACTCGTTGACATAAAATTTCAATTACTTTTTCATTCTGGTCAATTAATTCAATAATAAGTTTATAAAGATATGGATGTTCATCCGACCATTTTTTAGGTGATGCAACTTTTTGAGTTAAAGTTGTTTGCAATTTATCTTTTACTTCAATGTAATCAGAATTATTTGAAAGAACTTTTTTATTAGATGAATCGTAAAGTGTATATCTAATTTTTACTTTCGATGATTTTTCTTTATAATTTTTTAATGTAACATCAAGAATCAAATTTGCATCTACATATTTTTCATCAAGGTCTGTTTTGATAAATAAATCACGAATAGTCAATTCTGGTTTAGAATAGAGATAAACATTTCTATAAATGCCAGAAAATCTGAACATGTCCTGGTCCTCAAGATACGAACCATCACACCAGCGTAGAACCATAACAGCAAGTAAATTATTTCCCTTTTCTAATTTATCTGTAATATCAAATTCAGCAGGTGTCATTCCATCTTCGTGATATCCAACATATTTTCCATTTAGCCATACAAATGCTGCTGATTGAATTCCGTCAAAGTGAAGAAAGATTTTCCTATTTGTCCAACCAGAAGGAACTTTAAAAGTTTTTCTATAGAAACCAGTCGGATTAATATCATCAGGCACATAAGGTGGATTGTAAGGATAAAATTCCATTGGAATATTTCTATACATTAAATGGTCATATCCCTGCATCTGCCAGTTTGAAGGAACAGGAATTTCTTTCCAAGTTTTGTCATTAAATTCTTTTTTATAAAAATCTTTTGGTGCTAATGATGGATTAATTTTATAATCAAATTTCCAGTTGCCGTTTAGCGATAGAAAGTAAGAAGAAAGATTGTAGTCTCTCTGTAAAGCTTTATCAATATTTTGATAAGGAATTAATATTGCAGCTGGTTCTTCTTTATTTTCTCCGAACACATTTGGATTTTCGATATACTTATTGATATCGAAATCTAATTGTGGATAAATGTAATTCGTTAATAAAATGATAATCAAAACAACTTTAAAAATATCTTTTCTCATAGCTTCCTTATTATTTTTGTTTATAATGAATAATTGACAAATCTGAAAGAACTTTTGCACTTTGTTCTGGAGTAATATCTCTTTGCGGTTCTGCAAGCATTTCATATCCAACCATAAATTTTTTTATTGTTGCCGACCTTAAAAGCGGCGGATAAAAATGCATGTGCAAATGCCATTCTTTATGTTCTTTGCCATCAGTTGGTGCTTGATGAATTCCAGCAGAATATGGAAAGCTCGTTCGAAATAAATTATCATACTTTGTTGTAATAACTTTTAATGCATTAGCAAAATCTTTTTTTTCATCATGCTTGAGTTGAGTAATATTAGCAACTTTTCTTTTAGAAATAATTAATGTTTCATAAGGCCATATTGCCCAGAAAGGAACAAGCACAACAAAAGAATTATTTTCATAAACAACTCTTTCTTTCAATTTTAATTCTAATTTGAGGTAATCTGAAAGCAAACTTCGTTTGTATTTTTTGTAATATATTTTAAAATTCTTCAATTCCTTTGAAGGTTCAATTGGAATACTTTCCTGAGCCCATATCTGGCAATGAGGATGAGGATTGCTGTTGCCCATCATAGTTCCTTTATTTTCAAAAATCTGAACATAATTAATAAAAGGTTTAGAGCCGAGCATTTTAAATTCTTCAATCCATGTATCAATTACTTTTTCAATATCTGGTTCTGACATTTCAGCTAATGTTAAATCATGTCTTGGTGAAAAATTTACAACTCTGCAAATACCTCTTTCACTTTTAGCAATCAATAAATTGTTATCAAATTTATTTTCAGGAATATTTTCAAGTAAAGCAGAAAAATCATTAGTAAATACAAAAGTGCTTTCATAGTTTGGATTTGTTTCACCATTAGCTCGTTTATTGCCAGGACACAAATAACAATTTGGGTCATATTGTGGACGGATTTCGTCATCAACTTTAGAAATTTCACCGTGCCAGGGTCTTTGAGTTCTATGTGGTGAAACAAGAATCCATTCACCTGTCAAAATATTTTTTCTTCTATGAGGAAAATTATTTAGTTCAAATTGTTGCATCTTCATAGACTTTAATAAAACTTGTTCCTTTGTTGATTGATGTTATATAATATTTAAGTTCTATACCAAATTTTCTTTTATATTTTTCAGCAAAAAGATTGCAAATATCATTTACATCATTTCTCTCAATTAAATTAATTGTGCAGCCGCCAAATCCGCCGCCCATCATTCTTGCACCAAAAATTCTATCATCGTTTTTTGTAAGTTCTACAAGAAAATCTAATTCTTCGCAGCTTACTTCATAATCTTTGCTCAATCCTTCATGAGTTTGATACATTAAATTTCCCACAGTTGGTAAATCTTTTTTCTTTAATGCATTGCAGGCTTTTAATAATCGGTTATTTTCTTCAACAACATATTTACATCGATTAAATATTTTTTCCGGCATTTTATTTTTATAATCATAAATCATCTCTAAAGAAACATCACGCAAACTTTGAACATCTGGGAAATCTTTTTGAATTATCTGAACACCTTCCTTGCATTCTTTTCTTCTTTGGTTATATTCCGAAGAAGCAAGTGAATGAGAAACTCCTGTGTTAAACAGAACTATTGAAATATTTTTGAATTCAAATGGGATATATTCATACTCGAGAGAACGGCAATCAATTTTCAGGACTTTATTTTCTTCACCAAAGATATTAATGTATTGATCCATTATTCCGCATTTTACACCAACGAATTCATTTTCAGATTTTTGAGAAAGTTTTACCAAATCGAGTTTATCAATCTTCAAATCAAAAATATAATTGAGTGCATAAGCCAAACCAGCTTCTATTGCTGCAGATGAAGAAAGACCAGCCCCAATTGGAATATCGCCGCCAAAAACACAATTAAACCCATTAATTTTGTATCCGTTTTTATTTAACTGGTCAACAATTCCCATTAAATAATTAGGCCAGTTTTTTTCAGATTTTTCAATTTTATCTATAGAAAATTCATGGCTTTCATTAATATCGTAAGCATAAAGTTTGCAGTTATTGTCATTCCGAGGAGAAATAGCAAAATAGATTGCTTTATCTATAGCACCAGGCAAAACAAATCCCATATTATAATCTGTATGTTCACCAATAATATTTACTCTACCAGGTGAACGAAGGATTAAAGGATTTTCACTAAAAAGTTCTCTAAATTTTTTTTCTATAGACTGCACATTCGCCATAATTTCACCTTATGAAATAGTAACTTTTCTGTTTTTTATGTATAATATTCCACCAAATAAAATCATTATAGCTCCCCACCAAATATTTGGATGAGTTTCACTCAATACTGTGAAACGAGCCGAAGGATTTAATAAATAATAAATCCCTGTTAAAAAAATTATTCCCCCCATTATCAAGAGGATTAATCCTACAAAATACCAGATTGGTTTCATGCCTTTGACTGTCATTTCTATTCTCCTTTATTACCAGAAAATTATGTTGAGTATTACTAAGACAATTAAAGAGATAATTGCAACAAATTCAGGTTTCTTAACAAATGGTAAGTGTTCATCATACTTTTCTTCAGTTAATCCTTTTACCAATCCAACTAATTCTTCTTTTGGTTTTTTCTTTGTAAATAAACTTATTACTACTGTGACAACAGCACATATTAACCATGCCCACCATGCTCTCCAGAAGTTTGCTGCCATATCACTCTGAACACTCGACATTGTTATTAAACTTTCATTGAACCAATGAAATTTTACTCCCATATACATTAAAAATGATGAAAGCATTCCAGTTATCAATCCCCAGAATGCACCATTTGGTGTTATCCACCATATGAACATTCCCAACAACATGGTTGCAAATAGTGGAGCATTAACCCATGAAAATATTGCTTGCATATAGTCCATTATGCTTGGAAAACTTTTTGCCCAATATGCTGTCCCTAATGAAACTATAACACCAACTACGGTAGAAACTCTTCCCATCCATAATAAATGTTTATCACTTGCATTTTTATTTAGCACCGATTTATAAATATCATAAGTCCATACTGTATTAAATGCACTAATGTTGCCTGCTTGACCTGCCATAAATCCTGCAAGCAATGCAGTAACACCCAATCCAACCAATCCGCTTGGATAATATCTTTTAATTAACATTGGAAGAGCTGAATCGTAATTCACCTGTCCGCCATCTTCTAATAATTTAAATCCGCTATTTGGGTCATTAGACAAAGCAATTGCTATTAATCCTGCAAGTATTACTATAAATGGCAATGCCATTTTGAAAAATGATGCAAGTATTGGAGTCATTCGTGCAGCTCGCAAGTCTTTTGCTGAAAATGCTCTTTGAACCACAAGAAAATCTGTTGTCCAATATCCAAACGATAACACAAATCCCAATCCTAAAACAATTCCTGACCAATGAATTAACATTCCATTTTGTGTTGGGTCTGCTGAAGTTGACCATAATGTATTCATTGATTCTGGCAGTCTATTCAAAATTTGGTCTATACTTCCTATTTCTATAATTCCCATTATCGATACAAGAAATAGTCCGAACCAGATTAAAAAGAATTGAATAATTTCTGTAAATATTGCAGACATCAATCCGCTTAATGTAACATACACAGCTACTGTAACTGCACTTGCCCACATGCTAATATCCCAGTTCCATCCTAAAAATGTATGGAGCACTAATGCCATTGCATAAAGATTAATTCCAGAGACAAGCAATGTCATTATTGCAAATGAAATTCCATTTAATACTCTTGTTTTTTCATCGAATCTTAGTTTAAGGTAACCTGGAATTGATTTAATTTTACTGCTGTAATAAAATGGCATCATATAGATACCAAGAAAAAGCATGGCGGGAATTGCACCTATCCAATAAAAATGAGCTACATACATTCCATATTTGAATGTATTGCCTGTCATTCCAAGTAATTCAAGTGCACCTAAGTTTGCAGACAAAAAAGCAAGACCTGCAACCCAAGAAGAATTTTTTCTTCCTGCAAGAAAGAAATCTTCTTCACTTGTAGTAAATTTTCGTAGATAAACTCCAATGCCTATAACAAAGGCAAAGTAAATTAGGATTATTATCCAGTCGATTGGTGTTAGTCCGATTGATGGCATAAATAATTCCTTTTTTGTGATTAGATACTAATAAAAAATTTATAAAAACATACAAAGGAAATAAAAGAATTAACTTAAAATTTGCAATCGATTGCAAATTTCAACAAAAAATTATTTTTAAGTTGAACCGCGAATAATTAAATCAGCATTTAGAACAATTTCTTTTTCTTCTATTACATTTTTTTTCTCAATTAAATTAATCAATATTTCTGCTGCTTTTTTACCCATTTCGAATGATGGTTGATTTACAGTAGTAAGAGGTGGATCAACCAGACTTGTAATTTTATTATTAGAAAAACCAACAATAGCAACATCAGCAGGAATTCTTAATCCTGCTTCTTTGATTTTTTGAAATGCACCAATAGCTACTGGGTCATTTACAGCAAAAATAGCATCCGGGATAATATTTTTTTCTAAAAGAGCTGACATCGAATCATAACCATCTTGTTCGTGCAGACCACCATATTTAATTAATTCATTATCAACAATTAAACCGTGTTGATTTAGAGCTTCGATATATCCATTCATTCTTTTTTTACATATATCCAAACCAATTGGACCAGCAAAATGTGCGATTTTCTTGTAGCCTTTTTGAATTAAATATGATACTGCATTAAACGCACTTTGTTTATCATCAATTACAATTTTATAAGTATCTACATCTTCACATGTTCTATCAAAAAATACAAGTGGTATTCCTTTTTCGATTAAGTCTTTGAAATGATTTCCTTGCTTAGTATTCTGAGATATTGAAACAATCACTCCAGCCACACGATGATGCATTAATAAATTTGTATTGACAACTTCCCTTTCAAAACTCTCATTTGATTGACAAAGAATAATTGTATATCCCGAATTATAAGCCACCTGTTCAATACCACTTATAGCTGATGAAAAAAAGTCATGCTTAATTTCTGGGACAATCACACCGATAGTTGTTGTTCTATTACTTTTTAGACTTTGAGCTATTGGGTTAGGTCTATAGTTTAATTCTTTAGCTACTTTTTTAACTTTCTTTTTTGTTTCGCTGCTAATATCGGGATGGTCATTCAAAGCGCGGGATACCGTAGAAGCAGAAATTCCTAATTTCTTTGCAATATCATTTATTGTGCTGTGTCTCATTATTAATTAATCATTGTGCAAACGATTGCAATATAATTTTTATAACTTCTTTTGTCAAGAATTATTTTTTCTTTTTTAAAAAAAATTTTCAAAATATTTTTTTAATCCATTCTGATTAAACTTTTTTTTATTTGTTACGATAATTAAGTAACAAATTTGGGGTATGCTATGTTTTTATTTTATTTAATCGGCTACTTATTGTTATTTTTCATAATTATGGGATTCATGATTAAATATGCCCCACTAGGGTATGAAGATGAGAATGGATTCCATTATGTTTATGAAAAATCTAATAAAAGAAAATTATCTAAAAGTAAAGTTGCTTAATACTTATTCTCGGCTTCTTATTTTTTTCTTGGTTTATTATGTGAAAAATAATTTTCAAAATTATTTCCCCAATTAATCTGAATTTTCATTTACTTAATTAAACTTTTTATCTTGCTCTCAATTAGATTTTTCTTTTCTGATTCAAGTTTATTTTTAAGTTCCTGTTTCTTTTCCTCCAGAATTACTTTTTGATTTTCTATCAATGTTCTGTATTCAATAATTTTTGCTTCTACTGGCTTAACTTTTTCAAGATAAATATTATTAAGTTCCTGAACTTTTGCGTTTACATACTCATCAAATTTTGCTTTAAGCTGATTTTGTAACCTAACAATTTCATTTCCTACAGATTTTTTTAATTCGTTAGCAATGATTTCATCTAAATCTGTTTTAAATGCTATATCATATTTATCCTTATTGTTCCAAAATCTTAAACTAACATTAATTTTATCAATGTTCTTAAGTGTATTATAAATTATATTTTGTATTATACTATTCGGTTGATGTGTAAAATTAATTTCTATTTTATCAAAAGTGCTACTAAATAAAAGATCAATATTTTTTTCATGAATTGTAATGTTCAAAGTTGTACTTAAAAAAGCTCTGGTAATTTCAGAAGGTAGAAAATTACTATGACCTAATCTAATTTTTCCTACAGGCACATGTGAAAATGTTAATGAATAATTGTCTAAAGAATTATTAGTTCTTCTATCTATTAAACCATTCAAAATCAATCTACGATTATTTGTGAGCATTCCATCTAATGAAAATATTAAAGGCTTATTTATGAGTGGCTGATTGTCTGTAATGTTATTAATTTTGCCTTGGCCTACAAATATTCCTGCCCCTGGTTTTCCTCCTGCAACTAAAATTTCTTTAATCAAAAATTTAGGATATATACCTTTGACTGGAAATTTTATATTCTGACCTTTCATTCTTTCTGGTTTCTCATAATCTGGTTCAGGTTTATATTTTTTTACTGCGACATTTAACATTTCTGCATAAGATAAATATTGATGAACTTTATTATATACTTCGTTGCCAATTAATATTGGAGCTATATTTGGTGTGGTTATATCTGGTAATCGTGCTGTTTTTTTTAGATTATTATAATCATTCTCCACATAATATTTAACAGAATCTACCGATTGAATAATATTTTTTACTTCGCTTTCAATGCTATTGAATCTATTTTCATAAGTACTTTTGATATTATTAATTGTATTTATAGAATTATCAATTGTTGTAATGGCATTAATGATATTTTGAGGGGTTTTAAGTTTTGCAACTTCTATTTTTTTTATTTCCTCAACTCTATTTAATATTTCTTTTCTGGAATTGTTAAAATCATTAATTACATAGTCCCATTGTTTCACAGAATTATTAATTCGATTTTTTAGAGTGTCAACATAATAATATGTTTTGATGTTAAGCTTTTTAATAATGCTATCGGGATTAAAATTCTCTTTCAGATTAGAAAATTCAAATAAAGGGATATTTTTTAATATATTGTTATATAAATTCTTATAAGAATTAGTAAAAGATTTTTCAGCCAGATATAATGTAGATTTTTTTCTAATCTTTTCGGGCAGAGCTCCATCAGTTGACCGTTTCGTTCCAAGCAATAATCCATTAACCTGAATTGTATCAATAATAATTTTTTTTCGCAGCAACTGATTAACATCTAATTTGAAGAATACATCCCCTGTCTCTATTAAATTTGTCATTGTATTATAGGGATTAGCAATCTGCATTCTTTTCCACCTGATTTCTATAGGAAAATATTTTATATCAAGATTATCTATTTCAACTTTTGCCCCGGTAATAGATTCAATAGAAGTTTCAATGGAACTTTCGACCCACTTTTCAACAAAGAAATAGAAAACAAAAAATATTGTTGCAAAAAACAATAAGATGAAGTATATAAAACCTTTTCTCATATTTTCATATCCCTAATTTTTATATACCATTTGACCAAATCATTGCCAAGAAGAATCTGGTATATTTTTAGCTTTTGAATTTTCGAGTAAAAATTTTTTCTATACAAATTAACAATCTTAATCATACAGAAATAAACTGGTAAGAATAAAAATAGTGCTGCAATAAAACTCCCCATTACTACAGTATTATTAAAATTCGTTAATGGAGCTATAGGAGCATTATAAATACTTGTCCATGTATCTTTCAACCAATCAGCTGTTAGAATTTGAAATCCAATCCAGTGAAAAAATGGGTCGAATATATAAGCCAAAAGATTACAAAAAGTAATAGCAAGAATTGCAGCCCCAATATTTACATTTAAGGAAAGTATTAAAAGCCATAAAATTATTCCTTGAAGATTAAATGAGGGAGAGAGCCCAATCATCATTCCAAGAGCAAATCCCCCAGCTATTTGCGACGGTGATTGCCCTTCCCGAAATATTTTTATAATATCTTTAATAATTTTTAACCAGAACATATGTAATCAATATTTATTTATAATATTCTACATAAAAAAATTAATAGATACAAAATTAAAATTATTTTTTAAATAAATTTTGCTCCAATTAAAATTGATAAAAATTTTCTGATAGATGTTATTAGTAAATCAAATATAAAACTGAGATTAGTAAAAAATTATTTTTTGAAGCGAGGTTTAATTTAATATAGATTGGATTTAGTACCGAAGGCCGGACTCGAACCGGCACGGAGTTTTGAGCTCCACTGGATTTTGAGTCCAGCGCGTCTACCAATTCCGCCACTTCGGCACTTTAAAATTGCTGCGCAAAATTAATTTTATATATAATTATTCGCAAGACTTTATAATCATTTCCACCAATTTTTATTTGCTTTTATCTGGATATGGAGGTGGTGGTGCTAATTTTGGCGGATTATTTTTCAACTCTTCTAATATAACTTCAATTGCTTTGTTCAATTGCTGGTCAACTCCTTCATATTCAAGTGCAGGGTCATTGTCAACTTCAATATCAGGCTCAACTCCATGTCCTTCCATAATCCATTCTTTACCTTCAATATCATAACGAGAAAATTCTGGTTTATTTAGATAACCTCCATCAACTAAAGGCAAAGTTCCTCGTATTCCAACAACTCCTCCCCAAGAACGTTTGCCAATTAATTTACCAAGTTTAGCCTGCCTAAATCGATATGGGAAAATATCTCCATCCGATGCTGAATATTCATCTAACAATAATACTTTTGGACCATAATGAGTCCCTGTAGGATCAACATTCGGTTTAGAATTTCTTGCTATGGTTATCATCTGTAACTTTCTATTGAGTCTTTCTAAAATCATTGGTGAAACATTTCCGCCACCATTTCCTCTATCATCAATTATTAATGCTTCCTTTTTTAATTGTGGATAATAAAGTTTTGCAAATTGATTTAATCCGGCTATACCCATATCTGGAATATGAATATAACCAACTCTTCCATTTGTGGCTTTATTAACTTTTTCAATATTATTTTCTACCCAGTTGTAATAATATAAAGGTTGTTCATTATCAACAGGAATAACTATTGTCTCGTGACTTCCTTCTAGTTTGGGTATTGAGTTTACAGTTAATGTGACCTGTTTATTTGCTGTATTTATTAATGATTCATAAATATTATTCATTTGATTAGTCAGTTTCCCATTAACTGCAATTATATAATCTCCCTCTTTAACATTAACGCCGATTTCAGTCAATGGTGAACGAAGGTTTTTATCCCAATTTTGTCCTTTCAATATTTTTTTAATCTGATAAAATTTTGTCGCTTCATCTCTAATTAGTTCTGCACCAAGCAAACCTAATTTAATTTTTTCAGGTTTAGGATAATCTCCGCCTCCTACATAAGTATGACCTATATTTAATTCTCCAATCATTTCTCCAATGATGTAAGTTAAATCTGCTCGATGATTAACATAATCAACAAGGGGTTCATAATTTTTCTTTACTTTTTCCCAGTCAACTCCGTGCATATTTGGGTCAAAAAAGAAATCGCGCATCTGCCTCCAGCATTCATTAAATATTTGATGCCATTCTGCATATTTATCGAGATTCATTTTTAAATCGTCAAGTGATAATTTTTCTTTCAATTCAAGTTTGTTATTAGGAAGATCAATTATGTAAAATGAATTTTGACTGCTTACAATCATCTTTTTTTTGTCAGCAGAAATTTCAAAACCATCTGCTTCGCCAAGTTCTGTTTCGGATTTTTTTTCAAAGTCATACATAACAAGTTTTGCTTTATTATCTGCAGAACCTCTTTTCATATAATAAATTTTATTATTTGCAGAAGTCAATCCAAAATATGTTGAACCATCAGGTGTTACTTCTGCTATTCTATCTTTTATTCCATCAAAATCAATTTTAATTTCTGTTGGTTTGCTTTCTTTCTTTTCTTTATCACTTTCTTTTTTAATCTGAGTTTCTGATTTAACTGATACTTCATCACTCTGAGGTTCAAATGGTGATTTTGTATCTTTAGTTAAAGTTATTAAATAAATTTTTGCCATATCTGTGTAGATATGGTTGAATTCTGTGCTGCCATATTTTGGATTGAATGTTCTTTCAGAAATGAAATACAGAAACTTCCCGTCATCACTAAATTCTGGTCCGTATGAATCATACCAACTATCGGTTACTTCGTAAGATTTTTTATCATCTACAGAATAAACATAAATTTTTGAAAAAGCTCTGTCATCAGGTTTTGCATAAGCAATCCATCTGCTATCAGGAGACCATGCAAAACTTGTAATTTCCCATACATCTGATTTGTCAACAAGTGTTACTTTCTTAGTTTCAACATCAACAAAGAATAATCTTTGCAATCTATCATTCCATAAAATTTTTTTACTATCAGGTGACCATTTAATTTCATACTTATAATTATTGCTGTTGAATGTAAGTTGAACTGTTTCACCTTTTCCATCTTGTGGTGTAATATAAATTTCATCTTCACCTGTCTTATCAGATATGAATGCAATCCATTTGCCATCGGGTGACCATTTAGAATTTCTTTCATGAACCCCAGAAGTATTCGTTAAATTTCTTGTAGCACCATTTTTTGCCGGAACAGTAAATATTTCTCCTCTTGCACCAAATAAGGCTCGTTTACCATCAGGTGAAATTTCATAATTTGTTACATTTTTACTTACATCAATTAATCCACCTCTTCCAGAATCAAAATCTTCATTTAAATAAATTGTAACTTTTTCTGCTTTCTGAGTTTTCAAATCGAATTTATAAATGTAACCCCCATTTTCAAATACAATTGCATTATCACCAAGTGAAGGAAATTTGATATCATACTGAGTAAAGTTTGTTAATTTTTTTGTTTCTTTTGTTTTGACATTATATGAATACAAATTAAATCTGCTGTCTCTATCAGAAATAAAATAAATTAAGTCACCCTTCCACATTGGAATAATATCTTGAGCAGGATTATTTGTAATATTAATTGTTTTCTTTGTTTGAAAATTATAAATCCAAATATCATCTGCCTGTCCTCCGCGATATCTTTTCCATGTTCTAAATTCTCTAAATACTCGATTATAAGCTAATTCAGATTTGTCAGAAGAAAATGAACAAAAGCCGCCTCTTGGTAACGGTAATTGTTTTGACATTCCGCCATTTATTGAAACTTCGTAAAGCTGGCCTTTAAAATCATTAAACTCTTTCCATCTCGAACGATAAATAACTGTTTCATTGTCTTTCCAGCACATCACAATATTATTTGGTCCCATTCTATCAGAAACATCATCTCTGTTTAATGTAGCTGTTATAGTTAATCTTTTAGGAATCCCGCCATCAGAAGGCATCAAATAAACTTCGGTATTGCCATCGTATTGACCTGTAAAAGCTAAATATTTACCATCAGGTGAAAATCTTGGAAACATTTCATAACCTATATCATTTGTTAACTTACGTGCAACACCTCCTTTTGAATCAACAGAATATAAATCACCTGCATAAGCAAAAACAATTTTGTCTCCATGAATTGTTGGAAAACGAAGCAAACGAGCTTCATTTTGTTCAGCTGCTAAGTTGATAAATAATGAAAATAGAATAATTCCTAATTTCAAAAACATTGATTTTTTATTCATGATAAAAACCTCATTTTATTTGTCTGATAATTTAATATTCTTCCAAATCAATATTTCCATCCCATAAATATTTCTTTGTTTCATTAATAATAATTTTATTTAGAAAAATTAGTGATACCAAATTTGGCAATGCCATTAAAGCATTTGTGATATCAGCAAAAGACCAGACTATATTCAAAGTCATAACACTTCCAATAAATACAAATATTACCCATAACCATCGATAAGTTTTGATAAATTTTTGACCAAAGAGATATTCAATTGCTTTTTCTCCATAATAAGACCATCCAAGAATTGTAGAAAAAACAAAAGTTAATAAACCTACGGTTAATAAAATTGGCCCAATAAAAGGAATATCAGAAAAAGCTTGTTTTGTGAGAATTGCTCCATCATAACCTTTAATCCATTCATAAGAATTAACAATCACAAGACCTGTAAATGCACAGACTACAACTGTATCCCAGAAAGTACCGGTTGAAGATACGAGTGCCTGTCTTACAGGATTTTTTGTTTGTGCAGCTGCAGCAACAATTGGAGCACTTCCAAGCCCTGATTCATTTGAGAATAATCCTCTTGCAATTCCAAATCTTATTGCTTCTTTAAAGCCGGCACCTATAAATCCTCCAATTACGGCATGACCTGTGAATGCACTTTTGATTATTATGTAAATTGATTGTGGAATTGTTTGATAATTTATTATTAATAAAATCATACATCCAATAATGTAAAAGATAGCCATAAATGGGACTAATCTTTCACAAACTTTTGCAATTGACTTAATACCACCAATGATAACAATTGCTGTTAAAAAAGCTAAAATTATTCCTGTTATAAATGAAGGGACATTAAATGTATCATGAAGTAAATGTGAAATAGAATTAGCTTGCACCATATTTCCTATTCCAAAAGCTGTAACTGAAGTAAAAGCAGCAAATAAAACAGCAAGAAATTTATTGTTCATTCCTTTTTCAAGAACATACATTGGACCACCAGCCATCAATCCATTTTCTGTTGTAGTTCTGTATTTAACAGATAAAAGAGCTTCAGAATATTTTGTTGCAATTCCAAAAACTCCAGTAAGCCACATCCATAATACAGCACCCGGTCCGCCTGAAGCAATAGCAGTTGATACTCCAACAATATTACCCGTTCCAATAGTTGCTGCAAGGGCCGTAGTAACAGCACCAAATTGACTTATATCTCCTTTGCCCTCTTTGTTTTTTGAAAAAGATATTTTAATTGCTGTGACTAAATATTTTTGAATAAACTTTAATTTAATTGTCAAAAATATGTGTGTACCAAAAAGTAAAATTAATAATGGAACACCCCAGACTAAATTATTTACTTGAGTTAAAAAATTTTCAAGTGTTTGCATTACAGTCCTGTGTGTTATTATTCAATTATTTTTGAAATATAAGTGGGAAACATATTTATCCAAACCTGCCAATCATGACCACATGATGAATAAATATCAAATTGATGATTAATATTTTTTAATGATAAAATATCGCTTATTCTTTTATTTTCATGAACTGCTAAATCCCATTCCCCTACACCTAAAAAAATTTTCATTGATTTTATTTTATCGAGATACCAATTGTCTTCAAGGTTAGGCATGTAATCAAATGGATTATTGAAATAACAATTATCATCATAATAACCAAAAATAAATTGCTTTATATCAAAAAATCCTCCCATTGAAATTGCTGAATTAATCACATCAGGATGACGAAATGCCAAATTCAAAGCGTGATAACCCCCAAAACTGCAACCTGCTACTCCAACCATTTTTCTTTCTGTTTCATACTTTGCAAATTCAATTACCTCATTTAAAATTATTTTTTCATAAATGATATGTTTTTTAACTCGCTCTGATGGATTAATATTGAAATTATACCAGCTTTCTACATCAATTGTATCTGGACAGTAAATTTTGATTTTGTCGTTATCAAGAAAATTTTCTACTGATGAGATTAAACCTGCATCCTTACAGTCATAAAATTTTCCTTTTTCTGGCGGGAATAAAATTATCGGATATCCTGATGAGCCAAAGACAAGCATTTCTAAATCACGGTTCAAATATTGCGAGTGCCATTTGTGATAGGATTCTTTCATTAACTTGTGTATAATTTTTAAGCAAAGTTAAATAATAATAAATAATGTTGCAGATAAATTTTTGGAAAAAATGATAAACAAAGATATTTTTGAGTAACAAAATTATGCGCCCGTAGCTCAATTGGATAGAGCAGCAGACTTCGGATCTGCGGGTTGAGGGTTCGAGTCCTTCCGGGCGTACAAAATTGAATTAAAAATTTTGAGGGTTCTTTCAAATAATTTTCATAAGAATTCATTTATAACTTAACTAAAAAATTTTATGTTATTTCCAGAACATGTTTATAAATTTATGTATTCAGCACTACAGGAAGCTCAAAGAGCTTTTGAAGAAAATGAAATTCCAATTGGTGCAGTTATAGTATATCAAGATAAAATTATTGCACGCGGTTACAATCAAACAGAAAAACTAAAAGACCCCACAGCTCATGCCGAAATGATTGCAATTACAGCTGCTGCAAATTATCTCCAGAACTGGAGATTAAATGAATGTGATTTATATGTAACTGCAGAACCTTGTGTAATGTGCACGGGGGCAATACTACTTTCAAGAATAAAAAATGTTTACTTCGGAACATACGAACCAAAATTTGGCGCATGCGGTTCTTTGTATAATATTATTGAAAACAATAAATACAATCATAAACCAAATGTATTTTCAGGAATTTATGCTGAGGAATCCAAAGCATTATTAGAAAAATTTTTCTCGCAAAAAAGGGCATCAAATAATTAATTCTCTATTTTTGTCTATCAGAGCAAATCTATTTATTTTTGCACTCAAAATTTTAAAACAAATTTAGAATGGTTATGCAGATAATAATTTTTGGCGCTCCCGGTGTGGGAAAAGGAACACAAGCAAAAATTTTAGCTTCAAAATTAAATTTAGCTCACATATCTACTGGTGATATTCTTCGTGATGCAATTAAAAATGGAACTGAAATGGGTCTTAAAGCAAAAGAAATTGTTCAAAGCGGTGGACTTGTTCCAGATGAAATAGTTGGTGGAATTGTAAAAGAAACATTAAAAGAAGAAAGATGCAAAAATGGTTTTATACTTGATGGTTTTCCGAGAACTCTTAATCAAGCAGAAATTCTTAGCAAAATCTTATCGGAATTAAACAACGAAAAACTTTATTTAATCAAATTAGATGCAGATGATAATGTAATAATCAACAGATTGAGCAATCGACTTGTATGTAGTCAATGTGGTAATATTCTCAATAAAGAAGAAGTAACTGAAAATTTTAAATGTCCATCCTGCGGAGCAATTAACAGTTATATCAAAAGAAAAGACGATGATGAAGAAGTAATTAAGAAAAGATTGCAGGTATATCACGAAACAACATCACCAGTTTTTGATTACTACAAGGACAAAGCTTACATTATCGAAGTAGATGGAACACAGTCAATTGAGAATGTTACTAAAGACATTCTAAAAAAATTAAATGTGAATTAATCTTTTTTCTTTAAAATAACTTTTACTGCTTTTCCATCTTCAAGTTTTATAATTTTTGTATCAAAAGAACGAATAAGTTCATAGTTGTGAGTAGCAAATATCACTGTTGTTCCGCGTGAATTTATCTTTTTGAGAATTGATAAAATTTCATCTGCAGTTTCAGGGTCCAGATTGCCCGTGGGTTCATCAGCCAATATTAAAAATGGCTCATTAATAATTGCACGGGCAATAGCGACTCTCTGCTTTTCACCACCAGAAAGTTCATGCGGCATATTTGTTTGTTTATGAGCTAAACCTACTTCAGAAAGTGCATAAAAAATTCTTTTCTTAATTTCTCTTTTTGGAATTCCTATCACCTGAAGAACAAAAGCTAAATTATCATAAACATTTCTGTCAGTTAATAATTGAAAATCCTGAAATATAATTCCTATCTTTCTTCTTAATAATGGTATTTCTTTTGGTTTAATTGATTCAGATGAATATTCACCAACCTGCACATAACCTGATTGAGGAAAGCAATCCATATAAATCATTTTCAGTAAAGTTGTTTTCCCTACTCCACTTTTGCCAATAAGAAAAACAAATTCTCCCTGCTGCACTTCGAGATTCAAATCGTAAAATACAGGTTGATTATTATAACTGAATTGAACATGATTAATTATCAGCATTTATTTTTTCTTCTTTAATATAAATTGTGCTCTTTCTGAATCAGGATTTGCATTATTGAATGTAAATGCTTCATAACAATTCATCACATAAAAATTTGATTTTTCTATTATCTTAAAGTATTCATCAAACTCATAAATTTTTTGTCTATGAATTTCTCTTACCTTGCTTCCATCTTTGAGTGTAATATCAAAAATATTGTAATGGATTCTTTTTTCTTTATCATATCTGCTAATTTGTTTGTAATGAATTCCATTATAATCGCCTTTTCTGTTAAGATATCGTTGATATCTAATGCTGTTATTTTCCAGACTAACATCGAATGTAAAAATTCCATCATCTGTCAAGCATGAATCTACTGATTTCAGTAATCTTAATATTTTTTCTTTTGATGTAAGATAATTAATACTATCAAAAGTTGAAAAAACAAAATTGAATTTCTTTTTGAATGGAAGTGAAGTCATATCACAAACAACACGAAAAATTTTTTCATCTTCAAATTGTGATAACATTGAAAAAGAAATATCTGTGGCAACATAAAAGTCAAAAATATTTTTGAGTCTTTTAGCAAGACTGCCAGTCCCGCTTGCAATTTCAAGAGCACTAATATTTCTTGTTTTCAATTCGCCAGAAATTTTTACTAAATAATCAGCCCAGCTATCATAATCAATAGAACGCATCAGATGAGAATAAATCAATGCGAGATGAGAATAAATTTTATTACTCATTTCTTCATTCTTTTTCGAATAATTAATTCAGCCCATTTAACTGCTTCAATCATACTCGAAGGATTAGCAACTCCATATCCTGCAATATCAAAAGCAGTTCCATGGTCAGGCGAAGTTCTGACAATTGGTAATCCTGCAGTATAATTAACTCCAAGATTAAAATTCATCATTTTGAATGGAATAAGAACCTGGTCGTGATACATTCCAAGAACCGCATCATAATTTTCATATTTATGCAATCCAAAAAATGCATCTGGGACAAATGGACCATCAACATTTTTTTTACTATAACTTTTAATAACAGGTTTGATTATTTCTTTTTCTTCTATTCCAATTAATCCTTCTTCACCTGCATGAGGATTTAATCCAAGAACTGCAATCTTCGGATTTTCTTTTCCCAAATCATTTTTTAGTGTATTGTATAAAATCTCAATTGACTGTCTTAACTTTTTTTGTGTAATGAATTTTGAAACTTTTTTTAACGGAAGATGAATTGTTACAAGACCGCAAATCATTTTGTCTGACAAGAACATCATCATATAATTTTTTGTTCTTGTTAATTCTGCAAGCAATTCTGTATGTCCCGGAAAATTTATCTTTGCAAGATTAAATGAGAGTTTTGAAATTGGTGCTGTTATTATGCCATCAATTTTCCCATTTTTTGCCAAATTAAATGCTTCAGTAATTGATTTAAATGCTGCTTTGCCAGATTGAGCGGTTGGTTTTCCCGCAGATTGTTTGTAATTACCAATATCAATGATAATTACTTTTTTATTTTCATTTATAATTTCTTTGTTTGTAATCTCAAATTCAAATTCGGGTTTTATTATTTCTATTGTATTTTCAAAAACTTTTTTTGGAATAAATACTATTATTTTTTTTTCTGATAACGATGTAATTGTATTGATTGTTTTTATGACAATCTCTGGTCCTATGCCATTAATATCTCCGCATGTAAAAGCAAGTTTAATCATATTATTCTTCCAGCATATAATTTCCTAATCCGCTATTATCAACAAATGTAAATTGTTTGTTAATATTTTTATAAATCCATATCTCAATAACTTTATTATCAGAATAATTTCTTAATATATCATCTGGATGTCCATACTTAATATAAATTTTGCCTCTGTCAGTTTTAGCTCCAGATTTATAAACTAATGTGCTGAAATTTTCATTTGCATAATCAACTCTTCTATAAAATTCATTCATAAGTTCATTGAACTGATATTTTCTATCTGGGAATTTTTTATCCCAGTAATCTGTAAGTGCATCATATAAATTGCTTTTAGAGTTTTGTAATATTTTTGTTACAACATTTTTATCTTCAATTACATTTAATATATCAACAGCAAATTCAATATTGATTAATGATTTTGGTTTATTTATCCAGACAACATTTAAATCAAATTCAGCTTTTTTATTTGACCCTGTAATAATTAATTTTGCTGAACCCTCATGTAATTTATGATTAAAATTATCAATAACAAAATATCGAATTGGAAAATCACCTTCCGACTCACTAATGCCAATAATATTTCCACATTCATTCATAGATAAGTTATTCTCATAAAATTTCGTTGCTTCTCTTTCAAATAAAATTTTTCCTTTCTGTTCTATTTTAATGTTGATGGATTTCAATGAAGTATCTCGAACCGGAATTAAAAGCAAATAATCAGAGCTTGCAAAAGGAATGATATTGCCATAGTTCGTTAACTTAAAAAAATATGAGTCAGAACATTTTTGTTTGGTTTCTTCAATAATGATTGGAGCAGAAATATCGTCTTTTATAAAATCGTTCAAATTAATTTTTATAGAATCGAGAATGACTTCACTATTTGTATTGTGAAGATGTAAGATTGGCAAAATTGTGTAATTACTTTTATCAATGTTGAAAAAAGTAAATCCTTCTAAAAAATTATCATTTGACTTTGTGTCATTATAATTATCAACAAACACATTTTTCGAAGCAGTTTTTCGATTTACAATTTTGTCTTTATCAAATAAATTAAATTCAATCTCTAAGCCAGAAAAAAATTTTTCTTCTTTTTTTACGAAAACAAGATTGGAAAATGGAATTTTATATGATATAAAAAGCAGATATTCATTTTTTGAAGGCAGTATATTTTTTTCGATATGAATAATTTTTTTATTCACAGGTTCTATGCTTTGTGATAGAACCTGTGAATTCAATATAAAAAGTAGTGTCGATAGGAAAAGAGATATGAGCTTTATAAAGAATTTCATGATTGGTTTAACTATTCATGCTCTGCAGAAATTCTTTATTATTTTTTGTCCCCTTCATCTTATCAAGTAAGAATTCCATTGCTTCGGTAGGATCCATGTCTGAAAGAATTTTTCTAAGTATCCATACTTTGTTCAATTCATCTTCTTTGAGAAGGAGTTCTTCTTTTCTTGTTCCTGATTTATTTATATCAATAGCCGGGAATATTCTTTTATCTGCAAGATTTCTATCAAGAACTAATTCCATATTTCCTGTGCCTTTAAACTCTTCAAATATAACTTCATCCATTCTGCTTCCAGTATCAATTAATGCAGTAGCAATTATAGTCAAGCTGCCGCCATCCTCTGTATTTCTTGCAGAACCGAAAAATCTTTTGGGTTTATGAAGTGCATTTGCATCAACTCCACCAGAAAGTATGCGGCCGCTGTGAGGAATAACAGTATTGTGTGCACGAGCTAATCTTGTAATACTATCAAGAAGAATAACAACATCATCGCCGGCTTCTACCATTCTTTTTGCTTTTTCAATAACCATATTTGCAACCTGAACATGTCGCTCAGCAGGTTCATCAAATGTGGAACTTATAACTTCTGCTTGAACTGACCTTTGCATATCAGTAACTTCTTCTGGTCTTTCATCTATTAATAACATTATAATTTTTACTTCGGGATGATTTCTTGTGATTGAGTTTGCAATTTTTTGAAGCAAAATTGTTTTACCAGCCTTTGGAGGTGATACAATCAAACCTCTTTGACCTTTTCCAATTGGAGCAATTAAATCAACAATACGCATTGAATATTCACCGGGTGCGGATTCTAATTTTAATCTTTTTGTAGGATAAATTGGAGTAAGGTTATCAAATAATGTTCTTTCTCGTATTGCCTCAGGGTCTTTACCATTTACTGCTTCTACTCTTAATAAAGCAAAGAACCGTTCACCTTCTTTTGGGGGACGCACCTGACCGCTTACGAAATCTCCCGTTCTTAAGCTAAATCTTTTTATTTGTGAAGGTGAGACATAAATATCATCTGGTGAAGGGAGATAATTATAATCTGCCGAGCGCAAAAATCCATAACCATCAGGCAGAACTTCAAGAACACCTTTTGAAAATGTTAAACCATCTTTTTGAGATTGGGCTTCTAAGATTTTGAAGATTAGTTCTTGTTTTCTCAGGTCGCTATAACCTGTAAGCCCAAATTCTTTTGCAATTTTGTAAAGATCAACAATTTTTTTTGATTGTAATTCTGATATGTCCATTGGCATGATTAACTCTTCCTGCAAATTGTGATTAAATACCTCGATATTTATTTTTTTAAACGGGGATCAATTGACACTTGATCTTATGGATTAATTATTAAATAACGCTGAAGTTTTTCTGAGGTTCACTGGAAAATTATATTTCTTAATTCTCATTGTCAAGCTTTTCCTTGTTTATTTTTGATTTTATTTTTCCTAATAAATACATGCTTCCAAGAACAACAAGACAATTGTCTTTTTCTTCATTAAAAAAAATTTTTACATAATCTTCAGGTTTATCCATAGGGATTACATTGATATTTATTTTATTTGCAATCATTTTAATTTCGTCAATAGATGCTGCTCGTTCATTATCTACAGCGGTTACATAAATATTATCGTAAAAAGGCACTAACAATTTCAACATCCCTTCTATATCTTTATCCTTCATTGCTCCAAATATCAATTCTCTTTTTGAATATGAATAATATTCTTTGACAAATTCTTCCAGAAATATTTTTATGCCTTCAGGATTATGAGCAGAATCAAAAATTATTCTCGGTTTGTCACTAAATATTTCATACCTGCCCTGAATTCCTGAATTTATCACAACATTATTAATGCCTGAATTAATTTTTAAATAATCATCTAACTTTAGAACAACATCTAAAGTTTTTACCGCTAACGAACAATTTAACAATTGATGATAGCCTTTTAATGGTGTCTTATAGAGATTATATTTTTTGTCTTTTAATATAACCTCAACAAAATCTTTTTCTTTAACTACAAAATTATCGAATGGATAATATTCACATTTTAGTTCAATTGCTCTGGAACGAATAACATTTTCAGCTTCTTTTGGCATATAACCACTAATTACAATTGTTCCTGGCTTAATTATTCCTGCCTTTTCAAATGCAATTTTTTCTAATGTATCTCCAAGAATATTTGTATGTTCTAAGCTTATTGAAGTTATTAGAGAAGCTAATGGTGTTATTACATTTGTTGCATCAAGTCTTCCTCCAAGTCCGGTTTCAATTACTGCATAATCAACATTATTATCATAAAAATATTTAAATGCCATTGCTGTAGTAATTTCAAAAAAAGTAGGCTCTTCTTTTTCAATAATATTTTCGATTGAATTATAAAATGAGCAAATAAAATCATCATCTATTTCTTTTCCATTAATCCGGATTCTTTCATTAAATTTTACAAAATGTGGTGAAGTATAAAGTCCAACTTTATAGCCATATTCTTTCAGAATACTTGCAAGAAAAGATGCTGTACTTCCTTTGCCGTTTGAACCTGCAATATGAAAACATTTTAATTTCTTGTGCGGATTTCCAATATAATCAAGTAATTTTTCAATACGTTCTAAACCAAGCTTAACATGAAATTGACGCATTGAAAAAAGTTTTTGAAGAATAGACTCAATTCTCATTTTATAAAATATAGGAAGCAGTTAGTTCTGTTATTTTATTAATTGACATTTTCTCACAGTAATTTTTCATACCTTCTAAGATTTCTAAAGCTGCATAAGGATTTATAAAATTAACTGTTCCAAGCTGAACTGCTGAAGCACCCACAATCATAAATTCTACTGCATCTTTCCAATTCATTATTCCGCCTATACCTATAATTGGTATATCTACATTACGACTTATTTCCAAAACTTTTGCTAGTGCTATAGGTTTTATTGCAGGTCCAGACAATCCTCCAGTAATGTTTTTAATTTTTGGTTTACGAGTCCATATATTAAAGGAAGTTCCAACAAGTGTATTTATTGCAGAAACAGCATCGCCACCATTTTCTTTAACCACTTTTGCAAAATCAGAAATTCTCGAAACATTAGGAGATAATTTTATGATAACAGTTTTATCTGTAACAGATTTAACTTTATCTGTAATTCTACCAACTGCTTCAAGATTATTTCCAAATTCCAATCCGCCTTCTTTTACATTAGGACATGAAACATTAATTTCAAAAGCAGCAATTGAATCTTCTTCATTTAATACTTTTGTGCATTCAACATATTCTTCAATTGAACTTGCGGCAATATTACAGATAATCGTAGTATTTAATTTTTTCAGAAAAGGAATTTTCTCTTTTATAAATGCTTCAAGTCCTACATTAGCAAGACCAATAGCATTCAACATACCAGATGGAGTTTCACAAATTCTTTGTGGTGGATTTCCTTTTCGTGGTTTGAGAGATATCGATTTTGTTACTATTCCACCTATTTTACTTAAATCAATAAATTGAGAAATTTCATTTCCATAACCAACCGTGCCTGATGCAAGTAATATTGGATTTTTTAATTTAAGCTTACCTATCTGAACTGTGAAATCTATTTCCATTTAATTAAAAAATTTTTTTCAGATAAAATTGTGAATTAAAGTATAATCATATCAGCATTAAAAATTGGACCATCTTTGCAAACCAAATAATAACCATCACCATTTGATTTTTCTACTGGACAACCCTGACAAATTCCAAAGCCACATGCCATTGCACATTCAACAGATAGCTGGCAATCATATTTTTTTTCGATTGCTATTTTTTGCAGTGATTTTAACATTGGATTTGGTCCACATGCAAATATTCTGAAATTCGTTGTTGAAAAATTTTTAATTTCTTCAATAAATAAATCAACAACATTTCCATGAAATCCTTCAGAACCATCATCAGTCGCTACATAAATATTCTGTAGATTGTATTTTATTAAATGCTCTTTTGTTCTTCCTCCAATGAAACTTTTAACATTAACATCAGCTAACAAATTTTTAATAAGGTAAGGAAATGGTGCCGTTCCAATTCCACCACCAATTATAACTGCAAGTTCGTAATTGCCATTGAGATTAAAACCATTTCCAAGCGGGCCTAAAATATCAATGACATCTCCAGGTTTCTTAGAAGCTAAAATTTTTGTCCCTTCTCCATGGACATCAAAAACAAAAATCAGATTGTCATTTTCAACATCACAAATGCTAAATGGTCTTCTAAGCAAAGGGAAATCGGAATCAGAAACTTTGATATTACAAAATTGACCCGGTTTAATTTCACTTGCAATTACGGGTGAATTAACTTTTATTAAATGATAATTACTGGAAATTTTACTTAAAGAAATAACGCGAGCTTTTTCAATAATCAAGAAATAATCTCGAATTTTTTGTGAGCAAATTTAATGATGATGAAACAAATGACAAAATTTTATTCAACTTTTCATAAATTTTTCTTCAATTGCTTTAACTTTATCCAATCTCCTTTGATGCCTTTCACCTAAGAAATTAGAATTTAGCCACACATCTATAATAGATTTAATTGATTCTTCTCCCAAAGTTTTTGCACCTAATGAAATTATATTAGCATCATTATGTTCTCGGGAGCTTTTAGCAGAAAATTCATTATAACAAGTTGCTGCTCGTATTCCTGGAATTTTGTTTGCTGTAATAGCAGATGGAATTCCTGTTGCATCTATTAAAATTCCACAATCAAATTCCTTTGATGCTACTCTTTGTGCAACATTTAATGCTATATCAGGATAGTCAACTGAATCTTCTGTATAAGTTCCGACATCAACTACTTCATAATTCTTATTCTTAAGATATTCTACAAGAATTTTTTTTATTTTTACTCCTGTATGGTCAGAACCAATAACGATTTTTCTAAAGAATTGTGTATGATTTTTTTCATCAACATCAAAAATAATTTTTAATCTTGCTTGTTTAATTCTATCAATTGCAGAAGGAGTAAGAATTTCATTTTTCTTAAGATGAACTTCTGTTAATCCTTTTTTAATTAACAGAAGAATATCATTCTCCGTTATAGCTTTTTTCATACAAGGTCTGTTCTATTGTTCATTTTAAGATAATCAACAACCTGACGTACATCCTGTGCATAATTACGATTGCAAATTAATAGTGCATCATTTGTATTGATAATAATTAAATTCTCTGCTCCAATTACTGCTGTAAATTTTCTTGGTGAAAAAATGTATGAATTATAAGTCTTTTGAGAATAAACATCACCAATAATAACATTGCCATCTTCATTTTTATCTGATATTTCATAAACTGCTTCCCAGCTTCCCACATCGTTCCAGTAAAAATCAGCTTTGATGACATAGACATTATTTGCTTTTTCCATAACTCCATAATCAATTGAAATACTTTTTAATTGGCCATAAACTTGAGTTAATTGTGTTTCAAAATCTTCAGAATTAATAAAGGATTCTATTTTTTCTAAACCTTCATAAAGGTCAGGAAGATGTTTTTTAATTTCATTTAGAATTGTATCGACTCTCCATATAAACATTCCAGAATTCCAGAGAAATTCACCACTTTCGATAAATCTTATTGCAGTAGCTAAATTTGGTTTTTCTGCAAATGTTAATACTTTATGAATATTTTTTTCAATTTCAATATCATCAAATTGAATATAACCATAACCTGTTTCTGGTCTTGTAGGTTGGATTCCAATTGTAACCAATCCTTTTGAATTATATGCGAATTCTGCTGCTTTTAATAAACATTTTTGGAATTCTTCTTCGTTTTTAATTAAATGGTCTGATGGAAGAACAATAGTAACAGCTTCTGGATTTTTTTGTTTAATTAGAACTGAAGCCAATCCAATACATGCTGCAGTATTTTTTCCAAATGGTTCATCAATTATGTTTTGTTCAGGAATATCTGGCAGCTGTTCTTTAACTCTTAATTTCTGAATTCTGTTTGTAATGACATAAATATTTTTTTTATCAACAAGACCATCAAGACGTTTGACAGTATCCTGTATCATTGTATTTTCGCCAAAGATACGAATCAATTGCTTCGGTTTTTTTTCTTTACTTCTTGGCCAGAAGCGGGAGCCCACTCCGCCTGCCATTATTACAACAAATATTTCCATTACACTACCCTTTTTGTTTGGGAAATCATTTTACCAAAATTTTCTGCTCTGTTTAAATAATTTGTTATATCAACTTCTTTGCCTCTTACAACTGCGACTATAACAATTAAACAAGCTCTCAATGATTCAATTACTAAATTGCTTGGTGCAATCTTTTTTTGATTAATAGCTTCAAGCCCTTGAGCAAATATTCTGTGCATATTCGATATAATTTCAAATCCAACTTTTTGCGACAGTTCACTGTTTTCATTCATTAGTTTAATATATGAATTAATTTCACTTTCAGTATAATCATATTTTGCTACTCTTGTTAAAAATGCATCTAATTCTTTTATTGGTCTTAATACTTTCTCTTCATATCGTTCAAAACTAAAATCATTATCTTTAGAAAGCTCTGCAAAAATTAAAGCTTCTTTCAATTCATCTGCGCGTGACCTTTGTGGAATTTTAATAGGTTCTGCTTCTACAGTCTTTTTCTCTTCTCTTTTTGTTAAATCGACATCAACAGATTGATTATCTATTCGATTAAATATATTTCTCATTGTTTGAGGAGTTACTACATCAAGTAAGTAATTTATTTCTTTTACAAGATAGTAACTGTGCTCCTTGAATTTTTCAGAAAGTTTTAAGAAATCGATTTTACTATTTTCCAGAAAGTTTAATATTTCATTTAGTTTAATGCCGAGCTTAGAAAGTTCTGTAATCTTTTTGAAATTTTTTATTTCTTCTTCAAGATTATCAGTTTTACTTAATCTTTCACGCAGAATAGCAACAGTTTCAATTTTTTCTGAACTTAATCTCAAATTATTTGAAGCATGAATAATACATTGAATTATGTATTGTTTGACAAAGTCCAATCTTTTACCAAAAACTTTATATATCCTAAGTAAATGTAACCATTTTAAATAATTATAACATTTTAAAAATATGCAGAAAAAATAAAGTGGTAAATAGTATTTTCTTGATTAGCAGATAAACTTCTAAGAGATATGCTACCGTTTTTGTAATTAATAAAATTCCACAGAGAAATTATTGTAATTTTTTTGATTATTCAGAAAGCATGATTTTTGTCAAGCGTTCATAATCATCTTTCATTTTTTTTCTTGCAGAGGCAAAGAATCCTTTTGGAAGTTTAAGAATTTCCCATACTTTAATGTTTGGTTCCGGAATAAAATTATCACCACCATAACCCAAATCGAGAGACCTTGCAACTATATCACCAAGATGAACAGATGCCAATAATGTATTGACATTATTTCCAATTAATCCTGTATGATGAGAACTAACAATATTGACAACACTTTGAGGCAGTTTCCATTTTTCTGCAATTAACTGTCCTGCACGTGCATGATTTAAACCGAGTATTTCAAGTTCTGCATCTTTAATTGGAATTTTTTTCGATTCAACAAGTTCAATAACTTTTGCATAATCATTAGGCACATATTCAAAAAACACAAGTTTTCCAATATCATGGAAGATACCTGCCAGAAAATAATTTTCTAAATTTTTTTCTCCTACAGCTGCACCAATTAATCTTGTAGCAACTCCAACCCCAATTGAATGAGCCCATAAATCTAATGGTTTGAATTTTTTGAAAATCTTATTTTTTGAAAATGCATTTATAATTGACAAAGCAAAAACAATATTCTTAACTTCATTAAAACCAAGATATAATAAAGCTTGAGTAATAGTATCAATTCTTCCTCTCAATCCATAAAATGGAGAATTAGCAACTTTTAAAATTTTAAAAGTAGCCGCCTGGTCGGCAGAAATAATCCTTGCTATTTCTTCTTTCGTTGTGTTTGGATTCTCCATTGCCTGAGAAAGATTGGTATAAACAGTAGGTAAAGTTGGTAAGTTATTTACACCTTCAATAATTTTTTTAATTACATCCATTACACCCTCTCGTGAATTTACATTTTTTCAAGAATTTGTTGAGTAGCAATTTCAATTAATTCATTTTCATAATCATTTTTTGGTCTCCATGTTACTCTTTGACTTAATATTGCTTTAGCTTTTTCTAATGTTTCGCTGTCATATTGTTTATTAGAACTGTTTTCATTTTCATCTACAATATATATAGTTTGTATTCCACATGATTTTAGAAATTTAACATGCTTTGCTTCCAATTTTATATTTGCACCTAATAATGTATGTCCAAAACGGTTTTGAATTGGTTCTGCAAGTACCATCCCGTCCTGGATTTCATCAACAGATATTAATTTTGACATATTTATTTCCTAATTGAAACTTTTCCAATATTATATTCGAAAAATTTTAAATGTTTTTAAGTGGCTTTCTTAAATATTTTATTCATAAAAATTCTGTTAAAAAATTAGATTAAACCAGCAAATACCTGCAGCAAGGGATAATATAGTTATTATTAAACCTGACTTTAAATATTCAACAAAAGAAATATGAATAAAATGTTTTCTTGCAGATTCTGCCACAATTAAATTTGCCACTGAACCAATTAAAGTTAGATTGCCTGCATAAGTTGTTGCCATACCAAGTACTAACCAGGCATGTTCTGGATTTGGCATATGTTGAATTACAGGTTTCAATAATAAAACAGCTGGAACATTAGAAACTATATAAAACTCGTTCTGGTTTCAATCTCCTTGTAATTAATAAAATGCTTGCCCCTCCAAGTGATGCAAGAGGAATTGAAACACCAGCAAAAAATGCAATAATCATCAATGTAGATGCAACAATACTTTTTATAAATAATGGTCTATAAGGTTTGGCTTCTTCGATTTCTATATTATCAAAAATAGTTTTATAAAATTCTTTTTTATAAATAATTGATATAATCACAATTACTATAAGAAGACCAATTAACGATGGCACAATTTGATATAATGCATATTTTGCAAATGGAATTCCTGATGCTATACCAATAATCATATTTTGAGGATTGCCTATGATTGTTGCAGCTGAACCAATATTTGCAGATACAGCTAAAGCAACTAAATATGGAACCGGATTTCGTTTTAATGCAATTGTTACTTCAATAATTAAAGGAGTAAAGACAATCACAATTGTATCATTTAAGAAAATAGCAGATAATAAACCAGCTGAGAATGTAATCAAACATAAAAGCTGCATTGGTGTTTTTGCAAATTTGATAATATGAATAGTGATTAATTTAAAGAAGCCGGCTATTCGTAAATTTCCATTAATAATCATCATAGCAAAAAGTAAAAGTATAGTATTCATATCAATTGCATCGTAGGCATGCTGAAGAGAGATCGCACCAGAAAAAATTAGTGCAGAAGCTCCTACAAGTGCAATTGTTGCTCGATTCATTCTAAATTGAGGAAAACTTCCCACAGCAATTCCATACAGTGTAAGCATTATTAAAAATAAGTGGATGTAATAACTGGTCACTTACTCTCCATATTTTGTTTTGAATCCTTTCATCATCCATTTCTTAGCAAGTAATAAACCAAGCGGACTTATTATTGCAATGCAACCATAAATAAACCACATAAGCTCCGTATTCATTTGTGATGGAGATGTATTGGCTGGACAATATTTCATCAAGAACCAGCCTGAATATAAACTTGTAATTATTTTTGTTAGAAACCATGGAAATTGTCCAATTCCCATATAAATCCCTGTCATATTTTTTGGAGCTATCTCAGCTACCCATTGTAAAAATCTTGGCTGCCACATAGCTTCACCAATTGTCATTATAATTAAATATGCCATCAAAGTATTTATGGTTGGACCCAATGCAAGTATAAAAGTCGGCGATGCCATTACAAATGTTCCTATTATCATCATATTGTAAGTATTTTTTTGTGAAGTTAATGCAGCAACAATTGGAGTTAATATGAAAATTAAAATTGGATTTAGGTTTACAAAAAATTCAAAATTATCCTGTACAAATCCTTCAAATGCTCTGCTTGTATAAAGTGGAAGTGTTAACCAGTTATGTGCAAATAATGTTTGAACTGGAATTAGAATAAAAATAAAGTATAAAAATCTTTTATCCTTGAGAGGAAAATTTTTAACATAAAATTTAATTTTTTCTTTTAATGTCATATTGCTTAAAGCATCATCATCTTTTTCTTCACTCAACTTATCTTTGCTTACTTCTTTTACTGCTTCTTCATAGGCTTTTTTTGTAATAATAAAGTAAACAACTAAAATTCCTATTGCTGTTAAAGCTACATACAACCAGAACACACCAAGAATAGTATATGCTTTACGAACAGGTGGAGAAATCAGCCCCGGTAAAAATCCACCAAGATTCATCAGTGCATAAAGCATTGCATATCCCATAGCAGCTGTTTTTTCATTTGTTAATTTTTTAACACCTGCGTAACATGCGGGCTGATAAATGCCGTAACCTAAAATAATCCCTAAAATTCCAAGCATAGCAATTACATGAGCAGAATTCCACAATCCAGGCACACCAAGATTTGGAGCAACAGTTAATAAAATTCTGCCTACAAGCATGAATGACAGAGCAATTAATAATGATTTTCTCAAACCAATCCAATCTACTGTAGCACCTAAAAAAAGCATGCTCAATGTAATGCCTGCTGTCAACACACCTACCATATTCCCGGCAAGTATATCATTTAGTTTGATGTATTCATTAAAATAAATTGCTAACAAACCTACTACACCGAAATATGTAATTCCTTCAATAACATAAGAGAGATTTAATCCAAACAATGCTCTTGAAGTATGAAGTAAATCTTTAAAAGGCTGTGTAATTTCTTGAAAAGTTTTTTTTAGAATATTTACCGAATTATTGTTTTCCATAATTCACCTTTATAAATGATTTTCAGAATCATGTTCAGTTATTTACATTTTATAATGCTGAATATTTCATATAATATTAACTTCATATTCTAAATCAATATTAAATTTGTTTTTTACTGCTAATTTAATTTCATCAGCAAAATTTTTTATTTCATCACCTGTTGCATTTCCATAATTAATTATTATTAGTGCTTGTTTTTCGTATGTGCCTGTATTGCCTTTGCGTTTCCCTTTATATCCGCATTTCTCAATTAACCATGCAGTTGGAATTTTGTATTTGTCATTGATTTGATGATAAGGTATGTCAGGATATTCTTTTCTAATTAATTCTAAATGTGTAAAGCTTATTTCTGGATTTTTAAAAAAACTTCCTGCATTGCCAAGTTTTGTGTAATCCGGCAATTTACTTTTTCGAATATTTATTACAGCATCACGAACTTCCTGAATACTGATTTCATGATAATCTCTTCCCTGAAAATAATTTTGAAGATCTCTATAACTCAGGTTAATTTCTTTTTCTTTTTTTAATCTTAATACAACTGAAGTTATGATAAATTTATTTTTCAGCTCATTCTTAAAAATACTATCACGGTAATTGAACAAACATTCATCACGGTAAAATATTTTCTTTTCATTTTTATCAAGAAAGTATCCTTCAACATAATCTATGACATTACTAATTTCAGCACCGTAAGCTCCAATATTTTGAACAGGTGCTGCTCCTGCTGTTCCGGGTATTAATGATAAATTTTCAATTCCATAATAATTTTTTTCAACTGTATAGCTTACTAAATCATCCCAGATTACTCCAGCATCAGCTTGAATTATAACATTACTATCATTTTCAAGAAGTAATTTGATATCACTGCTTTTATATTTTATTATAAACCCATCATAATCTTTTGTGAATAATATATTGCTGCCAGCACCTAAAATTAGAATATTCTTTTGACCATGAATTTCTTTTATTAATTCAATCAATTCATTTTCATTAAAAACTTCGATAAAATATTTTGCTTTTACATCTATATTAAAAGTATTGAGATGCTTTAATGGATAATTTTCAAATAGATTCATGAATTTACCTTGAACAAAATAAGAAATGAAATTTCTGTTGAGGACTTATTAATCTCGCATTTAACATTTTTAGCTGTCATTGAACAAATTATTTTTTATTTCTATTCAAAATATAAAGTTGTTATCGAGTTTTTTCCAATTAATGTTTTGAATATTATTTCCATTTGATTGAAAAAGAATTGCTCCTTCTTTGTCCGTTCGAAAAATTTTTATACCTCTTTTTGTTAATCTTTCTATAACATCTTTGTCGGGATGATGAAAAATATTTGATATGCCAGCTGAAATAACAGCATATTTTGGTTCGACATAATTAAGAAAAATATTGCTTGTTCCGGTTTTACTTCCATGATGACTCACTTTCAATAAATCTGATTTAAGAAATTTATTGTATTTATTTACATAGCCAATCTCAGCTTTCCTGCTAATATCTCCAGTAAACAAAAATGATGTGTTGCCATATTTTATTTTTAATACTCCGCTTCTATCATTAGAATTATCATAATTAAATGAATCCGATAGAATATAAATTCTAACACCTCCAATACTTAACATATTTTTTGAATAGTATTTATAAGGAATTGAAAAGTGATTTAAAAATGCTTCAAAATTTTTGTCTTCTTTATCTAGAGAATCTAAAGGAGGTTTATAAACAAATTTTATCTTATTATTTCTAATCAAAGATAAAAATCCTCGATAGTGGTCAGAATCGATATGCGATACAAAAGCATAATCAATTTTCTTAATTCCCAAATATTCAATTAAAGGCATAATAATTCTTTTCCCGTTGTCAAAATATTTATTCGCATTGCCAGCATCTATTAATGCGGTTTGTCCATCAGGAAATTTAATTAAATATGAATCCCCCTGTCCAACATCAATTGCCATTATTGATAAAGAATTATCGGGCAAATATTTAATATCATCTAATTTTGACCATATAAAAAAATTCAATGCAATAAGAACAAGTGTAATAATTTTTGCTTTTATTGATTGAAATCTTTTCCATAAAAAAATTATTGCTGCAATACTTATGTAATAATTAATTATATCAATTATTGAAAAATTAGCAACAGGTAAATATGCAATAGAAAGGTTACCGAATTTATTTGTAACAAAAAATAAAATGTATGTTAACAATTCATTTGCAGAGGCATAATATGAACACAATAATGATGATATTAGAGAAATTATGAGTGTAAAAATTCCCAGACCGATAATTATTCCGACTAATGGAATCACTATCAAGTTTGCAATCAATGAAATTATTGACAATTTATTAAAATAAATTAGAACAAAAGGAATGGTTCCTATCTGCGCTGCTAATGATAAAGCAATGAATAATAATATATTTTTAAGAATATTCGATTTTATGTTTAGTTGTTGAATTGAATTTCTTAATACAGGATAAAAAATTAAAATAGAAATTACAGCTGCAAAAGAAAGCTGAAAACCTGAATTAAAAAGTTCGTCTGGATTTATCAACAATATAATAAAAGCAGCAAGTGCAATAGCATTAAAACTGTTATATTTTCTGCCCGACATCAAGCTCAATATAATTACAATACACATAATTGTTGCACGAACAACAGACGGCGGTGCATTTGTTAAAATCATAAATAAAATTAAACCAATTATGGTAAAAGAATATTTTAAGAAAATATTCAATCGTTGAAATAAAAAAATGAATATGAGTGAGATAAAACCAACATGCAATCCCGATACTGCTAAAACATGAACTACACCAGAATTAATAAATTCATTTTTAATTTCATAATCAATCATGCTTCGGTCTGCAAGTAATAAACCTCTGAGCAATGAAGCAGTATTCTTATTATGATATTTTGAAAAAACATTATCAATTTTCTTCCTTATTCCAAATATTATATTGGCTAAATTAAAAGATGAATTTGAAATTATTTTAATATTGGATACATCTTTAATACTTAGTAATGCGTGTATTTGTTTTTGATTCAAATAATTTTCATAATCAAATTCACCGGGATTTCTTTTATTACGTGGTCTTGAAATATTTCCATTTATCTCAACAGAACTCCCTATTTTTAATGAATCATATTTCCCTTCTAATCTTTTTTGGGAATCATTTAACAAACACTGAAAATTAAATTCTCTTTTATCAACATAATTCTGGAAAATGATTGAATCGGAAATTAGATAAAACACAAGTCTATTTTCTTTTATTAATTCAATATTTGTAACCTTTCCATAAACTTTTATATTCTGATAAGAAAAGTGCTTAAATGGATAAGAAACTTTTGATGTGTGAAATGAGGAATAATAAAATCCACTAACAAAAAATATTGTGAGAAATAGAATACATTGATTTAATAAACTCAATCTTTGATTTTTTGTGAAATAAAGAATTAAAAGAATTATAATGAATAATGAAGTTAAACAAAGAAGTAAAAATCCACTTAAATGAAAAATTGTCTGGAATAAGTAACCGCAAATAAAAATCAAAACAAATTTTATTAGCGGATAGTTATTCACTCATAAAGCTCCATAATTGCTAATTTAATGTGATTAAGTTTTTTAATTTTTTTTGCCAATACATCAGAGTATTTGCCGGCTGTAATTCCAAGAGCAGGATTTAATGTATGAGATTTTGTTGATAAATCTTCAAAGTTGCCATGGTCTGAGCAAATTATTAAAGTCATATTCGATGGAAGATTTTTTATTATATGATAAATAAAATTATCAAACACATTAATAGTTCTATCAAATAAATCCAGATTCCTGCCATGACCGAGATGGTCAGTATAAAAATATTCAAACAAAGTGAAGTGATGATTGACGGCAATATTTAGTAATCTATTTGCTGCTTTTTCAGGAGTAATTAAAGGAAGTTTATAATTCATTTTATTAATCAGTCGATAATTATCTATATCGGCACTGAGTGCTTTACCTCTGTGTATATCTGCTATTCTATTTAATCGTACATTGCTTAAAATGCAGCTTAATGTCGTAACACTTAAAATTCTTCTGCCAGTTTTAACATAATCAAAAAATATTTTAGGATAAGCATTTGCAAAAGTAACTTTTTTTCTTCTTCTCAAAAATTCTTTGAATATATTTTTTTGCTCAATTATTGGAATTAAAGTTGAGTATGGATAAGGGCCAAAATGTTTACCAATAATTTTTTGTGCATTAACTCCACAAAATATTGAAGTCTGACCAGTTCCGCTTAGTGGAATATCAGGCACACCAAGAACTGCATCAATTGGAAAAATATGAGCATTATTTACCGAGATTCTTTTTTTACCGAGATGTGGAATTTCACCAAAGATTTCTGTAAACATTTTGAATTGATATTTAAAGAATGGATTAAACTCAAAATCTCGTTTACCAATCCCAACACCATCAACGAATATCATTAATGTTGAATGCAATTAAAAACCCTTTATTTTGATTCTACTAAAATTGTAACAGGTCCATCGTTAAAAATTTTCACAAGCATCATGGCAGCAAATATTCCTGTCTTTACTTTATCTTCACCAAGATTTTGTTTCATACGATTGACAAATTTGTTGTAAAGTTCCTCTGCTAATTCTGGTCTTGCAGCATCAGAAAAACTTGGTCGATTACCTCGTCGTGCATCTCCATAAAGTGTAAATTGCGAGATAATAAGAACTTCACCATCAATATCTTTCAATGATAAATTCATTTTGCCATTTTCATCTTCAAATATTCTAAGATTTGAACATTTATCTGCAACAAAAATCATATCTTCTTCAGTGTCTCCTTCTTTCACACCAAGCAATATTACCATACCTTTGCCTATTGATGCGGAATAATTTACTTCTTTAATTTCTACAGAACCTTCAGTTACTCTTTGAACTAATGCTCTCATATTTTTGTCCCGTAAATTACTCTATCAATTTGTTGATAATCTTTTAGAATATGAATTTCATAAAAATTTTCTTCTGTCATAATCTTAAAAATTTTTTCTGATTGTCCTTTTCCAATTTCATAGAAAAGTTTGCCGTTGTTTTTTAAGCATTGCTTCGATATTTGAGTTATTCTTTTATAAAATTTCATTCCGTCTTCATCATCAGTCACAGCAATTTTAGGTTCATAATTAATAATTTCTTTCTGCAAAAAATTGTAATCTTCAATACTAACATAAGGCGGATTTGAAACAACCACATCAAATTTTAAATCATAAAATGAAAAATCATCAAATATATTTTTTCTAATAAACTCTATTTGGTTAGATGTGTTATAAAATTCAGAATTTTCTTTTGCAACATTCAACGCATCATTTGAAATATCTATCGCAATTATTTTTGCATTAGGCAAATGTTTAGCTAATGTAATAGCAATGTTTCCGCTTCCTGTCCCAACATCAAGAATTATTGTCTCTGATTTGTCTTTTTCAAGATTAATAATTGTTTCAACAAGCAGCTCTGTTTCAGGTCTTGGTATTAATACTGATGGATTTACTTTGAACTCAAGTCCATAAAATTCTGCTTTGCCAATTATATATTGAAGCGGTTCGTTTTTCGAACGGCGGGATAAATATTCTCTGTATTTATTTATTTCATCTTCACTTAGTGGTTGGTCATATTTTAGATATAAATCCAATCTTTTACAATTAAGAACATCAGCTAATAATAATTCTGCATTCAATCTCGGTGATTCAATTCCCTTTTTCTCTAAGTATTCAGCGGATAATTTTAATGATTCCAGTACAGTAAGCATTATAGCAATATTTGTTCTTAATATTCATAATAAAAATAAAAAAACAATAAATAATTTTTAATGAAGCATCAAAATTTTTAATTAAATAGAAAAAGAAGGATTAATTATTTTTTATAATTACTCATTAAAAATTCTGCGACTGCTTCGGCTTCTTTTGGTTTCAATCCTTGATTTGGCATTGATGGATAATCAGGATTTACTTTTGTCGGATTTAGAATAAATTTTATCAGTGCTTGCCGATTATTTTCATATTTAGGTAAAACTTCATTGTAAGGCGGGCCAACTACTTTTCTGTCAAATTGATGGCAGGCAATACATTTGCTGTTAAATATATCAGCTCCATTTATTGTTTCTTTCAATAATCCTGATTCTTCAAGTAATTTTTTTCTGTGTTCTTCATAGTTAGCTGCTAAGACAGCAAAATGTTTTTTGTTTGAAATATCGAAAGCATACTGGTCTTTAATCACAACAAATGCTATAGTAACAATGAATAATATAATTGTTAAAAAGCCATATTTTATTTCCTGCTGCTTTATCATTACATATATGAGAACTGATATAATCAAAACAACAAGCAAAGAAAGTAAAGCAAAACTAAAAACATTGTATGATAAAGAATAAACAGATTTAGATAAAACAGAAAATACAATAATAAAAGGCAGCAATAACGAAGATATCAACGCAAGTCTTAATGTGAAATTTTTGATAAAGTTATTATACGACTGTGGAATTTGAAGTGAATGTAACTCTTTCAACTTTACTAAAATAAAAATTGAAGTAAAACCAAAAGCAAAAACAACGAATTGAATAAAACTTAATAATGCATTAAAAGAAAATAATATTCCCAATAAATTATTATAATTTTCCCATCGTTCAGGATTTTGAGTAAACTCAACTGAAGCAACAAAAAGATATAATGAAATTGTTAGAAATATTAAACCAAAGTTGGCACTTTTATTCACTAATCTTGCAATTTTATATTTATAGCTCTGAAATGTTACATAGTTTTCTTCATCAAAAGATTTTAGATGAAAAATTTGATTCAAGTGAATTGAATGTTTATATGTATAAATCAAAATCAGTGAAATAAAAAAGATGATTGTTGATTCGAGTATATACAAAGGAACATTCAAATTACTTAGATGCAGAAGTTGTGCATAGCAGAAAATAAAACTCAAAAGTGGAACAATGCCAAGTGTAAAAGCAATCCCTTTATTAAAAGTTATTAAATCAATTAAGAAGCCTGAAAATTTTTGATGATTTTCATCATTGAGTTTCTCGCCTTTTATTTTAAAAAATATTGACATTGACAGAGAACCAAATAACAAACTTGCATATGGGATAAAAATTAAAAAAGTAAGAACAAGGATATACTTCAATAAAATTAAATGATTAGCAGATTGAGGCAAAACAATTTTATTAATGATTTCCATACTTATTACCAATTAAATTTCTGATAGAAATAATTTGTCAATTGATATAATAATAATTACTGCAAGAACATATAAATTAACATCTATGAATGCTTTTCTTATAATGCTCTTTTCAATATACTTTGTAATTATTTTTCTTGATTCAAAAATCAACCATAGAGAAAAAATTATGATTGCGACTACAGAAAAAATATTGTAAGAATCATCGAATCCAAAAAATAGAAATGAGCAAAGAGAAAGCGATGTAATCCATATAAATGTAATTCTGCTTAACTGTTGATTAGAAAAAATTTTTGTTAGAGTTGGATAATTAGCTTTTTCATAATCATTATTGAATATTAAAAGCAGCAGCCAGAAATGTGGTATTTGCCAGATAAAGAAAAACATTGACAACAATAAAATTTGATAATCTAAAGGAGAACCACCTGCGGCTGTATAACCAATCATTGGCGGAAGCGCCCCAATTAAAGAACCAGGAACAACTGCCATTGCAAATTTCTTTTTTAATGGTGTATAAACAAAATTATACCATATTAATGCAAGAATGCTTAATACTAATGAAATGAAATTTGATGAAAAATAGATTAATGGCAATGCTATGGTAATCATCAGCAGTGAAATTATTAAAGCATTTTTTGCACTAATTCTGCCCGAAGGAATTGGTCTGCCTTTAGTTCTATCCATTAAAGAATCTGCAAATCTTTCCTGATAATGATTAAGAGCAGAAGAACCACAAGACAAAATAAAAACACCAATTATTGGTAAAATCATCTTTGCTGATAAACTTTTTGAGTAAAGCACATATCCAACGAATGTAGAAAGTCCAACAAATGAAGTAATTCTTATCTTGGCTAATTCCATTATAATATTAATATTTTCAAAAAATTTTTTCATAATAAATTATTTATTGTACCAATCATTAAATTGTTCTTGTGAAATTACTTTCACTTTAGTATACATCATTGAATGACCTAAGCCGCAATATTCTGCGCAAGCCACATCATAATCCCCGATTTTTTTTGGTGTAAAATATAGATAAGTCTTGCGTCCAACAATTGCATCTTCTTTAATGCGAAATGCAGGTATATAAAAAGAATGATTAACATCAGCCGATTGCATCTCAAGCTTTATTGGTTTATTAACTGGAACATATAATGTATCAGTTATTTTTCCATTGCCATATTTAAATTCCCATTGCCACATTCTTGCAGTAACATTTACAACAAATGCATCTTTAGGGACTTTACGAATTTCTTTGAATCCTGTGTAACCAAAATAAAACATTGATAAAACCAATAATGTAGGAACAACAATCCATGTAATTTCAAGCCAAATATTACCGTGAATATCAGCAGGCTTATGACCTTTTTTTCTGTTATACTTTATAACAAAATAAATCATTGTAATTGTAACGCCCAGTAGCAAAACCACTGCTATTCCTACAATATATAACATTACAAAATCAACAGTTTCAGTATGTATTGTTGGTGCAGATGACATATCTTTACCTCAACGATAAATTATATCAAAAAATGTCAGAACAAAAATTATAATTAAAGTAGCACCACTAAGTGCTAAAAATGCTTTGAATATAGGTTCATCAAATTTTATGTGCATAAAAATATTTATAACAAGAGCAGATTTAATTGCAGCAATTGATAAAGCAATAAGTAAAGTGTATTTACCTAAACTAATACCTGCTATAGTAACAGTTATTGATGTAAAAGCAAGTAATGAGAGCCACACAATTATATAAGTACTGATTTCAATTTTATGATGCTGTTTATCCATTTTGAATTAAACCTCATTGAATTAAGTAAAATAATGGAAAGAGGAAAATCCATATCAAATCGACCAGATGCCAATATAAACCTGAGTTTTCCAACTTATTATAATTTTCTGAAGTTATTTTATTTTTCAACAAAAATACTAGCATAAATGAAAGTACTATTATTCCAATAACAACATGCAGTCCATGTAATCCGGTCATAACATAATAAAGACCAAAAAATAATATTTGTCCACTTGGACGATTTAATAATTCTTCTGAACGAGGATAAATACCATGTTCAAATTTTGCCGACCACTCAAAATATTTATTTACCAAAAATATTAGTGCTAACAATATTGTTAATGAAAGAAACAATATAGACAAAGATTTTTTATTCCTTTCAATATATGCAATTGAGAGAGCCATAGTTAAACTGCTTGTAAGCAGGATAATTGTATTAATTGTACCAATTGTTGTGTTGAGTTCCATCGCTGCAATATGAAATTGCTCAGAGTATTGATAACGATAAACAGCGTAGACTAAAAACATTCCACCAAAAAGCAATACTTCAGTAAACAGAAAAAGCCACATACCCATTTTGGCACCAACTTTATCAACATGAGCATGATGTTGAGTCATTGCAATTACATTTTCATCATGATTCATTATTAATCTCCTTCAATTGACTGAAATCATAAGGTTCATGAGTGATTGTAGGAATCTCTTTAAAATTTTCAAGTGGCGGTGGCGAAGGAATTTGCCATTCTAATGTAACACCACCCCATGGATTAGCAGAAGCTTTAGGCCCTTTGAACAATGCATAAATTAAATATCCGAACATAAAGAAAATGGAACTTGCTAAAATCCATGAGCCAACAGTAGATATTTTCTGTAAACCTGCAAATTGTGGAAGATAATCATAGTATCTTCTTGGCATTCCCATATAACCCATAATAAACTTTGTAAAATACAGCATATTAAAGCCAATAAAGAAAAATATGATTGTAATCTTCGCGAGTTTTTTGTTATACATTCTTCCAAACATTTTAGGAAACCAATAATGAATTGCTGCAAAGAAAATTGTTCCAGTTCCGCCAAACATTACATAGTGAAAATGTGCAACAACGAAATAAGTATCATGCACATGAATATCAGTAGCTAAAGAACCCAGAACCAATCCAGTTAATCCACCAATTGAAAAAAGAAAAATAAATGTCATAACCCATAGTAAAGGTGGCTGTGGATCTATCGAACCCTTATATAATGTTGCTACCCAATTAAATACTTTAACACCGCTTGGAACAGCAACCAAAAATGTCAATAAAGAAAATATCCATCTTGCTGTATCACTCATTCCACTTGTAAACATATGATGCGCCCAAACAAGATAACCAATAAATGCAATAGCAAGACTTGACATTGCAATAGCTTTATAGCCAAATATTGTTCTCCTTGCAAAAGTTGGAATTATTTCCGATACCACACCCATTGCTGGTAAAATCATAATGTAAACGGCAGGATGAGAATAAATCCAGAAAAGATGTTGATATAAAATTGGATCTCCTCCAAGTGCAGGGTCAAAAATTCCAACACCAAAAGCTCTTTCGATAATTACTAACAAAATTGTAATACCAACCACAGGAGTTGCAATAATTTGAATCCAGGCTGTTGCATAAGTTGCCCAGACAAATAAAGGCATCTTAAAAAATGTCATCCCAGGAGCTCTTAAACGATGAACTGTAGTAACAAAATTAATTCCTGTCAATATAGATGAAAATCCAAGAACAAATGCAGCAAAGATTGCTAAAGAAACATTGGATGTTGTCCTTACACTGTATGGAATATAAAATGTCCATCCTGTATCAATTGGACCACCAGGAAGAAAAAGTGAAGTTAATGCTAAAATTGCACCAACAACATAAACATAATATGACAACAAATTTAATCTTGGGAATGCAACATCTCTTGCACCAATTTGAATAGGAAGAAAAAAATTTCCAAATGCTGCTGGAATACCAGGAATAATAAATAAGAAAATCATTATTACTCCATGAAGAGTAAATAATGAATTATATTCCTGCGCACTCATTATCGTTCTTCCAGGAGTTAACAATTCAAGGCGCATTAAAACGCCAAGTATAACTCCAACTAAAAAGAAAAACATGATTGAAACAAGATACATCAAACCAATTCTTTTATGGTCAGTGGTTAATAGCCACGATAAAATTCCAGAATATTTATTTGTACTTACTTCATAGAAATTTTTCTCGCTTAATGCAATTGTTCCGTTTGCCATTTTAATTACTCCATTTTCTTCGGTTTACTTCTTAACAATAAAATTGTAACAAAAATTCCTATTCCTAAAAGCATAATTATTCCAATAATTCGTAATAAGTTAAATGTATATTTTTTACTTTCCGGGTCATAGCTGTAGCAAAATTCAAGAACTTTGGTAACTGTAGGTGCAGTTTTATTTGCTTTTGCTTCTATTAATGCCATTTTTATGTCAAATGGATTAAATGTAGGTCCTAGAATATATCTTGTTATTTTTCTTTCAGGTGAAATTGCAATTAAAACACTTGGGTGAATAAATTGATTAGCATTGTTCTTCTTAAAGTAAAATCCTATTGTGTCTGTGAATGAATAGACATTAATACTGTCGCCTGTTAAAAATATCCAGTCATTTTCGTTAATCTTTTTTTTCATTGATTGCAAGAAATTCTTCTTCCACTTTGCTGCAAGAGATGGACTTTCTCTATAATTAAAACTCAATGAAATAATTTTATAATCCTTACCTGGAATTAAATCTAACTTATCAACAATCCATGCTAGTTCGTTTTGTAATGGGTTACATATGCCCGGACATTCATAATAAATTGGAGCAAGCAATACCGGCTTATCAATTATTTCTCCTAAGGTTATTGTATCATTATCTGATGTTACAAAAGTCAAATCAGATGGCAGTATTCTTCCTAATTTTTCATCAATGCCAATTTCTTTATTCCTTTGTGCAATAGAATAATTGAAACAGAATATATAACTTATTACAAATAAAATAATTAAATATTTTTTTCTAATTATTATCATATGCTTGTTTATGCGCTGATTTTAATTAAATAATCATAAATCAGCTGTAATTTTTCTCTACTTAATTTAACAACAGATGGTTTGTATCCTGTTAAAATAGGTTCATTCAAAACTGTTCTTATATATAATTCAAAAGTTCTTTCTTTTAATGTTATAAAAGAATATAAAACTTTATTGGTATCATAAGAGTTATCTTTTATAAGCTTTGCTCCCATCTCATTTGAAGTTAATAGCAATTCATTCAATTTATTTAACTTCTCAATTAAAACTTTATTTTCATTGGCAATCAGCATCACAGCTTTTTCAACAGGAATTTGATTGGGCAATATTAGATTCTGGTCTAATTTATAAGTTAATTTTAGTTCATCAAGTTGCTTGTCTGTAATTTCTGGAAAATCAGCAAAAGTTCTTATATAAAGAATGATATTAAATCTGTCGGTTGGATTCATATATTCAAATGCTGGCATACCATTTTTTATTATTCCTTCTTGAAGTGTTTTATACATTGCATCGATAGTTCTTCCATTTGTCCAGCCTTCTTTTAAATGGAAATTTCTAGGCTTTGGATTCATTGATAATCCAGCAGGACCATCTCCCATACCTTTCTCACCATGACATGACTTGCAATTCATATCATACAATTCTTTCCCCTTTGACAATATTTCTTTTGTTGGATTTTTTATTGATTTAAAATCTACAGGATTTACAATCATACCTTTTTTTTCAACTATCTCTTTTTTGATGTTAGTTGTATCAGTTAGTCCAATACTTTGTTCATTAAAAGAAATTGTATTTAAATGCTGAGCAAAATAAATTCCAAGAATTAATATCAGCAATAAATAAATTGGAAACACCCAACCAAATAATCTGATTGGTGATTTCAATAATTCTTTGAAATTAATTTCTTCTTCAATTTTATGTTTTTTTTCCATAGCTATAATCTGAAATCTATTCCTCGTTTAAGTTTTGGGTCACCTACTGGTATTAGATTATATTTATTTGATTGTTTGTAAATAACTGTTATTAAAATTCCAACAGCAAATAATACAAATGAAATTTCATTCCAGCTGAATATAAAACTATCTTTACTAAAATTTGGAATTGATAACCAATACAAATCATAATAATGAGCAAATAAAATCCAGCTTGACATAAACAATAATCTCTTAGGATTCATTTTAGATGGTTGAGATAATAATCCAAAATATGGAACAACAAAGTGAACAAAGATTAATCCAATACTGATAAATTTCCAGTTTCCTTCCCATCTATTCAAAAACCAGATTGTTTCTTCTGGCAGATTTGCATACCAGATTAATAAATACTGAGAAAAAGCTATGTAAGCCCAGAAGTTTACAAATGCAAATAACAATGCACCTAAACTATAATAATGGTCTTCTTTTAATCCTTGAATTAAATATCCGTTTTCATTTAATAAAACTATAGCAATTGTGCTTGATGAAAGTGCTGCCAATACAGTTCCTGCAAAATAATAAACTCCAAAAATTGTAGAATACCAGTGAGGTTCAAGACTCATTAACCAATCAATAGCTGTGAATGTAATTGTAATAGCAAAAAAAGGCATAAAAGCTGCAGAGAATTTTATATTCTTCTTAGTTAATGTAGGGTCTTTTGTGTCGTCCTGCTTAGTAGAATTTTTAAATAATATTAAATAAAAGATAATCCAGATTAACAAAAAGATAATTACACGGACTATAAAAAATTGAACATTCAAATATGGAGCTTTACTTTTTAATAACTCATCAGCTTTAAGAATTTCTGGATGTAACCAATGAAATATATTATTCATATTAAATAGAAGTGGAAGAACAATAATCGGTAAAAAGATTAATATATTTGAAAGGAATTCTGGTATTCTTCTAAATGGAACACTCCAAACGGCACCCGAAAGATATTCTATGCCAATTAAAAATAAAGAACCAACTCCAATACTTGCTAAAAAGAGAAATAAGATAATATTATTATAAGCACTTCTCAGTGGATTTTCATAATAGCTCAAAATTATTCCCAGCAGACCAATAAACATTAAAAATATTCCTGTATTGAAAACTTTAGAAGGTAATTTCTTTTTTTGAAATTGCAATTCAATATTTGAACTCATTTCAAATCTGTCTCCTTAGCATTTAATGACCTTTGTAAAGCTCTGATATAATGAATTATTGCCCATCTTTCATCAACAGTTAATTGAGTTGAATAAGATGGCATAATATTTTGTCCTTCAGTAATTACATGAAAAATTCTTCCATCTGGCCAAGTTCTAACTTTTTCAGAATGTAAAGATGGTGGATTTGGAAATTGTCCTCTTAATCTGCTATCTCCCTCTCCATAATAACCATGACATGGGCTGCAATATATATCATATTTTTTCTGTCCTAATTCTAAAATTGATTTATTAACTGGTAATGGATTAACAAGATATTTTTCAGCTTCTTCAGGTTGATTTTTATAAGCATACGGTAAATAATTTCTTGCTACAGTTCCTTCAACAGGCATTCGCATTCCAAATCCATCACTAAATATTGATGATTTTTGTTGAGGATTTAATTTTGGTTGTTCCATCATCCAGTTAAATGGAACCATGTACAATAATTTATTCAATGTAAAATATGTTGCGCCTGAAGTAATAATTCCTGCAAGTAAAAGAAATAATAAAAATTTAGGTTCAAGAATTTTAGGATTGGCATTTAGTTCTTCAATATCAAAATAGATAGGAAATATTTCGCTTGCATTAACACTTTTGAAAAATTGTTCAACTGAAGATTCTTCAAATTTTTCATCACTAGCGAGAATTACTATGCCATATTTATCAGAAGAAACTTTTTTCATGTAATCAGTATCATTAAGTGGATGTGCATTATTAGGAAATTTAAAGAATATAAAAAGCATTGTTATAACAGTAGCAATTGATGCAGATAGAACTGTAACTTCAAATATCACAGGAATATAAGCTGGAAATGAGAAAAATGGTTTTCCGCCAATTACAAGCGGATAGTCATAAGCTGATATCCAATAAGTTAACAACAATGCTGATAAAGCTCCTGTAAGCCCAAATATTAATGCAAAATAACCAAGCTTTGATGGTTTCAAACTCATTGCTTTGGGCATACCATGAACTGGATATGGAGTATGAACATCAAATTTTTCATATCCATTTGATTTTACTTTTTTTGCTGCTTTAATTACATCATCAGCAGTATTAAATATTCCTGCATATCCATATAAAATCTTCTCTTTCATTTATAAAATCCTTAATTACTCAATATTATGATGAGATGGTTGAGAACCTTCTACAACTGCTTTGACTTCTGCAATTGATACAACTGGTAAAGCTTTCGTAAATAAAAGTATCCATGTAAAGAAAAATCCAAAACTGCCAATTAGAATCATATAATCAACAATTGTTGGAGTAAAATGTCCCCAGCTTGATGGCAAATAGTCGCGGGATAGTGAAGTTACAACAATTACAAATCTTTCGAACCACATTCCAATATTAACAAGAACTGCAATTACAAACATTACAGGAATAGACCTTCTAATTTTTTTGAACCAGAATAATTGTGGAGATAAAACATTGCATGATACCATAATCCAGTAAGCCCATGCATAAGGACCGAAAGCTCTATTTATAAATGTAAATTGTTCTGCTTGAATTCCACTATACCATGCTATAAAAAATTCCATTGCATAAGCATAACCAACCATTGAACCAGTAACAAGAATTATCTTATTCATTTTTTCAAGAGTATCAATAGTAATAATTTTTTCATAGTTGAAAATTTTTCTTATAAATATCAAAACATTCTGAACCATTGCAAAACCAGAAAACACAGCTCCAGCCACAAAGTATGGAGGGAATATTGTAGTATGCCAGCCGGGCATAATAGAAACTGCAAAGTCAAAACTTACAATTGTGTGAACTGAAAGAACCAGCGGAGTAGCAAAACCAGCAAGTATCAAATAAACCATTTCATAATGCTGCCAGTGTCTATTAGAAAAACGCCAGCCTAAACTAAAAATAGAGTAAATAATTTTTTTGATTTTATTTGAAGTTCTCTCTCTAAGTGTTGCTAAATCCGGTATTAATCCAACATACCAGAAAATTAATGACACAGTAAAATAAGTTGATACTGCAAAAACATCCCACAGAAGTGGTGACATAAAATTTACCCAGACCGAATGTTGATTAGGGTATGGGAACAAGTATCCAGCCAACCATGGACGACCGGTGTGAATTAAAGGAAATATTGCAGCAGTCATCACAGCAAAAATTGTCATTCCTTCTGCAAATCGAGCTATTCCTGTTCTCCATTTTTGTCTGAATAAAAATAATATTGCAGATATTAAAGTTCCTGCATGTCCAATACCAACCCAAAAAACAAAATTAACAATTCCAAATCCCCAGCCTACCGGTGTATTGTTGCCCCATGTACCAATTCCATAATAAAATGTTAATCCCAAACCAATAACAAACAAAGCAAGCATCGATAATGTAATTGAGAGAGCAATATAAAATTTTTTATCTGGTTTTGTCTCAAGTGGTTTTGATATTAAATCATCCAGCTCTCGTAAAGCCGGTTTGCCTTCAATTACTGATAATTCCTGTGTATAATCTACTGCACTCACTCAATTTCCTCCGAATGGATATTTCTTAATTTTGCTATGTAAGTAACATTAGGTTTGATATTTAATTCTTCCAATACATGATAAGATAAATTGTGTTTTCTAAGTTTTGATATTTCTGAATTCGGGTCATTCATATCACCAAAAATTATAGCATTTGAAGGACATGCTTGTTGACAAGCAGTAATTACATCACTGCCTTTTAATTCTCTTCCATCTCTAATAGCATTTGAACGAGCTTCCATTATTCTCTGAATACAAAATGTACATTTTTCCATCACTCCTCTTGAACGCACAGTAACTTCTGGATTATTAACAAGAGATGTTAATTCATTTTCATAATATGCATTTGCAAAGTGGTCTCTAAAATTATAGAAATTAAATCTTCTTACTTTGTATGGACAGTTATTTGAACAATATCTCGTGCCAACACATCTATTGTAGACCATTTGATTTAATCCATCAGGACTATGATTTGTTGCACTTACCGGACAAACATTTTCACAGGGGGCATTGTCACAATGCTGACACAACATTGGTTGATTACTTACAATTGGTTCTTCTTCTGTTCCTGAATAATACCGGTCAATTCTAATCCATTGCATTTCTCTGCTTCTTTCAACCTGATCTCTGCCAACTACAGGAATATTATTTTCTACATTGCAGGAAGCTACACAAGCATTACAAGCCGTGCATTTATTCAAATCAATAGCCATTGCCCACTTAACGCCGGAAAATTTGTGTTCTCTTGTTATACTGAATAAATCATGTTTTTCTTTATGCAAGAAATGAGGTTCTTTTTGATACTTAACTATCGTTCCTTCTTGAATTATTTTTCTAATTCTATGAAAATCTTTAACAAATTTATCATCCAAGGAATGGTGTTCTTGTGTAGTGACTAAGATATGTTTACCATTTGATTTTTTTATCTTAGCATTTGTATAAATATATGGTGAACCTGTAAAGTTTTTTGACATTAGTTTAACTGCATTAAATCCAACATCTTTACCAACTTCTCCCACTACTTTTCTTCCATATCCTAATTCAATATGAATTGTATCGTCGTTCATTCCCGGCTGGATAAAAACAGGCAAAATTAATTTTCTATTATCAACTTCTACTTCAACTAAATCATTCATTTCAAGATTGAATTTACTCGCAGTATTTTTAGAAATTGCTGCATAATTATCCCATGTTACTTTTGTAACTGGATGCGGTAATTCCTGAAGCCACCCATTGTTTGAAAATTTACCATCACCTATGAAATAATTTTGAGTAAGATGAACTACATAATCACTTGTAGAAATCTCATTCTTAATAAAATTAATTGATTCTGTTTTAAACTGAGGAAATTTATTTTCTTCATTAATTAATACAACACCATCATGCAAAGCAGAATACCAGAATGTTTTAATATCAACTGCTAATTTTAGTTTATTGTAAATTTCAGCTTCAAAATTTTTCATTAAATAATTATGATAAATTTTATCATCATAAATTTCATTTTCATAAATCCAGCTTAGAAGAACAGCTTCTTTTTGTCTTGTATTAAAAATTGGTGAAATAACTGGCTGCATTAAACTATAAATTCCGTTTCTAGCATATGCATCGCCCCAGCTTTCTAATTGATTATTTATAGGCAAAATGTAATTGCTTAATGCAGAAGTTTCATTTTGACTTTCTGTTAATGAAATAACTGTTCCTACTTTTTTTATTGCTTCTTCATAACCAAAATCTTTTGGGAAATGAAATACAGGATTCGAATCAAAATGAATTACTACATCAACATCACCGCGATTCATTAAATCAATTAACTGAAAAATTTCTTCTTGCTTAGAATTTTCATATTGTTTTTTGAATGATGTGGAATAATCATAAAGTTTATTATTACCAAGAATTTCATTTAATAAATTGACAGCAATATGAACATCTTCAGGTAAAGTATCCCCTGCATAAACAATTGATTTGCCTCTATTATTGTTCAAATCATTTATGAGGTGATTTAATTTTTCTTTGTGAATGTTAAAATTATCAAGAGAATAATTTTGAAATTTTTGTATAGCAGCTTTATCTAAATTAATTGCAGAACCATATTTAATTAATTCATTTATTAAGCTCATAACAAATTCAAACTGTCGATGTGGTGAAATACGCAATCTGTAATCAGCCATCATTCCTGTAATTGTCATTCTGCTTTCAGCTGCATAAAGTCTATTGTAATTAAGGCTTTTAATTACTTCGCGTTTTGAAGTAAACTTAATTGTGTTTTCAATAAAATTCCCTTCATTGCCTAAAAAGTCAGAGTCAAGACTTAAAATTACTTCAGCTTCATTCCATTTTATAGAAGGATATTCAAATGTGCCATAACATTTGAACCATGCATTTCTTCTTTGATTATCATTAAATAAATCATATGAAATTATTATTGTATTGTTATATTTTGTTTTGAACTCTTCAAGAACTTTTTTAGCAGTAGGTGAAATAACTGTATTTGTTATAATTGCAACTTTTTTGTTATTCTTTATAGAATTTTTTAGAACATTTATAATATCTTTGTCAATTAATTCCCAGTTTACTTTTTTATTATTCTTTAAAGGTTCTTGCAATCTTTCGGGGTCATACAAATTCAATATGCTTGCCTGACCTTTTGCACAAATTTTTCCTTTATTTATCGGATGGTCTGGATTACCATCAATTTTGATGGGTCTTCCTTCTCTTGTCTTAATTAATATTCCACATGCATTAGAGCAATACGAACAAGTAGAAGCATAATAATTTGCTATACCAGGTAAAATTTCTTCTGGACGTTTATTGTATGGGACTATTTCACCTTTGTCTCGATAATCAGAGCAAGCTGCTGCAGCAAACGCAGTCGAAGCAGAAAGTAATGCTAAAAATTTCCTTCGTGATACTTTAGAAAGTTTTGATAAATCAAAATCTTCTTTTACACTTTCAGGAAATTCATCCGTACCATTAACTAATTTTTCTTTTATCTCATCATTATTATCTTTTGACATGCTGTTATTAAAATTCAATAAGTGGTCTTCCATAATTAAGCCTTATTATTTCTTTTAATTGCAAGAGGATTAATTTTAATGCTAATTTTTTTATTGTTTTTTGTACCAAAATTTTTCAATGGAATAAACCGACTTAATACAACTCCAATTGCTGCAATACCAGTGATTCTAAAAAATTTTTTTCTTGAAAATTTATTAGCCATAACTCCTCTAAATTATCTATGACAAGCGAAACAATTCTCTGGACCTTTTTTAACATTTTTTAGATAAGGTAAATTTTCGTGTGGATTCCTATGACAATCAAGACATGCACCCATTGTAAATTGTCTTACCTGTGAAATTACTTCCATATTTTTTACATCACCATGACAGCTTTCGCACTTTATTCCTTTATTCACATGAACACTATGGTTAAAGTAAGCATAGTCAGGAACTTTATGTATTCTTTTCCATGGAATTAATTTGCCGTTATTATAATAATTAGTCAGCTTAATAATTTCCGGTCTATCTTTTCTTGCTACTGTGTGACAGTTCATACACACATTTACAGAAGGTATTAATGCATGGCGTGATTTTTCAACGCCAATGTGACAATATTCACAATCAATTGCCATATCACCTGCATGAAGCTTATGAGAAAATTTGATTGGCTGTTCAGGCGAATAACCAAGCCCATCTCGCTCTGGTCTTGATATGTAGTAAGTTAAAATGAAACTTATTACAATTATAAATAATGTTATTGGTAATCTGATTTTTAGAGTATAATCAAGAATAGCTTTTTTCATTGAACCGTATTATTTATTGGGATATCATGTATAATTATCTAATTTCAGTATTCAAAGATAACAAATGATATTTTATCTCACAAAGTTCAATAAATAAAAAAAATTTTTTTCGATAGGAATAGAAACTAATTTTTTCTGTTAACTACAAACTCTACAAGATTAATTAACGAATCTTTTGCCTCAGAAGGTTCAAATATTTCAAGCGACTTAATTGCTTTTTGAGCATATTCTTTTGAAACTTTTTCAGAATAATCAATCCCATCATATCTTTTGACAAATTCGATTACATTATTAACATCTAATTTTTTCCCGCCCCTCTTTATTGTTTTTAATATTTTATCTGATTCAACATTATTAGATTTGCTCAATGCATGTATTAAAGGTAGTGTTAATTTTTTTTCTCTAATATCTCCACCGAGAGGTTTGCCAATTATTTTTGATTTACCAACATAATCAAGAATATCATCACGAATTTGAAATGCTATACCAAGATTTTCTCCGAATTGTTTTAGTGCTTCTATTTTAACTTTATCTTCAGTTGCTGCTCTTGCCCCAATTTCACAACATGTAGATATAAGCGAAGCAGTTTTGTCTGAAATTATTCTAAAATATGTTTCTTCATCGTTGTCAAGTTTTCTTGTTTTACTTATTTGAAGAAGTTCTCCTTCAGACATTCTTCTTACAGTTTGGGTAATTACTTCGAGGAAATCAAAATCTTTAGAATCAATTGCAAGCATCAGCCCTTTTGCCAACAAATAATCTCCCATTAAAACAGCAATTTTATTTTTCCATATTGCATTAATTGATGGGAAATATCTTCTCGTTTCTGCATTATCAACCACATCATCATGAACAAGAGTTGCAGTATGAAGAAGTTCAACCAATCCTGCTCCTCGATAGCTTCGTTCATTTATACCACCTGAAATTTTACTGGATAAGAGAACAAGAATTGGTCTTATCTTTTTTCCTTTTTGTTTAAGTAAATAGCGGGTAATTAAATCAACAATTCCAATTTTTGATTTAATTGAATTTCGAAACAGCTTATTAAATTCTTCTAATTCTGGTTCTATGATTTGTGTAATTTTTGAAAGCGAATTTAGATTCAATTTTTCTTCTGGAAAATTTTTGAAACTAAAATACTTATTTCATATAAGAAAACCAATGGTATCGCAAGTATAATCTGAGAAACTGGGTCTGTCCCTGGAGTTAACACAGCAGCAATAATCATAATTGCAACAATTGCATGTCGTCGATATTTTTTCATAAAGTTAGGATTGAGAATGCCTATCTTTGTTAGGAAAAATGATAACATTGGTAATTCAAAAACTAATCCTGCACCTAAAATCACACTTAAAACAATTGAGAAGTATTCGTTAATTGCAAAGTTGTTTTCAATTGATGGCGAGCCAAATTGAGCAGCAAACTTTAATGCAAGAGGCAACATAACAAAATATGCAAAAATTACACCGCAGACGAAACAGAAAGTTGTGAATATCACAATTGAAGTAATGTATTTTTTTTCTTTTTCTTTTAATGCTGGAGAAATAAACTTCCAGATTTGATAAACAACATTTGGAAAACTCAGTATTAAACCAATAATTATTGCAACTTCGAAATAAAGAAAAATTTGTCCAAAAGGTTTTAGATTCTGAAGTTTAATATTTGCTTCTTTAGCCGGGAGGAGTAAAACTTTATCAACAAAAAAATCAATAAATATCCATGCAACAATAGTTCCTACAACAATGCCAATCAGAGAATAAATAATTCTCCATCTTAATTCCTCGAGATGTTCGAGGAAAGTCATTTCAACTTCTTCAGATTGATTTTCCTCGGTAAGTAATTTTTCTTTTTTACTCACACAACACTTAATTTATTTGTAACTCTGGATACAATGGAAATTTTGAACACAATTCTGCTACTTCTTTTCTAATAGAATTTAGTTGTTGTTCGTTATCAACATTTTTAATTGCTCTATCAATGAAAGATGCAATTAATTTCATTTCATTTTCTTTCATTCCTCTTGTTGTAACAGCTGGAGTACCAATTCTAATTCCACTTGTAACAAAAGGACTCTTGGTGTCAAATGGAATCATATTTTTATTAACTGTAATTCCTGCAAGTCCTAATGCAGTTTCAGCTTTTTTACCGCTTATATATTTGTTTGAAAGGTCAATCAACATCAAATGATTATCTGTTCCACCTGAAACAACATCATATCCAAGATTAGCTAATTCTTGTGCAAGTGTTTTTGCATTTTTAATTATTTGTTTGGCATAATCAGTAAAAGAATCCTGCAGAGCTTCTCCAAATGCTACAGCTTTTGCCATAATAATGTGCATTAAAGGTCCACCCTGAATACCGGGCATAACAATTCCATCAATTACTTCTGACATCATTTTTAATCTGTCCCCTTTTGGAGTTTTAATACCAAGAGGATTTTCTTTATCCTTCCCAATTAAAATTACTCCACCTCGTGGACCGCGTAATGTTTTATGAGTTGTTGATGTTACAACATCACAATATGGCAACGGGTTGTTTAACAAACCTTTTGCAATTAAACCAGCTGGATGAGCCATATCGCACATTAAAAATGCTCCAACCTTATCAGCAATTTCTCTAAACTTGGCATAATCCCAATCCCTTGAATAAGCACTTGCACCTGTAATAATTAATTTGGGCTTTTCTTTTTTAGCTATATCTTCAATTAAATTATAATCAAGCAGTTTGGTTTCTTTGCTTAAAGTGTATGGAACCGAATGGTATATTTGTCCTGAAAAATTAACAAGTGAGCCATGTGTTAAATGTCCACCGTGGTCAAGACTTAAGCCTAAAATTTTATCACCAGGTTTGAGCAAAGCCATATAAACAGCCATGTTTGCTTGAGAGCCGCTATGTGGCTGAACATTTACATATTCAGCTCCAAATAATTTTTTTAATCTCTCTCGAGCAAGATTTTCTGCCATGTCAACATATTCGCAACCGCCGTAATATCTTTTGCCTGGATAGCCTTCTGCATATTTATTTGTTAAAACAGAACCGGCTGCACTTAATACTGCCAGACTAACAAAATTTTCAGATGCTATTAATTCAAGATTATACGCTTGACGATTAATTTCTAATTTTACTATTTCAAGTATTTCTGGATCCTGATTCAAATATTGTAACATAAAATTTCCTTTGAATTATTATGGAACTTGAACGCTTTTACCTATCCATGAATAGCAGTCACCTTCTATTTTTATTGTGTCACCTGATTTTAATTTTCTGAAGAAATAATCTTCTTTTGTTGGAATTGAATTTTGAAGAGCTTTTACTCTTTCAGCTGCTATAGTTGAATATTGTCCATTCATAGATGCAGCTTTTCTGTAAGTATTTACGGCAAGCAAGTAAACACATTTAGCCATAAAATCAAATTCACAACCACGAGCTGCCTGTTCATATAACTGAGCCTCAATTAATACAGGATAATCCCAATTAGGGTCAATACTCATTGCTTTTTGTAAGTATGATCTTGATACAGAAAGCTGGTCCATTTTCTTGTAAATAAGAGCAAGGTTCACATAATTTTCTTTTCCATCAGGTTGAAGTTCAATTAATTTTCTGTATGCTTTTATTGCTTTATCATTCTGTTCTAATTTATCATATACACTTGCCAATTGCTTCCAATAATTAATTACATCAGGAGCCTTAGAAGTTAAAAATTCAAGTGGCTCTTTTGCTTTTTCATACTCTTGTGCACGTATACAAGTAGCAGCATATTTCCATGCTTTTTCAAGATTATCTTTATCTAAGTCCCATGACTTTTTCGTTATTTCGACAAGTTCATTAATATTTTCTGCAATTGATTCAAGTTTTTGAATCCAGACTGGATTATCAGGCTCAGCTTCAGATAATTTTGAATACAAATCCAGTGCTTTAAGCTTATAATCATTTGTATCCGATGCGTTAGCTAAATATAATAGTCCTAATCTATCTTTATAAAATGCAGGAAGATTCGGGTCCTTTTCAATTGCTTTTTCATACAACGGAATTATGTTTTCTGGTTTATCCTTAATCCAGATTTCTTTTACATAAGCTTTACGAGCTAAATAATAACCTTCAAGCTGAGGTTCATACTGAATTGCCTTATCATAAAAATAAAGAATTGTGTCATTAAGCTTTTTCTTCTGTTCATCAGAAACTTTGGCACTGTCATGCAGATACCATAAGGTCTCTTCCATTTTGGGAAATAACTTGAACTTAATAAAATTTGTTGGGTCGCTGTTAATTACTTTCCAGCCGTATGGTTCTGCACTAACATAATCTTTATTTTTATGATACTCATAAAATAATGAAAAGTTTGCCATAACATCACTCTGGGCAAACATTGAAGTAACATTAATTAATAAAATTGCTGCTAAATATTTTACTTTTTTCAATTTTGAATCTCCTATATTTTTTCATCTTTCTTGTCTAATAAACCAGATTTCGCCAAGACTTAATGTAATAGAAAATTTATAAATGTTTTCTTTTAGTAAATTATTTGCTGTAGTTCCTCTTTTACCAAATTGAAAAGCAAAATCAATTGTGCTTTCTAAACCAATTGGTAATGAAAAACCTGTGTAAACAGCAATCATATCAATGCTCTTATTGTTAATATGATATTGTGTTTTTTCGTAACTTAGACCTCCCCTTAACATTACCTGTTCCCAGTATGAGTGTGACTTGAGTTCGGATTTACGATATTCTACACCCAAACTTAGTTTCTGCAAATTCTTAAGTTCATTTATATGTTTATCGTCTTTTGTTAATTGATTAAATGGCTGATAAAGATAATCAGCTACTATAAGATAATCAGATAATTGCAAAGATAAACCAGCTCCAAATCTATATGGCAGTTTTGTTTTAATTTTTCCGGAGGAATTGCTCAGAGTTCCAATAATTGTTGTAGAATTATTTACAGTATCGGCATCAATTGTTGAATTGCTTGAGTAAGTCAATCCGATTCTTAAATCCTTCACGTCATTTAATTTAAATAATTGTGCTAAGTTGCTTGAAATTAATCCAGCAGTAAAACCAATTCCATTGTAACTATATTCATCAGAAAATGAACCATCTCTATAAGTTGAACTGCTGTTAAATTCAATCGAAGATTTGTGTATAATTTTTCCAAGATAATAATCTAAAGAAGCACCAATAGCAAAATTAAATGGCAGTTTATAAGATAAACCAATGAATGCTTTTGATAATCCACCTTTTCCACTGTAAGTAAGTTTATATGAACCCGTCAAATCATTATTTTCTTCTGTCATTACATCATAATCAACATTAGAAAATGGCAATAATCCTGCTGTTAAGCTGATTCCATATTGATGGTCTATTGGAAATCCAAGCATAAATCCAGTAAAAATTGTTTGTGAATAATAAACAGAAGATGAATTAGATGAAATATTATTGCCGTTATAAATTATTCCAGTTTCTACTCTTGTTAATCTTAATTTAGACCAGCTTGCAGGATTCAGAAAATTAAGATAATCGTAATCAATAGATGCTATGCCTAATTCTCCCATTCCCATTCTTCGAGCTGAATATGAATAATAAAAATCTCCAAGACCAAATCTTGAATAAATAGACCCGCCTGAAGCAAAAATTATATTGGGCAAAATGATAAGAAGAAGAATATATTTTCTAAATTTTTTCATTGTATTCAATTATTTTTTAAGTAATAAATTTTTAATCTCGGACGCAATGCTTCTGATTGTTTGCTTCCATATATCCAGATTCTTGCAACTGAAGATTTTTCGTCTGCAAGTGATAATTCCAGCCCATGATTTTCTTCCTTACCACTTACCCACTTTTGAACCATCCATGAAATATCTCCGCTAAATACATTCCCGCTTCTACTTAATATCGCATAATAAGTACTATCGGAGGTATAGCTTTTACTTACGCTGTCTTTTAATACTTTTACTACAATTGAATCTGATGAGGGAGTCCCATCAAAACTCTTTAACGAATCTACACTAAGTTCTAAAGTTGCTTTACTGATTATAATATTTGAAGGAAGCATTGATAAATCGAAAAACAAATAACCTTTATACCCCATTCCTCCTTCAAGCACAATATCATTAGGTGAATAAATTTCAGTTCCATTTACTACATGAATATCCATGTATGGCGAAACAAGAATAGTATCTTTGAAAACAGATGGCTGTTCTAAAACAATATATAAAGTTGGCACATCAGGATCATTTGTAAGCTGATAGCCCTTAAATCCCAAAAGTCTTTGAGTTGCCGATGTTGGTTTGAAAAGTAAACCATAATTCTTAGGAGCGAGTGTTGAGTCAACAGAATATTGGAGCCATTCAAAAACAGTATTTGGGACTAAATTAAATTTTACGAGTGTATCAGTAATACTGCGTGAGTAAGAAACATCATTGGCATCATAATTTAATATTTTCAAACTGTCATAATTAAATGCATCAGAGCCCCATTGTTTTCTAACCTGATGGACTGTAAAATCGAACGGTAAATTTTTGTCACCTAAAGAATATTTAACTTTCATGTCCATCCAGGTTTCTGCTACTTTTAGTTTATTGTCTTTTATTTTTGTTATCAGAGAATCAGCAAGATAAATTTGAAAACTCAATAATATATAAGATTCTACATAAGAATTTTTTCCGAGAATTAATTTATCAGAAACTCCCAGAGTAATTTTTTTCTTAAAAGTATTTGAACTTAATCTTACATTTTCTTTTTGTGTATTAAATTCATTTAATTTGATTTTATTTGCATCCTGTAAAAGTTCAGAGCCAACAGAAGTAGGGTCATTATTGCAGGCAGCTAAAAATATTATCAGGATTATAAAAAGAAAAATTTGTTTATATATTACAAAAAATTTTTTCAATTAATTTTCCTCCGCAAAAGATTGAAATATATAATTGCTAACTTCATAAAAATCATTGGCTACAAAATTGGGCTTTTTACCTTGATTAATCAAGTTAGATATTTCTTCATCGTTTAATGTTGTTCGCAGTAAAATTGTTTTCACATTCGCATTAATGCCCGCTTCTACATCAGAACCTCTGTCGCCTATCATAAATGATTTAGTTAAATCAATATTATGTTCTTCTGCTGCTTTTAGAATCATTGCCGGAGATGGTTTTCTGCAGTTGGCTTTTTCTGGAGGGTCATATTCAGGATGATAAGGACAATAGTAAACTGCATCAATTGTTACGCCTTCTTTTTGTAAAAGTTCTTTAATTTTTTCATTAACAGCTTCAACATCTTCGATTGTCATTAATCCTTTTGCAACTCCAGCTTGATTTGAAATTACGATTATCTTAAAGCCAAAGTGCTCTTTTAGTTTCCTTAAATTTTCTGCTACTCCTTTTAACAATATAACATCCTCAGGATTTTTAATGTATCCTGTATCGTGATTTATTGTTCCATCTCTATCTAAAAATAAAGCTGGGCTTAACATTAGTTCTTTTCGGTGAGTTTTTTGTAAAGTTCAATATATTTCTTTGCTGAATTTAACCATGAAAAATCTGATTTCATTCCATTCTTCATCAAAGTTTTCCATGCTTCTTTATCATTCGTAAATATTTTTATTGCTTTTTTAATTTCTGATATCATCGCACTTGCAGTATATTTTTCAAAAACAAATCCATTACCTGAACCGTTCTTTTCATTATATGGTTGAATTGTATCTGCAAGACCTCCAGTTTTATGAACTATAGGCACTGTTCCATAAACAAGACTATACATTTGATTTAATCCGCACGGTTCATATCTCGAAGGAATTAAGAACATATCACTGCCTGCTTCAATTAAATGTGCAAGGTCTTCATCAAATCCTATAAAGCAAGAAAATTTATCAGAATATTTTGAAGCCATATTCATAAAAAATTTATTATACTTTTTATCACCTGTCCCAAGTAAAATAAGATGCATATCAAGATTCATTAATTGAGTAAAAGCATCTTCAAGTAAATCCATTCCTTTGTCTTCAGTTAATCTTGATATCATTCCTATTACTGGAAGGTTTTCATCATATTTGAAATTAAAATTCTCAGCTAAAGCTTTTTTATTTTCTTTTTTGCTTTCAATATTTCTTAATGAATATTGTTTTGGAATTTTTTTATCAACCTGCGGATTCCATAATGATGTATCAATTCCATTGATTATTCCATAAACATCTTTTTTTCTTTTTACAAGAATTTCGTGTAATCCAGCACTGAATTCTTTTTCCGTGCATAATTCTTTTGCATATGTTTCACTTACAGTATTTATCATATCTGCAAACATCAAACCAGTTTTCAAAAAATTTAATTTTCCTTCATGAAATACTCCTTTTTCACTTGCAAGTTCTTGAGGCAACGAAGTTTTTGCAAAAGATTCTTTTGGAAAGATTCCTTGATAAGACATATTGTGAATTGTGAACAAAGTTTTAACCGAAGCATACTGAGGGTCATTTTTGTACATTGTTTTCAGATATGCAGGAATTAATCCACATTGCCAGTCATTACAATGAATAATATCCGGTGTCCAGCCTAATTTTGTAATAAGTTCAAAAGCTGCTCTTGCAAACAAAATAAATCTTTCGTCGTTATCAGGATAATCTTCACCTGTAAGCGGGTCTGAATACAAACTATGACGACTTCCAAAATATTCAGGATTATCAAGAAAATAAATCTGAACTCTAACTTTAGGACCAATCAAAAATGATGACCTCAAAGAAAAAATTACTTCTTTCTCGCCAATATTAATCTTGATATCTTTTAATCTTACCACTTCATGAATCTTAAATTTTCTTTCGTCAATTGCGCCATACTTAGGAACAATAAGTCTAACATCATGACCTAATTCCTGTAATTTTTGAGGTAGTGCCGAGGAAACATCTGCCAACCCACCAGTTTTGATGAATGGGACTACTTCAGATGTGGCAAAGAGAATTCTATATTTTGATGGCATTTTTAGATAATCCTTGCATTTTTAGTATCGAAAAATACGAAATTAATAATGTCTTAACAAAAACATTAGAAATTAAGGTTTCGAATTGTCTATTTTTAATATGCTAATAAGAAAAAATTATGTTATGAAAAAATTAATAAAAAATCCTGCTCTAATTATTACTGTTGATACAAATGGCAAAAATTTTAAGCGAGGAAAAGAATTAAGTAACATCTCAGTTTTAACAAATCATTCAATTATAGTTGAAAATGGAATAATTAAAGATTTAGTTCCAAACTCATCGCTTAATAAAATTTCTGCAGATGAAGTAATTGATGTCAAAGATAAAATTGTTCTGCCAGGTTTAGTTGAATGTCATACACATGCAGCATTTGCCGGCTCTCGAGCAAATGAATTTTTTCTAAGATTAAATGGAACTAATTACGAAGAAATTCTGCAAAATGGTGGAGGCATAATTTCTACAGTTCAAGCAGTTAGAAATTCTTCTTACGATGAATTGATAAATCTGCTTAAACCAAAAATTGATAACTTTATTTCACAAGGCGTTACTACTCTGGAAATTAAAAGCGGTTATGGACTTAGTTACTATGATGAAATTAAATTACTTCAGGTAATTAATCATTTTAAAAAATTTTCTAGAATTGATATTATTCCAACATTTTTAGGTGCTCATGTATTTCCTTTAGAATATAAAAATGACCATGAAGGTTACTTGAAATTATTAAATGATGAATTGCTTCCTTACATAATCAAAAATAATTTATCTGAATTTGTTGACATTTATTGTGAAAGCTCGGCTTTCAATCTAAAAGAAACGGAATTAATAATTTCAAAAGCTAAAAAGCTTAATTACAAAATCAGAATTCACACAAACCAATTTAATAGCATTGGAGGTATTCAGCTTGCTATTAAACATAAAGTTTTATCTGTCGACCATCTTGAAGTAATTGATGAAAATGAAATAAATAATTTAGCTGAAAGTGAAACTGTTGCTGTTTTATTGCCCGGTGCATCTTTTTTCTCAAATACAAATTATGCACCTGCAAGAAGTTTAATTGATAGAAACGCAATTGTTGCTTTATCTACTGATTATAATCCCGGCACTTCGAATATCATAAATTTACATTTGATTATGAGTCTTGCAGCAATTTATATGAAAATGACTGCAGAAGAAATTATATCTTCCGTTACCATTAATGCTGCAAAAGCAGTCAACATGAATCAAATTACAGGAAGCATTGAAATTAACAAGCAGGCTGATTTTGCTATTTTTGATGTAAAAGATTATAAAGATATTATTTACAACATTGGACAAAATTTAAATTCAATGACCATTAAGAAAGGAGAAATAATTTATCAAAAAACCTGAGGACAAAATGAAAATTATTGAGTGTGTTCCTAATTTCAGCGAAGGAAGAAATGAAAATACTTTTAATGAAATCCGAAATGCAATTGCAGAAACTCCAGATGTAAAATTACTAAATCTTGAACCTGATGCAGATTATAATCGAGTTGTTGTAACAATGGCAGGAAATGAAAATGGAATTCTTAACGGTGCAATAAATGCCTGCAAAGCAGCTGCAAAAAATATTGATATGCGTTACCACAAAGGAGAACACCCAAGAATTGGAGCTATTGATGTTGTTCCATTTGTTCCTGTTTCAAATGTTACAATGGAAGAGTGTGTAAAAATATCTGAACAATTTGCCGAAATAATTTCTCGTGAGCTGAAAGTCCCTGTTTATCTTTATGAATATTCAGCACGCAAACCTGAAAGAAAAAGTCTGTCAAATATTAGACAAGGAGAATATGAAGGCCTCGAAGAAAAATTAAAAAATCCTGAATGGTTACCAGATTATGGAGAACCAATTTTTAATCCAAAACTCGGTGCAATTGTAACAGGTGCAAGATTTTTTTTAATTGCTTATAATGTTAATATTAAATCAAGCGACATAAGATTTGCCAAAGAAATTAGTGAACTTCTGCGTGAAAGCGGTTATCCCAAACGAGATGAATCCGGAAACATAATTAAAATTGATGGTAAAACAGTAAGAGTTCCCGGAAAATTAAAAGAAGTAAAAGCAATGGGAGTTTATCTTGAGAAACATAACATAACTCAGGTCTCAATGAATTTAACAAACTATCTTGTTACTCCAATTTATGTAGCTTTCGAAGAAGTAAAAAAAGAAGCTGCAAGACTTGGAGTAGAAGTATGCGGAAGTGAAATTGTTGGACTTGTTCCATTAAAAGCAATCTTAGAAGCAGGTAAATTTTATACAAATAATAAAGAATCTAATGAAACAAAATTAATTGAAGCTGCAATCGAAAATCTTGGATTAAATTCTTTGAATAAATTTAATCCCGAAGAAAAAATTATTGAATATATGATTAACTAAATAAAGGTAAATTTTATGAATGTATCAAAAACAATTTTGGAATATTTAACAGAATTATCTTCAAGTTCCCCAACTCCCGGTGGCGGAAATGTTGCTGCATTTTGTGGAGCTTTAGCTTCAAGTCTTGGTATTATGGTTTGCAATCTGACAATTGGAAAGAAAAAATATGCTGATGTAGAAAGTGAAATAATTTCGGTTAAAGAAAAACTTGAAGATTATCAAAAAAAATTTCTTGAGCTGTCAGAAAAAGACAACGAAGCATTCAATAATGTTATGGAAGCAATGAAACTTCCAAAAGAAAATGAAGAACAAATACAGATTCGATCAAAAAAAATTGAAGAAGCTACATTACACGCAGCTGAAATACCATCTGAAGTTATTAAAAATTGTAATTCAATTTTGCCTTTATTAAAAATTATAATTGATAAAGGAAATAAAAACTCAATTTCGGATGCAGGTGTTGCAATATCATTAATTAAATCTGCAGCTCAATCTGCCTATTTGAATGTATTAATAAATTGCAAATCATTAAACAATCAAACTATTGCTTCTGAAATCCAGAAAAGTGTTCAAGTAATTTTTGATGAAGTTCAAAAAACAACTGAATTATATTTGAATATTATCACAAGCTTATTAAAATCATAATGAAATATTCATTAAAAATTATTTTCACATTTTTATTATACTTTTTTGTTTGGAACCTGAGTGTATTTTCTCAGAATCCTAAAGTTCTACTCGGCATAGATATTCTCGAAAAAGATAATTTTTCTTTGCTCGATGGTAAACGAGTTGGATTGATAGCAAATCATACAAGTGTAAATAGTAATCTAAAATCCACAATTGATTTATTCAAAAAAGCAAAAAATTTTAAGCTAACAGCTGTTTTCAGTCCAGAACATGGAATTAAAGGTATTGCAGGTTCAGGCGAATTTGTTGAAGATTTTTTTGACAGCACAACAGGAATTAAATATTATTCTTTATATGGCAAAACTCAAAAACCTACATCAGAAATGCTGAAAGATATCGATGTATTGGTTTATGATATTCAGGATATTGGATGTCGTTCTTATACATATATTTCTACACTTGGACTTGCAATGGAAGCAGCAGCTGAAAATAATATTGAATTTGTTGTTCTTGATAGACCAAATCCCCTCGGTGGATTGCGTATTGAAGGCAATGTAGTTGAAGATAATTTTATTTCTTTTGTAAGTAAATATAAGATTCCTTATGTGTATGGTTTAACATGCGGTGAATTAGCATTAATGCTTAATAATGAAAAAATGCTTTCAAATGGTTTGAGTTGTAAATTAACTGTAGTTAAAATGAACGGCTGGCATAGATGGATGAAATTTGATGACACAAAATTAATCTGGGTACCAACATCGGCAAATGTTCCTGACAGTAAAATTCCTTTTTATCTTGTTGCCACTGGAATTCTTGGTGAATTAAATGAAATTTCTATTGGAATTAGTTATACACTCCCATTTCAAACTTTTGCAGCTGAGTGGATTAATCCTGATACACTTGCAGCTTATATGAATTCATTAAAACTCAATGGCGTAATTTTCAGACCAATAAGTTATAAACCTCTATATGGCAAATGGCAGAATAAAATTTTGAATGGTGTTCAAATTCATATTTACGATTTTGATAAAGTTAACTTGATGCAAATTCAATTTTATTTTCTTGAGGTTCTTAATAAACTTTATCCTGATAAAAAAATTTTTAGTATAGCAGATTCTACAAGAATAAAAATGTTCGATAGAGTTCTCGGGACAGACAAAATTCGTATTCAATTTTCTAAAAGATACAAGTTTGAGGATATAAAAGAATTTTTGAATAAAGATATTAAATGGTTCAAAAAGCTCTCATCGAAATATTATTTGTATAAATAAATCTATAGCTCTTCTACACATTAACTATTCACTAGTAACTATTCACTGGTAACTATTCACTAGTAACTATTCACTAGTAACTGTTCACTGGTAACTTAAAAAACTTCAACTACCAGTCCCCCTATTTCAAAATTACATCTCCCACAGGCCAGCGGGCTCTAAGGTTTAATGTATCGGGATAAAATTTAAATTCTTCAGCATACTTAAATGGATTAATTTTTCCAAAAGTATAATTACCATTTTTATCTTTATCAATAAATCCCCATAATAAATATTTGCCGGGCAAAACTTTATTGATATTGAAATTTTTCTGTTTATCAACTTTTTGTTTATAAATATTTTTGCTTTCATCAGAATTTTTTAGAATAACATATACATCACTCGTATCACTTTCAATTAAGACTTTACCTGAAATACCAGAAAAATCAAGTTCACTTGCTGTAAAAAATTTATGCTTATAAACAGAATCAACTTTGTTGCCCGCTGCATCGGATAATTTACTTAGATTAATATTCAGTTGATATTCGCTTCTCTGTTTTAATTTTGATTTTACAATTATATTAAATGATGCATCATCAATTTTTTTAATTTCAACTGGAAATTTATTTTCTTTTGAATCTAATATGCTTACCGCATCCTTCAAGCTGTCTTCTTGAATTCCATCATCAAATTTTACTGTGAGAACCGGATTATCAAAATCTGTTTTGTTGTCTGGATACTGACTTTCTACATTTAAAATCTTTGGCGGAGTTGTATCTTTTTTTGTTTCAACAGTCAATTGAATTTCTTCTTCCTTATTCTTATTTCCATAAATATCATAAACATTTTCTGCTTTCAAAAATATTTTATTATTCTTCTGCAGTGAATCTGTAATACACAAATTATATTGACTTCGTTTATCGTTTCCTCTGAATAAATATTTTAAAATAATTTTTTTATTTGTTGTTGAATCGAACAGATAAAAATTATCAACTGAAATTCTAGTGCTGTCAATTCTTTCATTAAATTCAATTTGAATATGGTTCTTATCTTTCATTGATGCACTTAATATTTTTGGTGCAATGGTATCTTCTTTTGACAAAAAGAAATCAACATTATTTATTTCATCAATCTCTTTTGATAAAACAATTTCTTTGAACTGAACACCATAATCATCTTCATTTTTTTGATATAAAAAGTCTCTCCGTTTATCTCGAACAGCAAAAACAAAATATTCTCCTTCGCCTAATCCAACAAGATAATACTTCCCATTATTACCAACTTCAGAAACAAAATCTGGTTTTTGTTCTGATGGATTAATCTCTTTATCATTTTTTTTATAAGCAAATACCATTACTCCCGAAGGCTCTTTATCATAAATCTTTCCTGAGATTTTTCCTGAATCAATTTTTGCTCCTGTTGAAAATGCAAATGAAAATGGTTCAATCATTTTGTTGTGATTATTTAAATCTTCTATACCTGCACCAATTGTGATTGTGTAAGTTGTATTTTTCTTTAAGGTATCCTGAAAATTTATCCTTAAAGTTCTTCCGCTCCAATCAAACTCGAGAGGATATTTCATTGGCGGAGAAATAAAAATTGCATCGCGCACTGTCCTTTTATCAACATATTCACTGAACTTAATTTCAAAATAATTTTTATTGTAATTTGTAGTTCCATTTGGAGGAAAAACTTCAATTATCTGTGGAGGAACAACATCAACTGGTCCGCCGCCTGGTGGAATTTGATTTGCACAACTCCATATAAAAATTGCACATAATATTAATATTGATTTTGACTTCTTAGCCATTTCCTGTATCGTGCTATGTTTTCCTGATGTTCAAATTGATTTGATGAAAAATTATGCTGCCCCATTCCATTTGCAACGAAAAAAAGATAATTGTGTTTTTCCGGAAACAATGCTGCAATTATAGCATCTTTTCCGGGATTGTTAATCGGTGCCGGTGGAAGTCCAGCATATTTATAAGTATTAAATCTTGAATCAATGTTCAAATCTTTGTAGTAAACTTTTTTATTTTCTCTTTCTCTTATTAAATATTGAACAGTCGGGTCTGCCTGTAAAAGCATTCCTCTTTTTAATCGATTGTGATAAACACCGGAAATTCTTTTAAACTCAGGAATATAATTTGACTCTGCATCAATTATAGAAGCCAAAGTTAAAACTTGATTTTTATTCATCTTCAATTCTTTCATTCTTTTCTGAATTTTGGGGTCGTCAAAAAATTTATCCATTTCTTTCTTTAATCTTCTTAGAACTTCTTCCGCTGTTGCATTTGAATAAAAATAATATGATTCAGGCAAAAGATATCCTTCAAGATTATCAACATTTAGCCCAAGAGAATTAATAAATGATTTGCTTCTGCTCAATTCCATAACTTTGGCAGAATCTATTCCTAAATTTTCTTCGAGTAATTTTGCCAATTCATTTTGCCATATTCCTTCTGGAATTGTTATTAGCACTTGCAATGATTTTGTTGGATTTATTAACTCTTCAATAAGTTGAAGATAATTTAGTCCATTAGGTATTACATATCTTCCCGCTTTGATTTTTCTTTCTGCGCCATAAATTATAGCTGCAATTTTCATATTGGTTTTACTTGGAATAATTTTTTTAGCATAAAGTGAATCAATTATTTGATTGAGTGTCATCCCTTTTGGAATATCAATTTGAACAGGTGCGGGCATATCATAATAATTTGGTGCATAAAAAGTAAATATTAAGATTGAAAGCACAAATACGAAAAAAGCAATTAACAAATAAATTTCATTGCGGTTAAAAACTTTTTTTATATTGTCTTCAATAACAGTTATCAATATCAATCCTGATTAATTATTCAATGATTTTGATTATAATCTTTAATAAATGTGTTCCCTGTAAGGTCAGGATAAGCATTATGATTAGAAAAATAAAATAAATTTTCTTTTGTGTTCTGTGCATATTCATAAAGTTTCATTCCACGATATGCAATCATAGCAGCATTGTCGCCGCAAAATTCAAGTGATGGTATTACAATTTTTTTATTGTAACGAATAGAAAGTTTTTCTAATTCACTTCTTAATAATTTATTTGCTGCTACACCGCCGACAAGAGAAATTGAATTTACATCGAAATTGTTCAATGCCTTTTCAACATTTTTTGTTAAAGCTTTTACAACAGCTTTTTGAAAAGATGCAGCAATCAATGGAATATGTTCTTTTAAAATTTTATCGGTGCCACCGTATTCTTTCTGTATAAATCGAATGACCGAAGTTTTTAGTCCACTAAAAGAAAAATCATATTCATTTTTACAATGAGCTATCGGGAACTCAACAAAATCATCATTTTGATTATTAGAAACTTTTTGAATTTGTGGTCCACCTGGATATCCAAGTCCAAGTAATTTAGAAACTTTATCAAAAGCTTCGCCTGCTGCATCATCAACTGTTGTTCCAAGTTTAATAATTTCTATATCACTTTTTACAATCAGCAAAAGTGTATGTCCCCCTGAAACTACAAGACACAAATAAGGGAACTCAGGTTTTTCTTCCATTAAGAAACCAGAAAAAATATGTCCCTCGATATGATTAACAGGTATAAAAGTTTTTTTAAGAGAATAAGCTAATCCTCTTGCGAATGTTAATCCAACAAGCAATGCCCCAATTAAACCTGGGCCGGCTGTTGCAGCAATTAAATCAATATTTTTGAGTTCAATTCCGGAATCTTTCAATGCCTTTTTTAACAGCGGCATTAAAATCTGAAGATGAGCTCTGCTTGATAATTCCGGGACAACACCGCCATAATCAACATGAAAATCTTGAGAAGAAATTAAATTGGAAATTAGCTTCCCGTTTGATATTACTGCAACAGAAGTCTCATCGCAAGATGTTTCTATTCCTATTACATTCATCAGTTATGTGAAAAAATACTTTTTGTGATATACCATGCTACCTGCGGATTTTCCTGCAGTCTGCGAATTGAATAATTATACCAGTGTTTTCCAAAAGGAACATAAACCCTTATTTTATATCCATCTGCATTAATTTTATCTCTCAAATTTTCTTTCACACCATAGAGCATCTGAAATTCAAATTTGTCTTTTGGAATATTTTTTTCTTTTATCATTTGATATGCTTTTTCGATAAGATAATCATCATGCGTCGCAATTCCTACATAATTGCCATTATCAAATAAGTATTCAAGAATTTTCACAAAATTATCTCGAATTTCCTGCTTACTCTTATAAGCAATTTTTTCCGGTTCAATATAAATTCCTTTGCATAATCTGTAGTTGGTTCCTTTCATTTCTAAATCTTGAATATCATTCATGGTTCTTCTTAAATAAGCCTGAATTACAACACCAACATTATCATATTTTTTTCTTAATCTTTTATAAAGCTCAAAAGTTGCATCGGTTGTAGAAGAATCTTCCATATCAATGCGCACAAAATTTTTATACTTTGCTGCTTTTTCAAGAATTTCTGAAATCTGATTATAGCAAAATTCCTTATCAATATTTAATCCCATTTGAGTTGGTTTGATTGATAAATTTGATTTCAGATTATTCTTTTCAATAACATCAAGAACATTAAGGCATTCGAGTTTTGCTTGTTCTGATTCTTCTTTGTTTGTAACGGCTTCGCCCAAAACATCCATAGTAGCAAGTATTCCTTTTGAATTCAATTCCTTAACTACACGAACTCCATCCTCAATAGTTTCACCTGCTATGTATCTTTTTGCAAATATGAAAACTATGGATTGGGGGAGAATTTTTACTACTTCGACAATGGCTCTGTTAAGAGGATTCACAAATTCACCAAAATTGTAATGAGTTTGATAATCAAAATTAGATTAACATAATTCATAAATCAAGAAAAGTTTATTCAAAAAAAAAGCCTGCCCAATAAAATTGAGCAGGCATAAATTATTATAATTAATTTTATAAAATATGAAATGCTACTGTAACACCAGCCATTACAATTGAAACCATGCTCATTAATTTAATTAAAATGTTCAAGCTTGGACCAGATGTATCTTTGAAAGGATCTCCAACTGTATCACCAATTACAGCAGCTTTATGCGGGTCTGAACCTTTTCCGCCATAATTTCCTTCTTCGATATATTTTTTTGCATTATCCCATGCACCACCTGAATTTGCCATAAAAATAGCAAGGACGAATCCAGCTCCCAGACCACCAGTTAATAATCCCATTACACCAGCAACGCCAAATATAACTCCTGTAATAATTGGAACTAATATTGCAAGTAGAGAAGGAAGAATCATTTCGCGCTGAGCTCCTTTTGTAGAAATTGCAACACAGCTTGCATAATCTGGTTCTGCAGTTCCTTCGAGTATTCCAGGAATTGTTTTAAATTGTCTTCTTACTTCGTCAACCATTTTACCAGCTGCACGACCAACTGCACTCATTGTTAAACCACAGAACAAAAATGCCATCATTGCACCTATAAATACACCAACAAGAACATTTGGATTCATCAAATTAATCTGGTAATAGTTCATAAAATCCATAATGCTTGCTTTCTGAGTTTCGACAATTACACCATTTCCAAAATCAAGTATTAATTTACCAGCTCTTAAAAGAGCAATTTTAACTTCTTCAACATAAGAAGCTAAAAGAGCAAGAGCTGTAAGAGCAGCTGAACCAATTGCAAATCCCTTTCCAGTTGCCGCAGTAGTATTTCCTAAAGCATCAAGAGCATCAGTTCTTCTGCGGACTTCTTTACCCAATCCGCTCATTTCTGCATTACCGCCGGCATTATCTGCAATAGGACCATAAGCATCTGTTGCAAGTGTAATTCCAAGTGTTGAGAGCATACCTACAGCAGCAATTCCAATTCCATACAATCCCATGTTAATATTTGTGAAATCAAAACCTGCTGCAAACAAAAATGCAAAGATAATTCCAAATGCTACTGTTACAACTGGAACTGCGGTAGACATCATTCCTATACTTAAACCGGAAATAATAACTGTTGCAGGACCAGTTTGTGAACTATCTGCTATTCTTTGGGTTGGTTTATATGAGTGAGAAGTATAATATTCAGTTGATTTACCAATTATAATTCCGGTTACTAAACCTGTAACAATAGAGCCCCAGATGCCGAGTGCATTATCAATTTGAAGTAAGTTAACAATAATAATATAAGTGAAAACTACAATTAATACAGAGCTAATATTTATTCCTCTTGAAAGAGAAGCAAGCAAATCTTTTTGAGTTGCATCTTCTTTTGTTCTTACCATAAAAATACCAACAATGGAAAGAACAATACCTAAAGCTGCAACGAGCATTGGAGCTAAAACTGCTTTCATTTGTAATTCTGGAGCATTAACAAATGCGGAGGCTCCTAAAGCTGCTGTTGCCAGTATTGAGCCGCAGTAAGATTCATACAAATCTGCACCCATTCCTGCAACATCACCAACATTATCTCCAACATTATCTGCAATTGTAGCTGGATTACGAGGGTCATCTTCTGGAATACCAGCTTCAACTTTACCTACTAAATCTGCTCCTACATCAGCTGCTTTTGTAAAGATTCCTCCTCCAACTCTTGCAAATAATGCTTGAGTAGAAGCTCCCATTCCGAATGTTAACATTGTTGTAGTTACTACAACAAGATTATGTGCATCTGTAGCTTGAGGATAAACAAAATTTAATATTGTAAACCAGATTGAAATATCGAGTAGACCAAGACCAACTACAACAAGACCCATTACAGCACCACTTCTGAAAGCAATTTTTAATCCTTTATTCAAAGATTCTTTTGCAGCATTTGCTGTTCTTGCAGAAGCGTATGTTGCGGTCTTCATTCCAAAAAATCCAGATAAACCAGAAAAGAAACCACCAGTAATAAATGCAAATGGCACCCACGGATTTTGAACATTAAAACCATATGCAAGTATTAAAAAAATCACCATTATAACAATAAAGAACATTCCAACAACTTTATATTGTTGTTTAAGATAAGCCATAGCTCCTTTACGAACATAGGATGCTATGCTTGCCATTCTTTCTGTGCCTTCGCTTTCCTTCATCATTTGTTTGAAGAAAAACCAGGCAAAAAATAAGGCAAGAACTGAAGAAGCAGGGGCAATCCAGAATAAACTGTTAATCATTTTTTCTCCGATTACTTATTTAACATACCGATTAATTAAGTTTCTCTTTTTCTATCTGTATCTGTTAATCAATTTTTAATAATGAAATAAGAATTAACAAATTTTCTAAAAATTATTTTTCAAAATTAATAAAAATTGTTGAGATAATAATCCGTTTATAAATTTTTTTATTTATATGAACTCATTTAATTTTGCTTTGGTTAATAAGAACAAATCCCCTTTTAATTGAGGGATAATTTCTTTATTAGAATCTTCAAAAAACTTAAGGTGAACTATGGACTATCTAAATGAATTAATCAATAATCAAAAAATCTTTTTCAAATTCATGAAAGAAAAATATCCTCTATTTACAAATTCAAATATTTTTCTGAGAGATATTCAATATGCTATAAGAAGTTACTTTGAAAAGAAAAATATAAAATTAGGTTACACAGAATCAGAAAAGTTAACTCTAAAATTTATTGATACGCTTGTAAAAGAAAATAAATTAAAAAAAATTTCTTCAAATGCATGGAAAGTGAATTTTTTACTTGATAATAATGTTATTGATACTGAAAGCAATAAAAATCAGAAAGAAAGGATTGAAGATGAACGAACAAATTAACATAACATCTGAAATAGATATAACAGAAAAAGCATTAAAGCAGGTTCTGAAAATAAAACAAGAAAATAATATTCCTGAAAGTTATGGATTAAGAATAAGTGTCAAAGGAGGCGGATGTTCAGGTTTGACATATCAACTCGGCTTTGATGAGACAGAAAAAGCCGGAGATACTGTAATTGAAAAAGATGGATTGAAAATTTTTGTTGACGGCAAAAGTTTATTTTACTTAACTGGCACAGTTCTCGATTTCAGTGATGGATTGAATGGCAGAGGTTTTATATTCAATAATCCAAATGCAAAAAGAACATGTGGCTGCGGTGAATCTTTTGGAGTTTAATATGAACAGAAAAAAATTTTTAACATCACTTGGGATTTTAACATTAGGCTTAAGCACAAAAAAAGTTGAAGCATTAACAAACAAAATAAATAATAAAAGGAGTACAATAATGAGCAAATTCGAATTACCACCATTACCCTATGCATTTAATGCATTAGAACCATACATAGATGCAAGAACAATGGAAATACATCATGATAAACATCATGGTGCTTATGTAACAAATCTGAATAAAGCTATTGAAGGAACAGATATGGAAGGAAAATCTCTTGAAGAACTTTTCAAGAATGTTTCCAAACTTCCAGTAGCTGTTCGTAATAATGGCGGAGGACATTATAATCATACAATGTTCTGGGAAATAATGGGACCAAATAAAGGCGGTCAACCTACTGGTGCACTTGCAGATGCAATTAACGGCACATTTGGTTCTTTCGAAAAATTCAAAGAAATATTTAACAATGCAGCTGCTACAAGATTCGGCTCTGGTTGGGCTTGGCTTGTATTAAGCGATGGTAAATTAGTTGTTACTTCGACTCCAAATCAGGATAATCCTTTAATGGATGTTGCTGAAGTTAGAGGTTTTCCTGTAATGGGACTTGATGTTTGGGAACATGCTTATTACTTATTATATCAAAACAGACGACCTGAATACATTGCTAATTGGTGGAATGTAGTTGATTGGGATGCGGTTGCAAAAAGATTTGCATCAGCAAAGTAATTTAATCAGCGTAAATCCGCGAGAGATAATTTTCACGCAGATAGGCGCAGATTAACGCAGATGTTCGCGGAAAAAATCAGCG
>Ga0078972_1001820_pt1 | contig 76104 bp, 79 predicted proteins | sample YelNatPaOPGAMG01_FD_67568 | JGI IMG/M metagenome (GOLD analysis project Ga0078972, IMG submission 67568) | Hot spring thermophilic microbial communities from Obsidian Pool, Yellowstone National Park, USA - OP-RAMG-01 (SPADES assembly) (version 2) | ecosystem: Environmental > Aquatic > Thermal... | reverse complement strand
TTCCTGAAGCTCTTGTAGATCGAGCAGGCCATCTGGCAGGCTGTGTAGATGTAGTGCGATGGAAGTCTTGGATATCTCGCCCTCAGCTCGTGGTATTTCTCCGCCTTAAGCCTCTTGAAGCTGGTTATACCCTTTGCACAGGCATGATCAAGCAGCTGATCCAGTATTTCCCTATACGTCGAGAAAAGGCCCTCCGGAATTGATCCATTCAGCCTGAAGCTTGCGGTGAGCTTAACGGTCTCTAACGGCATTCTTTACTGCCTCCACGAGTTCTCTCATCTGCCGAGCTTACCCTGGCATAAATCGCGACCTTGCCTTTTGGTGCTCTCTCGCTCTCAGGATACCTGTATTTACCGCCGGGCGTTTTAATGTGGTCTTCCCCGAGTAAGCCCACTTCTTCACAGCAACGTAAGATACACCGAATATCTTAGCAACTTCACCGGTCGTGTAGAGCTTCTAAGGCATCTGAGTTATTTTAGTAATTCAAGTTAATAAACTTACGCTAGGGAGAAACTGCTTCATAACCCCTGAAGAGTGGGAGAACCGGTATAGAAGGTTCGTGAGAAGATTTGTGGAAATTTAAATCGGTTTGGCCCCATTCCGCTGAAAATAGTTGAAATAGGAATTGGGATAAAAATTATAAAATGCTGGAGCATTTTTAGGGAAAATGGAGCAAAAAGAAATCGCCATCTTCGGCCCATCAAAAAGGTTTCTTTCCGGCGTTAGCTACTACACTATCCGCCTATCAAATGCTCTCTCAGAATTCTTCAAAGTAAAGGCTGTTCTCTTTAGGAGAATGCTTCCGAAAAGGCTTTTTCCTGGCTGGAAAAGAGTTGGCGAAGAGCTGACTAAGCTTGAATTTAACGGAAATGTGAAAGTTTACGAGATTCTGGACTGGTACAATCCGATATCCTGGCTTAAGGCTTACAGAATTGCAAGGAAATGCGACGCGGTAATCTTTGAATGGTGGACCTCGAGTGTGGCCCACATGTACCTCGCAATTGCCCTTCTGAACAGAAAAGGGATTCCGATAATCTTGGAGTTTCATGAGGTCGTGGACCCGCTTGAAAATGCCATACTGCCGATAAGGCTGTACTCGAGGGTTATGGGAAAGCTGATAAGAAGCTTTGCTTCGCACTACGTGGCCCATTCGGAGGCTGACAGGGATGCGATTTCAAAGATTTACAAAATCCCGAAGGAGAAAATCTCAGTCATACCGCATGGCCTTTACGACCACTACGAAAGGGTCGAGAATGCTAAAGCTATTCTTGGGATAAAGGAGAATTTCGTGATCTTATTTTTCGGCTTGATTCGCCCATATAAGGGATTGAGGTATTTAATAGATGCCTTCGAGGCGTTGCCAGAGGAGATTGCGGAGAATTCAAGACTTCTTATCGTTGGCGAGGTTTGGGAAGATAGGGAATCCCTGAGGCTTGCGATGAGTTCAAGGCGGAGGGAAAAGATCACGATCGTCAACAGATATGTTCCGGACAGCGAGGTTTCCCTTTATTTTTCCGCAAGCGATGTGCTTGTCTTGCCCTACACAAGAGCATCGCAAAGCGGGGTTGCACACATAGGGATGCACTTTGGGATCCCGATAATTGCAACGGAGGTTGGAGGGTTAAGGGAATCCCTTTCAGAGTACTCAGGATCCATTTTCGTTGATGCAAACGCAGGGAGCATAGCCGAAGCCCTTGGAAGAGTATACAGCGAAAGAAGAAAATTTGAGGCCCCTGAAAGGCTGAAATGGAAGAATATTGCTGAAGAATGGATTAAAGTGATCGAGGACAGAATTGCCGAAAAGAATAAAGCATAAAAGTCCGGGCCTGGAGATACTTTGTGGATGATGATCTGCACTCTGGTCCACGGTGCGGAGTCGTTTCACTCTGGGTCGATTTCAAGGCTTATTGAAAGGTTGAAGGATTTTGGAAAGGTAAGGCTTTTCGTCACCGGAACCATGGCCAGAACAGCTTCGATCGACAGGGATTTTTCCGTTGAAGTTTTTCAGGGGCAGCCGTCGGAACTTTTAAGGCAGAATGAAAGTGATTTTGATGTCTTTTTGATTGCAAGCCACTCAAAGAGCCCTGAAAGCGGATATTCCTTTGGAAAAATCGTTTTTAGGAGGAGCGGCGTGAAAAAGCCCGTTTTGCAGTTCGAACTGTCAAACGAGACTGCAGTTCTTTGGAACTGCAGTTCGCATCCAATTGCTGAAAGCGTTGGCTTCAGAATCGTGCATCCGAAGATCGGAGAATTTACGTGGAGGGAAGGAAAAAAGGAATTCCGAAGGGTTTCTGCTGCGGAAGCGGGAGAGCTTCTTTTGATCGACGGAATAGTTGTGGGCAGGGTTAAGGATCACGAAGTCGTCATCGTTGCTGAGGACGGAGAAATCAAGGATCTGGTCGGAGTTGAAGTGAAAAAGCACGGTTTGGAGAAGCTTAAAAGGAAGAAACCGCAGATAGAGCTTGAAAAAGTTAAGATATGCACGCTGAAGGGTTTTAAAGTGGTTGAAGGGAGTGTAAAGCGGAGCAGGGGCCTTGGAGTTGCATTTATCGATCATTGCGGCGACGAAATTTACGATTTTGCGGGAAAATGCGGTGCTGCGGTGTGCGTTGGTGACGACACAACTGCAATATCCGCCGAGATACTTTTCAGATTCGATACGCCGGTTTTGGGCATAGTTGACGGTGACGGGGATTTTCTCTTGAGACCTGCGAGCATCCATCCTGAGTCAGAGGTTTTTGTCACCAAGCACGACGATCTAGCAGGGGAGATAGTATTCAGGGAAGTCTTCAGATGCAGAAACTTGCTGGCTGAGGATTTTGGCGAGGTGAAGAGAAAAACTGAGGAAATCTTGCGGATAAATTCGCTTCTCGTGGCAAAAAGATCGCTCGCAGATTACACCTGAATCTCTTTTGATAGCTCCAAAAGCGCCCTCCATCTTCTGTACTTTTGCGACACGTCTTCTTTGGGCAGGAATTCCTGCGAGAAATCTGCGCAGATTCTCTTCCACTTTCCGAGCGCTCTTCCTGCAACGAGGTAGGAGCCATAGAGCGAGCCAGATAGAACGGAACTCCTTCTTACTTTCAGCTTTGTCGCATCCGCGATTCGCTGCAGCAAAAAGTCGTTTGAGCTCATTTCTCCGTCGCATTTTATCACATCGATCTTTTCCACCTTTTTCATCAATTCCACAATCTCCGTAATTCTGAATGCCACGGCTTCAAGCAGCGCTTTCACCAGATCTTCTCTCCGCATGCTGTTCGTGAGACCATAGAGAAGCCCGGGAACTGAGACGTAGTGCGGGGTTGAGAGACCGACAAAGGAAGGAATGAGATACAGATCGGTCTTCGAGGCAAATGCCATTTCAGAAGTCTTTTTAACATCTTCCACTATTCCAAGTTCTTTGAAAAGGTCCACCGCGGAACCGCTGTAGTAGAGCATTCCCTCAAGCATGTACCTTCTCTCCCCCTTCAGCTTCCAGGCAATTAGCGGCAGAAGCTTCGGGAAAACTTCCGCTTCCTCGCCAACGTTCAGATCCACGAAGCTGCCAGTCCCGTTTGTCACCTTTATCTCTCCCCTGTCCCAGCATCCAAGGGAGTAGAGCGAGGATGACTGATCGGCTATCACCCCAGTTATTGGCACCCCTCGGTATTCACCAAAAACTGCGTCGCTTTCAAGAACATCCGGGAGCATTTCCTCGTCAATGTCCGTGATCTCCATTATCGTCTCGCTCCACCTTAGATTGAACGGGTCAAAGAGTGCAGTTGCTCCGGCGTTTGAGTAATCCGTTAAGTGCTCTCCGCATAGCTTGTATATGAGCCAGCTGTCAATGGTTCCGGCCCTCAGTCTGAAGTCCCCGGGCCTCTTTATCTGATCTAAAAGCCATCGAAGCTTTACGCTTGAATGCGTTGGAATGAAGGAAAAGTCCGCAACAGACATCAGCCATTTCGCAGCCCTTTTTTTCTTGATAGCTGGTAATATCGCGGCGCTCTTCTGAACTATTTTGCCCAGAACTTTTCCAATTCTTATCCTGAAGTCTCTGTTCAGGCGGGATGCAACCTCAAGCGCCCTCGAATCCTGCCAGCCAAGGGCTGGAAAAACTGCACTCTTAGTCTTATCATCCCAGAGGACAACTGTGGTTCTCTGGTTCGTGATTCCTATCGCTTCGATCTTGTATCTCTCAATTGCGTAATCCAAAAGCATCTTTGCTTTCCTTGCAAGATCCTCCACGTCGATCTCCACCCATCCCGGATAGGGGGATCGCTTCAATATTGGCTCCCTTTTTATTTCCAGAAGCTTTTCATCGCAGACAGCGAGCTTTATGCTCGTTGTTCCGGCATCGATGACCGCGATCATCACAACACCTCAAGTAGCAGTTCAGCAAGATCCTTTCCTCTAAGCGCAGCACTACATGCCGGGCATGCGGTCACGACTTCGAACTCCAGCTGCTTTCGCCTCCTTTCCGCGATTTTTTCCGCATTCTCGGGATATAGCAGCCTGTAAACCCCCCCGTATCCGCAGCAGGCAGTTTGCTTTTTGCTGAATGCTGGCTCAGCTATCTCCAAACTGCATGCCTTCAGAAAATCCCTCGGCTCTTCGACAAGGCACAGTTTTCTGGCCATCAGGCAGGGGTCGTGGTAGGAAACAGTCCCTCCAATTTTTAAAGGCCTAAGTACGGTGAGCAAATGCTCGGCACGAATTCCAAGCTCCCTCATTACGGAGACGCAGTGCGGGCAGCTGCTTATCACCCTCTCATAGCCCGAAGCGACCTTTTTCAGCCTTGAGAAGTACTCCATGTATCTTTTATCGCCTATCTCGTAATAAGGCATCCCGCAGCAGACGATTTCCGAGGTGAGGGCGAAATCAATGCCGAGCTTCTCCAAGCATTCAACGTTTTTCTCAAAAAGACCGAATTCGAAGGTTCTGCATCCTGGAAAGTACAGAATTCTGCCATCCCTTTCTTCGGTTCTCTTCGATATCTTTTTCAGCCATCCATCTATTTTATCACCATATTTTCCGTTCCGTAGCTTCCTTAGGCTGTCGTTTACGCTTATCTCCATTCTGCAGTTCTCCTTACAGGCGTCGCATGGAAGGCAGTGGTAGATCGCCTCATTCCCACCAAAGTATGCAATCCTGGACTTCACAGACGGTGATACCGTCAGCCTTCTCTCAGCGTCGAAAACAGGACAGGCGTAGAGGCACATGTTCGGGCAGAGCATACATTTCGCAATTTCATCTCCGCTTCCGAGCTTCGGAATCACCTTTGCAAGTCTGAGCTTTGTCTTCATGTCAGTCTGGCTGAGGATTCGCATTATGAGCTTCGGGTTCATTGCAGAACACCCCTGTTCATTATGTTGTTTCTGTCAATAAGGAATTTCAGTTCCTTCAGCAGCGGCAGAAAGCTTCCGAATTCCTCGCCCATCCAGGCCCTTCTAAGCCTTCCTATTCCATGATGGTGCGTCGTGTTGCCGCCGTTTTCCAGCGAGGCCTTAATGGCCCTCTTCCACACTTCTGAGTAGTATCCTTCTGCGTTCGCTGGAAAGCCCGCAAAGGTGAAGTAGAAGCATAGCCCGCTTTCGTAGAAATGCGAAGCATGCGCTGAAGCCGTAACGGTTCCCTCAACCCTCCTTATGGCTTCGATTACCGCTCTGTATAACTTCGCCGCTGGTTTCCAGAAGCATGAAACCTCTATGGTATCAAAGACGAAGCCTAGAACGCCTATCTTCGAGATATCTGAAACATCGAACCTCTTTTCGAGCCATATGTCGGTGTATCCTTCCACCTCTTTGCCCTTTGAAATGCTCCTCGCAATCATCCCGCTTTCCTTGGCTCCGTTGCCCTCGAAGATGGCGATCATGCTGAAAGCCTCACTGTCGAAGTATCGGAGCGTCTCCTCATCGTCGAAAACCCTCATCAGCGCTGGTTTTAAGGATAAAAACCTTTTTGCATCCTCTAAGGCTGACTCAATGCTGTCGTATTCGAATGAAAGCTTAACGCTTTCTTTTGGCAGCTCAAAGAACTTCATAGTCACCTCTGCAATCACACCGAATAAACCCTCGCTGCCGACAAAAAGCCTCTTTAAATCGACTCCGGCCCTTCTGGGCGTTTTTCTTTCTTCCAGAATTTCACCGTTCGGCAGCACGGCCTTCAGCGATACTATTAAATCCTCTATATTGCCGTATCCGGTCGAAAACTGTCCGCTTGAGGCTGTTGCAACCCATCCGCCTACAGTTGAGCAGTACAAGCTTTGAGGAATATGCCTCAGGCTGTAACCCCTGTGGTTCAGGATCTTCTCCAGTCTTCCCCCCACGACGCCGGCTCCGCAGGTTACGGTTCTGTTCTCCTCCTCGATTTCAATCCAGTCCAGCCCGAGAGTGGACAAAGCAATGCCCCCTTCGTAAGGTGTTGCAGAATCTATGACTCCGCTTGCACCTCCAAAAACGTATACGGGAATTCTAAGGGCGTTTGCAATCTTTAAGACCTCTGAGACTTCCTCAATGCTCTTCGGGAAAACAACGACTTCCGGAAGCGCTGGAGTCTTTTTTTCGATAAGCTTTAATTGGTGTAGGGGATTGAAATCCTTGCAGTGTGCGATAAGATCTTCGTAATCCGTAGAAAAGGCTATTCCAGCACTTTTAAGCTCTTCAAGAACTCTGCTCATCGTCCTTGTTTTTTCAAGATAATTAATAAGCTTTCCGATTCAGTCTGCGGATTACGAAATGAAGGAGCAAAAGCACCGAGCTTGCCAAAAGCGCCCAGTAACCGAGGAGGTATTCGGGAGAATGCATCTTCGAAAAGCTGAGGAAAAGAAATAGCAGGAGAAGCAAGATCCCGGCCAAAAGACCGAATTTAGGTTTATTAAAGCTGAGAAGGGTGAAAATGAAAGTAAGGGTCAGTAAGGCAAGGCTGTAGGCGTTTGTTTCTGCCAGCTCGAGCAAACGAATTTCCCTGAATTCAATTTCCATAATCGGGACGAAAAAAGTTGAAAGAAGTAGAATGAGGGCGAGAAGCGGGAGAATTCTGGACATCATTCCAAACTCTTCCCGAGAGAGCGCAAGAATTCTTTCAGACACATGTTGAAGGCCTTAGGATTTTCGATCATCACCATGTGCCCGGCACTCTCTACAACCCTCATTTCCGCTCCAAAAGCCTTGAAGAATTCGGAGTACTTTGGGGGAGTCAGAAGATCATGTTCTCCAACGATTGCAATTACGGGAACATCGAATTTTATCTTTCCGGATCGGAAATCATTGAGAAGATCGAACTCGTTGCAGAGCGTGAGGTCTTCCAGCAGAATTCCAGCTCTTTCCTTAAAGAGCTTTCCAAAATGCTCTATGAACTCCTTCCTGTGAAAGGCCATATCTGCCATGAATTTAGCCGTTTCAGTGGGATTCTCCTTCAACCCCTCAAGCGCTTTTGGCAGTACGCGAAGCCTGGCTCCAGTCCCGACGAGAACTAGCGCTTCCGCAGTCTTCCTGTGGTTCAGATACACCTTCTGCGCAACTGCACCACCGAGACTGTGGCCTACTATAATCCCGCTGCCCGAAATTCTGCTCACGAGCTTGGAAACGAAGTATGCGTAATCATCAATGCTTCTGATTTTTGCTTTCCCGCTGAATCCGTGGTTTGGCAAATCTATTGCATAGCCCCCGATCTCTCCCAGCTGATTTTTCCAAATTTCTGCATCTCCGGCAGAACCATGGATATAAAATACGGGAACTTCCGATGCTTTAAGAACCGAGATATCCACGCCGCCAACGGAGAAGAAAATTCTTTCCATGATTTCTCTTTTTCAGGCGTTTTAAATAATTATTCCGCGGCTATCCTCTTTGCAAAGCTGAGTATCTTGCTTTCCTCAAAGTAATTTCCGATAACCTGTATTCCTACGGGAAGTCCTCTGATGAAACCGATTGGAACGTTCAGCGCGGGCAGGCCTGCAAGATTCACAGGAACGGTGTTCACGTCCATCTTGTACATTGTCAGCGGGTCCCTCAGCTCTCCGATTTTGAATGGCAGCGTGGGCATGGTTGGGGAAACTAAGATGTCGAAATCCCCGAAGGCCCTTCTGAAGTCCTCTATTATCAGGGTTCTTGCCTTCAGGGCCTTCAGGTAGTATTTTCCGTAGTAGCCTGCAGAGAGCGCATAGCTTCCGAGCATGATTCTTCTCTTCACTTCTTCCCCAAAACCCTCAGCCCTGACCCTCGAGAAGTAGTCACCCCATGATGTCAGTTCGGGAACGCTGTAGCCATAACGAACGCCGTCATATCTTGCGAGGTTCGATGAAGCCTCGCTCATCGCAATCACGTAATAAGCGGCTAAGGCGTACTTAAGCGAGGGTAGCTCAATCTCTTCGTATTCAAAGCCATTTAATGTATCGTAGAATCTGTCCATGATCTGATCCTCGGCTGTCATGTTCTTAACCACGGCAATTCTGAACTCCTTCGATTCACTGAACTTGAACCCTCTGCCGGCATTCGTTGAGTCCCTTTCATCTTTTCCGGCAATTACCTCCAGAAGTAAGGCTAGATCTTCGATGCTGTTGGCCATGGGGCCTATCTGCTCTAGGGAATTCGCGTATGGAATCAGACCGTACCTCGAAACAAGACCGTAGGTCGGTTTAAGCCCGTAGACCCCGCAGAAGCTCGCGGGGCATCTTATGCTTCCGCCGGTATCACTTCCCAAAGCCAGGATCGCTTCTTCACCAGCAAGAACAGCGGCGCTACCTCCGCTGCTCCCGCCTGCGACCCTGCTGAGATCGTACGGATTTCTAACAACTCCGAAGTAAGATGTCTCCGTTGTTGTTCCCATTCCGAATTCGTCCATGTTCGTCTTTCCTATTATTATAGCGCCCTCTTCCTTGAGCCTTTCAACTACGTGTGCATCGAAAACTGGGATGTAGTTCGAAAGCATTTTTGAGGCACAGGTGGTCTTTATCCCCTTTGTAGTGATGTTATCCTTGACAGCTACAGGAACTCCCGCCAGTCTGCCCTTGACTTTTCCCTTGTCGTACTCCTCTGCCCTTCGCAGGCTTTCCTCCCTGCAGACTGTTATGTAAGCATTAAGCTTGCTCTTTTCAATTCTCTCAAGCAGTCTGCTTACCATTTCAAGGCATCCATGCTCCTGAACGAGCTGTCTCCACTCAGAAAGTTTCAATCGACCACCTTCGGCCCTACGAAGTATCCTTCCTCCTTTCTGGGGGCATTCTGCAATGCTGCTTCGTGAGTTAACCCTTCCTTGGGCAAATCCTCCCTGAAAATGTTTTTGATTTCGAGAACGTGAAAAGTGGGCCTCACATCTTGGCTTACCTCATCAAGAACGTCAAAATACCTCAGAATATCCTCAAATTCCTTTCGAAATTTTTCGGCCTCGGGTTCTGAAATCATGAGCTTGGCAAGCCTTGCAACGTGATAGACATCTTCGACCGATACCATGGCTTCTGAACGACAAAGGGTTAAATAAATTTTTCTTTCAGTTCGAAGAAGAAATAAATGGCCAACACTTGCCTATTTTGGTTTGTAGCGTAAAATCCCAGCGATTCCACCAAAGGCCTTTAAAAGCATTTCTCCTCCTTCGGTCTCGTTAGAGAGAAACTCCACCTTTGTGTTCATTCTCTCTGCAATCTCCGAAAGCTCGAGCGCGATATCGATTCTCTCAACTTCCTCCATTTCCACACCATCTTTTTCGCAGATCTGCCTTGAAGCAGCCTTACCCTTTAGGGTTACAACCCTCTCCGCTCCGCATGTGGGGCATCGGTATCGAACCCTTTCGAGTCGCAAGTCCTCAGAAACAAGCAAGGTATCGACAGCTCCAAGCTCAAGATACCTCCTAACCTCCTCCTCTCCATAAACCGCTAGCCCATCCCGGGAGATCTCGTAGAGAAATCGATTCATCAGGTTCTTCTCTCTGACAAGGTCGACCTCTGAAAGCAAGTCTTTTGCCTTATCAACAAGCTCGTACAGCCCGCTCTCGTTCGTGTAGCCAACATCGAATAGACCGAGAACCTTTCTTTGCAGTTCGTGGTGCAGATACTCGCCCTGATAGAATTCATCCTTCGTGGGAGAAGGTCCTCCGATCAGAATCCCGACAAGCTTGTCCTTATGCGGTAAAAAGGCATTTGTAGCCATCTCTCCAACTTTCTTGTAAAATTCGTGGATCGCAATCTCCCGGAGCCTCTCGAATCGAACGCTGCTCTGACCGCCCTGCCTGTGCTTTCCGGGGACCATGGATGTGTCGTAGTCGAGAACTTCAATTCTTCTGCCTTTCAGCAATCCTATTGTTGCCTCCCTTCTGTCTAGTACTATAAGCCCATAAACTTTCTTTTCTCTGAGCATGTCTTTTAGCGGTTCCAAGTAGAACTTGGAGTCGCAGTGGTACTTGTAGAGGGGTACAGGCTCAGGAGGTTCGATTATCTCTGTGATGTGCTTCTCCTTCCCGTCTATTGTGACCAGACCGCTCAGTATAACCATCCCGTGTTCCGGTGGTTTTCTGTAAAGCTTTAGCCTGTTAAGAATGGCCTCAAGTCCGTTTATTACGTTAGTTCTTGTCTGTTTCGATTTTATGTTCGATGCTTGGCTCAGCTCTTCCCTGAGCTGGTTGGCTATGTCGGCAATGTTCCTGTCTGGTGGGATGTACAGAGTTATGAGCTCGGTTCCCTTTCCGCGGTAGCTGTCAAGCTCTTCAAGCTTTTTCTTGAACTCATACATCAGCCTCTTTGACATGCTCTCCTCCTCTGCCACTCTCTTATAGCCCTTAAAAGATCTATCTTCCTGAATTCAGGCCAGTAGACGTCGCAGAAATAGGCTACGCTGTTTGCAGTCTGCCAAGGGAGAAAATTCGACAGCCTCTGCTCTCCCCCGCTTCTTATGACTATGTCAACTTTTGCGTAAAGTTCATGGCTGTTGTATAGACTTTCGTTTACGATTCTCTCGTTTATATCCTCAACCATCAGCTCTCCCCTTCTCACTCTCTCAATGATCTTCTTCGTTGCATCTATTAACTCTTGTCTTCCCCCGTAGGCGACGGCGATGTTTAAAAAGCACTTTTTGTGGTTTGCAGTGGCGTTTTCAACCTCTTTTATCAGATTCTGCAGGTTTATTGGCAGAAGATGCTCTCTGCCAACGATTTTGACCCTTACCTGCCTCTCATAGGTTTTTTTATCGTTAAGAAGTCTTTTTAATTCCCTCTCGAAGATCCGAAAAATATTTCTCTTTTCCATTTCGCTTCTGCTAAAATTTTCCGTGGAGAATGCATAGAGGGTCAACATTTTCACTCCGAGCTCCCAGCACCACTCCAAAACCTCTTCGGCCTTCTTCGATCCAAACTCGTGACCCATAGTCTCTATAATCCCCTTCTTTTTAGCGAATCTTCTGTTACCATCCATTATAATCGCTATGTGGTTCGGAATTTCTCCCTTTAACACGCTTTTGAGCAGTCTTCTCTCGTATATCTTATATATTGGCTTCAACGATCTCCCTCACCAATTCGCTATATTCATTTTTGAGGTAATATCTTTTTTTCTCACCCGGTTCACTCTTTATAATTCCGATTCGGGAGCCGATTATTCCAATCATCGCCGAAACTCCCTTTTGGTTGATCTCGTAGCCTTTGCTTCGCAGAATTTCATGTATTTCAGAGGTGGTATATTTTCTACCTTGGAGAAGGATCAAAAGCAACTCCTTTCTTATCCCGGTTTTATCCTTGTCCAGATATTTTCTTATCCTTTCGGCGACCTCTTTCATATCAAACCCGCGTTACTTCAATTAGGGTTCTTTTTGCGGTGGGATATCTTTCCACCAAGTACAATTCGCAACCTGCAGATATTAAAGCTTCTCTAAGTTTTTCGTTTTCTGCGACCTTTAGGGATGTTTCTATGCAATCTTCAAAGATTTCGAATTCAAAATTGAACTCGTTCAGGATCTTTTTTGCCCCATCTAAGTTCCCTTCAATTCTGCAGCAGAGAAGAGTACCCTCACTGGTCACGAGATAGAAATCCGGGTGATTCATCCCCATCCTTATTAGTCTTCTTCGAAATTGTGCAGAATCTTTGAACTTTGCTGTGCAGTAGTGGAATTTGTTTGCTTGTTCGAACATTTTGATGATTTCGGGACATTCGACGTAGTAGTCCTCTATCTCGTAGCCTCTTTCTTCAAGGTTGCTCCAGTTGGTCTCGCTTGCTTCAAGCTGGTTCAGATTTAAGAATGCGTCGTTCCGATTTGCAATCTCAACGATCTTCGGTTCAAACCTTATTGCTGGTATTTCGAATCCTGCATCCATCCCTAGCCTCTTTGCCAGCTTTATAGGTTCTTCATATATTTCCGGATTCTGCAGTTCTGGTGGGTGGAACCTTATCTCGTCAATTTTCAGCTTTCTGAGCACTTTTTCTTTGGCAGGGATTGATGTGTATAGGTGGACATGCAGTCCAAGCTTTTTTGAAAGCTTAACGAATTCGTAAACTCTTTCAAGTTTGAGCAGTGGCTCTCCGCCTGTGATTGCGACACCCTCTGCACTCATAAGCTCAATCTCAGCTAAGAAATCCTCGAGGCTGTTAACTTCCCTTTCATTTGCAAATACAACGTCTCTTCCCATTCTTTCTTTTGATATTGGACAGTAGAAACAGGAGTTTTTGCAGAAGCCTGTAATGAATAGTACGAGCTTTGAACCCCTTCTGCAGAGCTTGCACCCCTCTGGCAAGTAACTGTAGTAGCTTCCCGCTTCAATACGCCTCATGGAACCTCTTTTTCACCCAATCAACGCCAAGGGATTTTATAAAGTAGCCAACCCTAGGTCCCTGTTCTTTGCCCACTAGAATTCTGTAAATGGCTTTGAAAGCCTTGTTAGCATCGATGCCTACTTCTTTGGCAACTTCGTAAACGAGGGTGTGGATTTCCTCCGCACTCATGTTATCATTGAGCTTTTCGGAGTATCTCTCGACGAATTTCTTTTCCTCGTCACCAAGCTCGACCTTTCCGCTGATTATTTTGAACTTGAGCGTCTCAGGTGCGTACTTCTCAAGCCATACCTTACAGTATTTCAAGCGCCTTTCGACGTCCTCTGCGATCTCGTTCCTCTTGTATCCGTTTCTTTCTAGGATCTCAAGAGTCCTTTCGGTATCCCAATTGGCTATCTGGCCAACCACTATCAAATGCCTGAATGGGACTTCTGAATACTTCACCTCTTTCACAAGGCTGAGCTGTACACTGCGATCCCTTTCAAAGATCTTTTCTTCAAATTCGTCAATAATCTCTAGAAGTCCGAAGCCAGGATCGAAATCGATGTGCTTCTCCGGCTTCACCCTTATTATTATGTATCTCACGATCTCAGGCGGAATTGCTTCGATGAACTCTCTAACAGGGATAACGATTCCCTTGGAACTCTTCATCGCCCCTTTTCCCTTCAGGTGTATCCACTCGTATGGAACCGGATAGGGTGGTGGGTAATCGAAGACTTCTCTTGCAAGCCTTTTTCCAGTGTCGTAGCTACCCCCTGCTGCAGCATGATCTTTGCCAAAAGGTTCGCAGGTGATTTGCAGAATCCTCCACCTAGCCACCCAGTCTAGGCGCCAGCTTAGCTTTCCACCCCCTCTGTAACTCACCCTGCCTGCATTTCCGCACTTGCAGGAGTAGTAAATCCAGTGATCATCGAAACCGGTGACTGTAGTGGTGTTGATCCTCCCGCATTTTTCACAGAGGGGCATGAATGGATACCAGTCATCTTCAAGCTCTCTTCCCGTAACTTCCCGAATGATCTGCGCTATCTTATCTTTTTCTCGGAGGGAAAGCTTTATTGCGGGCTCGTATAGCCCTTGGCGATACATTTCGCTTGCCCTTCTGACCTCAACGGGGATTCCGAGAATTTCTAGGGACTCAAGAAATGGCTGCAGGAAGTGCTCCGAGTAACTCTCGTGACATCCGGAAGGGTCTGGAATGTTGCATAATGGCATTCCAACATATTCGGAGTATTTTTCTGGCAGGAAGGGGTACCTGCGTCTTAGCGGATCCAAATCGTCTGCGATATAGATCATCTCGGCCTTGCCACCAGCATCAATCAAAGCCCTTCTGACAGCATCGGCTGTAACCATTTCTCTTAAATTGCCCAGATGTATGTGTCCGGAAGGAGAGATTCCGGTGGCTATCCTATGGGAGCTTGAAATCTCAATGAGTTCTGAAGCTATGACATCAGCCCAGTGCATAAATGTGCGTTGCGAGTCTGCTTTTTAAATTTGCTAAAAGGTTAGAAAAATTTCAAAGTTCAGATCTGCGATATGAATACATGCCTTAACGAGAGGCATGGGATGAAGGGGGTATAGAAACTGCTTCATTCTAGCGTAGTTTTATTAACTAGCGTTGACTTCTATTGACTGAATGTTTGAGAAGCTCTACACGACCGGTGAAGTTGCTAAGATATTCGGTGTACCTTACGCTGCTGTGAAGAAGTGGGCTTACTCGGGGAAGATCACATTAAAACGCCCGGCGGTAAATACAGGTACCCTGAGAGCGAGATTAAGAGGCTCTTCGGCGAGAAAGCACTGGAGAGGCAGAAACAAAGACTTGTCGAGTACACCAAGAGCAAGGGGTTAGAAACTGCTTCTTTCTATCGTAGAGTTTTATAAACTTGAATAAGTTGACGCTGAGGGACTTCAAGCCTGTGCCCGGTGTGTGGGGAAAAGCTAGGCCCGAATGGGCACAGGCAAATGAAATGCTCCGGATGCGGGTTGGAGGAGGATAGGGGTGCCATAGCCGTGAAGAACCTGCTCCGCAGGTACCAGATGGATGCAGGAGCTTCCGTTCACCCCGAAGGCCCTCCTATGAAAAGAGGGGGATGAAAGTTAATGCTAGCCCAGAACGGTGGCTTACTGCATAGAAAATAAGATCCCCAATGACAACAGCGCATGCATAACCAAAAGTTATGAAAATTATGAACGGAAGAGCTGGTGTAGCCCAGACCTCCTTTAGCCCGTATTTTTTAAGCCTGTGGATGATCTCCTCATTCGGCTCAATCCCTCTTCTGACCCTTCTCAGTTTTCCCTTTTCGTCTACGAATTCAAAAAGGTTGTGAAAACGAATCTTTTCCACAGGAATTCTGTATCCTGCAATGTAGTAGAGTGGGTTTTTCAGAAAACCTCTGAACCCCTCCCTCAAGAGATTTCTGATTAGTAGTGCTATCATCATCAGGGGAGCAAATATCACCGAATTTGCGAGAACCGAGAAGGCAAAAATTTCAAATCCGCTGTTGATTAATGGAAAAGCCCCGATTTTGGGGTAAAAGGGAAAAATGATTGCAAGGCATATGAGCGCTTTTGCATCCGCTCCACCATAGGCATTTATTCGGTAGAGAACGTATGCAAACACAGCCATGAAAATCACTCCGATCGCGGCGAAAATCAATATCATTGCATTTAAAAAAGCCATTTCGTAAACCTGATAGGTGGTTATGGGGATTGTTGCAACCAGCATGAACTTCCAGACTTTGTTTGGGATAGTTCTGCTTTTAAGGTCTAAGTGACAGGCGTAAAGAAGAAAGCAAAAAACAATTAGGACTTTAGTTAGTTCTAACAAGTTCATACAAGTCTGAAAGAATCGCTGTTGCCGTTTCGAACTTTCCTGCTCCTCTTCCAGCGACAAATATGTCTCCTGCAGTGTCTGTCTTTATCATCGCAGCATTCATTGTCCCCTTTATCGCAAGGGGGCTGTTTAGCGGCACAAGTCTTGGAGAAACCCTTAAACTCTTTTTGCTTGCCTCAGCAATGAGTCTGATCGTATATCCCTTCTGCATTGCAACTGTAAAAGCCTGTGGTGTGATTTTTGTTATTCCCACAATCTCTATATCTTCAAACTTTGCAGGAATGCCGATAGTATTCGCAAGTATCACGAGTTTTATACCGGCATCAATCCCCTCTACATCGGCACTCGGATTCGCTTCAGCGATTCCCATTTCTTTTGCCTCGCTAAGAATCTGGCTGTAAGGGAGCTTTTCCTCTTCCATTCTTGTCAGGATATAGTTACATGTGCCATTAAGAATTCCACGAACGCCAATAATTTCACAAAGAGCCAGATAGCTGTTGAGTAGTCTTATAATTGGCATAACCCCTCCTACTGTGGCCTCGTACATAAGCTTTGCATTGTTGTTCTCTGCAAGTCTCATTAGACCCTGAAAGTCGACTGCGATGCTTTTGTTGCTCGTTATGACGCTTGCCCCTTTTTTTAGAGCAGTTTTCATGTATTCAATTCCGCTCTCATCAAGCCTAGTAGTTGTAACCTCAATCATCACATCGTAATCCTCCTCTTCCGCAATTTCCTTTGCACTCCGATCGCTTGGGAGTCTTCCTTTTTTTCTCCTGTACTCGATCGCATCCTCAAGCTTGAAATCGCCCCATATTGAGCCAGTTAAGTCAGCTATTGCGACAACCCTGAAATCGCCTATTTTTCTCTCAATTTCTGCTCTTTTTGCAACAAGAAGCTCTGCAACTCCCTGTCCAACCGTTCCAAATCCTATAATTGCGATCTTCATATTTCATCATTTATCGGTTCCACTACCACTATCCCTTTCTCCCGGCATATCTCCCTGAGTCTGGCCAGTGCCATTTCCAGAGCTTCTTTGCTCTTTGCTGTAATCGTAATCACAGCCGTTGATGGCTCATCTCGTTCGGGCATCGTAACGTTTAGCTCGACGCATTCCGCATCGCTGCTGTCAACCCTCTTTATCGTATCGCTCAGATCCGTGTGTATTACATGTCCTATGAGCAGAAGCGAAATGACTGCTGTTCTCAATTCCCCGAATTGCCTTATTAGAAAATTCTTTTGCAGTTCGTTTAGGATTTTCTCGGCTTTTTTTGCATCAGCGGTAAATGAAATTTCGACTGGAATTCTATTCAGGGGCGTCTTCTTCCCCCTCTGGTGGAATATTCCAACAATGTTTCCCCCGTTCCTCGCAATTGGTTCAAGAACGCTTAATAGCTGCCCTGGCTTATCCTCAAGCTCTACGATCAGCGTAAAGAGTTCACTCATAGATCGGAATCCCTTCTGTTCTCGTAACTTTCTCGAATTCCTCCATTATCTGTTTTGTGATCTTTCCGGGTTTCCCGTCTCCAATCACTCTACCGTCAATCTCAACGATAGGAGCAACTTCTGCAGCAGTTCCAGTGACGAACACTTCGTCTGCTGTGTAGAGATCATAAAGACCGAGATTGTTTTCGAAGAACGGAATCCCCAGACGATTTATTATCTCTATTACGACATCCCTCGTTATTCCGCGAAGATTGTTGATCGTTGGCGGAGTCGTTATTCTTCCGCGCTTTACGACGAATATGTTATCTCCACTACCTTCGGAGATGTAGCCGTTCCTATCAAGGAAAATTGCCTCGTCTCCACCCTTCACATTTGCCTCAATCTTTGCAAGGACGTTGTTCAGGTAGTTCAGCGATTTTATGTTTGGTGGAAGAGCATCAAATGAATTTCTGCGCACGGCAACCGTAACGGCTTTCAGCCCCTTGGAGTAAAGATCTCCGTAAAGCTTTCCCCACGGCTTTGTAATCACTATCACCGTTGGCTTCTTACACTTTCTAGGATCCAACCCGAGATCTCCGACCCCCCGGGACACAATGGGCCTTATATATGCGTCCCTGAGCTTGTTTCTCCTCAGAGTTTCGAGGATTATTCTCTCGAATTCTTCTTTTGAAAGCGGAATTTCGAGGTTAATTGCTTTTGCCGAATCATAAAGCCTGTCTAGGTGCTCTCTCAGCCTGAAAACCCTGCCATCGTAGGCCCTTATTCCCTCGAATACGCCGTCGCCGTAAAGAAAGCCATGGTCGAAAACGCTGATCTTTGCCTCGCTTTCGGGAACGAACTTACCGTCTATGTATACGAGTAGCTCCATCAGGCTTCGGTATCCCTCAGTTTAAAAATTGTTTCGATTTTCAGTTTGAAAAATTTTATAAAAATTACCTCTGATCTACTGGAACGTACTTTCTCTCAGTCTCTCCAGTGTACTTCGCTCTCGGCCTTATCAGCTTGTTGTTCTCGTACTGCTCGATTATGTGTGCCAGCCAACCGCTGATGCGACCCATCGCAAATATGTTCACGAACAAATCGTCGGGAATCCCAAGATTTGCGTAGACACTTGCGGAGTAGAAATCTACGTTTGGAAGCAGTTTCTTGTACTTGTATGCACTTTCTGCAATAGCTTCGCTGATCTCGAGCCATATCGGGTTTCCATTTTTTGACAGCTCTCTTGCCAGCTCTCTGAGTATTGGAGCCCTTGGATCAATTACGTGCTTGTAAATCCTGTGTCCAAATCCCATGAGCTTTTCCCCTTTTTCGAGTTTCTTTTTAACGTATTCATCAGCCCTTCTTGGACTAGCTACCTCTCGTAGCATTTTCATCACTTCCTGAGCTGCGCCACCGTGCAATGGACCCATTAGTGTCCCCGTAGCGGCGACAACGCATGCATACATGTCAGCCAGCGTTGAAGCTGCAACTCTTGCTGCGAAGGTTGAAGCGTTCAGCTCGTGCTCTGCATGCAGAATCAGATCCGCATCCAGGGCTTTTTCTGCAACTTTCGAAGGCTCAAGCCCGTTCATCATGTACAGAAAGTTCGCAGCGTGGCTGAGCTCAAGTGTTGGCGGAATTAGGTTTTTGCCTAGCCTTATGCGGTGGTAGTATGCCACGATCGTTGGGAACTTCGCTATGAGGTTCTTCGCCTTCTCCAGATTCTCTTCCCTCGTCTTAATGTCCTTTGCTTTGTCAAGGGAACCTAAGTAGCTAGTTGCAGTCCTGAGAACGACCATCGGGTGAGTGTACTGAGGAAGGTGAGTTAACAATCCAATGATTTGTGGTGGTAACTCCCTTCTTTCAGCCAGCTCAATCTTGAAATCCTGTAGTTCGTATTTCTTTGGCAGTTCTCCGTAGAGCAGAAGGTATGCAACCTCTTCATAGGTGGAATTTTTTGCCAGTTCTCTTATGTCATATCCCCTGTACTCGAGAATGGCCCTATCTCCAACAAGCTCTATCCTAGAAATCTTGCTTTCGCAGGCTATCACATCCTGCAAACCGTCCAAAACCTCTATCATTTCTCTCACCTCGATCTACCATAAACTTCCAGTATCATGCCCGAAACAACTATCGGGGCCTCAGCTCTTGCAACCTCTATTGCATTGTCCAGCTTCCACTCTTTCTCTGCATAGATCGTGAGAAGCGGATCCCCGGCCTTAACAACGTCCCCCCTCTTCTTGTGAATGTACACTCCCGCTCCCTTATCCTTTGGAGCTCCTGCAGATCTTGCTATTCTGACTATTGATTTATTTCTAACGGCAACGACAGCCCCTTCAAATCTTGAGGTGATTGTGAAAGTCTTATCCCCAACCGGAATTTCATCAGCTTTGATTTTCTCATTCCCGCCCTGTGCTGCGATTATTTCCCTGAACTTTTCAAGGGTCTTACCGCTTTCGAAGATCTTTTTCGCATAGCTGTAGCCATCGTTCGCTATTCCTGTTGTCTCAAAGAGAAGACCAGCGATTCCGAGCGATTTCTCGAGAAGACTTGCAGATCCCCTTCTCTCCTCCATGGCCTTCAAAGCCTCCTTTGCCTCCAGAGCGGGTCCAACGGCTCTGCCAATCGGCTGCCCGCCGTAGGTGAGAGCACACACAACTTCAAGCCCAAGCCTCTTTCCAAGCTCGATGAAGTCGTTGGCGAGAGCCCTTGCCATTTCTCCGCTCTCTATTTTTGCACCCTCACCGTAGGGGATGTCGATGACAACATGCCTCGCCCCTATCGCCCCTTTCTTGGCCATAACGCTTGCTAGAAGCTGCGGCCTCGGGTCTAGGGAGAGGGGGTGCTCGATCCTTATTATCCTATCATCGGCAGGAGCAATGTTTGTAGCCCCTCCCCAGGCTATCACTCCTCCAACCTTCTCCGTGATCTCCCTGATCTCCTCAATGCTCAGATTCACATCTGCAAGCACTTCCATCGTATCTGCAGTTCCACTAGCGGAAGTTATCGCTCTGCTTGCGGTCTTTGGAATCAAAAGTCCAGCTGAAGCCACGGTTGGAACAATTATGAGCGAGATTTTGTTCCCTGGAACGCCTCCGATGCTGTGCTTGTCTACTACTGTTCCCCTATCGAAGTGGAGTCTTTCGCCGCTCTCGATCATCGCTCTAGTTAGCCATTCAATCTCGTCGAAGTCCATGCCGCGGAGCATTGAGGAGATCACGAAGGAGGCTATTTCTATTTCGCTCAATGCGTTGTTCACGATATCGAAGACTATTGTTCTGATCTCCTCCTGATCCAGTTTTTTGCCACCTATTTTCTTCTTAATGAACTCAACGCTTTTTGGCTTTCTTGCCGGGAAAACTTCAACTTCCTGACCAGCTTCAAGGGCTAGCCCCTTCAAAACAAAATCTGTTGTCCCAAGATGGCCCTGTGGAACGATCTCCTTGGCGATCTGAACAGTGAAAATCCCCCTCCTTTTTTCATATCTGACCTGAACTCGATCCCCCTCAAAGACACCGAGTTCATAAGCGTCGGCCTCATTTAGAACCACTATTGGTCTTCCTGATTTTATCGGTAGGACCATTGTTTTAAGCAGCATCAATATCCCCCCTTAAATTTCTCTATGATCACTCCAGAAACCTCCAAGGGCTTTCTGGTTGTTGCAACCTCTATTGCATTGTCCAGCTTCCACTCTTTCTCTGCATAGATCGTGAGAAGCGGATCCCCGGCCTTAACAACGTCCCCCCTCTTCTTGTGAATGTACACTCCCGCTCCCTTATCCTTTGGAGCTCCTGCAGATCTTGCTATTTCGTTTACAGCCTGTAAGTTTATCTTTTTGGCGATTCCGTTTCTTTGGGATGTGATTGTGAAAGTCTTATCCCCAACCGGAATTTCATCAGCTTTGATTTTCTCATTCCCGCCCTGTGCTGCGATTATCTCCCTGAACTTTTCAAGGGTCTTACCGCTTTCGAAGATCTTTTTCGCATAGCTGTAGCCATCGTTCGCTATTCCCGTCATTTCGAAAAGGATGGCTGCAAAGCTGAGGGCCTTCTCTACAAGTGGGTTCTCTGCAGATCTTGCTTCAAGAATTCCAAGTATCTCTTTGGCCTCCAAACTTGGCCCAACAGAATTTCCGAGCGGTTGCGAACCTTCTGTCAGCGTTGCTGTTACTGTCAGACCCAACCTTCTTCCGAGTTCAACAAGGGAATTCGCAAAGCTTCTTCCTGTTTCAAGAGTTTCTATCTTCGCTCCATCTCCAACCGGAATGTCGATCGAGACGAACTTTGATCCAGTTCCTAGGCACTTTGAAAGCAGACTTGCAATTGCGTGCGGCCTTGGACTAATCTCAAGCTGGTACTCCACCCTTATTATCCTATCATCGGCAGGAGCAATGTTTGTAGCCCCTCCCCAGGCTATCACTCCTCCAACCTTCTCCGTGATCTCCCTGATCTCCTCAATGCTCAGATTCACATCTGCAAGCACTTCCATCGTATCTGCAGTTCCACTAGCGGAAGTTATCGCTCTGCTTGCGGTCTTTGGAATCAAAAGTCCAGCTGAAGCCACGGTTGGAACCGCAATTAGCTGGAATTCGTTGCTGGGAAGTCCGCCTATTGTATGCATGTTTACAATTACTCCCCTTTCAAACGAGATTCTTTCTCCATTTTCCACCATTGCTTCGATCATCCACTGCACTTCTTCCTCGCTCATTCCTACAATCTCGTTTGCCAAAATAAAGGCCGAAATCTCGAGATCGTTGAGCACGTTCTTCGCAATATCCTCAATTATGCTTTTCATCTCGACTGCCGAATATTTTCCGCCATCAAGCTTTTTTCTTATAAACTCGACCGATTTTGGTCTTGAGACAGGATAAACCTCAGCCATGCATTTTTCGTCCAGCCTGCAGGTTTTAGCGGTAAAGGAGCAAACGCCGATCTCTCCAGATTCCACGAGATTGGTGAAGTCTGCCTCAGCAACAAAAGATTCCTTTCCAACTATAACCTTCACCCTGTCTCCCGGCAGCAGTCCCAAATCCTCCGCATCGCTTTGATTCAGCACGACGGTGAACTTTTCGCTTCTGAGCGGGACAACCTTCAGTCTATATTTCATTGAAATAGAAAGTTGATGAGGAGATATTAATTTTTCCAAAACTATGTGATGAGCCTTCATTAATCCCTGCAATTTTTTAAATTTTTTGCAACAATTGGGAAGAATTTAATAATCCTTTCAGGAGTTTGAATTGTGAGGGTAGGGGTTCAGCTGCCGGATGGGCTGAAGAAAAAAGCGTTTGAAATTTGCGAGAATTTGGGTAGTGACGTGATTTTGAGCGGGGAGAGCTGTTATGGTGCCTGCGACTTGGATTTGAGCCTTTTAGCAGATGTGGATATCCTGTACCATTATGCCCACACTGAAATACTGAAATTTGGCAGAGTTGTCTACGTACCCTATTTCGTCGATTACGATATTGAGAAGGTTGCTGAAAGAATTAGAGATATCCCAGAGAAAGAGATAGCCCTTATCGCGACTGTGCAGTATTGCCACAAGCTTTCTGAGCTGAAGGACGTTCTTGAGGGCTCTGGATTCACGGTTGAACTTAAAAAAGGTAGCGAAAGGGTAAAATTCCCTGGACAGGTTCTAGGCTGTAACTATTCTGCATTGAGAGATTGCAAGGCCTCAGCGGTTATCTTCGTTGGGGATGGAACCTTTCACGCAATAGGAGCGTCAATCTACTCCGGCAGGAAGGTTTATGCAGTCAACCCAATTAATTTTGCTCTGATAAACATCGACACGTCCGATTTCATTAAAACGAGATACCTTCAGGTATCCAGATGTGTCGGCCTAAGCAGAGTGGGAATTCTGGTTTCAACTAAACCTGGGCAAAAAAGGCTTAATTTGGCCTTATCACTCAAAAAATTGGCTTTAGAAAATGGAATGAAGGCGCTAGTTGTTTATATCGGTGATATAACTCCTGAGAAACTAATGAATCTTCCATTCGATTTCTACGTAAACACAGGTTGTCCGAGAATAAGCTATGACGATTACAGAAAATTCGGGAGGCCGATAATAACACCGCAGGAGTTTGAATATCTGTTAAATCTTAGAGGAGGGATTGAGCTGGACGAGATAGAATGAATCAACGGCTCCATTATAACCGAAAACCTCGCCATTCAGGGGGATGATAGAAAAGCCTACACAAATAGAAAGTCTGAGTAGAAGTCCAGATCTGCGGGATGGGGGAGCTTGGCTTTTGAACCGGCAGATGAGGAGAAGGGCGTGAAATATCCTTTAACGCCGGAAGATCCGCCCCTAAAGGCGTGTAGCTCACGCTGATAGAATAATCAGGCTCAGGGATGGAAAGATTGAGGAAATACAGGATCGAAAAGTGCGGAATTAGAAAAAATTTGAAAAATCTACTTCTTGGGAGGCCAGTTCTTCTCCATCCAACCCTTAATCCTTCCGGAGTCAATTGGACCTACAAGAACTTTCCAGCCGGTTTCATCTTCAATTGAACCCTGAAGCCTTGCAGCAAGCCCGGGGATGACGAGATATCTGTGTTTTACTTTCTCTGCAATTTTTGTTTGCTCGATAATCTCCTTGACCTTCGATGCTGTGAGCTTCCCTCCTGCAACGCTTGCCTCAACGCCAATACCCTCAGTGTTCACAACAAGTAGCCATCCCTTGATCTTCGCACTGTTCAGATCGTTCTCCACTGTATAGTACGTCAAAGCAAAGTTCGTGGTCAGGAATACTGGGTCATCGGGCCCAGGATTGTTTATTTCCCTCAAACCTGCTGCAACCTGCACCGGCGTCCTCGGATCTGTGTAGATGTTGAACCTCAGCGTTAGCGTTGGCATTACGACGTGCTGGTCGATGCTGTGGAAGATCATGGCATCTCCGTATTTCACGATGAACATTCCCGCAATCACGGCTTCCCAGTAGGCCTTTGTAACCTCATCCCCTTCAATCAGCCAAGCGGAGATTGGGGTTATCAGAATTGGGTATGCCACATCTTTGTCCCCATCCAGTATCGCTTTTCTGCGGAGCTGGATCACTCTCTCAAAAGTTCCCTGAAGCCCCTCGCCCAGTGGTTCGGTGACGGGGTCAAGGACAATATCCTTTATTCCCGCTGACTTGAAGGTCACTGCGATGCTCTTAAGAACGTTCAAATCCTTTGCTCTGATCGCCACAGGGACCTTGTAGTCAAGGGCAAGCTTCATGAACTCTTTCCAGTTGCCTTCAGTGGCCGCGTAAATCAGGGGTCTCTGGTTGGCAACTTCCTCTAGAGCCGCCCTCATGCATTCCGGATTGAGTGCGATGAGAACCATGGGCTTTCCGTAGCTTGCAACTTTTTTAGCAACCTCTCTGAACCTCTTTGGATCGTTCGAGATGCATCTTACGGCGAAGCCGTCAAGGGTAAGAAACTTGCCGACGTAGAACTTCTTGTACTCCACAACTCGTTTGCATCTCTCCTCTATTTTCTTATCATCAAGGGTATCCCAGACATCGAAGAAGAAGGCCGTTGGATTGAAGAAGGTTAGCTCATGTCTGTGGAGTACCTCTTCGCCACCAATTTTCAAAGCCTTGTCGCCAATTCCAACAATGACTTCGGCGATCTCGGGAGAGGTTATTTCAATGAGCTTCTCTAGCTTCTCCTTTACTTTTGGATCTTTTTCGGCATCCCTCACTAGGGGTTTGCAGTCGTAAACCTTGGCCGAGCGGTCAAGAATGTGGGAAGCAAAGCTCATGCAGGTATCGTAGCCGCACTCCTTGCAATTAGTTCTTGGCAGGAAGTTGTAAACTTCAAGCGGACTCTTTACCTTCATTCTCACACCTCCGCGGTGATCCACTTTCCTGCGTCTGCAACACCACCCTTCGTTTTTCCTCCGAGAGTGTTGAAGATTTCCTTAAGAACGGCAACCGCTAGCGGGTGCATCATCATGAAAACGTCCACGCCTGCAAGTGAGAGTGTCAACCCAGTTATGATCTCCCATATCGGGCCTCTCAACTCTCTTGGGCCCCATGGAGTATCTACGTCTAGCGGCGACTCTGTCATCCAAGCCTCTCTTGCACCCCATGCGTTGGTAGTTCCGCTTGAGATCGGGAAGTTGAGATCTGTGTCCCCCTTCAGGCCGCTAATTCTTATCCTCTCCATATTAGTGAAGGCGTAGTCCAAGCCATAGCCCAGCGCAGCTGTGGTCGGATCCATTACAATGCTGTTCCTTGGTATCTGAGCCCTCTTTAGCAGATATCTGTTTAGAGTCTTCTGGTTGTTTATATCCATCTGTGTCCAGCTCAAAACGACGTGCCCATACTTCTTCGCTGCATTGCAAATTCTTTCCCAGTCCATATCCAGCGTGGCACTTGCAAGCATTACCCTCTCACCCTCACAAACTTCTGCGGCTTTTTCGAGAACCTCGGGATCCTTGTCCTTGTTGCCGCTGCCGCCTATAATGATAGGACACTTGACCGCCTGAAGAACGTCTTCAACGACTTTCACCGCTTCGCTTGCTGGAGTGTTCTCGAGCAAAGGATCTGTGCTTACGAGGTGGATTGTAACCATGTCGGCGCCGAATTTCTTCACACACTTTTTAGCCCACTCTGGGGGGCTACCAACCACGTCTTCGTAGTGAACCTTTACAGCTTTTGCAAGCGATGGCGGGCGATCAAAGACATCTATGGCTATTTTAGGAAGATTGGGTTGCGGTTTATCGAAGATGTAGAAAGCCAAACTCCTTTCTCCGCCAAGCTTCACTACGTAGTCTCTTGTACCCCCATCTGCCTTCGTAGCACCAAGAACAACCTCCTCGATATAGCCAGGATATTCAACTTTCGGAGGCTCAAACTTCGCCTCGATCAGTTTTTCAGGAAGCTTCAGCTCCGGAACAGCTGGAACAACAGGCTGCGGTGCTGCTGGAGCTACCGCCGGGGCCATAGGGGCGGGCTGGAATGGTGCTGGAACTCCGAGCATTGTTGAGATCCTCTGTAGATAGTTTAGAGCCATATTTGTATGGTAGAAGAAGTTTCTAAACTCGTTTAACAGAGTATACAGGGCTGTGAGGGAGGAAAGATCCACTCCGCTGCTGCCTTCGATCTCTATTTCTAGATCTCCCTCTATCTTGACATCTTCCAGTCTCTCAACGTTGTAGTTTTTTAACAACTCCAAAAGATCCTCAAGCTTGTATTTTGCCAATTTCTCACCCCTTTAAAAACACCTCTGCAACCTTACTCATTCTCCTATAAACTCCAGATTTCTCATCCAGATTCACGATCGGAATGCCTTTCAAATCGAGTTCAACCACTTTTTCATCGTAAGGGAGAATTTCGAGCAGTTTTATCCCCTCCTCATCTGCAAATTTTTTTATCCTTTGCTCTGCAGCCTCATTTGCAATGCGGTTCGCGATGAGCATTATGTCCTTAAAGTTGAGTTTCAGTTCTTTTGTGAGCTCTTTTATCCTCTTAGCGGTCGCTAGGCCTTTCTTCGACATATCGGTCACGATAAGCACGTAATCAGCGCTATCAATTGTCTTTCTGCTGAAGTGCTCCAAGCCAGCTTCGCTGTCGATAACAACGTATTCGTAGTGCCTTGTCAGCTTTTTGAGCACTCCACGCAGCAGAGAATTGGCAAAGCAGTAACAGCCCTCACCCTCAGGGCGGCCCATTACGAGAAGATCGTAGCCCTTGCACTCACATATAGCCTCATATATTTTGCCTTCAAGCCACTGTTCTTTGTTCATCGTTCCCATCTCATCCCTGCTTGTCTGGAATAGCTCTCTGATCTCGCCAAGCGTTTTCTCGACTTCAACACCGAGGGCATCGGCTAAATTGCTGTCGGGATCCGCATCAACTGCAAGAACCTTGTTGCTTTTTTTGGAAATAAAATGGATGAGGAGGGCGGAAACGAGGGTTTTTCCTGTACCGCCTTTTCCTGTCACTGCTACTGTAGTCATTCCTCCTCCTCAATTATGATCTCTGGTATCTTGATTTCAGCCCCAACGAGAATTAGCTTTATCTTTTTGACTTCCTTTTCCATCAGCTTTCCCCCTTGCTCTTCTTTACCACGATCTTTCCGATCGTGATCTTCGCATCCTTTATTACGAGCTTGATTCCCGCTGGTGCAGCCTGTGGAGCTGGCATTGGCATTGCTGGCAGCTGGAAGGCCGGCATCTGCGTTGGCTGCATAGGCATAGCCATCGCCGGAGCTGGCTGAGCTGCGGCTGGTGTTGCTGGTACCTCCTTTTTCTCTTCTACCTTCTCTTCCGCCTTCTTCTCCTCAGGCCATCCTTCGGTGATCTTCTTTCCGTCTACCTTCCTTACGACGCCCTTTACTACGGGATGATCGACCTTCTTCAGGAACTCTTTGAGCTCATCGAGGGTCTTTGCATTCTCTTCTGTTGCAATCTTGTCCCTTATGTCGTCGGGTATGTACTTCGAAACCCTCTCTTTTAGCTCCTTGGGCATCCAGACAACTCTGTACCAGCCACCGTCGGCCTGAATGAACTTCTTGCTCCTGAAGTAATTGATGCCGATTCCGAGGAATCCTGCAACCTGCTTACCGCCACCAGTCTGTCCAGCCATTGTTGAAAATGTCAGTCCGTTCGGCGCCGGGCTTGCGTAGCCTCTGTGGACCCATCCTATGCCATCGACTTCAGGCATGTAGAATCCTATCACTTCAAAGCATCCACAGCTCGTATGCGGGAACTCGAAGAAGCTGTGCAATTTTATTCTCTCGTACTCTCCACCGCTCTCCTGCTTTGCAAATTCGTTAACTCCGCTGTATTCACCGCCTATTGGATCCAGCACTTCTCCTTTTGGAATTGCCCTGTTGGGGCCCTCAGGATCGACTTTCGCTGCAGCTCTACCATCAAACCAGCTGATAGCTCCACAGAGCGATGGTCTGTCTGGTGAGACGACACAAACATTCGTTGGGGCGAAGCTCTGACAGAGAGTGCATGAGTAGAACTCCTGAACGTCTTCATCGTGCAGCATTTCCACTCTTTTGTCCCTCTCTTCGTATATCGGCATCGCAACCTCTTTCAACAGCTTTTCAACAAGTGCTTTGTCCGTGATGTAAAGGGCCTCGATTTTTTCTATGAAAGGTAGCTCGTTCTTGTAAAGCATCATTGTGGCCTTTGCAATTTGTATCAGGCTCTTGAGCCCCTTCTTAATTGCACCTTTTCCAATTCTGACCCAAACGTCGTATCTCTGGTTGAGGTGCATGTATCCCTCGATGTAGTTCTGGAAATCGTGGTTTCTGCGCTCAATAACCGGTTCTAAGTCTGTCTCGACTTTGCTTCCAGCTATGTAGTAGATCATAGCGTACGGATATTCCTTTCCTTCCTGCATCTCGTCAAGATCTGGGCCAACAAGCGTTACCTTCATGTCCTCTACCTGTTCCGCTGGCAAAGCTAAGACGAGTTCGAACTTCACCTGCTTTGGACCTCCAAGTTCGACGAACATGTCCTCCTTTCGTATTCTTTCGCCCTCGTACATTGGAGATATGTCAAATGGGAATTTCTCCTCTGCTCCCACACTGACCTTGACTTTAGCCCCTGCAGGGATTTCGATTTTCTTTCTCTCGACCATCAAACACCACCCCAAGTGACTTACTTTTAACACCATCTGCATGTCCTCTTTATTTGTATTTATCGGTTTTTATCTGAGTTGAATCTAACATAATTTCTCATTTGGATAAAGCAGAAAATTCCCCGGACTGCTTCGAGAAGACTTCAAAATTTGAATTTACATCAAATATTATTTTGAATAATTTTATCAAATTTAGTAACAGCGGATAATACTATTAATTCGGTTGTTAATACCAAAAGTTTTAATAATTAAGGAGAGCAAAAAATTGCATGGAACTGTGTTTGGAGTTGCTATATACGAGGAGAAGCATTAGAAGTTTTACTGGAGAAAAAATACCGGATGAAGAAATAAACAAAATCTTAAAGGCGGCTTTTCAAGCTCCATCAGCTGGAAATGAACAGCCTTGGCACTTCATAGTTGTCAAAAGCAAGGAAAAGCTTGAGGAACTAAGCAACGCTCACCCCTATGGAAAAATGTTGTTAAATGCGGGAGCTGCGATAGCGGTTTGTTGCGATCCAAAGCTATCCAAATATCCCTATCCTATGTGGATTCAGGATTGTAGTGCCGCAACCCAGAATATTCTGCTTGCTGCAAGGGTTCTAGGAATAGGTTCTTGTTGGCTTGGAGTTTTTCCAATTGAAAGCAGAATGAAATCGCTTGCCAAGGTTCTTGGAGTTCCTGAAGGTATCATTGTTTTCAGCCTTGTAGCTCTTGGCTATCCGCAAAGCCAAGATGAATTCTTTGAAGCTCCCGAAAGGTTCAAGGAGGATAGAATACATTACGAGAAGTGGTAATCGTTAATAAACCATTGATGGTGATCCAATTATGGCAAAACGCGTTTTGATAGTAGAAGACGACTTGGCGGTTTTGGAAGTCCTCCAGATGATGTTGGCCGAAGATTATGAGATATACTTGGCGAGGAATGGAAGAGAAGCAATTTATAGTTACAAGATGTATAAACCAGATATAGTTCTGATGGATATTGTTTTACCGGAATGTGATGGAGTAGAAACTACCAGAGAAATAAAGAGTAGGTACCCAGATGCAAAAATAATTGGTATTACTGCGTTTTCAGTTCAGAAAGGAAAGGATCTCCTAAAAGCCGGGGCTTTAGAAATAATTGAAAAGCCGTTTACAAAGAAGAAGCTCATTGATACGATAGAAAAGTACCTCAGAGATTGAATTATGACTCCAGAATCTGTTTTTAGACAAAAATTGTTTTTTATGAAATGTCTGACTAGAATACGCAGATTTCAGCAGAGTGGAACTGCTCAGTATACTGCGGGAAAGGTATTGGGCTTATAAAAATGGGTGCCCAGAAAACCCGTAGCTTTAGCTCTGGGATGAATGGGCAAGGTTTAGATAGTTCCGTGTTGAAGAAGTCTTGGGGGCGCTTTTGAACCGGCAGATGAGGGGAAGGGCGTGAAACATCCCTTAACGCCGGAAGCTCCCGACTTCAGTCGTGGAGCAGCTCACCAACGCAAGAAGGATGGACCGGTGGGGATTTGAACCCCAGGCCTCCGCCATGCCAAGACGGCGCTCTACCAGCTGAGCTACCGGCCCATCACCGCTTTGGGTTTTTGGGTTTCTGGATTAAAAAACATTTCTTCTTTCTCAGTAAATTTTTAATCTGAGAGCCTAAGGCTCTTTTATGATTGCAGATGTTTATATTGAGCTAAAAGAAGGTGTGGCTGACCCTGAAGGCGAATCAACTCTTAAGGCTTTGAGATTGCTTGGATTTAAGAGGGTTAAAAAGGTCTCTACTGTAAAAGTATTTCGCATCGAGATAGATGCAAAGAATAGGGAAGAAGCAGAGAAAGAGATAAAGGAGATGTGTGAGAGACTTCTAGCAAACCCTGTAATTCAGAAGTTCAGGATTAGCTGGATCGGGTGATCAGATGTTTAAAAAAGTTAACGTACCATTCGAGCTTTATGAGGTGGAACTAGATAAAGCTACGGACGAGGATCTTCAAAGGATAAGCGAAGTTATGGGTCTTGGTTTGAACCTTGAGGAGATGAAACTGATAAAGCAGTACTTTAAAAGGAAGGGAAGAAACCCGTACGATATTGAAATGCAATCCCTTGGCCAAGCTTGGAGCGAGCACTGCTGCTACAAAAGCTCGAAGTATTTTCTTAAACAGTTCCTTCTCGACGATTATTCGCGATACCCCTATGTCATTTCCGCAATAAAGGAAGATGCAGGAGTAGTTGAATTCGACGAGGATTATGCTTACGTTATCAAGATCGAGAGTCATAATCACCCCTCTGCTATTGAACCATATGGAGGTGCCGCTACCGGTATCGGAGGAATAATAAGGGACGTTCTCTGCATGGGGGCGCAGCCAATTGCATTGATAGATCCGCTCTTCTTTGCAGAACTGGACTTTCCGTATGAAAAGCTACCAAAAGGCGTTCGGCATCCGCAGTATCTTCTCAGCGGAGTGGTTGCAGGAATAAGGGATTATGGAAACCGAGTTGGCATTCCAACAGTCGCTGGAATGATCTTTTTCGACGAATCATACCTAACGAATTGCATTGTGAATGTTGGATGCGTGGGAATAGCAAAGAAGAAGAACATCGTGCCAAGCAGAGCAGGAAATGCGGGTGATTTATTCGTTCTCGTCGGTGGAAAAACCGGTAGAGATGGAATTCACGGTGTTACCTTTGCTTCAGCGGAGCTCAGCGAGAAGAGCGAGGAGGAGAGAAGTGCTGTCCAGCTTGGTAATCCGATTGTAAAGGAACCGCTAATCCATGCATGCTTGGAGGTAGTTGAGAGAGGTCTGATAACAGGGCTAAAAGACCTTGGAGGCGGGGGACTAAGCTGCGTTGTTGGTGAAATGGCCTTCGCTGCGGGTTTTGGAGCAGAAATTCACCTTGACAAGGTTCCGCTAAAGGAAGAGGGAATGGCCCCCTGGGAGATCTGGGTCTCTGAAAGTCAGGAGAGGATGATGCTCACTGTAAAACCAGAAAAAGTAGATGAAGTTCTTTATATCTTCCAGAAATGGGATATCCCTGCTTCTGTGATAGGAAAGACGACAGAGGACAGAGTTCTCCGCATATTCTACAAAGGGTACAAGATATACGAAATGGACATTGAATTTATTGTAGGCGCGGTTGAGTACTGTAGAACCCATGTGACAAAACCCTTGGCCAAAGAGGAACCTGCGATTCCTGAGCCTAAGGATTTAAAATCCGTTTTTCTAAAAATGCTCTCCCATCCAAATGTGGCCTCCAAGGACTGGGTTATAAGGCAATACGATCACGAAGTTCGGGCTGCTACGGTGATTAAGCCTCTGCAGGGAAGAGTGAACTTTGAAACGCACGGAGATGCAGCCGTGATAAAGCCAACGAAGTCAAACAGGGGACTTTCAATTGCTGTTGCTATCAATCCGTGGATGACGAAGGCGGATCCTTACTGGGGAACGGCAAGTGCCTTTGACGAGCTTGTAAGGAACTTGGTGGCTGTAAATTCAATACCGCACAGCTATGTCGACTGCCTGAACTTCGGAAATCCAGAGAAGCCAGAGAGAATGTGGGAATTTGTTGAAAGTGTGAAGGCCCTAGGCTGGATGGCCAAGAACTTTGGATTGCCCTGCGTTAGCGGCAACGTGAGCTTCTACAATGAAACGAAGTATTCAGCTATTGCCCCCACTCCAACACTTTTGGGTGTTGGAATTGTTGAGGATATTAGGAAAGCCAAGGAAAGCTATTTCACTGGAGGCGCTGTAGTTTTAGTCGGTGAAACAAAAAAGGAGTTTGGCGGTAGTCTTTATTCGAAGATTATGGGTTTTGAGAGCTACAGCGTTCCAAGAACATCGCCAGAACGGTTGAAGTCATATTCAGATGCTCTACTTGAATCTTTTAGGAAATTCGACGTTAGAGCATGTCATGACGTTTCGGAAGGTGGAATTGCGGTTGCAATAGCAGAGATGAGCTTTGGCCTAGGAGTGGGTTTCAAGGCCGTTAAAAAGCTTGACTTCCTCGAATTGTTCTCTGAGTCGAATACAAGATGGATTGTGGAGGTTGAAGAGAAGGAACTTGAGGATTATCTTGACTTCCTTAGAAGAAAGGGGCTAAGAGCAGAACATTTGGGTTTCAGCGAAGGGATTGAGATCGATTTTGGAAGTTTTTCATGCAACTTGGATCAAGCCGAGAATGCCTGGCGGATCGGTATGAGAAGATATCTTGCTTAGTCGCGATTAAAGCCTCTTTATAGAAATTGGTGCCCAGAAAATCCAGAGCTTTAGCTCTGGGATGAATGGGCAAAGTCTTGGGGATGTTCCCTTGCAGAGGGAAGCCCAGATATGCGATATGAATATAGCCATGCCTTAACGAGGGGCATGGGATGAAGGAGCTTGGCTTTTGAACCGGCAGATGAGGGGAAGGGCGTAAAGCACCTTAACGCCGGAAGCTCCCGACTTCAGTCGTGGAGTAGCTCACAAGCATTACGGTGGAATTTTAAACTTCTATTCGTGTTACTTGATATTACCAAAACATGAATTAGTGCTAATTATGGCTTTTTGGGCTATTTTATTGCCTAATCTCTCAAATATATCTCAAATTAATGTTTTAATTGCTCCTTTCGGCTTAAAAAGCTTTTTGAATTCCTATTTCCCGATAGTTTTATATATGAAAAATCAAACTTAGAACATGTCTGGGCAATTCGGAAAGGAGGAGATTGTACATCTCCACCTGCTTTTGTTTCAGATAAAAAAGTTTTTCGAATCTGTCGGGATCGAAAACGAGTATTTCTACGAGTACGACTCTATGAAAATTCTGCCAGTTCAGATATTTAGGCAGAAAATGGAGCACAGAGACGCCATAATGAAACTATGCTACGGAATAATGAAGGCAATTGGCAGAGAAGAGGAAATCGAAAAAGTATATCAGGCAGTTAGGGGAGTTTTGAGCGTCCAACATTAGGGGAAATACCTAAAATCTGCAGTTTCATTGTATCTCTTCCAGTTGGTCTCCCTTTTGTTCCCGTTTAGAATAAGCCTTATTACTTCTTCTGCACCCCTCTTATTCAGAGGTTTATTGTTGTTTCCGCACTGGTAGCTGTAGGTGCATTTTGGACATCCATCGATTCGATTGCAATCGCATTTTTCTAGGATTTGGATCGAGATCTCAAAGGCTCTTCTTAATTTCCTAAATAAAAGCTTGCTAAGTCCGTTGCCTCCAATTGTGGCATCATAAACAAAGATGTCCCCTTCTGGGGTGGAAATTCCGCCCATCTCTCTGCTCCCACCACCAGTCAAGACGTTAGTTGACTCAATCAAAACGTGCTCTACAGCATGAAAGCTTCCCGCAAAGAAGTCTTCATAATCTTGGTACTCGGGATAGGGGCAGGAGAAAATAAAACCCTTGGTTCTGTATCGGTAACTCACTGGCTCGTCTAAATGGTAGACGCTCTTCTTCTCTCTGAAAATGTCCCTCTTCACGAAGCCGTGAACTGAGATCTCGATTTCAAGGGTACAATAAAACGCATTTACTGGTTCATTGACGCTCTCTTCGACGCTTATAATCTTAGGAATAGAAGTGTAAAGTGGATCCGTGATCTCCTCGCTCTCGTGTGGTTCGAGCTCCGCGTAGAGCCTCTCTAGATTAAGCTCTTTGACCCGGTACTTTCTGCCATCATGAATGATCAAAGCATTCGGATAAAGTTCCCTGATCGCCAAAGGTAAGACTCTTTCCCCTACCTCTCTCCCTTCACAGATCATTTTTACCCTATCCCCGATGCCGCGCATCGAAAAATTCCTAAGAGCAAGCATACCTTTTTCCGTTAACGAAAGAAATTCGCCAAACCTAGCATATCCTGCAGAAACAAGATAGTCTAAGACCGATGGATCAAGCTCTTTGGGTCTAGTCGGTTTTTCGGCTATCATCGAAAGCATTTGAAAACGCATTACTTCTTCATTTCTCTTTTCAACATACCCATATGCCTCGTTCAGAAAGTAATCTTGAGGTTTATTCTTATAAAAAGTCGAAATTGGATCATCCAAACGAAGCAACAGCACACCTATGCTTTCCTGTCCTCTTCTTCCCGCCCTACCGATCCTCTGTAAAAACTGGGCATAAGGAACGAGCTCCGAAATAACTATATCGACATCGCCAATGTCTATACCCAGCTCAAGCGTTGGAGTGGCAACAACAACTTTTATTTTCCCCTCTCGGAACTCCCTCTCAACATTGTCTCGAACATCCCTCGTCAGGCCTGCTTTGTGAACTGCAGATCTTACTCCGGCTTTATTGAGCACCCAGTTTATTGTCTCCACAGTTTTGTAGCTGTTTCCGAAGATTAGAATCTTCTTGTCGGGATATGCCTTAACGATCTGGGGAATTGCCGAGTAAATATTCTTGCACTCTCTCATTACGAAATTCAGCGGGGTTTTTCTGTGCTCACCATGGACGTGAACGAATTTCCTTTCGAAAAGCTCTTCTGCAAAATCCTTGGCATTTGAGAGTGTTGCTGAGGAGCATGCAATCTGAAAATCCGCAAATCTCGATAGTCTTTTAATTAAATAATGCATGTTCGAGCCGAAAAAGCCTGTGTATGTATGAAGCTCGTCAATTGCCACAAAAACAACCTCTCGCACAAAGCTTCGAAAGGCAGGAGTATTTCGAAGGTGGTAGTCCACCATGTCGGGGTTTGTGAGTACGATATCGGTAGCTCCGCTCAACACAGCCCCTCTTTCTTCTTCATTCGAATCGCCATCAAATCTAACAGCTTTCAGACCGACAGCGGATGAATAAAACTTGATTTTAAGCATCTGATCCTTTGCAAGCGCCTTTGTCGGATAAAATACGATTGCCTTGCCATCGGAAGCCTTTTCGAGCATTGGTATAGCAAAGGCTTCAGTTTTGCCGAAACCTGTTGGAGCAGTGATTACAACATTTTTCCCATCTCTCAGCAGTTCAATAGCTTTCTTCTGAAAGGGATAAAGCTTTTCAATTCCTCTCTTTTTCAACGCTTCCTGCAACGGGGGTGAAATGAAGTCTATTGGTTCGGTGGGAATTTCATTAAATGGCTCGAAGACCTCGAAGAAGACAATCTCATCACCGCATTCGAAAATTGGTCGCAAAAAGTCCTTGTATCTCTTCTTTAGGAGTTCGAGATTTCTGTCTTTAACTGTTCCTCCACATATGCATCTCCTTTTAAGTCTCTTGCATTTTGGGCAGAAGAGATCTTCGAGCACATTTTAGCGACGAGGTTTAGAGTTATTAAGTGTTTGCTATCTCTGCAAAACAAAAATAGCCCCGGCCGGATTCGAACCGGCGTCGCGGAATCCAGAGTCCCGCAGGATTGACCGCTACCCCACGGGGCTTCAACAATTGTTTTGCCTTAGATTTATCAAAGTTTTGGTTTGAAGTTTAGATTTTAATCTATATTTTTTGTGTCATCCGAATCAAGAACGTCAACAACATCGAGTTTTTCCACGTAAGCCTTGAAATTCTTTGAGAGATTTGGCTCTGTTCTCCCGGAATCCCCGCTTACGAGTTCTTTGATGTAAAGTCCGGCATCCGCTTCGAATTTTACAACTGCAACTTTCCCAAAGTGAGCAACGATTTCGGCTCTGTAAAGTCTCCTAACCCTTAGTTTATCTGCCCGTCTGTGGAGAACTCTTTCTGGAGTTTTTTGCTTTATATCCCCTAAGAGATCGACTAGTGCTCTTTCGAGTTCTTCTTTGCTAACTTCCCTGTCGAATACGATCTTTGCTCTGTATATCTTCCTGAATCTGCTCTCCTTAACCCTTTCTATGTCCTCTGCGCTGGCATATTTAAGCTCTTTTACCGCAACCTTTCCTTTGCAAAAGTCGTTTATGCATTTTTCGAGCTCCTCAAGATTCACTTTTCTTTTTCTTGGCTCAATTATCTCCAAAACAAATGGTCTTCCGCTTCCGAGCATCCTTGCATCCACGTCCTCCCTCCCAGATCCGTGAAGTACCGCGTCCTTGGCTTCGAAAAGTTCGATTGCCGGTGTTGAGATTAATTCTTCAACTGAATTTAGATACCTTTTGCCGGTGTAATTGCAGATTTCACAACCTAGGCCCTTACATTTTCCGCAGAGCCATCTTGTCTGAGAGATATTCCTAACCCTCTTCAAGTATCTTCCGTAGACATATACGGGTTTAACGGTTATTTCAAAGCTCAGATCTTCGGGATTGAACAGAACGAGCACATCCGGGTCAGTCGAAATCCTCTTCCCGGTTATTTTCCTCAATTTGCTCTGGATCTCATTTTTGATCTCAGATTTTAAGTCGTAATCAATTCTCCTTAGCTCTAGAAACTCTTGAATAGCTCTGAAGCTCCCTTCACTCTTCACACCTACTCGGAAGCTATCAAACTCGAAATCCAAGGCTTTTAGAATCTTTTCCAATATCTGGTCGATTACATTGAAAACATTCCCGCACACGGGACATTCATCAGTTCCCCATCCATCAATTTTTGGGCATTTTTTGCAGGCCATTGGATTGCGTTCTGCGTTAAAATAATAAGTTTGTCTCTATTAGGAGTAATCATGCTATCCGAAAGGGATAAGCTTATAAAAAAATGTGCTGAGGATTTGGTTGGATCTAAATACGCCGTTGCCTTCACCGGAGCGGGAATATCGACTGAAAGTGGTATCCCTGACTTTAGAGGTCCTTCGGGAATTTGGACACGAGATCCAGAGGCAGAAAGGAGATCTTATGAAATCTTTGGCAAATTCTTGAGGAACCCAAAGGAATACTGGGAAGAAGCACTAAAATCCCCTCTATATGAAATTCTGGAAAAAGCTAGACCAAACCCTGCACACTGCGCCTTGGCGGAGCTCGAGAACATGGGAATTCTCAAAACAGTAATCACTCAGAACATCGACGGACTGCACAAAAAAGCTGGAAGCAAAAACGTTCTGGAGTTCCACGGGAGCGTAGATAAGCTTAGGTGCATATACTGCGGATGCAGATTTCCAAAAGAAGAATTTTTGAATGAGATTGCAGAGAAGAGGGTTCCAATTTGCAAGAATTGCAAGAGCCCAATAAAAATGGATGTTGTTTACTTTACCGAACCGATACCGAGGGACGTCTATGAACTGAGCTTTGCCGAAGCCGAAAAATGCGATTTAATGCTTGTATGCGGAACGTCAGCAGTAGTATACCCAGCTGCACAGCTTCCTAGGATTGCAAAGAGATGCGGCGCAAAGGTTGTTGAAGTAAACTTCGAAGAAACCCCTTTAACCAGAGAAGGAGTTTCTGATTATAAAAATGGGTGCCCAGAAAACCCAGAGCTTTAGCTCTGGGATGAATGGGCAAAGCTTAAATAGTTCTGTGTTGAAAAAGCCTTGGGGATGTTCCCTTGCAGAAGGAAGCCCAGATATGCGTTGTAGGCAAGGTCTTCAGGCCGAATAAATCAAAAATCCTGGCTTTGAATAAAACGCTCAGAGAGTATTTCAAACTCGTTAAATGGTATCTGGGCTACAATTCCAAATCGAAGAAGTTTTTGCACGAGAAATGCTATGAAAAAGCCAAAGAGCTCTTCAACCTCAACACAGCTTTAATCCAGACAGCCAGAGATAAGGCCGTTGAGATCCTGAAGAGCTTTGAGGAGAACAGAAAAAAGAAAGCGTTCTGGAGCTTAAAAGGATTTCCCTCCGCTTCGACAGGAGATGCTACAGTTTTTCCAAGACAGACAACGCTCTAACGCCGTACTGGCTTACACTGAGCCTTAGCAGAGAGGAGAGAATAAGCCTTCCGATAGTCTTTGGCGAGAAACAAAGGCAGAGAATAGAGGAAGCGCTCAGAGGAGAATGGCAATTCACGACAGTTGAGATGGTTAAGCGCGGTGGGGAATGGTATGCTCACTTCGTTCTAAAGAAGGTCGTTGAAGTCCCCGATGAACCTGAAACGGTCATAGCGGTAGACAGGGGAGAGCACAATTTAGCAGTCGCAGTTGCGATTTCAAAGGAAAATCCGAGCAAGCCGATGAAAGGCAACTTCTGGAAAGGCGCAGAGGTGAAGAGGACAAGGGGGAAGTACGCGCATGTAAGGAGGAAAATGCAGAGGAAGAAGCTTATGAAGGATGTTAAGAGGCTGAAGGATAAAGAGAAGAGGATTGTCGAGCAGAAGCTTCACGCAACAGCGAATGAAATAATAGCTTACGCTAAGCAGTTTCCAAAGCCGATAATAGTCATGGAGGATCTCACCGGAATAAGGGATAACTTTGACAAGTCCAAAGAGCTTAACAGGAGGTTTCACTCTCTGCCCTTCAGAAAGCTGCAGGAAATTGTTGAATACAAGGCCCTGCTTGAGGGAATAGAGGTCAGGTATTTGCCCAAAAAAGAAGTCAGGAACACCTCTAGAACCTGCCACAGATGCGGGCATGTTGCCCGAGTCAATGGAGCTGTGAGCCCCCCGGACCGGCAGATGAGGGGAAGGGCGTAAAGTTCTCCCTTAACGCCGGAAGCTCCCGGCTTTAGCCGTGGAGCAGCTCACCCCCCTGTAGTCGACGTGGTCGCTGATCACGATCCTCGGAATCCTGTAATACCTCTGGGCGGTTAAAATATAGCCGTTGTCCAGGTGTCTCGGGGAGACTATTCGTGCCCCTGAATTGCCTACCTCTATCCCGAGAGCGGAGCAGATTTTCCTTATCCTGTCCTCTGCCGTGAAGTCCAGCCCTTCCTTGCTCAGAATCTCGGCAACTCTCTGTGCCTTTCCAATTGGATATGCGCCGAGTGTTACCCTGCCTTTGGCTGCACGGATGAGCTTTTCAATTTCATCTTCAAATACGAAAGACGGGTGACCGTAGGTCGCCTCCGTTATCAGAACCCTGCACTTTGGAAGCCTTCTCCAGTCTTTTACGTCGCCAGTTATCAGGACATCTGCACCGCGTATGTAAAAAGCGCTTGCGCCATGGATGTGCTTAGTTGGAAAAGTTTCGATCTTCAAACCCCCCAAATCGAGGATTTCTCCCACTCTAAAAGTCCTTCCTGCGAAACTTTTTCCAGTTACCGCTTCAAGGATTTTTGCCGTTTCAAGGCTCGCTACGGCGTTTGGATTCTGCAAGTTTCTAACGCCGTAGTGGTCGGAATGTGCGTGGGTTATCAGGTTGAAGCCCCCCTCCCCGGGTTTTGTATCTACGTGAAAGTCGACCCCTTTAAATCTCAGGGAAACGTGAGGGTATGAGCTTTTTCTGTAGAGCAGGAAACCATAGTTTTCCGCAATCTCAAGCGAATTCATGGCTAAAATTCAACGGAATATTTATAACCCTTGCTTTTCTCTTTCCGGAATGCAACCGACTGACGCTGTGCTTGTATTCATAACCGGAATTATCGCGGGAACTTTTGGTGGCCTTCTTGGTATAGGCGGGGGGCTGATAATGCTGCCCTCTCTAACTTTCATCTTTGGTTATCCATTGAAATTGGCAATAGGAACCTCGATAACAGCAGTAGTTTTTACAGCCGTTTCTGGCGCCCTTGGCCATCTGAGGCTTGGAAACGTTGACTTCAGCACGGCAAAGATTGTGTCGGTTTCCGGTGCTGCGGGTGCGATCTTGGGCTCGGGAATATTTTTATTATTAGCAGAAAAAATATTTATTCTCGAAATATTAATGGGATTCGCATTCCTCTATACAGCTCTTCGAATGATTCTCGAAGGCCTAAAGAGGGAGGAGAAAACTGAAGGGAGAAAGATCCAGATCTCAGGATCTAAGATTTCAAAGGCTTTTTTGGGTTTTTCAGTAGGAATTTTAGCCGGCCTTCTTGGTATAGGTGGGGGATTCGTTCTCGTTCCCAGCTTTGTGTATCTTTTTGGCTCAACGGTTAAAATTGCTGTTGGCACCTCTTTGGCCTCATTCCTAGGCATAGCTCTCGTAAGTTCTGCTTTCAAGCTTTACCAAGGGGTTGTGGACATACCGGCAGCTCTGTTTCTAGGCTTTGGAACTGTTCTCGGAGCCCAGCTGGGGGCCAGATTGATCATAAAAATTCCATCTTGGGCCATTAAGACCGTATTCGGCTTTGTTTTTCTCTATGTCTCCCTGAGATTCCTCTGGTCGGGTTTTTTAGACTTGGTATAGCAATTTGAAATTCCAATAAAATCTATAACTGAAAACCTCGCCCTTCGGGAACAGGGATGATAGAAAAGGCTGAGATAAATAGAAACTCTAAATAGAATGTCCAAACAATCCGGGGATGTTCCATTGCAGAAGGAAGCCCAGATCTGCAAGATGAATATAGATGGAGGAATCGAACTTAGGAGTAGGTTCTGGATTGGCGAGGAGATTAGAGTCAGAGGTCTTCTTAGAAAATTCTTTAATTTACTTCTGAGCAAGCCTTCCGTAAAGAGGAAAATCATACCAAAGAACATCGGAAAGCATATGTTTCGTCATTGCGCATAGGAATACCATAATCTTGCTGAAATTCTGCCTGAAATCTACGAGAAATGCTCCAGGTGAGATGTCAGGCCTGTAAAACCAGCATCGGGGATAGTCTCTCTATTAATTAGAAGGAAAAAACATTTTTAAATTAAGATAATGAATCCATTTATGCGACGTCCTGCGGTGGCCGGAAGCTTCTATCCCTCTCGCAAGGAGGAACTCGAAAAGATGCTTCGAAAGTTTATAGAGCCGAAGAAGGATGAGAGAGTGGTCGCATGCGTTTCTCCGCATGCTGGATACATCTATTCTGGAAAAACTGCCGGAAAAGTTCATTCCTTGCTTCCAGATGCGGAAACATTCGTAATTGTTTGTCCAAATCACACAGGCTATGGACTGCCGATTGCGGTTTCAACACAGACCTGGCGAACCCCGCTCGGCGAAGTTGAAAGCGATCTTGAATTTATAGGGGCAATGCCCAAGCGCATCGTCGCTGAGGATGAGCTGGCGCACATTGAGGAGCACAGCGCAGAAGTTCAGCTTCCTTTTTTGCAGTTTGCCCACGAGGATTTCAGGATCGTCGTGATATGCATGAGACTTCAGGATGAGGATACGGCAAAAGACGTGGCGGATGAGATAATCGAAGCTGAGAAAAGAACTGGCAGAAGAATCGTTGTTATAGCCTCCTCAGACATGCATCATTATCTCAGCGATGCAGAATGCAGAAAGAGGGACAGGATAATAATTGATGCAATTTTATCGATGGACATTGCAAAATACTACACGAAGATCTACGAAATAGATGCAAGCGTATGCGGCTATGGCCCGATTGCCGTTGCCATGAACTATGCAAAGCACAAGAATGCCAAAGCCGAGCTTGTTGATTACTCTACGAGCGGTGAGGTGGCAGAAAAGAACTTTGTTGTCGGATATGCAGGAATCGTTTTCAGAACTTAAGATTACTAGAGAGCTTAAGGCCGAAGGGGAGGCCCGAAAATTCGCGGAAATAGCATTTAGAAATCTGAGTTTTTTGGAGGAATTTTATTATTACGAAGTTGTTGATTCGACAAATGAAAGGGCTAAGGAAAAGTGCAGGAAGTTCTGCCTTTTCTTTGCAGAGCGTCAGACTGCGGGAAGGGGTAGGCTTGGAAGAAGATGGTTCAGCGATAGGGGTGGTCTTTACTTTTCCATCACTCTACCCTTTTACGAGGCAGCAAAGCTTACAATGGTCTCGGCTTTGTCTGTTGCTGAAGCAATTCCGGGTGCAAGGATAAAGTGGCCTAACGACGTCCTTCTAGGAGATCTGAAGTTTTCCGGAATCCTTGGGGAGATTGCAAAGGACAAGGCAATTGTTGGTATAGGGATAAATGTGGAGAACGAAATCCCTGGGCAACTTAAAGGATATGCAACGAATATATCTACATTTTATAAAATAAGTAGAGCAGAAGTCTTTGAAAGGTTTACAAGGAATTTCAACAAGAACTACTCGGAACTTGTTTCTGGAAACTGGAGTGAGCTTTTTCAGAGATACAGGAAGCTTTGTGCCACAGTGGGAATAAAGGTTAAAGTTATAACCCCTTCAGGAGAATTTTCGGGGACAGCGGAGTTATCTGAGGATGGTGCAATAGTTGTCGGTGGACAAAAGATCTACGCAGGAGACTGTATTCATTTGAGGGTTTAGAGCCAATTCTAGGCCATAGACTTCTGAGATCCGAAAATTCTTATATTTCCTTTTAAATTCGCAAAAGGGTCAGAAGACCTCTAGGATTCTGTAGTACGTATCCCTTCTTGCAACTCTGCGCCCAACTGACTTTACTGCGTTGACTATCTCTTCAAAAGTCGCCGGTTTGAAATCCTTTCCTGTGGCCCTTATAACGCTTTCTTCGAACATTGTCCCGCCAAAATCGTTTGCCCCGAAGAATAGAGCGAGCTTTGCAACTTCAAAGCCCTGGCTTAGCCATGAAGCCTGAATATTCCTGAAGTTGTCGAGTACGATTCTCGAAATAGCCAGAACGCGGAGATACCTCGTAGCACTTGCTTTTTCGATGAACTCAAGTTCTGTTTTCCCGGGATGGAATGTCCAGGGAATGAAAGCCGTGAAACCCCTCGTTTCATTCTGAAGTTCTTTTATTTTCAAAAGATGCTCCAAAATGTCTTCATCGGTTTCAACATGTCCAAAAACCATCGTAGCGGTCGTAGGAATCCCGAGATCGTGTGCCGTTTTCATGACTTTAAGCCAGTCTTCGCTGCTGCACTTTCTCGGGCTTAAATTCTTGCGGACTCTGTCCACGAGTATCTCGGCTCCACCTCCGGGCAGAGAATCCAGTCCTGCTTTTTTCAGCCTTGAAAGGGTTTCCCTGTAACCCAAACCCTCGAGTTCTGAAAGGAAGTGGATTTCAGGAGGGGAAAGGCTGTGCAGGTGAATCTGCGGAAAAGATGATTTTATTTTTGAAAAAAGTTCTTCAAACCATTTAAGCTTGAGTTCGGGATTAAGTCCGCCCTGAAGCATGATCTGAGTTGCTCCGAGCTTCACAACTTTTTCAACTCTTTTTAGGATTTCTTCATGACTCAGGGTGAATTCCTCCTCTTTCCTTTTTGCATAAAATGCGCAAAACCTGCACTTTGAAGTGCATACATTCGTGTAGTTTATCGTGGCATCGGCAACGAAGGTAACGAGATCGCCGCATTTCTCTAGCGTAATGCGGTTCGCAATTCTTCCGAGCTCCGGCAGAGATAAGCTGAAAAGTTCAGAGTAATCCATGCTCATGGCAGAGCTCACCGTAAACTTCCAGAGACTTCTTTTCCTTACTTCCGAGCTCATGGATTAGCTTGTCAAAGTATTTTCTCAGAAATTCTTCCGGAAGTCTGAACTTCTCGCTTGCAACTTTTACAACTTCCTCCATGTGCTCTCTCCCCCACTTCAGGGAGTTCAGAAGTTCTTCATCAATACCCTCTACCCTAGAGACTGAAACTCCGAAAACAGCTGGCAGACCTGTTAGCTCCTTCCACTCCTCTCCGAGATCCATGATCACCCTGTATATCATTCGGGCTTTTATCGCCTCGTCTCCAATGACGAGCGCATGATCGAAATCTCTTAGCATTTCATCCACTTTTCCATTTAGAACCACAAGTTTGTTTATCAAACCCTTTTCGGCCTTTATGATCCTCATCATGTTTGCAGACGTCAGAGAATTACCTGTAATCGCAATTGGAGAATCGTCCAGCCTTTTTTTCCTTGAAACGACAATTACGCTGTATACCTCTCCATCCGAGGCAACGCAAAATTTTCTTGGATTATAACCTCTCTTAATAAGCTCAAATGCAGGAATTGGAGCGTAAACGATCTCTCCACCTTCGTACATTTCTGCAAGTCTTCTCGGGGTTCCCTCAACGATCTCGTATTTTCCCCCTCTTTCAAGCCTGTAGTAGGGGAGGAAGTTATTCACGTACCCGAACTTTCCGATCCTCATAAACCCTCAGGATGTTGAAGAAGGCATCTCTTTCAGCAGGAATTCTGTTTGCATTTCTTATAATCCTTATCAGTTCCTCAACTCCAAGCCCCTCTGGGGTCTTAGCACCAGCGGAGTGTGCGATTCTTTCTTTTCCAATAGTTCCGTCGAGATCATTCGCCCCATAGCTCAGGGCGATTTCGGCAAGCTCTAAGCCGAGCATTACCCAGTAGGCCTTTATACCCTTGAAATTCGAAAGCACAACTCTTGAAACCGCTATTGTTTTAAGTATGTCCACAGGAGAGGGTTTGAAGCTAAAATCGGTTCCTTCGGGATGAAATGGAAGTGGTATGAATGCAAGAAATCCATTCGTCTTATCTTGGAGCTTTCTTAGTTTATATAGATGAATTGCCCTGTGTCTTGTGCTTTCTAAATGTCCAAAGAGCATCGTGGCATTGCTTTTGATTCCAGTTTCATGGGCTATCCTCATTACTCTCAGCCATTCTTCGCTTCTGCACTTTTTGGGGCATATCTCCTTTCTAACGCTATCCACAAGTATTTCGGCTCCTCCTCCTGTAAGTATCTCGAGCCCGGCGCTCTTTAATCGATTGAGGAACTCCCTAATACTCATTTTCTCCTTCTTTGCATAGTAATAAACCTCAGCAGCGGTCAAGGCCTTAATTGTGGCATTGGATTGAGAAGAAATCTTTTTGAAGATTTCCTCAAAGTACTCAATGCCCAGTTCGGGATTATGCGATCCTACAATGTGAAGTTCCTTTGCTCCTGCTCTGCTGGCTTTCAGAGCTTCGCTAACCACTTCCTCAACGCTAAGGGTAAACTGCTTTCCTCGATGATATGCACAGATCCTGCATTTTGTTTCGCAGACGTTGCTGTAGTTTATTTGGGCGTTGATCGAGAAAGTAACTGGTTCACTGCTGTTTACCATGCATCCGAGCTCGTGAATGTCTTTCCTGAACAGATTCTCGATCTCCCTAATCGACATCTCTAAGCACATCTAGGGGTGGTTTTTTAACTATTCCCCTCTCTTCAGCCATTTCAAATAGCAAATCTATGGCCTTCAAAACTTTCTCAGGCATTTCCAGCGTGTAATCGTTTACATACATCAACACGAACTTTTTTAGCCTCTCCCTGCTCATCCCGCGGGCGTATCTCTGAGCATAGTTTAATGCTTCTTCCGGATTCTCAAGGGCATACTTTATGCTCCTCTTCATCGCTCTTAGGAATTCTCTCTGCAATTCCAGGTTCAGATCCCTTCTTATTGCATTAACACCAAGAGGTAGCGGAAGCCTGGTCTTGGAGTGCCACCACTCGTATAAGTCCAGAACCTTTTTTAGTCCATGATCCTCGTAGCTCAGCTGGGCTTCGTGGATCAGAAGTCCCGCTTGAACTTCATCCTTTTTAACCGCATCCAAAATCCTGTCGAATCTCATTTCAACGGTTTTTGCATCGATTGCAAGCTTTAGCAGAAGGCAGGCAGTTGTTAGCTTTCCAGGGACTGCAACAGTTGCATTTTTTAGCGATACATCTTCCTTAGAGACAACAACTGGTCCATAACCGTCTCCAACGCTTGCTCCAGCAGAAAGAAGCCTATATCGATCTGCGACATATGCGTAAGCATGCACAGATAAAGCTGTGACTTCGTATTCACTCATGAATGCCTTTCTGTTGAGGGATTCAATGTCCTCGACTACGTTTTCAATTTCGAAGCTTACCGGGATCTTCCCGTTCGTCATTGCGTAGAACATGAATGCATCGTCGGCATCGGGAGTATGTGCAACTCGCATATCGGGATTTTTTGGTAATTCATAAATGCATTACTGAAACTACTAAAGTGATATTCTTTTCAACTTTATATAGCCTATCACGAGCACTGCAAAAAAGAGTGCAAGAACTAAAAGGACGATGAATTGGGCTATATCCAGTTTGTATGTTCTGTTCACCATAGCGACCAAGAAATTACTGGATGTGAGAAGAGCCAAACCGAAACTTATAAGCAAGAGCGAGATAGATGTTGTTCCAACAAGAACCTCTTCTAATACATAACCCGATCTTTCTTCTCTGACAAAAATCGAGCACAACTCTTTTGCATGTTTTCTCGTGTTAATGGCAGTCAGAATGATTGTCAAAACTATTGTAGAAAGCACGAGTATTGAGATGTAAATGCTTAGGGTCGGTAATAGGAGATCGGAAATGTATAGAAATGCAGATCCGAGTGCGATAGTCAAAAAGAGGACTAAGACGTTTCTGAGAATTCTGAAAAATGTTTCACGGACGAAGTCACTAGCCTTGCCCTCTGTAATCCTAGAGACATTTGCTGAAATCTTATCCACAACAGTCTTTACCTCACTTGGCACAGCGGAGGATATTCTGGCAGCGTAATTATCCGCATTCCTGCTCAGCTTTGAAGAGATCAGGGCGCCAAGAATAACCGAGAATGCAGAAAGAGTTAAGAACTCCGCATGGACTAATCCCAGTCTTGTCGCTTCATAGGTTATTACCATCCCGAATTCTCCAACGCAGCTTGCGGTAAAACCGATTTTTAAACTCTCCTCTAAACTTTTTCCTGTGGTGAGCCAGTTTGCAGATGTGAAGGCCAGAAATCTCAGGAGGACAATTATGGGGGCCAGCAAAAGTAATGGGCTGACTATATTTGTCATTCCGGCTTCCGTGCCGAGAACGACGAAGAACACAATTAGAAACATCTCCCTGAGAGGTCTCAGATACTCGCCGATTTCGGTATTTTTCGGATGCGCTGAAAGCGCTATTCCAGCGGCAAAGGCACCTAATGCTGGGGATAAACCGAAGGATCTTGAAATAACTGCGAAAAGAAAAGCTGAACCAAGTATTATTGCAACTCCGGGTTCGTTTATCTCGATTACCCAAATAAAGACCCTTCTAATGACCGTTATTCCGACAGCGATGAGAATTGTGGTTATCAGTATGGAAAGGGATAGCAATCTAATTAACTGCGTGGGATCTAAGCTCCCTAATCTAAGACTCGGGAGGATTGCGAGTATCAGTATTGCGTAAATATCTTCTAAAACCATGACCATGAGTATTTCTCTTCTGGTCTTTTCAGATAAGCCCAGACCTAGCAGAAGGCTGAATACAATAGCAGTGCTGCTGAAAGAGGCCACAGCTGCAAGAATTAGGGTTTCCAAAAAATTCAGCTTCAGAATTGTGCCAAAAAGCAATGCAAAGAGGAATGCGAAGAATATCTCGAAGCCCAAGATTATCAAGGGGGTCAGATTCATTTTTCTGATTTTTTCAATTCCCACCTCTCGTCCGATCTCGAAAACCAGCAATGTGATGGCTACGTCAGAAAAAAAGTTGAGAAACTCGGTATTCGCTTTTAAACTTTCCGCAAAGAAGAGGCTGAGCAAGACTCCAGTTGTTATATAACCTGCAATACGAGAAAAACCAGCCCTCTCAAATATGTAGGCCACAAGTGCAGAAAATCCCAGAAACACGGAAAGGAGAAGATAAATCTCCATTCGATAAGAAGTTAACTCAAAGGTGAATTTAAAATTTTCGAGAACCGTTAAATACAACCTCGACAACTCTTCTTAGATGGAGAGCTACGAGAATTTGTTGGAAAGGGCTCTGGAGAAACTATCACAAAGGCCTGTGTTGAGGAAGGAGCGATTTGAGATACCGAGGGTCAGTGTTACAAGAGAAGGACCGAGGACTATACTCAGAAATCTTACGCAGATAGCAAAGACCCTGAACAGAAGCGAGGATCACATCTACAAGTATCTCGTGAAATCTCTGGGAACTGCTGGAATGGTGGATAACGGAAGACTGATACTGCAGGGAAAATTTTCAGAGGAGGAAATTCAAAAGGAGATAAACGAGTACGTAAAGCTATATGTACTCTGCAAGGAGTGCAATGCTCCGGATACTGAGCTTGTAAAGGAGGAGAGAGTGACTTTTCTCCGCTGTCTTGCATGCGGCGCTAAGCAGCCAGTAAAAGGATGAAATTCAGAATGAAAATCTACAGAGTTCGTGGCGAAGTGCTCGTTGCCGTTTGCGATTCAGAGTTAGTCGGCAAAACATTCAGGGAGGGAAATCTCAAGATTGAAGTTAAGGAAGATTTTTACGGAACCGAGGATTTCGATGAAAAAGAAGTTGAGGAGGCGCTGAAGAGGGCTACGATTGCAAATATCACTGGAAAAAGGGCCGTCGAGCTTGCTATCAGGATTGGGATTGTTGACCGGGAAAGAGTTTTGAGAATAGGAGACTGCCTTCACGCCCAGATGGTACTAATGTGAAGCGACAGTATTAGCAAACAAGAAGCAAAGACCAAGCAATTCGCGGCTCCGACGACATCTCCGCTCACTCCGCCGAATCTCGAGCGGGAGTAGTATTTAAGGCAGAGCGTAATAAAGACTGCGAAAGCTAAAGCAAAAAGACTTTTGGGTTCAAGAACGGCAATGGTCAGTGGTATTGCACCGGCAAGGAAATCTCTTTTTCGGGCAAATTCCATGAAGTATGCACCCATCCCATTCCAGCTCGGTTTTGAAGTTGTGAGCAGAAGCAGCATTGAATACTTCGCAAAAACCTGTGAGATCACTATTTCGAAGGCTTTGACAAGTAAAAAGCTATGGTATAGGACAATGAAATAAATGCATAGGAAAGCGACTCCTCCAGCGCCAGTTTGTACGTCCTTCATAGCCTCCCTTTTTTTATTCTTCGGTGCAAAAAAAGCATCGCCGAAATCAGCCAGACCGTCAACGTGATTTATTCCTTCAAGTGCTATGTACAAAATCAGGCAGAGCACTCCAAAGCCAAAAAATGCCGGAATTGATATCAGAGTCCCCAAGATTAGACCGATATACGGGAAGATCCAGAGATTCCTCCTGAGAACATCCACGTCTCCCTTTACGGGCAGAGTGGTCAGAAATCCTATGCTACTCTTCAGAATTTCTAAAGCCGTGTTCCCCATATAACAGAACAAACCTCACAGAGCCCCATCTTTTCTTTGTTACTCTGTTTTCCTCTTTCTCCACAATATAAAGAGTTTGATAGCTTTCGCCAATCGGAATCACCATTTTTCCTCCAACTCGAAGCTGGTCTATAAGTGGTTTTGGAACATCTGGAGCGGATGCCGTAACATATATTTTGTCGTACGGGGCCTCTTCAGAGTATCCGAGACTTCCGTCTCCGACGACAACAAGCACGTTATCGTACCCCAAGGAAGAAAGGTTTCTCTTCGCAATTTCGGCGAGCTCCGGAATTCTCTCGATTGATACAACCATTCCCCTACTGCCAACAAGCTCGGCCGTTACCGCAGCATGATATCCACAGCCGGTTCCAACTTCAAGAACTTTTTCACCCTCCTTAAGCTCGAGGAGTTCGCACATTATCGCAACCATGTGCGGGGCGCTGATCGTTTGCCCGTAACCAATTGGAAGTGGTGTGTCAGCGTAAGCCTCACTTCTGTATCTCTCTGGCACGAATAAATGCCTCGGGACCTTCTTAATTGCATTGTATACTCTATCGCTCAAATTAAGCTCCTCTCGCAGCCTTTCAGCGAGTCTTATCCTTTTTTCATCGTATTCCATAAGTTCTCAGCTTTTCTTGCATCTTCAAGCGTGTTTATATTTATTACATCCTCAACTATATAGCTTTCTTCTTCTTGTTCTCCCTCTTCAGCATATATTACGTTTATTCCGACTGCCTTACCGTCCTTAACGGCTTTTAAGGCCTTTTTTCCACACCTGTAGTAATAGGAGACGATCTCGTCGATTATTCCCCCTCTCAGGTAAACAAGATCGGAGCAGACTATTAACACGGGGCCCCTCAGCGATAGTTTTTTTATGGCTTCGTTGAAGTCCTCAATAAAACCTGTTCCACTAGCCCTGAATATCCTTATCCCAAGGCTACGGAGGTATTCCTCGGTGCTGGGTGTATAGGGTGAGGTGACCGCAATTACCTCATGAGATGATAGAGCTTTTAGCGCGTGATCGACGAGCCTGAGACCGCAAACCTCAAAAAGTGGCTTCTCCCCCGCGTTTAGTCTCTCACCCTTGCCTCCGCACATCAGCAGTGCGAGCATCAAAAGTTTTATTAATTGCCCGAACTAAAGCCTTTGCGATCGACCATGGCGAGGAAAAAGGTTGCAAGGGTTAAGGATAAGTGGGCTACAAAGAAGTGGTTTACTCTCCTTGCTCCTGAATATTTCGGAATGGCAGAAGTGGGTGAGACTCCGGCAAGCGATCCAGAGCTAGTAATTGGCAGAACTGTGGAAACAACGTTGGCTGACCTTACAGGGGATGCTTCGAATCAGAATCCCTATAAGAAACTGGTATTCAAGGTCCACAAGGTTGCTGGCGAGAAGGCGTACACTAAGTTTCACAGATTCGAGCTGATGAGGGAGTACCTTAACAGCCTTGTAAGACGCAGAACGAGTAAAATCGAGGATGTAATCGATCTTCAGACTGCGGACGGGTACAAAATCAGGGTAAAACCCGTAGTGTTTACGGTAAAAAGGTGCAAGAGCTCACAGAAGAGGGCGATAAGAGCTATTTCAAGGCAGATTGTGGAGAGCAAGAGCTCGCTTAACTTTGTCCAGTTCCTTCAGGAATGCGTGCTGGGTAAGATCCCGTCAGAGATTTACAAGGGTGCAAAGAAGATATATCCGATCAGAAGAGTTGAGATCAGAAAAATAGAGCTTCTGAGTGAGCCAAGGACAGAGGTGGTTGCTGGATGAAGTCGATGTACGCGTTCATCGCTGAAACTTGGCAGGATGAGGAGCAGATGAAGCAGTTGATGTGGGAAAGGCTTCAGAAATGGCGAAGAGAACCAGCGATTGTAAGGATTGATAGACCTACAAGGTTGAACAGGGCGAGAACTCTTGGTTATAAGGCAAAGAGAGGAATAATAGTTGTTCGTGTTAGGGTCAGAAGGGGCGGAAGACTGCCTAGAAGGCCGAGCAGAGGAAGAAAGACGAAAAACCAGATGGTAAGCCGATTAACTCCAAAGAAAGGACTTCAGTGGATAGCAGAGGAGAGGGCAAACAGGAAGTATCCTAACATGGAAGTTCTCGGTTCCTACTGGGTTGGTGAGGACGCAAAGTTCAAGTGGTTTGAAGTAATCCTTGTGGATCGGAGCTGTCCTGACATCATAGCCGACAAGGACTTAAACTGGATCACAAAGCAGAAGGGCAGGGTTTATCGCGGCTTAACACCAGCGGGCAGAAGGGCGAGAGGGCTACGCAGAAGAGGCAGGGGTGCCGAGAAGGTTAGGCCGAGCTACAGAGCGAACTTCAGAAATGAAAGGTAAAATCGAATGGATTAAAGTTTCGGCAGTTGTTCACTCGACTGAGAGCCGGGAGAAAGTTTCCCAGGCTATTGCCAATCTTTTTCCTTTTGAATTCGAAATTCAGGTTAGCAGGGCTTCAGGCCATTATGGCAATCCACTTGAATTTTTGGAGGTTGAGCTGAAAAATAGCTCGGAAATAAAGTCGTTCTGGAAAAATTTCGTTAAACTGCTTGAAGATCAAAGGGAGATTTTGCTGAACACACTTGATGAAAGATTGGATGCGCAGAACATTTTGCACATAAGACTTGACAAGCAAAAGGCTTATCTTGGCAAAATAGAGCTCTCAAGTGTAGATCCAATAGCGGTCAAGGTCAAACTGGTTGTATATCCAGCAAAAAGGGAAAAGGCACTGGAATTCGCAAGGGAGCTATGTTCGATTTCGTGAGATTTTGCCCGCCGAAAGTTGATCTTGGATTTGAAGGTTTCGTTGTTCTGAGCGAGAAACCCCAAAAGGAAGGATATTATGGCTACATTGTTAGGGCCGAAAACAGCAGAGAGCTGAGAGAGAAGCTTAAGGGCATCGAAAATGCCATTGTTGCCGTTGATTGCCCTTCTGGACTTTGCAAAGAGGCTGTGATGAGAAAAAAAGTTGACATACTTTTGGACAGCGAGAGAAGGGAGTTGGATTATGCAACCATAAAGCTTGCAAGCGAAAAAGATGTTGCGATAGAGTTCGGAATCTCGAAGTTTTTGTCAACAAGAGGGCTAAGAAGGTCTTTGCTTTTCGCAAGATTGAAGCAGGAGATAAAAGTGGTAAATAAGTTCGAGACTCCATTTATAATAACTTCTTCTGCGGAAAACGTCTACCAGCTCAGGACAAGAAAGCAAATCGAAAAATTCTTCTCTTATTTTGGCCTTGACGTCAAGAAGGCCAGATTCTTCGCTGAGAGAATCGTCAGAAGATACTTCGACAGTTCCTATGTTATGGACGGATTTTATGTGGAGTCCAGTGGTCCTTAAGTTCAATCCGCTTTCAAAGTTCTTTCGGAAATATTAAAATACCCGTAAACATTAATCGGACTGATGAATGAAATAACCTTACCCTATAAAACCCGATCCCTTTGTCCTGAGTGCTTGGCTATAATCGAGGCAGAAGTTTATCCGGAAAATGGAAAGGTGATGATAAAGAAGATCTGCAAAGATCATGGAGAGTTTGTGGATGTTTACTGGGGGGACGTAGAGCTATTTGAGAGGGCATCGAGGTTTGCAAGAGATGGAAAGGGGATTGAAAATCCCATCACCGAAAAAGGAAACTGTCCCTTTAGCTGCGGTTTGTGCGGGAATCACAAGAGTCACACAGCCTTGCTGAATATAGTGCTGACGAACAGGTGCGATTTGGCCTGCTGGTATTGCTTTTTCTACGCAAAAAGAGCTGGTTACGTTTACGAGCCAACAATCGAGCAGATAAGACAGATGGTTCGGCTTGCCAAGCAGATGAAGCCTGTAGCTTGCAACGCTGTGCAGCTTACAGGCGGGGAGCCGACGCTGAGAGAAGATTTGTTGGAGATCATAAGAGTGATTAAGGAAGAAGGCTATGATCACATTCAGCTGAACACTAATGGCATAAAGCTCGCACTTGAAAGCGATTTTGCTGTGAAGGTGAGAGAGGCCGGGGTCAACACGGTATACCTGTCCTACGATGGTATTGATGAAAAAACCAATCCAAAGAACCACAATGAAGTCCCGAAAATTCTGGATAACTGCAGAAAGGCTGGACTTGGCATAGTTCTCGTTCCAACTGTAATAAGGAGTGTAAACGATCATCAGCTTGCGGATATAATAAGGTTTGCAGCCAAAAACGTTGACATTGTCCGCGGAGTGAACTTTCAGCCGGTGAGCCTTGTTGGGAGCATGCCGAAGAAGGAGAGAGATCAGTACAGGATTACGATTCCGGACTGTCTGAAAGCCATAGAGGAGCAGACAAACGGAGAAATTAGTAGAGACGATTTTTATCCTGTTCCCAGCGTTGTTCCCGTTTCCAGGTTCGTGGAAGCGATAACCTCGAGGCCGCAGTACGAGTTAACAGCTCATTTTGCATGCGGAATGGCTACCTATCTCTTCATCGAAGACGGAAAGATGATCCCGATTACGAGGTTCATCGATATTGCTGGATTTCTCGAGTTTCTCGATAAAAAAGCCGATGAAATTAGAGATAGCAGAATGAAATCCCTTAAGGCTTTGAAGAATGTAATAGACCTCCGGAAGTTCATAGATTCTTCCAAAGCTCCGAAGGGAATGAGCATGAGAAGCATACTATTCAATATTTTAGTAAAGCACGATTATTCCGCTTTAGGAGAATTCCACAAGAAATCCCTCTTCATCGGATTTATGCATTTCCAGGATCTCTACAATTACGACATAGCCAGAGTGGAGCGCTGCGAAATACATTATGCAACTCCTGACGGCAGAATAATACCCTTCTGCACTTTCAATGTGATCCCAGAGTATTATAGGGACAGGATTCAGGAGAAATACGGTACTCCAATCGAAGAATGGGAAAGGAAAACCGGCAGAAAGCTCAGGGACGACATATACAGGGTTGTGAGGAGACCTAGATGAGGGGTCTGTTTATAGGGAGGTTCCAGCCATACCACCTTGGACACCATGAGGTTGTGAAGAAAATCCTGAAAGAGGTTGACGAGCTGATCATCGGAATTGGCAGTGCCCAGGAGAGTCACACCCTCGAAAACCCATTTACGGCGGGAGAGAGAATCATGATGATCTCAAGGGCAATCGAGGAACTGAAAACTCGGAAGAGGGTTTACATTGTCCCCCTTGAGGACATTTACAGGAACAGCCTTTGGGTTGCCCACATATGCTCTATGACACCCCACTTTGACATTGTTTACACAAACAATCCGCTGGTCTACAGACTTTTTACCGAAGCAAACTTCAGAGTTGTTAAAACTGGCTTGGTTAACAGGCATGAGTACCACGGAACGGAAATAAGGAAGAAAATGCTCGAGGGGGATGACTGGGAGAGGTTTGTTCCCAGATCTGTTGCGGAGGTTATAAAAGAGATAAAGGGAATAGAAAGACTGAGGGAGATTGCGGGGAAGGATTTCTGATGTTTTCGATATTCTGGAACGGCATGTATTTCAATGTTATAGCCGAAGATAGAGTAAAAAGAACCTTTTTCTCGAAAAACCCAGCCTTTGGATTCAAGAGATGCGCGCTGTCCGAAAAGATCGAGAAATATTTCAGAGGGGAAAAAGTCGAATTCGATTGCGAATTCGAGCTGGATCTCCCGGAATTCACAGTCAGAGTTCTGGAAAGGGTAGCCAAAATACCTTACGGCGAAATTACGACCTATGGCATACTCGCCAAGGAACTGAATACTTCGTCAAGAGCGATTGGACAGGCCTTAAGAAAAAATCCGGTTCCAGTCCTAATTCCATGTCACAGGATCGTTGCAAGATCTGGGATCGGCGGATACTCTGCGGGTGTTGAGATCAAGAAAGCTCTTTTAAGACTTGAGGGAGTCCAGCTCCCTTAGCACTTTTTCTGCGATTTTTTGACCTAAAATCTTCTTAATTTTTGACTTGTTAGCGATAATATCTTCCTTACTCCTGATTCCCGCATTGTAGAGCTTTCTTGCCCTTACCCTGCCGATGTTGCGAATCGAAACCAAGTCCAGAAGCTCTTCCTTAACGCCGTATCTAATTCTGGTTTCAAGCCTTGGGACACTCTTGCCAAACTCTCCTGCGATTCTTGACAGAGCGTGTGAAAGCCATTCTGCTGTTTCTACTAACCTTCTGAGGTCTCCAGGGGCTATTGAATATTTTTCGCATATCTCGTTCTCATCGACCTCGTTTATCCAGTCTCTGAGACACAGAGCGGTTTTTACCTCCAAAAGAAACCATTCGTAGTCTATCGAGCCTTCGGAAGGATAATAGGTTAGTTCTTTTCTTATCTTAAAGGCAAGATCGTCAACCCAATCGTCATCTCTCCTCAGGCTTAGCCTTTCCATGTCGGGAGTCCTGCAGATAAGGTGAAGTGCCGAGAGTTCACTCAGGCTTTCAAACTTCCTTGTGGTATCGTAAAATATGAAACCCGTAAGAGGATCTATGTAGAGCTTCGAAACAATCACACCAAGTTTTTTTGGGACTATCTTATTCCCGATTTCTACCATCTCCCAGTTTTCAAGCTGCTTTATTGCTCTTTCAAGCTCAAAATCGTGAATGTCTGACTGCTTTGCAAATAGGGTGGAGTTAAAAAATTCCTTTAAACTCTTAATGTCTGTCGCAAAGCCATCACAGATCAGAGATAAACAGTGAAATCTGAGCTTGCTCTCAACTCCTAGCTTGGAGATTATCCTTTCCGGTTCACCCTCTATGTAGCTCTTAAGCACTATATCTTTATCTTTTTTGCTAGCAACAACGATTGCCTCGCCTATCTCGTCCATTCCTGGTCTGCCCGCTCTGCCTGCCATCTGCTTAAACTCGGAGACTTTTATCCTCTTGGAATAGCCGTCATAACGGTATATGCTCCTGATTAATACCCTTTTAGCTGGCAGATTCACACCTGCTGCAAGCGTTGGGGTTGCAACAAGAATCCTGACATCTCCATTCCTAAAAGCCTCTTCGACGATTCTTCTCTGCCCGCTCAAGAGGCCAGCATGATGAAAGGCTGAGCCTTTTTTAATACATTTGGCCAGTTTTTTGCTCATTTCTCCATCATTTTCTGCTAGGATCTCCTCAGCGAGATCTTTCCCTTGGCAGTATCTTCCTGATATCTCCGAAAGTCTCTCTGCAAGTGATTCGGCAGATTTCCTTGTGGATTCAAAGACAAGAACTCCATTTCCCTCAGAAACACACTCTTCGACAACCTCTTCGAAACTCTTCTTGGCTCTGTAAACTTCGCCATCTCGGTAGATTTCTACCGTTCCTTCGCAAAGAATGCCGTAATAAAGTGGGACAGGGCGCCAGGAACTCTGAATGAACTTTGCATCCAGCCAGTCGGCTATCTCTGAGACGTTGGGTGCGGTAGCTGACAGTCCAAGAATCCAGAGATTCTGCTTCATCCTCCTCATTTTTGTGATCAGGATCTCTAGTGTGTGTCCTCTATCTTCGGAGTCTATAAGGTGAATCTCGTCGACAACTAGGCAAGTTATGTCTCTGAGCCAGAAAGCTCTGTTCCTGAGAAGTGAATCGGCCTTTTCCGCAGTAGTAACAACTATGTCTGCTTCGGCCAGGTGAGAGTCTACAGATTCGTAGTCCCCTGTGGAAATACCAATATAAACCCCGATTTTCTCCCATTTTCTGAAACTCTCAAACTTCTCGTTTGCTAGTGCCCTGAGTGGTGTGATATAGAGGCATTTTCCCCCTCTCAGAACTTCTGAAATCATTGCAAGTTCGGCTATAAGCGTTTTTCCAGCAGCAGTTGGTAATGAGAGGATGAGATTATCCCTGTTGAAAATGTACGGCAGTGCAGACTCTTGGGGAGGGAAAAGCTCCTCAATTCCATTCTCCTTTAGTATCTCAACAACGTAGCTCGATATCCTGTCTGAGAGCTCCTCGATTCTCACAGAATTTTGCTATGGGGAGAGAGAAGATAAATATAACTGAAAACCTCGCCCTTTAGGAGCCGGGGGAGCTTGGCTTTTGAACCGGCAGATGAGGGGAAGGGCGTAAAGCTCCATTTATGCTGGGAGCTCGCCTTTATAGGCGTGGCGGCTCACATCTTAATTCAGAACCTGTACCTTCTTCTGATTTCAACTGCCACGCCCTTCTTCGCTTCTACCATTTCCTTGCCGTGCATCCTTGCAATCCCAACTCCGTAGTATGTAGAGTTGTAAAAAACCACAACGTCGTTTGGCCTTATTTTTTGATCGGCAGATTCCACACCGGCACAAAAGATCGTGGTTGTAGGTTCAAATTCGGCGATCCTGATACAGTAATCCCCTCTTTTCAGCAATTCCTTTGCAAATGGAGAATATATGTCCAAGTTACCGTATCTCAGGTCAAACCTTGCTACTCTTTCTTTATTCTGGAGTTCGATCTCGGGATACTTTCCCCTAACGAAACCACCTAATTCGAAACCGAACTGATACCGGAAAGCGTGAGAAAACATCTCACTAAAGAGATCGTATTTCTCGTAGCCCTCCAGCTCTTTCTTGAGCTTTTTTAACGAACTTGAATCAAGAACGTTCCCCTCCGATGTGAACACGACATCGTGGTCCTTTAGAGCCCTCTCAACAACCTTTCGGTATCCCCCCTCTACATGTGCTACGATTTTTTCAAATTTTCCCTTCTCTACAAGCCTTGAGAGCCAGCCTGCAACAAAAGCGACTTCATCATCGCTCCAGTATCCAGTAACGGGAGTATCATAGTTCACCGCAGGATACATAAGCTCGAATTCTCTTGGGACCACGAGGGGGGATGATATTATGATCTCGTTAACGTTGACGTTCACGGCGCTTCTTATTATCCGGTGTGTCTGGGATAGTAGATATGGTTTCTTTGCTGTGCATGGTAAAAGCAGCAAAGCACGGGTTTTGGGTCGGTAACATTCCACAATTCTGTTGAGGAAGTATTTCACCTCAAATCTGTTTAAGCTTTCCTGCGAGTTGAAGTAGCACGTCGATCTTCTGAATCTCGGAAAACAAACACCATGCTCAAGGTCTGAAAACCTTAATAATGCTGTGAGTTCCGGATTTAGCTTGGTCTTGGCCTCTACATAGTTCCTCAGCTTTTCTTCTTCGATCAGAATCCTGCATTTCTGTACTTCCATTCTTAGCTGCTCAGTATTGTGTCCAGCAACTATCCTGAGTATTTCTTCTCTTTTGAGCTCGTTTAACTTTTGTCCTCTGCAGAATTCGCACCTGCAGGGGAATTCCGTCATCCTTTCGAGTCTCAATTCAATGTCTCCCATGTAATAAATTCCGTTGTAGGCCTTCGCTATTGCCATGATGTTGTCGACCAAGTCAGCCCCCAAATACACAAGCAGAGAAACGTTCACAGGTTCGGCATATGCAACAGCATAGATCGGCCTATTACCTCTGAGCTCCGAGAAGGATTCAGCGATCTCTCTGGGAGACATGGCCTGCAAACCAGATAGAATTTCAACATCTCCGGATGGCTTGAGATCCTCGTAAATCTCTGGAAAGATTTTCTTCACCGCGTATGGGGCTTTTCCGAAATCTATTTTTTTCAAAAGCTCTTCTTCGAGCATTGCAGGGGTTTTCAAGATAAGACCGTTAACTTCAAAAACCCCAAGTCTCGCAAAACCGTCCCTTTTTTCAGTGTAGAACATATTCGCATTCTCCAGGAAGGTCCTTTACGAAATCCTTCCATCTCCCGGAAACGTGAACAACAAACTTTTTGTCATTCAAACAGCGCATGAAATCCCTTAGATTCTCCACAGCCATCTCCAAGGCTTCTTTTTCTATGAATTCGGCTTCTGGTATCTCTGCATGTCCTGCAGGATAGCTTTCCAGAAGTTCTGCTGGCACAGGCCCAAATACAGGGCGAACGTAAATATCGGCTAGTACTCCGAGATCTGTTGATATCACTATCACTTCTTTTTCGAAATCCAGCTGTTTAACGGACTCCAGATGTCTTTTTACTGCCGGCCTCATTAGAGTCTCGATACCGCAGTAAAGGAATCTCTTTTTTATCCGTGGATCTGAATCCTCTAAAAGCGGCGAATAATCTTTAATCTGCCTCCACGCGCTTATGAGGTTTGGATGGGCCCTGATTCTCTTCTCGACCAGTTCAAAAAGTGAGCCCTCTTTTATAGCATTTTTTATGGTTCTTATTTCGGAAAAGGTTACGTAGAGGTTATGTTCTGCAAGAAATATCTCCCTTTCAGCCTTTTCAAGCTCTCTAACCTCCTCAGGATCCATCTTCGAGCAGTTCGGGCAGTTGCACGGAAAATATTGTAAATCCGATAGCTTTTTTGTTCCATAGACCGTTAGATACCGGTCATCTTTGGCATAAAGAGCGTAAGCTGCTGAATCAAAAAGATCGCATCCCAGTGCTACTGCCATTGCAAGAACCATGGGATGTCCGCAGCCAAAGAGGTGAACAGGTTCAACTCTAAGAACAGACCTTACCTCCAGAATAATTCTTACGAGATCCTTAAACCTATATGCATCCATAAGAGGAACCACGGCGCCGATTGCATAGACGTCTCCGCCAATCTCCTTGGCTTTTTTTGCACTCTCGCGCCTTAATTCCATGTGAGTTGAGCCTTGAATCGGCAAAACTAAGGACGAAATACCATTGAGTTCTTTTGCCTCTCTTTCTCTCTCGATTGTAATTTCAAGATCTTTTCTTGCAGTCTCATAATCTGCATCAGGCGGTGTTGGGATGTCCAGAGGGATTATAAAGTCAGACCCAATTTCTTTCTGGAATTCCAGGATTTCTCTGTTTGAAACTTCAACGTCACCGTAAACCATTAACTGATAACTGCCACTGTCCGTCATTACTGGCAGATCTGTCCGGAGTATTCTATGAACACCTTTACTCACAGCTTCTTCCGCGAGGGTTCTGTAAATGATGTAGGCATTCGTAATTAATGCCTGAGCCCCAAAATTTTTCATTTCGTCTGGAGGGATGAAAGGGATGTTGGGATTTATCACAGGCAGAACAGTAGGGGTTTCAATTCTACCATGCGGCGTTTCAATTCTGCAAATTCTCCCCATTGCATCTTTTGCAATTATTTCAAACTCCATAAAATTGCTTTTTTTCAATGCAGATAATCGTTTCGAAAGGACGCTCGAAAAGACTTTAATCCTTAAAATGCACGAAGTTCAATGGAAGCCGGTAGGGTAAGGGAAATTTCCACCTCCATGATCAGAAGGATGTTCGAAATCGTTGAAAAAGCCAAAAGAGAGGGAAGAGATATAGTTAGCCTCACAATTGGTGAACCAGATTTCTCCACACCGAAAGAGGTTATAGAACGAGCTTGCAGGGCTATGCGCGAAGGATTTACTCATTATACTTCGAATCTGGGCATTGAAGAGCTTAGATCAGCTATTGCAGAAGAATACGGCGTCTCAAAGGATGAGGTTATGGTAACGGCGGGTGGTAGCGAGGCATTGCTGAATGCCAGTTTAGCCTTTATAGAGGAGGGAAGCAAGGTTGTAATCCCATCTCCATCGTTTTTGAGCTACTTTACATATGCAAAAATATGCGGTGCAAGAGTTAGCGAAATTAGAACTCATGAAACTGGATTTGTTCCAAATCCGGAAATTTTTGCAGAAATTATGGATAGAAATGTTAGTGTGGTCTTTTTGAACTATCCAAACAACCCCACCGGGGCTGTAATCGACAGAAGATCTGCAGAGGAGATTGTAAAAATAGCTGCAGATTATGGAGCGGTAGTTATAAGCGACGAAATTTACGACAAGATTTACTACGACAAAAAGCCCGTTTCGCTTGTTAATCACGAAAATGTCGTCGCAGTCAACGGTTTTTCAAAGTCACTGGCAATGACTGGATGGAGGATAGGTTTTGTCATCGCTGAGGAAACGCTTTTGAACTCGATGCTGAAGATTCACCAGGTAAATGGAGTCTGTGCACCGGCTTTTGCTCAGAAGGCAGTTGCTGAAGTTATGCTGAGCGGGGAATTCAAAAGACTGGTTTCCAGCATGGTATCAGAATTCAGAAAACGGCGAGATTTTGTTTACGGAGAGTTGAGTAAGCTCTATTGGACTGTGAAGCCCGAAGGAGCTTTTTATATGTTCATGGACGTAAGGGAAAACTGCATCAAGTTTGCGGAAACTCTGATTAGCTACGGGGTTGCCGTCACGCCCGGAACAGCATTTGGAAGTTGGAATGAGAACTTCGTTAGAATAAGTTACGCGAATTCCATGGAAAATCTGAGAAAGGCTGTTGAGAGAATTAAGGGATACTATGATAGTAAGGAAGCTCATGGAAGATGATCTGGTGGACGCTGTGCGTATAATTGCCCTTTCTTTCGAAAGAGAGCTTATTGCAATCTTTAAGGATGTGGACATTGCAAGGGATATCGCGACAGAATTTTTCAGGGTAAATAGGGACGGCTGTTATGTGGCTGAAGAGGGGAGGGTAGTAGCCTTTGCTTGGCTTATCAAAGAAAAGCCGAAGATTTTTAAATTTTTAAAATCCCAGATGAGTTTTTTTGATGGACTTAGATCGTATATACTTCTCAGATTTTTCTTAAGGAGACCGAAAAAAGGTGAGGGTTTTCTGGTATTCATCGCGGTTTCGCCCCTCAGAAGAGGCTCCGGAATAGGCACCCGATTCATGAATGAGGTTGTGTCCATCGCCAGGTCCGAAAAAATTAATACCTTGAAGTGCATGGTTCCAGCAGAAGGCGATGCATTAATATTTTTCAAAAATTTGGGTTTTGAGATAAATGGAATTTTTGAGAACAAGCTTGCGGAAAAATATTTCTCTTGCAGGAGTTGGGTTCTGTTGTGCAAAGATTTATCAGCATGAGACCAAGTCAAATTTCATGCAACCTGTAGGAGTCCTTCTGATAAGCGCTTTCTTTATCTTTACAGCTCTGGTTTGCATATCCGGTGGGCTCATGATGCTGCTACTTGAGGAGCAGATTAAGCCTTTGATTTTAGAAGAATTTAGAAAGGTGGCAGAGATTTACAACATTTCTGAGGAGATTTTAAACGAGATCTATTTTACAGTCTCGTTTTGCGTTATACTTATCGGCCTTGTATACCTTTTGGATGGCGTTGGACTTTTTATGTTGAAAAACTGGGCTAGGTATCTGGCAATACTTCTCTCTCTGTTTCAAATGCTCTACTCAACCCTGTTGATCTACTCCGACCCATTTGCAATTATATACACAGGTATAAGTGTGTTTGTGATCTGGTACTTGCTCAGGAAGGACATTTCCGAGCTATTTGGGGGAAAGAAACCAAGCATAGAGGAGCGTATTCTGGGTCAACGATAATTATCAATCTTGCCAAAAATCCGCATCAAATTCGGCGAAAGTATTAAATAACCTACCGGCAAAATTTTTTGCCGACGGTCATAGGAGCGGGGGAAACACCCGGACTCATTCCGAACCCGGAAGTTAAGCCCCGTTCCGTTCCGCGTTGTACTGGGTTCCGAGAGGTCCCGGGAAGCGCGGAAACTGTCGGCTTTTTGCTGTATTAAAAAGGAAAAATTTTTTGTTTGAGAACCCCTCTAGAATTCATGAGACTCCTGAGCGTGTTAATAGCTTCAGCATTAATACTCTGCTGCGCGGAAAGGGCTGAAATACCAAAGAGTCCAGAACTGTACATTAGTGTTCCCTTTTCGTATTTCCCTTCACAATACACGTGCGATGGCGAGGACATTTCACCACCAATCGAAATTTACGGTGTAAGGGAAGATGCAAAGAGCTTGGTGATTATCCTGGATGATCCCGATGCTCCTCTAGGTGTTTTCACACACTGGATTATCTGGAATATCCCTCCGGAAACGAATAAAATTCCTGAGGGCATCCCAAAGGAACCCGTAATTGAAAAACCAATTAGAGCCGTGCAGGGCAAAAACGACTTTGGAAAAATTGGTTACAACGGCCCCTGTCCGCCGAGCGGAATCCATAGATATCGTTTTAAGCTTTACGTTCTTGACACGACTTTGGACTTGAGCCCTTCTGCCAACAAGGCGGATCTCGAGAAAGCGATGAGAGGACACATTTTGCAGTTCTCAGAATTTACTGCTGAATTCGGGAGGACGAAATGAGGATTTCGGTTAAAGTGAAACCGAGTGCAAGGGAAACGAGAGTAGAAAAATCGGGGGAAGAATACTTGGTATCAGTTAGATCCCCTCCTGTGGAGGGAAAAGCAAATGCTGAGCTAATCGAGGCTTTAGCCAAATATTTTGGTGTACCAAAATCCAGAATAAGGATAGTTGCTGGACAAAAATCAAGGAAAAAAATTGTGGAGATAGACTAATCGAGTTCGAGTTCTTTCAGTTTCTCTGCACTGGGGACCCCATTTATCCACTTTCTGTACTCGTAATACTCCTGAACCTGCTTTTTCACGTCAGGAACGTTCCCTGCACTGCCCCCTTCTAGAGGTTGCAGAACAACCTGCGGAAGTCTGTCATCTTCTGCCCTGATTCCGCATTTCAGGTTGTAAAGCCTCTTGAGGGTAAAAATCCTCTCCCCTGTTTTTGCCAAGCTTTCGATATTGTAATCAAAGCCTGTTGCAAATTTGAGCATATTTGCGAGCATCGTTGGAGTTACGGGCATAAAAGCGCACATAGTGACAGCATTGAAGAGTTCGGTGAAGTTCTGAACTTTGGCAACAAGAATACCCTTTCCATCATTTGCAAATCTGTCGTTTGAGATTATCCCATACTCTTCAATGACCTTCCCCATTTCGTATAGGTACATCTGATGCGGAAGATGGCATGCACCCCTTATGTGTACCGCATAGGCGCATGCAAGAGAGGCGAATGCTCTTGCATCGTGCATGGGAATTTCAAGCCCTTTGACGTGTGCTCCCCAGCCCTTAACGTTATACTTCTCCTCCAGGAATTTGACTCCCTCGGCGAGTTCTGCACCAACACCCTTCTTGAATGCTATCTCCTTTACGAGTTCTTTTACTCTTTCGCTGTCTCCCCACTTGATCCTGAAGTTTCCTTTGCCCTTTTCGGTCAACCACATTGCAAAGGCTATCGAGACTCCAGCGGAAATTGTATCCAGACCGAGGTCATTGCACATATGGTTCAGCTCAACAATGGCCTCAAGGTTGTCGTTAAGCTGGAGCGAACCGAATGATGCTACAGTTTCGTATTCAGGACCGTGAATCTTCTTTCCTTTCAGTTCCACCACTCTGCCGCATCTGACTATACAGCCTAGGCAGCCGTCGTTGCCCTTGAGGATCGAGCTTGCCATTGCGGAACCGGAGATATTTGGTGCTGACGGAAACTGTCCTTGGGAGAAATATTTAACAGGCAAGTCTCCAAAAGCTTCTGCATTCTCAACGTAGCCCGATGTGCCCAGTTCTTTGAACATGCTGCATGTAAAATCGTTGTTTATGGCCTCTATAAACTGAGACACAACTTCCTTAAATTTTTCGCCATCAGCGAGCTTGATTTCCGATTTTTCGCTTGGATCATAGCAGACAGCGATGCCTTTCAGCTTTTTTGACCCCATTACAGCTCCTATCCCCGTTCTGCCGGCATGTCTTGAGTTATCCACCTGAATGCAGGCATACTTCACCATGTTTTCTCCTGCTGGACCTATAACTGCGGTGGAAGTCCTCTTTTCGCCCAAATCTTTCTCTATCGTTTCCTGAGCCTCGTAGCACCCCTTACCCCATATCCCGCTGGCATCCCTCAGCTCAGCACCATTTTTGTCTATTTTCAGATAAACTGGTTTATCGCTTTTGCCTTCGATTATCAAACCATCCCATCCCGCGTATTTTAGAAATGGTGCCATTTTTCCTCCGGAATTCGACTCGCCCCAGATCTTGGTATGCGGACTCCTGGCGCAGAACGCCAGCTTGCTCGTCGCCGGGGCAGGGGTTGCTGTTAAGGGTCCGGTCATGACTACAATCGGATTCTCGGCCGAGAATGGATCCTTTTCGTAAGTCTTCATCTGATAATGAATCCTTATTCCCATTCCAGCTCCGCCAACAAAAAGCTTAGCATCATTTTCATTCATTTTCAAAACCGAAGTGCTTCTATCTGAAAGATTAACCCTCAGGATCTTTCCGCAGTATGCGAACATCTTCCTCCCCCCTTAGAAGTCTATTCTTCTTCCCTCAAAGGCACATTCATATATCCTCTTGGTCTGGTCGTAATCTGGAATTCTCGGGCTCATTCCAAGGCTGGAATCGTTCAGCGTGTTCATCACCAGGCTTTCAAGACTCTTCTCAAAGCTTTCTCTGCTAATCACTTCCGAAAGCTTCGTTGGCAGTTCAACTTTCTTCATCAATTCAAAGATTTTGTCTATAAACCTTTCAGCGTCTCTTAGCCCTAATTTTCTAGCAAGGGCATCCATTCTGGTTTTTGCATCGCTCTTCAGATAAAACTGCATAACGTACGGCAGAAATAGCCCGACGCACAATCCGTGATGCTGTTTGAAAATAGCTCCAAAGGTGTGCCCCAGCGAGTGTACCAGACCAACCTGAGAATTTCCAAAACCCAAGCCCGCCATGGTTGCTGCAATGTGCATTTTTGCCCTCGCTTCGGCGTCACCCATATAAGACCTCTCTAGGTTATTCATTATAATTTCGATGGCTTTTTCGCAGAGTGCATCGCTGAACTCGTTTCTCCACACAGACACGATTCCCTCTACCGCATGGGTCAAAGCGTCAAGTCCAGAACCCGCAATTAGCCTTTTCGGCATCGTGGCAACCACTCTGTAGTCGAGAATGGTCACATCTGGAACGATTTCCTTGTTTGCTGGGGTTAGCTTTCTGTGCTCGGCTTTATCTGTGAGAACGGAAGTCCAAGTCACGTCCGCACCGGTTCCGCTTGTTGTCGGTACTGCGATCAGCTTCGCCTTCTTCGTGTAACCCAGCTCGAAAAGATCCGTGAAAGGAGTAATTGCAATGGGATCGATGTCCACTTCCATGAGCACCCTTGCAGCTTTTGCAACGTCCATAACGCTTCCACCGCCAATTGCAACAATCAGCTGGGGCTGAAGATCTCTGGCAACCTTTGTGCATTTGAGTGCGGTTTCGATGCTTGGTTCCGGTTCTACGTCGCTGAAAACCTCTATTTTCTCGGCCTTAAGGTAACTTTTAACCATGTCAACGAATCCAAGCTTTGTAATTGATTCGTCCGCCACTATAAGAACTCTACTTGCTCTCTCCCCTTCCAAGAAAGATAAAGCATCGTCTCCGTATACTATAAACCTCGGCGAGACGAAGGTCCACATAATCCAACCCTAACTTTCAATAGGAACGGAAGACATCAGCTGGCTGAACCTATTCACGGGTGCGGTGTTTCTCATCATGTAGCCCAGATCTCCCTTCAGTTTAAGCTTTCCTCTCATGATCTGGGTCGTTGGATCGACCTTGCCCAGCACAATCTCCTTGAATGCAGAAAAAGGACCGCTTAGGATAAATCTCGGATTCTTTACATCTCCGGGAGCAACAGGCTCAGAATGCCTCATCTCCCCGTGCCAGAAATCCAGCCATATATAGGTCGCAGCACCTTTTATGTCCTCGAACTTTATTTTGGCAACCTTTTTTGCCATCTCCTCCAGATTGAGCTTCGAAGGATCGATATCCTGATCTATTTCCAGCCCGAGCATCTTGGCAAATTTCTCAGTGGGTGTTCCCTTGTACCCGGCTCTTCTCTCCTTCGGGATTGCAGCCAGCATTGAAATTAATCCTCCAAGAACCTTTGGTTTCTGAAACTCCTTCAGAGCCTCCTGATCTATTTCAACTATGCACAGGTAATCTCCTTCCCAGTTTGCGGCAACCTTCTTGTAGAGTTCGTCGCTATTGACCCTCTTTTTAAGTTCATCTAACCACTCCTTGGATGGAAACACAACTGCCATGTTTGTTAGTAAACAAACCAAGTATTTTAATCTATCGATAGTTAAAAGAAAATCGAGCAATTAATTATTGCTTACTTGGAGGGATTTTTAGCCTTTTCGCTCCCTTCTAAATGCATCTATGCCCGTGATCGCCCTTCCGAGAATGAGCGTGTGGATGTCGTCAGTGCCTTCGTAGGTGTACACACTCTCTATGTTCGCCATGTGCCTTATCGGCGAGTAGTCTAGGCTTATTCCGTTCGCTCCGAGAATTTCCCTTGCTGTTCTTGCACAGAACCTTGCCACTCTTACGTTGTTCTTCTTTGCCATGGATATCTGCTCGGGAGTGGCCTTTCCAGCGTTCATCAATTGAGCCAGCCGAAAGCTCAAGAGCTGCCCCTTGGTGATCTCGATCAGCATTTCAACGAGCTTCTCCTGAACTAACTGGAAAGAGGCTATAGGAACCCCGAACTGCTTTCTGTTCTTGGCATAGTTCAGCGCAGTCTCATAGCAGTCTATTGCAGCCCCCAATGCACCCCAGGAGATCCCGTAACGTGCCTGATCCAAGCAGCTCAGGGGAGCTCTAATCCCGAGAGCATTCGGAAGTCTGTTCTCTTCAGGGACTCTGCAGTCCATTAGATAAAGTTCCCCCACATCACCGGCTCTCATCGATCCCTTTTTCCTGATAAGAGATTGCTTAAAACCCTTTGTTCCTCTTTCTACGATAAAACCCTTCACCTTTCGATCCTCCACATCCCTTGCCCATACTATGGCTATATCCGCAATTTCGGCTTCGCTTATCCATGTCTTTGTCCCGTTTATAACCCACACATCTCCTTCCCTTCTTGCCGTAGCTTCCATACTTGCGGGATCACTGCCAACGTTGGGCTCGGTTAGGCCAAAGCAGCCGATAATCTCACCCCTTGCCAGTTTTGGCAGAAATTCCCTTTTCTGCTCCTCACTTCCATAGGCCCAGATAGGAAACATAACAAGGCCCGAAGTTACGGCAACGAAGCTTCGCAGAGCGCTGTCGATCCTCTCGACCTCTTGGCAAACGATGCCAAAAGTCGTATAGCTCATTCCCGGACACCCGTAATCCTCGGAGATGAATGTGCCGAGCATTCCAAGTTCTCCAAACCTCCTCGCTATCTGCCTGAAGTTCAGGGGCTTTTCCTCATGCCAGGCGTCGACGACGAGTGGTCTTATCTCCTTTTCAAGGAATTCGCGAATGGAACTTTTTACGAGCCTATCCTCATCGCTCAGAAGTTCTTCGACGTCGTAAAAGTCGGAAGTTCGCATGATTTTTGGTAGAAATTTTTAATATAACTCTTTCGTAAACGTCGGACAAAAAACAAAATGATATAAACTCTCTTCTTTAGTAGCTATCATGACCGGTGTTGCAGTGATAGGAGCCGGACATTCGGTTTTTGGAACGAGAAGAGACGTGAATATCCCCGAGCTCTGCTGGGAATCCATGAAACCAGCACTGGAAAAGGCAAATCTTGAACCAAGGGATATAGACTTCTTTGTAGTTGGAAACCTAGGAATTTGGAGCAGCGAGCTTGCGGTTCCGTCGATCATGGCGGAATACGCAGACTTGGCCCCAAAGGGATCGATGAGGGTTGAGGCTGCATGTGCAACTGGGAGCGCTGCGGTGAGGGTAGGGTATACAGCAATAAAATCCGGGCTTGCCGATATTGTTTTAGTTCTCGGCATAGAAAAAATGCAAGAATCCCCCAACCCGAGCGTTATAGAGCTGATAGGAAGATTCGGGAGCTACTTCTGGGAGTTCGAGAATTTCGGGCTAACATTCCCGGGCTACTATGCGCTTCATGCAAGCGCCTACATGATGAAGTACGGTGCCACGGAGGAAGATCTGGGAAAGGTTGCGGTTAAAAACCATTTCTACGGTGCAAAGAATCCATTTGCCCAGTTCCGCAAGGAGATCGACGTGGCTACCGTGATGAAGGGACCATACGTCGCCTGGCCTTTGAAGCTCTTCGACTGCTCACCCATTACAGACGGCTCTGCGTGCGTAATTCTTGCTAGTGAAAAGAAAGTCAAGGAAATGGGCATTGAGGAAAAGATCTGGATACTTTCGCAGGGAGTTGGCACAGGAACTGCAAATCTCAGCAAAAGGGAAGAATTCACAAGTCTAGCCTCTGCAAGATATGCTGCAGAACAGGCATATAAGCTGGCAGGGATTGAGAATCCAGTAAAGCAACTTGACGGCGCAAACGTTCACGACTGCTTCACGATTGCTGAAATCATGGCATACGAGGATCTTGGCTTCTGCAAGCGCGGAGAGGGATACAAACTGGCACGGGAAGGGCAGACATATATCGGTGGAAGAATTCCGGTAAACGTGGATGGCGGACTGAAGGCCAAAGGTCATCCCATTGGTGCCACAGGAGTAAGCATGGCGGTTGAGGCTTACAAGCAGTTGCTTAGGAGGGCTGACAAGGGCAGACAGGCGGACATAAAGAATGGAAGATGGCTCACGCACAACGTCGGCGGGACGGGGCATTACACTTACGTTACTATATACGGTCTTGAGAAGAGGTGATGGAGATGGATGTAAAGGAGGCAATAGAAAAGACGGGATTTCCGATCATTCCAGACGAGAAAAGTGGGGCCTTACAGTGGTATGATGTCAGAGAGCTCAGGCTGAGATACATACTCTCAGTGGAGGGAATAAAGAAGTTCTACGAGGGCCTGAAGGAGGGTAAGCTTCTTGCGACAAAATGCAAGTGCGGCAGACTTTTCTTCCCTCCGCAGAAAGATTGTCCGAGCTGCAAGAAGTCGGAGATGGAATGGGTCGAGCTTAGAAAGGAGGGTGTGCTTGAAACGCTCACCGTGATACATGTCAGGCCTACAAGCTTCTCTCATTACGATCCTTACGTCGTTGGCATTGCAAAGCTCGATGACGGCGTTAGAATTCTGGCGTGGTACCGCGGAGAGCCCAAGCTGAAGCAGGGACAGAGAGTCAGGGTCGAGATAGTGAAGCGAAAGGAAGGCTATCTGACGTACGAACTGGTGCCCATTTAGCCGAGTTAATAATTCGAAATCTTATTTTTTAAAATAGAAAATTTTTTATTCCACCTTTCAGCACTCGGGATGGTGGTAAAATGAAAATTATTGTGCTTGCAAAACATGCTCCGGATCCGCAAAGCGAGGTCGGAGTTGCTGCAGACGGCAAGAGTCTTTCCCTTGGTACGGCTGTTTTCGACATAAATGACTGGGATCGCTATGCAGTCGAGGAGGCAATCAGGATAAAGGAAAAGATGGGTGGAGAGGTAGTCGTCGTTGGTGTAGGTAAGACCGAGGACACGCTGAGAAAGTGCCTTGCAATGGGGGCAGACAGGGCGATAAAGATTCCGGTGGAATCCGGACTCGACGCCTACCAGACTGCTGAAGTTATCTACGAGGCAATCAAGAACGAGAAATTCGACATGATCTTTGCAGGTCTGATGAGCCAGGATCTGAACAACTCACAGGTCGGCGTGATACTTGCAGCGATGCTCAACCTGCCTTTCGCCACAGCCGTGACATCGCTTGAAATCGGCAACGGTGTGGTAACCGTTAAGAGAGAAATCGAAGGCGGGTATCTGGAAGCGGTTCAGCTACCCATGCCATGTTTGCTGACGATACAGAGCGGTATAAACGAGCCGAGATACGTTTCAGTTATGGGAATAAAGAAGGCAAAGACAAAGGAGCTAAAGGAGGTGGCCGTATCGCCGAAGACCTCTACGGTTGAAGTGGCAAAGATGTACCTGCCGCCTGTGAAGAAGGCAGAACTGATCACTGGTGATCCGTCCCAGATAGCGGCAAAGATTATTGCAATTCTTAAAGATAGGGGGTTGATAGGATGAAGGTCTTTGCAGTAGCCGAGCACAGATTTGGAGAGCTTAATCCGCTGAGCATCGAGCTGCTCAATCTGGCGAACAAGCTTGGCGAAAGCAATGCAGTTGTAATTGGAAAGGACGTTGGCAAATTCGCAGCAGAGCTCGCCAAATACGCCGACAAGGTTTGGAAGATCGAAGATGCTAGCCTCGAGAACTACAACCCCGAGCTTTACATAGACGTTCTGCTACAGCTGTTCCAGAAGGAGAAACCCGACGTTGTGCTCATAGGAAACACTGCCCAGGGCGCTGAATACGCTCCCTACCTTGCGGTGAAGATGAAGGCCCCCATAGTCACAGATGTTGTTGGTGTAAGCTCCGCCAACGGTCTTGTGGCTTCGAGATTCGTGATGCAGGGCAAGATCATGGTAGATCTGAAGGTCAAGTCAATGCCCTGTGTTCTGACGATCAGACAGGGAGCATTTAAAGAGGGAGTGCAGAAGAACGGTAAAATAGTTGATGCGGGCATAAAGCCATCTAAACCGGCCGGCAGGAAGTTCCTCGAGTACGTGCAGCCTGCAGTTGGAGAAGTTGACATAACCAAGGCGAACATAATCGTTGCAGTCGGCAGAGGTATCGAGGATGCCGCAAACATTTCGCTAGCTGAAGAACTTGCCAAGGCCCTTGGAGGTGTAGTCGCGGGTAGCAGACCTGTCATCGACAACGGATGGTTGCCTAAGGACAGACAGGTGGGTATTTCCGGAAAAGTCGTTAAGCCCAAGCTATACCTGGCTCTCGGCATCAGCGGTGCATTCCAGCACGTCATGGGCATGAAAGACAGCGAACTGATCATTGCGATTAACAAGGATCCAGAGGCTCCGATTTTCGGCGTTGCACACTATGGAGTTGTTGCCAACCTGTTTGACATCGTTCCGGAGCTCTTGGACAAGCTGAAGGGAAAGTAATACCTTAGTAAACTAAAATTTATTAACAACTCACTTTACTTTTTTTATGTGGCGGAAAATTGCGGAGAAGTTCGAGAAGTATCCCTCACAAATTGCTGTTGTTAGAGAATTTCTAAGACTCGGGATCTCGGTTAGAAACGGAAAAGCTTACTGCGGCAATATAGAGCTCATTCCATCCAAAATCGGAGAGGCGATCGGAGTAGATCGTAAGGTAGTAGTTTCTGCTATCCAGAACATCGAAAACGATCCGGAATTGAAGAACGTTTTCTCAAATTTGAAGCCCGTTGCGAACATCACCGAAATAGCGCGCTATCTCGGTTTTGGTGTACTTGAAGTCTACGCCGAGAGCAGCAAAGTGGGAATCGTTGCGGGTGTTGCCGGAGCACTGGCGAGGGAGGGGATATCCATAAGGTATATACTTGCGGAGGATCCCGAGATTAGCGTTGAGTCGAAGATGACTATTGTTACGAACTCAAAGATTCCAGGCAAGGTCGTTGAAGAAATACTGAAGGTGGACGGAGTTAGAAAGGTTATAATAAGTTGAATGTCCGAGTTTTTACAGAGTTTAGTTTTGAGTCTTCCCCTTTGTTGATCAGAAGCGTTTTACCTAAATCGTCTCGAAAAGTTAACCATACATTATGATAATTGTATTGCATTATAGATTAATATTGTAAAAGTTTATATTTTTCCTGTGACAACAACAACGTGGTGAAGCTATGAAAAATTTCGAGATAATGTCTCTAGAGGCTCTTAAAGAAGGCAGAAATTATCTGATGGAACATGAAAGCAAGCAGATTTTAGCAGAATATGGCCTTGAAACAATCGGAGCCTATTTAGCAAAATCCGAGGATGAGGCTGTCAGGATTGCAGGAGAGATTGGATATCCTGTTGTTCTGAAGGTCCTATCGACGCAAGTAATCCATAAATCCGATCAGGGAGGCGTTAGGCTTAACCTTAAGGACGAAAATGCCGTTAGAGAAGCGTTCAGAGAAATATGGCAGAAATTCAGAGATAAGGGGATGATCGGGGTTTCAGTACAGAAAATGGCTGAACCTGGAATCGAAGTTATTGTCGGAGTGACTAAAGACGAAACCTTTGGTCATATTCTGATGTTCGGTCTGGGCGGCGTTTTTGTGGAAGTTCTGAAGGATGTTAGTTTCAGATCAATTCCAATCACGGAACAGGATGCAGAGGACATGATAAAAGAAATAAGAGGTTACTCTATTCTGAAAGGTTATAGAGGATTTTCTGCAGATATCGAGGCTTTGAAGCAACTCTTGATCAGGATATCGAGAATAGTCGAAGAAAACCCAAGAATAAGGGAAATGGATCTAAACCCGGTTTTTGTTTATCCAAAAGGGTATAAGATCGTCGATGCTAGGATTATTCTCGAATATGCCGAACATCCTAAGAATGAGTACACACAGAGCGATTTGAGACCTCTGTTTTATCCGGAAAGTGTCGCGGTGATTGGTGCATCAAACAATCCCGGAAAGCTGGGATGGAATGTTTTTCGAAACCTTCTGACCCATGGATTTAAAGGCAGGCTTTACCCGGTAAACCCGAATGCAACTGAAATTCAGGGAAAGAAAGCTTACAGAAGCATAAAAGAGGTCCCGGAACCTGTTGACGTTGCAATCATTCTCGTTCCTGCAAAGCAGACACCGAATGTAGTGCGGGAATGCTGCGAAGCTGGGGTTAAGTTCATAATAGTCGAGTCTGCGGGATTTTCCGAACTCGGAGAGGAGGGTAAGGCCCTTGAAAAGCAGATGAAGTCGGAAATAAGGAAATATGGATGCAGACTCGTTGGACCGAACTGTGCCGGAATTATAAACACCCATAGCGGATTTGTCGGGTCATTAGGCCTTCTTGCGGAACTGGGGAAGGGTAACATTGGCTTGATAGCGCAGGCAGGGGTTTATGCTGCGGGGTTTCTGTGGGGACTGAGGAAGGTTATGGATTTCGGGATAATAGCCACGATAGGAAACAAGCTTGACATAAACGAAACGGACATGCTTGAGGCAATTGGAAAAGACGAGAACATCGAAGTGATCTGCATGTACCTAGAAGACGTCAAGGGTGGAAAGAGGTTCATCGAGGTAGCCAAGAGTATAACGAAGCAGAAACCCGTTATAGTCTTAAAGACTGGGAGAACTGAAGAGGGTAAGAGGGCTGCATCAACCCATACCGCTTCTCTTGCCGGCAACGATCAGATTTATAGCGCTGTTTTCAGGCAGACGGGCATAATAAGGGCTAGGGACAACGAACACCTCTTCGCTCTGGCAAGGGCATTTTCAAAGCAGCCTCTGCCAAAGAACAATGCGGTCTTTGTAATAACCTATGCAGGCTCTCTTGGTGTGGCTTCCGCAGACGCCATCTCCCTCAGCGGTCTCAGGCTGGCAGAGATCCCGAAGGAAGTTAGAGATAAACTCAGGAAATTGATGCCGAGCTATGTTGGAAGCTTTAATCCGCTTGATCTGACCTTTGATCAGAATCCAGAACAGGTTAAGGAGGTAATAGAGACGGTTTTGAGATGGCAGGGTATTGGGAGCATTGTCTTAATCATGCAGACGGAAAAGTTCGGAGAGTACGTAGACGTCTTGAGATCGATTGATTACAAGGGTGTGCCGATATTTGCGGTCGTTTTCGGAAGGGAATTTGTAATGGAGGATGTTATAAAGCTCGAAAGGGCAGGAATCCCAGTCTATACGACTCCTGAGCAAGCAATTGAAGTTATTGCTACAATGTGGGGATACAAGAGTAGATTCAAACTCTCAGAGGAGATCGCTGGTTATCCAGATATCGGGTCACTAACGATTTCTGAGTTTAAAGCCGGGGACTCCAAGCAAAGCCGCTTGACATCATAGATTTTTTCGAGGCAGTTTTTGGGCAATGGCAGCAAATATAACTTCGAGCAGCAGCAGTTTAGTACTAGGGGATTGCAGGCGTAAATCTAACCTTAGACAGCGCTGAGAACGGCATTTCGGGTTACAACATAACGGTTCGGCTTAAATACAACCTTTTCTGTTCACATATATTTTTATTTTTAACTGTATTTCTTTAGTAGTCCGATCAATTTCGTTAATAGTCCGATCACTGACGTCATTGCAAAGTAAAAGACGGCTGTCAGGACTGCACAACCGAACAGAGCACATATAAAAAGAACTGGCACGGCAATAATAGATTCTTCTACCCATTTTAGCAGTACAGGCATTACAATCGCATACATAGTAAGTGCGGATAGAATCATTGCTAGCCCTATAACTAAACTTCCTTTTTGCTTCAACTCGCTATCCGAGATCATAAGCTCCCAATCGTCTTCTTCCATTCTCTCACCCAATCCAGACATTCTTTTTTAACTTTCAATCCCCCATTTTGCTCTGGTTTGAACTCAACTTGTTCTGCTGATCTGAGCAACAAACCCCGCCCTGAAGGGCGGGGAGGAGGTCGGTTGAACTATCAGCATCTTTGGGTTTAAAAAATGCTGAGTCAAAAAGAAGATATATATGTGGGGTAAATCTTCAAAGAGAACTATGGTCCCAAGATCGCAGATTCAGGAATTCAAATTCGTGCACGAAATTTTCAAACTTCTTGGAGAGATTTTGAACGAGATTGCGGATTTAGAGGAAAAGGAGGGAAGGCAGATAGACGAAATACTAAAAGAAAGATTGAGCCCTCCATAGAGGTAGCCTTTGCTCCGGAAGCCTCCTTTCAAAGTTCAGCTCATTGTGCAGCTTAGCGCAGTTATCCGCAAGCTCTCAAAGGGCAGAACAGTCCTCTAGTATGAAAGTGTTCGCTCTCCTCACTTCCGACACCTTTCTGGGCTTCAATGAATTTTTAATTTTTAAGGTCTATTATATATGGGCATATCGACAATCACACGGTTAAAACCGTAGGCTTTCTTGTCGATTTTCGTGTAAATCTGTTAGATTAGGATTTCATTTCATAGAAGTTTCTCCTGATCGAAAAATATTTATCCTTCCGAATCCATTCAAGACGATGGCAGTTAAGATAACAATAACTGGCAAAGTCCACGGAGTCGGCTATAGGGCTTTCCTTCTTGAGGGGGCGGACAGCCTGCTTATTCCGAAATTCGAGGCGAGAAATGTAAAGATAAACGGAAAGGAAGCTCTGATAGTTCTCATCGATGGAGAAAAAGAGCAGATTG
>Ga0078972_1001819_pt1 | contig 76110 bp, 53 predicted proteins | sample YelNatPaOPGAMG01_FD_67568 | JGI IMG/M metagenome (GOLD analysis project Ga0078972, IMG submission 67568) | Hot spring thermophilic microbial communities from Obsidian Pool, Yellowstone National Park, USA - OP-RAMG-01 (SPADES assembly) (version 2) | ecosystem: Environmental > Aquatic > Thermal... | reverse complement strand
CTCTCGGCTTAGAGCTCAACGAGCGCGGCAATGTGAAGACCGGCGACGATTACATGTCCAGCGTGCCGGGCGTATTTGCCGCAGGCGACATGCGCCGCGGCCAGTCGCTGGTGGTCTGGGCGATCACTGAGGGCCGTCAGGCCGCGCGCCACATCGACACCTGGCTGATGGGCCGGTCGTTTCTTCCGTGAGTTTCGCCGCAGGGGGCGGGCGGACGCTTCAGCGCTGTGAAGCGCGTTGTGCCGCTTCCAGCTTGGCCAAGATCTGCCGCGCCGGCTCCAGATCGGGCCGGATCCGCAACGCTTGTTGAAGGCTGGCGATCGCCTCCGGAAGCCGTCCCGGCATCTGCGCCAGCGTGAGGCCGAGATTCACATGGGCTTCGACCATAGCGGGGTCGATCCGGAGCGCGGCTCGGTACTCTTCGATCGCTTCCTCCATGCGCCCGGGCATCTCTGAGAGGAGATTGGCCAGGTTGAAGTGCGCCATTGCGAAATCGGGATTCGCACGCAACGCAGCCCGGTAGGCGGCTACGGCGTCTTGTGCGCGTCCCGGGATTCGCGAGTAAGCCGTCCCGAGGTTGTTGTAGGCCGCGGCGTAATTAGGGTCGATCTTCAGTGCGGTCTGGTATTCGGCGATCGCTTCTTCCAGGCGCCCGGGCATGGCGGCCAGGGCGAGCCCGAGGTTGTTGTGCGCCGCGGCGAAATCCGGCTTGAGCTGAATCGCCCGGCGGAAGGCCGCAGCCGCTTCCTCCTGGTGGCCGGGCAGGGAAAGGAGGGCGAGTCCGAGGTTGTTGTGAGTCTCCGCGGAGCGCGGATTGTATTCGACCGCCTTGCGCAACGCGGCGACGGCCTCCGGCAGGCGGCCGGGCAGCGCGGCCAACGCGTTGCCCAGGTTCTCCAGAGCCTCGGCGTTATCCGGCTTGAGGCGGACCGCTTGTTCGAACTCCGCGGCCGCCTCCTCGACGCGGCCCTGTCTGAACAGCTCGCTGCCGAGGTTCAGGCGAACGAAAAAGGCGGCCGGATTGCGCGCAAGGGTCTGGCGATACAGCGTCTCAACGTCGCGGTAGATGCCGCTTTGCTGCCAGCTCAATGCGCCGAGCGCGAGCGGCAGCAGGATGGAGGCGGCAACTTGAGCCGCCGGGACGCGCGCGAGGAGCCGGGTGAGGCCCGCTGCGGCCGGAACCAGGATGCCCAACATCGCCAGATACTGAAAATGGTCGGCGACGTAGGAATAGCGGAACGGGTACACGTTCAAGAAACCCAGCACCGGAAACAGCGTGCCGGTGAAGAATAGAAAGCCGGCCAGGGGGCCGCGATGCCTCCTCGCCAGACGGAAGAGCAGCACGGCCGCTACGAGGAGCCCCGCCGGGTATAGGTACTGCCACCACTGCTGCGGGTCGATCTCCCAGCGGGGATAAGAGAACATCAGGTTCGACGGCCAGACCACTTTGCTCGCGTAGAACCAGGGGACCCGCCCCGCCAGCAGAATGCGTTGCGGGAGGCTGAGCGCAAACTCCGCGCCCTGCGCGCCGATATGCACCTTTTCCACCCACGCGGTGAACAACCCAGCCGGCACGCCCAAAGCGAACCAGGGCAACAACGGCGCAACATCGCGCCGCCATTGCAGGCGGCCGCGCATCCACCACAGCACCACCAGCAGCGCCGCCGGCAGCGTGGCGGTCACCGTCTTGCTGAGCAGGGCGAGAAGAAACAGGCCGAGCGCAAGCCAGTAGTGCCGCTGGCGGCGGGTCCGGTCGAAGTTGAGATAGGCGAGGGCCGCCGCCAGGTAGAACACGCCTGAGAGTGTACTCTTTTGCTCGGAGATCCACGCCACCGACTCGACGCACACCGGGTGCAATGCGAAGAGGAATCCTCCCAACCAAGCCCCCGGCAGATTGAGCCGGCGCATGATTCCGGCCACCAGCAAAGCCGCGATAGCGTGCAGCAGGATGTTGACGGCGTGATAGCCCAGCACGGAATCGCCCCACAGCTTGTGCTCCAGCCAGAAGGCGCTGTGCAGCAGCGGATAGTACTGCTGCGTAGCGCCGGGCTCGAACCAGATGCGCCACAGTCCTTGCAAAGACCTCAACTCCGGCGCCGTGATATGACTGGCATCGTCCCAGACCGGGCCGCCCTCAATCGCTGGAGTGTAGGCGAGGAAGGTGGCGCAGACCAGCGTCGCCGCCAGCAGGACATTGCGCCAGGTTTGGGGCCTGCCGCTGGAGGAGTTGAGAGCGGCGGCTGCACGCGGTTTGCTGTCCTGACGCATAGCACTATCGTAGAGCTATTCTCCGCTCGGATTGTGTGGCGGAAGGCGCGATTGGCGCCTGTGCGTTCTCCGCTTGTTTGCGCCAAGCTGTTCAGGAAAGCCGGGGCCAACGGCTACCACTGGATTAAGCATGGTTCAACTCCAGAAAGAGTCCTAAACTTTTTGTCGCGATCTGGGGGCTGGCGTGGTATAATGACCCAGAATTTTGGCCGTGCCCAAGCCCGAAGGATGGGTTGTTCGTCGGTGCGGCCGGGAGTTGAAAGCTTGCCGTAAGAGCAGGCGCGGTCGGTTTGTTGAGCCGGATGGGAGGTGGAAGGCGCTGTTGGAAGGGTTGCCCAACCGGCGATTGGGTGAAGGAACCAGGCAGGCTTGGCAAGTCGATCAGGGACTGCGGGCCGTTCTTGCCGGAGAGGCCGGAACGATTGTCTTTCCCCGCAGATCGCTGCTTACCGCAGCCGGGCAGGCCAGTACATCTGGGGCTCGCCCCAGTGGGGTGTTTCCATGAAGCGGAACACTCAAGTCCAAACCGAGGCCGCCTGCGACCACCGCGTGGTCCAGTCCAGAACAACGAATAGCCGGGGGCGGTCCTCGATTTCATCTGCGGCTATTCGCCAAAGAAGGGAGAATCAATGCGTTACTTTTCAGGGGCAGCGTTCCTGATTCTTATTTTCTTGCTGGTGACGCCGGTCTTCGCGCAGTTGGATACCGGCATCATCTCCGGCAAGGTGACCGATCCATCCGGGGCGGTGGTGCCCGGAGCGCAGATCACGATCACGCAAACCAACACCAACATTCAAGTCACCTCTCAAAGCAACGAGAGCGGTTTGTTTCGGGTCCCCTCGCTGCGGCCCGGACCGTACAAGGTGACGGCCAGCGCTGCGGGTTTCAAGACCTTCACCCGCGACGGGCTTTTGCTTCGCATCGGCGAGAACCTCGCCGTGGACATCGTGCTGGAGCTCGGCGGCCTGACGGAGGTCGTTGAAGTCACCAGCGCCCTGCCGCTTTTGGAGACGCAGACCTCCACGACGGGCCAGGTGATGAGCGGCGATTATTTTTACAGCCTGCCCAACTATCAACATTGGACGAAGGGTGTGATGGTGTTCACTCCGGGAGTCCAGCACTCGAACCAAGCCTGGCCGGGGTCGCTGGGCAACTGGTCGATCAACGGAGGCAATTCCAACCAGATCGGTTACTTTGAGGACGGGCAGTTCGCCACCCGAGGCGACGGCGGAACGACATTGAACTCCATCTCGGTGGCGGTGGAGGAGGTCAAGGTTCTGACCACGGTTCTGCCGGCCGAATACGGGCATGCGACCAGCGGCGCCATCAGCGTGGTGAAAAAAGCCGGCACCAACGACCTGCACGGCAACGGCGGCTACCTGTTTAAGGACGACCCGATGGCTCACCGCCGGTTCTTCCAGTTGCAGACGGCTAAGCAGCAGGGCATCAATACTTTCTTCCAGCAGCCGGATTTTGTGGTCAGCGGCCCGGTTTACCTGCCCAAGCTCTACAACGGCAAGAATCGGACATTCTTCGAGGTTGGCGGTTCCTATCACATTGACACCAACGCCAATGCTTCCACTTATTCCGTTCCGACCGAAGACATGCTCAACGGAAACTTCAACTTTCCCGGAGTGACCGCGAACCAGATTTACGATCCTGCTTCCACTTCCGGCAGCTATGCGGCGCAAAACCTGTCCCGCCAGCCGTTCCCGGGAAACATCATCCCCAAAGACCGGTTCAGCGAGATGTGGAAAAACATCGCGGCGAAGAATCCCTTCGCCAAGCCCAACTCTCCGGGAAGCTACACGGGCACCGGCGTCTCCGGAAACCTGATCAAGGACGGGACCGGCAAGTACCGGAACAAGGCGACCCAGTTCCGCATCGACCATCAGTTAACGGAGAAGCTCAAGATGTGGGGCAGCTTCGTGCTGAACCGCAACTATCAGCCATCCATCAATAATGTAATCGTGTACGCGCCTTTTGACGCGAACCAGCGCTATACGGTGACCTACCAGCATGTCGGAACGCTGGCCTTCACCTATATGGCGTCGCCGACCCTGATCAGCGAGACGCGATTGGGCGATTATCGCCAGAGCAACAATCCTTTCATGGCGAATCCCGACTACCAATTTGCCATCGCCAGGACCGTTCCTAATCTGCCTTCCGACGTGTACTTGAACCCGGTGGGCATCGGCTTCGGGACCCAGGGCAAGTACGGCAACGGGAACCTGGGCACGGGCACGATGAGCGTGCTGGTCAACAACAACCGGACCTTCAAGCAGGACTTCACCAAGGTCTGGGGCACCCACGCGATCAAGACCGGTTACGAGTACATGTGGATGAACGGCATCTCGCATGACATCGGCAACCCGCGGCTGACTCTCGGCTTTGGAGGCACCTCGGGCTTGCAGCCCAACGGCCAGTCCATTCCCAACACCGGCGGCATCACGCTCGCGGAGGTGATGCTGGGCTATGTCTACAGTTACAGCTACGTGCAGCAAGGCGCGGCGACGCTCCCGGTGGACTCGATCCACAGCTTCTATGTTCAGGACGACTGGCGCATCCGTCCCAACCTAACTCTGAATCTGGGCGTGCGCTACAGCAACGAAAGCCCGATTCACAGCAAGTGGCCGGGGCAGTTCAGCGTCGGCAGCCTGGAGAAGAAGGACACGTATTTCACGCAGTCCATTCCCAACGTGGTCACTTGCCCGCCCACCGGCTGCGTAGGCGGCTGGATCCAGCCCAAAGGCGGGCTCTACAACCGGGACTGGAACAACTTCGATCCCCGGATTGGATTCGCCTGGACGGTGACGCCGAACACGGTGATCCGCGGCGGCTGGGCGAAGATGACCCAGGACAACCTGATCTGGTACACCAACCAGGCGGAGATCGGAGGGAGCGGGTTCTTTAACACCGGCACCATCACGCCCGGAAACAACGTTTACACCCCGCTGTTCCACATCAACGCCGGCGTGCCCAAGCCCGTCTACCCAGCGGCGCTGCCGGACGGAACGATCCCCTCGGCAGGGACAACTCCGCAGAACCGCGCCAACGGCACGCTGCAAGTGATCCCGGCCAATTATCACAACCCGTATACGATGAACTGGAACTTCAGCATTCAGCGCTCGCTCGGAAGAAACTACCTGGTGGAGGTCGTGTACACGGGCAGCCGGAACGTAGGCTTCCGGGGCAGCTATGACTGGCAGAGCCGGCCTTACGGAACCGGCCTGGACGCCAACGGGAATGTGATCGATTTGACGAAGCCGGAAAACTGGGCCTACCGCTCCACCTGGGTTCAAACTTCTGCGCTCACTCAGGCTTACAAGCCTTATCCAAGCTGGAATAACGTGAGCTATATCGCTAATAACATCAACCGGGTGTACCATTCCGGCACCGTCAAGATGGAGAAGCGGTACTCATATGGCTTGAGCTATCTCGCTTTCTTCACCTGGCAAAAGGGCCTGGAGAACGCCCCGGGCAATTTATACAAGCCCGACTATGTGGGACGCGCGGTGACCAGCATGAACCAGAAGTTCCGCTTCAGCAGTTCGATGAGTTATGAATTGCCCGTGGGCAAAGGCAAGCGATTCATGAACCGCGGGGGAATTCTGGACTACCTGTTCGGGGGCTACAGCTTCACCTGGACTTATGCGATCTGGACGCCGACGCAGTTGTCCCTCGGTTACACCGGAGCATCTTACCTGAATCCGGTTACAGGCAAGTGGGGCAGCCGCCAGGACTATCCCGGCTACGAGCCGACGGTGGGCAGCGGGTTGTTCCTGGTCAAGATGCCTGAGCTGCGGGACAACTGGCAAGACCTGGGCGGGGACCGCTTCGTGCAGGCCAACCATAATCCTCTGGTGACCAATTGCGGCACGGCGATCCCGAACTGGGGCAACGAGTGCGTGGTGGTGGCGCCTTCTTTTACAAACGGCAATCTGCCGACGCGCTTCTGGACCGCCCAGCGCATTATCGCCGCGACCATGGCTGCTTACAAGGAGTTCCCCATCAAGGAGCGGTACCGGGCTCAGATCCGGTTCGACTTCTACAACCCGTTCAAGTGGTACAACTGGAACAGTCCGGTGACCACGATGAACCAGACCAATCCGAGGCTGTTCGCCACGGTCACGGATATGACGGATTTCAATGACTCCGTGGTCGGCGGACCGCCGTCGATGAATCTGTCGTTCCGGCTCGTCTTCTAACGGGCGCCGGCTTCCCGGTCTCAAAGCCCAAGAAGGAATCGGGCCGCGGGCCGGGAAGCTCAAGCCCCGTGTAGGCGAGAGGAAAGAGAGTTTGGCTGCGATGCAGGGGAAGCGCGGCTCGAATGAGTCCGCTTCCCCGCTTTTATTTCCGGCGCCGGCGCGCACTCAGCTCTGACTGCCGCCCGCGAGGTTGCTCTTGCTCTCCGGAGGGCCCTCCGTGTCTCGGCGGCGGTGGCTTCCGCGGCCGGTTTTTCTGGTCAGGACGCGGCGCGGGCCAGGCTGTTTTCCAGCTCTTGCGCGTCCACCACGGCGATGGCCGCCATGTTCACGATCTCGTTCACCTCGGAGCCCCGCTGAAGGACGTGAACCGGCTTGGAAAGACCCATCAAGATGGGACCGATCGCCTCACAGCCGCCGATGCGCATCAACAGCTTGTAGGCGATGTTGCCCGCCTCCAGATTGGGGAAGATCAGGACATTGGCCCCTCCCTTGAGGAAGCTGAATGAGTAGGTCTGCTCGATGATTTCGGGCACCACGGCGGTGTCGGCCTGCATCTCGCCGTCGATCATCAGGCCCGGCATGCGCTTGCGGACCAGCTCGGTGGCCTGGCGGACTTTTTCCGCCAGCGGATGCCGCGTGCTGCCGAAGTTGGAGAACGAAAGCATGGCCACGCGGGGCTCGACGTCGAACCGCCGCGCCATTTCGGCCGTGGTCATGGCGATCTCGGCCAAGTCCTCGGCGGTGGGTTCGATGTTCACGGTGGTGTCGGCCAGAAAATAGAGATCGCCGCGCTGGGAGATGAGCAGATACAGTCCGCTGACGCGCCGCAAGCCGGGACGCACGGCCAAGACCTGGAGCGCGGGCCGGAGCGTGTCGGGATAGTGCTCGGTCAGCCCGCTGATGAGCGCGTCGGCGTCGCCCATGCGGACCATGAGCGACCCGAACAGATTGCGGTTATAAATCAGCTCCTCGGCCTCGCGGCGGGTGACGCCTTTGCGGTGGCGCAGCCGGAACAATTCTTCGATGTAAGCCTCCCGCTTCGGCCAGTTCGCCGGGTCGACGATGGTCACGTCCTTGAGATGCAAGCGCAGATCTGCGATCTTGGTCCGGATGCGCTGCTCGTCGCCGAGCAGAATGGGCCGCGCGATTTTCTCCTCCTGAAGGATCTGGCAAGCGCGCAGGATGCGGCTGGCGTCGCCCTCGGGAAAGACCACCCTCTTGGGGTTGCGCTGCGCCTTGTTGATCATGATCCGCATGACCTCGTAGGCCTTGCCCAAGCGGCGCTGCAACTGTTCGCGGTACTCATCCAGATCGACGGGCTGCTGGGCGACGCCCGACTGCATGGCGGCCTCGGCGACGGCGGAAGCCACCCACACCAGCACGCGCGGGTCGAAGGGCTTCGGAATGATGTAATCCTTGCCGAAACTCATCTGTTCGACGCCGTATGCCCGGCGCACCGAATCCGGCACGTCCTCTTTGGCGAGGGCCGCCAGCGCCCGGGTCGCGGCCAGCTTCATTGCCTCGTTGATGGTTGTGGCCCGCACATCGAGCGCGCCCCGGAAGATGAAGGGGAAGCCGAGGACGTTGTTGACCTGGTTGGGATAATCCGAGCGTCCGGTAGCCAGGATGGCGTCGGGACGGGCGGCGGCGGCCACGTCGTAAGGGATCTCGGGATCCGGGTTGGCCAGCGCGAAGATGACCGGGTTCGGCGCCATCTTCTGAATCATCTCGGCGGTGACGATGTTGCCGGCTGAGAGTCCGATGAACACGTCGGCGCCTTCGAGCGCCTCGGCCAGAGTGCGCACGCCGGAGGTGGTGGCGAAACGCTCCATGTACGGGTTCATCCCCTCGACGCGTCCGCGGTAGACCACGCCGTAGATGTCGCTCATGATGATGTTGCGCTGGCGGGCGCCGAGCTGGACGTAGTGGGCGGCGCAGGAAAGAGCCGCCGCGCCGGCCCCGCTGAAGACAATGCGGACCTCGTCGATGCGTTTTCCGGCCAGCTCCAAAGCGTTCAGCAGCGCCGCGCCGGAGATGATGGCCGTGCCGTGCTGATCGTCATGGAAGACCGGGATCTTCATGGTGCGGCGCAGCTCGGCCTCGATGGCGAAGCACTCGGGCGCTTTAATGTCCTCCAGGTTGATTCCGCCGAAAGTGGGCTCCAGAAGCTGGCAGGTGCGGATGACCTCGCGGGGATCTTCGGTGGCCAGCTCGATATCGAACACGTCGATGTCGGCGAATCGTTTAAACAGGACCGCCTTGCCTTCCATCACGGGCTTGCTGGCGGCGGCGCCGATGTTGCCCAAGCCCAGCACGGCGGTGCCGTTGGTGACCACGGCCACCAGGTTCCCGCGCCCCGTGTACTTATAGACGGCGGACGGGTCGTCCTTGATCTCCAGGCAAGGGACGGCGACGCCCGGCGTGTAGGCCAGGCTCAGCTCCATCTGCGTGCGGCAGGGCTTGGTGGGCACGACGGAAAGTTTGCCCGGCGCCGGCTTGGCGTGATAATCGAGAGCGTCTTCTTTACGAATGGCCATGAAAGGATTCCCGTTCCCAATCTTAGTACTCTGACCGCAGCCGCGGTGGCCCGGCGGGACCGCCGCTGGGCGGGTAACAGGTGGCGGGTTCGGAATCGTCTGAGCTAATATGAGGCAGCATTATGTCTGAGCCGGTCAACTGGAACATCGAAGATTTGGGGGACCGGCACTTCGCCTTCTTTCCGGCCATCGCCAATATCCCGCACAACGAATGGGTGCTGCGCGAGTCGAAGTGGTCCGAGGTGCTGGTGGCGAACTGCCGGACGGGGGAGGAGATTTGGATTCCGCGGCGCTACATCGGCGAGGTGGCCGCGGTGGAGGATCCCATCACGATCGTGGGGCTGACCAAACCCCTGGAGTACAAAGCCGGGGCGGTGTGGCCGCATGAGCGTCGCGTGTTGAAGATGCCTCAGGGCGCGGCGCCCAGCCGTCCCGCCGCGGCGGGGCAGGGAGCGGAGGTCCGTCCGCCGACCTTTCTGGAGCGGCTGAAATCCGAGCCCGAGATGAAGGTGGGCCGCCTGGTGGCGCTGGTGGTCGCCGGAGGGCTGCTGGTGATGCTGGTGATGGTGGGCATCACGCTGCGCCCGGTGAAGTTCAAAGGGATCGAGCAGTATGACCTGGCGCTGACCGGCGAGGACGATTACTATGCCGTCGTGCGGCGCTTGGGGCCTCCGACCGAAGACCGCTGGCGGGAATCGGCGGGCGAGATGCAGTACCGGCTGATGCATTACAAGGACAAAGGCATCACCGTGATCCTGATGGGAACGGACCGCGAGACCGCGCGCTACATCGGCGCTCTGAACGAGCAGGGCAAGCCGGTCCATTCGGTGCGGCTTCCCACGGGGGGCGACACGCTGCCGCTGCTGCGGCGGCTGCCGAAGCTGTAGATCGCTGACGCCCTGCTCGCGCCGCAAAGACGGCCGCAGTATTCCTCAACCGTTTTCGCCCGCCGCACGGGCGATCTGCAACAGGCAGAAACGCAATTGGTCCTGCTGGCGCGGGGGCAGGGCCTGCTCCTCCATGCGGACGAGCCGCTCGGCCTCCTTGACCGCGCGGATGACGCTGGTGGGAAGCTCGACCGAGCCGCGGGGCAGCGTGGAGAGGTATTCGAGCGCCGCCACCAAGAATTGCTGAAGCGAATCTTCGGAAGCGCCGCGAAGCAGCGGGGCGACTTGACGCAGCGCGTGCGGGCGCGGGCCCGCTGGAAGCTCTCCGCCGGGGGTCCGCTGGGCCACCGAATACAGAGCCGTAGCCAGCTCGACGAACATGGAGACGCGGGAGAAGACAGGCTCATAGAGCAGCTCCCAGGCTCGCGCGCGCCAGGCGCGGATCTGCTCCGGAAGGCGGAGGAGGCGGGTTACTTCGGCCCGCCACTCGGGGCTGGAGGCGCCTCCGGCCAGCTCGAGCAGCTTTTCCGCGCTGGTGTTGAACAAGTCCGGCTGGAGAAGCACGGCCAGGTCCGGACGCAGGGCGGACAACAGGCGGGGCACGAAGCGGTCGCCTTCAAAGAACGCGTCCACTTGAAGCCCGTGGCGGCGCACCAGCTCTTTTTGGAACAGCGGCACGGCGAGGCTCAACGAATCCACATCCTCGCGCAAGGCGGTGAAGGCGGAATTGCCGGCCGGGAAGGCCCGCTCCAGCTTCCAGAGCCACTCCAGACCCACATCCTGATACAGCCGCAGCGATTGCAGAATCTCGTAAGCGGGCAATTGGGGCAGGACCCGCGCGGCCAGCACGCTCTCCGCATCGCCGCCTCCGCCATGCATCCGGGCCAACGACTTCAGCGCGCGGAACAGGCCCGTGGTGAGCTGGTTGACGCCGAGCAGCATGGTCTGGGCCTGGTTGTGGGCGATGGCGCGCAGCGAGCTGCCGTGGCGCGCGAAGGGAATGGTGGCGGCGATGCGCTCCAGGATCATCTGCCCCCGGGCGGCAGCCGGACCCGGCGCCGGGCGCACGGTGGGACGGTCGCGCAGCGGAGGCAAGGTGCGCGCGACGAAATAAGAGATCGCGTAGATGCCCGCCACGTCCTCTTCCCGCCCGTAAAGAATCCAGCGGAAATTCTCGGTGGCCAGCCGGACGAACTCGTCGAAGAGCTCGTCCTGAAAGCCCACCGTCAGGCGCTTGAGGTCCTGCAATCCACGCTGGGTGAACTGGAGCCGGGTTTCGGTGAGCGGTTCGGCGGCCCGCCGCAGTTCGCGCAAATGGAAGGCCTGCGCTTCTGAGACGTGGTAAAGCAGACGGGCCAGCTCCGGCGCGCCCATGGCCCGCAGCCGTTCGGAGAGATTGCTTTGGAAAGTGACCAGGTCGCCGCCGGCCAGAAGTCCCATCAGCGGCGTGGCGGCATAGCGCGCGCTGCGCTGGGCGGCGGGATCCAGACAGCGTTCCAGGATCTTCTCGCCGGCGGGCGTGAGCTGGAAGGCAGGCAGGCCCGAGACCGGACTGTAGTAGCCGCCTTGCCGTTGCATGGGTTCGCCGTTGCCCATCTTGATGCGCACCTGGCCCACCAGGCCGCGCTCGGCCAGCCAGCGGATGATCTCGTACTTGGCCTTGCGGAACTCGGCCCGGCCCGCCGTCTGTCCAATCTGCTGGCTGAGGTCGGAACCCGCGATGAAGATTTCGCAGATCATCTCCGAAAGCCGTTGTTCGGGACTCTGGCTCAGGGTGCGGCTCTGGATGGCGTACTCCCAGATCTTGTCCAGGTAGGCGCGGATGTTGCGCACCACCTCCACGTCTTCAAACAGCGGCACGGTGGAGACGATGGGGAGCTCGGCCGGGGCGGACCGCAGAACGGCCTCGCGGCGCGCGCGCAGCTTGCGGTCCAGCGAAATCAGGGCCTCGGCTTCAGTGGACATGCTGACCTGCAAGGCCAGCACGAGGCCCGGAGCGCCGCAGCGCCCGCCGAGTTCGTTCAGCTCCAGAATGTTGTGCACGGTGGTGTCCACGGCGAACGGGTCGGGCGAGGTGACCATGTTCTGGTGGATGCGCGGCGTCAGGACGAAGCGGCGCAGCAGGTCGCGGAATCCGGCGGCGGCCACGGCGATGGAGCGCTCGCGGCTGAGGCGGCGGAACGCGGGCAGATTCTCGCGCAGGCATTGCCGCAGCGACTGGTTCAGTTCGAAGTAGTACAGCAGAGTCTCGCGGCGCTTGCGGCGCAGCTCGAGCATGCGCCGCTCCAACCGGTCGTTGTGTTCATACAGCCGCACGACCGGGTCCCGGGCCAGATGCAGCTTCATGCCCAGGCGCCGCAGCGGTCCGGCTTCGACGGCAAAGGGCAACAGGCCCCGGTAGCGCCGCTCGAGCTGGTGCGTGAGCGAATTGATCTCGTCGAGCAGTTCGCGGAAGCGGCGATTGTTCGCCGGAAGGCGGCGCACCTCTTCCATCAGGCGCGGCTCGGCGCGCAAGCGTTCACCGGAGCCCGCCAACTGGGAGAGCAGACGCCCCATGCGCGCCACGTTTTCCATCAGCACCGTGGCCACGAGGTGGTGCCCCTGGCCCGAGGGGCGGTTGCTGCCGTCCCAGTCGCCCCAGTAAGAAAGGAAGGTCTGCCAAGGCCGGTTGGAAGCGAAGCGGAAGACGTCTTCGGCGGCGATCAGCGCCGCCAGGTCCAGCAGCAGCTCGTTGCCTTCGGCCCGCGAGTCGATGGCGACGTTGAGGCCTAGGAATTCGCGCGCCAGCTCGCGCCCCAGAGGCTCCAGCCAAGGCTCCAGCGAATGGCCGGCGGAGAGCGCGCCGATGGCCTGTTCCCAGATCTTTTCCGCCTGAATGGAGTACATCTGGGTGGGGTGGACGGTGCGGTCGTAGAGGCGGCCGCGGAACATCTCCTGGCGGCGCCGGAGGCTGTCCGGAGCGAACTCGGTTTCCAGAAGCGCCTCCAGCCGCGCGCCGCCGTCCGCCTCCGCCAGCGCGAGCCGGGCCGCGTTGAGTTCCAGGCGCTCTTGGCAGCGTGTCTCGAAGACCGCCAGCCGCTCTGCCAGAAACTGTTCCAGCGCGCCGTCTGGGACGCGCCAGGATGCAGCGGAGTTCAGCTTCCGCAGCTCGGCGGCCGTTTGACGGCGGCACTCCTCAGCGGCCCGCTGCGCGAAGGCGCGCCACTGCCGCAGCGCCTCGGCCAGGGCAGGGGAAATGCGGGGGACGTGCGAGGCAAGCCGCAGAGTATGACGGTTGTAACGCGCTTCCTCCTCGGCGATGATTCGGTTCAAATCAATCAACACCCGCCGCGTCTTGGTGAGCAGCCGCGCGGCGTCGTCGGCGCCGCCCAGCGTCAACCGGAAGGAACGCCGGCCCGCTTCCACGCCTTCCTCGGTGTGCGCGAAGGTCGACAGCGGCACCAGTCCGATGCCTTGCACCGCCAGGCCCGAAGCGATCCAGTCCAGCGAGATGCCGGCCGGCAGCCGGCTCAAGGTCAGCCGGGGATACATGCTCCCGGCGGGGCGGACGACGGTGATGCCGAAGGGATTGCGTTCGGGCGGCAGATTGGCGACGGCGCGTTCGATCGCCGACATGCGCTCATCCATCAGGACGTTGCGCAGCCGCCAATAGGAGTTGGTTTGCTGCGCGCTGGCGCGGTAGAAAAGATAACCGGCCAGCAGGGCGCCCACGTTGGGGACGAGCGTGTCATTGACCTGCCGGAAGCGCTGCCGCAAGGCGGCGTCGCGGATTTCGGCCACGGCCAGCCGCGCGCCGGCCAGGCAGTCGGTCTTCGACAAGGAGTGAACCGTGATCACCTGCTCCGTCTGTTCCTCGGAGAGGTAACCCAGGCGGTTCAGCTCCGCGGCGAGTTGGCGCAGGGTCTTGGGCCCGCGAAGATCCGGAGCCGGAGCGACGTTCTGATAGGAGAGATCGTCGATGACATAGACGCCCAGCTCCAGCGCGCCCTGCAACAGCCGGCGCAGGGACTCTTCCTCGAAAACCTGGCCGGTTGCGTTGTGCGGGTTATTGATCACGACCGCGCCGCGGCGGCGCCAGCCCGGATCTTGCCGGACGCGGTCTTCGACCGCCTTGAGGATGGCGGTTACATCGAGTTGGAATTCGGAGGTAAGGGGGATGGAGGTCACCCGCGGAAAACAATGCTCATAGGTCCAGCTCAGGTCCGGGATCACCACCTCTTCGATGCCGCAGTGGAACCCGAGCAGGCTGAGCGCGGTGCGCGCCGATCCGCTGACCACTACGGCGGCCTCGGGCGCGTACTCCGGATGATGACGCAGGAAGGAGGTCTTGAAGGCTTCCAGCAGCGCCGGGGCGCACTCGGGCAGCGCATCGAGGATTTCTTCGAAGCGGAGCCCCTCGAGCGGATCCATCTGGGCGAGAGCGGGCGCGGCCGCGGGCTCGGTCAGCCGTTGCAGGCTTGAGGCGGCGCGCTCCACGGCGGCGTTCACGAGCCGCTCGGCCTGAGCCAACCGGACCGCAGCCAAGCGGTCCAGCCGCTTGCCCACCCGGGCGGCGGCATCCGATGCCAAAGCCACCACGGGAGGCAGAACCGGTTCGGGCTCGGCATAGAGCGGGCCTTGCTCGTTCCGCTCTCCAGCGGGTTCCGCCGAGGGGCGTTTCAATAGGTAGGTCAACAGCTCGACCTCGGCCGCCGACGGGGTCCCCTTGAGCTGGAAGTGCGCGGTCTCGATGATGGCCGTGAACTCGTGGTAGCCCGCGATGAACACCAGCGGCAGCCCGGCCAGCCGCGGCGAAAAGATGGCCGGCGTCAGGAAGCGCAGGGTGCGGTTCATCATCCGCGCCTCGCGGGCCAGCGAGGCGTGGTTGGGCGCGTTGTTGACCTCGATCAGAAACAGGGCGAAGTCCCGGCTCAGGCGGCGCAGCGTGCGCCGCGCTTCCTCGGAAAGGATCCGGCCCAGCAGCAGAAAACACGGGCGCTCGGTGTTGTTTCGGAGGAACCGCTCCAGCTCGGCCAAGGCTGGTCCTTCCTGAGATGGCAGCGTTTCGAAGATCAGCGACTGGAAGCGGTGCAGGTGCGGGGCGACGGGGAATTCATGGCTGAAAACCACCGCGGGCGCATGCAGCAAGCGGCCGTTGAGCGCATGGAAGAACACGCGCAGCGATTCGGTGATTCCGCCCGTGGCCAGAATCACTTCCCGGAACCCCGTGGTCTCGCCCAGATCGTAGCTGAGAGGCTCGGGCTGGTTCGTCAGCCACTCCTGGAAGCGCCGGATCAGCTCAGGCGGCTTGTGCTTGAGAAAACCGCCCCGGGGCAGGTACGGCGCGCTCTTGTAGATCAAATCGAGAAGGAACTCGATTTTCGGCCGGTCCTCGCCGGAAACGCCCAGCTCCTCGCACAAGGCGGAGGCCAGATCCTTTCCTGAGCAGCGGCGCGAGGCGTCCAGCCGCAACGCGATGCGCGCGTACAACTCCAGCAGGCGCGGATCCTGAACCGGGTTGCCGATATGAAAGTTGACCCGCTCTTCGGGGGGAACCGGCGAGGCTGCCGTGGCCTCGCTGATTTCCGAGACGGCCGCGCCGCGCACCGGCCGCAGCGCGAACAGGCCGGCCGGCGGCTGCTCCGCCGCGGCGGCTCCGTCTACGTTCGCATGGGATAGGGTCGGGGTTTCACGCATCGCGAAAGCTCACGCGGGCCCGCGGCCTCCGGTCAGGCGCCATCGCCTTGCCCGTCGGCTTTGATTTGTTTGCGTCCGGCTTCCAGCGCCAGATCCAGAAACCTTTGGAACATTCGGGCCAGCGAGGATCCGAGCTCGGCATCGGAAGGCCACAGCGAGACGATGGTGCGGGCATTCTTGAGGCCCTGACTTGCCTCGGCCAGCCGGGCGGCCTGCGGGCTGAGCAGCAACAGCTCGGGGTTGCTCTTGAGCAGGGCCATCTCCTCTTGCTCGTAGGCCAGCCGCATGCGGCTGCGCTTCAACTCATCCTCGGTGCGCTTCTGGGCCAGCGCCGCCTCGCGCGCCAGTTCTTCTTCCTTAAGTTGCAGCTTGCGCAACTCCAGTTCATGTTCGGATTGGGCGATCTGCTGCTCGGCCTCCAGGCGGGCCCGGGCGGCCGCCACACGGGCCTTCTGTTGGAGGAGCTCGGTCTGCTCCAGGATGCGGGCCGATTCGCGCTGGCGCAAGGCCTCGGCAATCGAAGGATCGGCTGCGTCGATCGACTGAACCGCCAGCGTCACTACTTCCAGGCCGAACTTGGGTGCGGCGGGCCCGAGTTTCTCCATCAGATGCGAAGTCAGGGACTCCGAAGAGAGCTCCTCAATCGCGCGGCTCTCGGTATACTCTTTGACGGCGGCCTGGATCACCGTTTCGAACTCCTTGGCCGCCTTGACCACGGCATCCGTCCGCCATCCTCCGACGCGCACCAAAGCGGCCAGATGATCCCGGCTGGGAGCCACGGCCGCCACCAGGCTGGTCTTGATTTGAAGGCCGCCCTTGGCGATGCCGTCGAGCGATAGCTCAATCGGATAGGTCGAGCTCGGGATGGCCAGGCTGAAGTGGCGCGGATAGAAGGCGCCCGCGCGCAGGTGAATGGCGCCGGCGCGTTCATAAAGGACGAGCTGGTCGGGCTTGCGCAGCCGGTACTCGTAGAAGACTAGCGCAAGTACAGCAATGGCGATGATGGCGGCAATCCACATGTCTCAGATCTCCTGCCGGGACGTGTATGTGAGGCGGAGTCCCGGCCCCCGTGGTGAGGCAGCCCGCCGGAATGCCCCGCGACACCCCGGGCGGCTGCATAACACCTCCGATTGGATTTCAGTATAGCCGACTTTCGGGCGCGCATTGTTTGCGCTTCTGGAGTCCCAGGCGTGCAAGCCGTGCGGGGCAGAGGATCTTCCGGCATTGCTAATGGATTGGAAACACAGGATCAAGGCGGTTGGATCGGGGCTTGCAATCCAGAAGGCAGGAGGATCGAAGCACTATGAAATACAAACTCTTGGGATTGGGCTTGCTGCTGGCGGCGGCCGCCGGGCTGGCGGCGCAGACCGCCGACCCGAATCAGCCATTGTTGGGCCGGGGCCGGGGCGGAGCGCCCTGCGCCTGGAACGACAAGGACAAAGACGGCATCTGCGACATCACGGGAAAGCCGGTCGGACAGGGCTGGCGGGCCGCATGGCGTGATCAAAACGCCGAAGGTTCCGCGACGCCGCTGTTGGGCCGGGGCCGGGGCGGAGCGCCCTACGCCTGGAACGATAAGGACAAAGACGGCATCTGCGACATCACCGGAAGGCCGGTCGGGCAGGGCTTTGGCGGCGGCCGGGGCCGGGGGCGCGGATGGCGGGCCGCCAACGCGGCTCAGTCCGGCGCGGCGGCAGCTCCGGCACAGAAGTAAGCTCCATCCACCCGGGCTTCGTTCCGGTGGCCGTCCTTAATTTTGGGGCCGCAAGGCGTTGCGGCCCCGTTTCTTTCTTTTCCCTCCGGTTGGCGCTCGAAGCCCCGCACTCGCCGTTTGTTTGCAGGTTCTGTGTGCCGCGCCGCGCGCGGCTTGCCGCGCTTGCCGCTTGGCCGAACATTTCCCGCTTCGTCTGTTTTTGCGTCCTCTTTTAAGGGTTGCTAACCTGAGAGGTTCCATGGACAACGCCAAGTTGCAAGTGATTCCGCTCGGGGGACTGGGCGAGTTCGGGATGAACTGTCTGGCTCTGCGCTATGGCGATGACATCGTGGTCATCGACGCGGGCATGATGTTTCCCGAAGAGGAGCTGCCCGGCGTCGATACCGTCATCCCGGATTTCTCGTACCTGGAAGAGAACCGGGAGCACGTGCGGGCTTTGATTCTGACGCACGGCCACGAGGACCATATTGGCGCGACGCCCTTTTTGCTCTCGGAGCTGGACATTCCGGTCTACGGAACGGAGTTCACGCTGGCTCTGGCCGGGCGGCGGCTGGAAGAACACGAGCTGAAAGACACAGCCAAGCTGAACGTGGTGCGGCCGGGGGAGACCATCGAGCTGGGACCGTTCCGCGTCCGCTTCATCCATGTCACCCATTCCATCGTGAGCGCCGTGGCCTTGGCCATCCAAACTCCGCTTGGAACGGTGGTCCATACCGGCGACTTCAAAGTCGATCCCACCCCCACCGACAACCTCTTATTCGATCTTCACTCTCTGGCCGAGTTCGGGCAGAAGGGGGTGCTGCTGCTGCTTTCGGATTCGACCAACGTGGACCGCCCGGGCTACACCGAGAGCGAAAGGGCCGTGCGCCCGCGCCTGGAGGATATTCTCAACCGGGCTTCGGCGCGCGTGGTCGTCTCCTGCTTCAGCTCCTCGGTGCACCGGCTCCAGCAGCTCATCGACCTGGCCGAAGAATTCGGACGCAAGGTATGTTTCCTGGGCCGCAGCATGATCAGCGTCACCGAGATCGCGCATTCGCTGGGGCTGCTGCGGATCCCGGACCGGATCCTGCTCCGCCCCCAGGATGTCATGAGCATGCCGCGCGACAAGGTCCTGGTGTTGATCTCAGGCACGCAGGGCGAGCCGATGTCGGCGCTGTCGCGGGTGGCGGTGGACGATCACAAGCACCTCTCGATTGAACCCGGCGACACCGTGGTGCTGAGTTCCCGCATCATCCCCGGCAACGAGCGCGCCATCTACCGCATGATCAACCATCTGGCGCGGCGCGGAGCGGAGGTGATCTACGGCAGCATGAACCCGCCGGTTCACGTCTCCGGGCACGCCAGCGCCGAAGAGCTGAAGCTGGTGCTGAACTTGATCCGGCCCCGCTACTTCGTTCCGATTCACGGCGAGTACCGGCAGTTGGCCAAACATGCCGCTTTGGCCGAACACCTGCGGAGCGCGGGACTGGAGGAGACCTTCGTGCTCGAAACCGGCGAGACTCTGGAGATCGACGCCCGCGGCGCGCGCAAAGGCGAGCGGGTGACCGTCGGCCGCCAGTGCATCGACAGCGGATCGCTGGACGAGGTGGTGGAGGATCTGGTGATTCGGGACCGCCGGCACCTGGCCGAGGACGGTTTCGTGCTGCCGATTCTGGCCATCAACAAGCACACCGGCGTCAGCGAGGGAGAGCCGCAGATCGTCAGCCGCGGCTTCTTGCCCGCCGAGGAGAGCGCAGAACTATTGGAAGAAGCCGCCCGGGTGGTGAAGCGCACGATGGAGAACTCCAGCCCCGAGGAGCGGGCCGACTGGGGCGTCATCAAGGACAAGATCCGCGCCGATCTGCGCCGTTTTTTGCACCGGCACACTTCGCGCCGCCCTTTGATCGTGCCGGTGATCCTGGAAGTTTGAGGCGCTGGGCGGGGAGTTTACTGGAACCGGACCGAAAGCTTGCCGGCCGGGCCGCGGTATTGCAGTTCCAGATCCTTGACCTTGTGCTTGCCCTCCAGCATGAAATACAGAAGTCCGGAGGAGGTCTGCCGGATCTCGCTCTCAGGCAGTTCCTTTTCCGTCAAGGTGTTCAGCAAACCGGCATCCCCACCGGAGCGCGAGGTCGCCGCTTCGACGCTGCCTTCGCCGGCCGTGTTGCCGATGGTGGGACCCTGCGTGCCCATGCGGATCGGCGGCCCGCCCATGGGTGGCCCCCAAATGGTTCCGGGGTTTTCGGAGCGGATCGCTCCGCCGCGCTTGGTCGAGACCACCATCACCGAGCCGCCGGCGATTTGGCTGGGATGAAAGGCGCTCGACCGCTGCCCGTCTTTATCGGAACGGAGCACGAAATCCTCGCGGCTGACCGGCAGGGGGTCGGCGCCCTTGGGGGTGAGCCGGACCTCTACGACCGTGAAATATCCCTGGAGGTCATTTCCCAAAAGACGTTGTATGTCCGCCTTCTCTGCATGGAGCCGGGCGTAAATCTCGAGCGCCGCGTTGGATGCGCGGCCTTCGGGGAGTTTCTTTTCCGCGCCCAGCGAACATAGGGCGGCGGCGAGGGCCAGAACCAAACTGTATCGCACCCCGCACCTCCTGCCTCGATTATACGCTCGGCGGGCGCCTCCGGCTGTCAAGATTTGGTCACCCGCGCCAGCGTTTGGTCAGCCCGGCAGGCTCGACCGGGCGCAACTCCGTCTTTTTCAATGCGCGCTGGTTGGTCCCTGGCGTGCGATGGGCCGCACGGGAGGCAGGAATGTCTGCATCAGAGACCGTATTCCGGCGGCTTCCCGCGGCGGCAACCGCGGCAGGCCGGGCGCGAACGCGCACCCGGAGGGGGTTGGATTTCGGATTCCTCTTCGGGTTGGCGGTTGCGGCGGCAGCCGCGGCCGCGGCCGCGGCCCGGTCGGAGGCCGGCGCCGCTTATTTCTTGCAGCCGCGCGGGGCCGTGATGGTGTTGGGAGGGACGCTGGGGGTCGCCATCCTGACTACGCCGTGGCGAAGGTTGTGGCGCTCGATCGGCCGCCTGTTGGGCTTGCTGGTGACCGAGAAGCGGAATCCTCAGGCGCTGATGGAGGAGATCCTGCAATACGCGCGTGTGGCCCGGTTTAAGGGCTTGGCGGGGATCGAGGACGCCATTCCCTCGGCCAGCCATCCTTTTCTGCGGGAGGCGCTGGCGCTGGCGCTGGAGGTCGAAAACCGCCAGCAGCTCGCCCAGGTCTTGGAGACGCGCATCCGGGTGCGGGAGCAGGAGGGGGAAGCCGATGCGCGGACCCTGGAAGTCGCCGGCAGCTTTGCGCCGACCCTCGGGATCCTGGGCACAGTGATGGGCCTGATGGATGTGCTCAAGAACTTTTCGGATCTATCCTCGGTGGGGGCCGGCATCGCCATGGCATTCGTCTCCACGATGTACGGCCTGGGGCTGGCCAACCTGGTGCTGTTGCCGGCGGCCCACCGGATCCGGGCCCGGGTGGCGGAGGAGTTTGATTCCGACGCGTTCATCCTGGAAGGCGTGCTGTGTCTCTATGACCAGAGCCACCCGGCGCTGGCGCGGCAACGTTTAGAGGCGTATTTGCGCGGGCCGGCGCGGAAGACCCGGCGGGCCGCGTTGAAGGGCGACGATGCTGCGGAAGCCGATCTCGCGTGAGCCGGAGCTGGGCGGCCGCTGGACGGTCAGCTACGTCGATGTTTTGACGCTGCTGCTGGTGCTGTTCATGGCCATCTCGGCGCAGGCGGTGCGGTTGCAGTTGAATCGCGCGCAGCCCGCGCCCGAACCCGCCGCGCCGGCCCAATCGCCCAAGACGCCCCCCGCGCGGCAGGCGCTGTTGGAGGCGCAGGCCAAGCTGGAGGAGTTCGGCCTGCATCCGACGTTGGAAACCCGCGGTTTGGTCATCAGCCTGCCGCAGGCAGTGTTGTTTCCGCCTGGATCGGACGAGGTCGCCGCCAGCGCCTATCCGGTGGTCGAGCAGATCGCGCAGGTATTGCTCTCCATCCCCAATCCGGTCTGCCTGGTGGGTCACGCCGATGCGGTGCCCATTCACAACCGCCGTTTCCGGAACAACTGGGAGCTTTCGGCCGCCCGCAGCCTGAGATTACTCGAACTGCTGGTGAACCGCTACGGGGTCCCGGAAGGGCGCCTCTCGACGGCGGGTTACGGCTCCCAACGTCCGAGAGATACAAATGAGACCGCCCAGGGCAGGGCCGCCAACCGCCGGGTGGAGATCGTCATCCTCGATGCCCAGGAACAGGCCGCGGCGGGCGAGCCTAAACCGGAGGAGCTTACTACGGATTCTGGGCCGTAAGTTGATCCAGCAGCAGCCGGGCCGCCTGCTGTCCGGCGGTCTTCTTGGAATGGTCTTCGGCTTGGGCGCTCCAGAGGTCCCCCACGCGGACCTCGACGGTGAAACTCTTGGCGTGCTCCGGTCCCCGTTCCTGGACGAGCACATAGCGAGGCGTGGGCAGCCCGCGCGCCTGCGCGAACTCCTGCAAGGCGCTCTTGTAATCCACCAGCGGGAGCATCGCCTCCAGATCCACGGCCACATGGCGGCGGACAAACTCGCGCGCAGCTTCGATGCCGCCGTCCAGATAGATCGCTGCAATCAGCGCCTCCACCGCATCAGCCAACAGAGCGGGCTTCTCCCGGCCTCCGCTCATCTGTTCCCCCTTGCCCAAAAGCAAGAACCGGCCCAGTTCCAGGCGCAGGGCGACGGAATGAAGGTGAGCGGCGCTCACCAGGCGGGCCTTGAGTTTGGAGAGCCTGCCTTCGGCGAGGTTGGGGTGGCGCTCGATGAGAAACTCGCTGATGAGAAACCCCAGGATCGAGTCGCCAAGGAACTCGAGCTGTTCGTTGTCTTCGGAGGGCGTGTTCTCCGCGGCGGGCTTTTCGTGCGCGTGAGACTTATGGGTCAGAGCGCGGCGCAGAAGCTCCGGATTGCGGAACTCGTATCCGAGGGCGGCTTCCAGGAGCTCCCGCTCCACGCTCATGGACGTTGCATCTGGGACCGGTTATTTTGCGTTCTTGGCCTGAATGGCCCTGGCGCGCTCGGCCTGGGCGATCTGCTTCACTTGCTGCGGCGCGTTCGGGTCGCTCATGACCTTCTCGAAGGTGCTCACGGCTTCGTCGAACTTGCCGGCCCTGGCCAACGCATTGCCCAGGCGCACCATCGTAGCCGGATCGCCCGGCGGCGGGGCTACCTCGAGGGCCTTGCGGAAATTCTCCACCGCAAGATCGGTCTTGTTGCGGACCATGGCGATCATGGCGTACGCTTCGTAGGCCTGCGCCAGAAGCTCCTTCTTTGCCTCGGCCCACTGTTCGTCGGTCACGCTCGGGTTGGGCCGCGGCGCAGTCTTTAAAGCCTCGACGGCTCGCGTGGCGTACTTTTCGGCCGTGGTGAGCTTTTCTTCCTTATCGAGGTCGTTTTCCCGGGTGCGGGAGGCGATTAGGCGGCTCAACAGCAACAAGGTTTGAATGTTTTCCGGATCTTCCTTGAGCGTCTGCTCGCCGTAGGCAATCGTCTGTTCGTAGTCTCCCTTTTCCTGCAACGAAAGGGTGATAAAGAACAGCGCCAGGGCCTTGAATTCGGTGTTGGGGAACTTGCTCAGAAGCTCCTTGGCCGCCTTGATCCGCACATCCGGGTCCGGCTGCTGGGTCGATTGCAGCATTGCCATCACCAGCTTGGCCTCTTCCTGGCTCTTGACCGCCGGCTGCTTGGCGACAGGGGTGCTCGGCTGCGCCGGAGCGGCGCCGGGCTGGGCAGGGGGTTGCGGAGGAGGGGCCTGAGCCGCCAGGGAAACCATTAAAAGTCCCGCGGTCAAGGCCGCCGCAGCCGCCAATTTAGTCAACTTAATTGCGTTCATTCATTGCTCCTTCCATGAAGCTCACCCTCGGTGAGTCTTGTCGAAATCCCGTGTCTGGATCTCTTCTTCCTTACTCCTTTTTGAATCCTTTTCGCAAGCCCTCCTCGGCGGCTTGGCGCGCGCCGTTGGGAGCGCCGGACAATCCGAGCGCCGCTTTGTAGTGAGCGGTTGCCTGATCCCTTTCCCCGGCCAGGTCCGCCAACCTGCCTAAGTAGACGTGGGCCCAGGCCGCGGTGGATACATCCGGCGAAGATTTCAATGCCTGTTGGAAAAGCGTTTCGGCCAGTTCGGGCTGCTTTTCTAAAGCGGCGATCCGGCCCAGGCCATAGTAGGCGCGCGCCCGCAGCGGCCCTTCCTGCGTCTCTTGGATGACGCGCAGATAATACTGCCGGGCGCGAGCGTAGTCCTTGGCTGCGTAGAGGTCTTCGGCTTGTTGGAGACTCTTTTCGGCGGCGGACGGCTCAGGCTTGGGCTTGGGGGGCGCGGGCTTGGCCTTGCGGAGGGGCCGCTCCTGTGCGAATTCGACCGGCTCCAGCCGCCTCTCTTCCTTGCGCAGATCGATCGAGCTAATAAGATTCGGGTAATACAGCCGCAGCGACTGATCCTGCTTTTCGTACAAGGCCAGTTGCTCGGCGAAGTGCGGCGTCAAAATGAAGCCCTGCGAGAGCGCCGTCTGAACCAGCTCCTGTTTTTTCTGCGCGCCTGTAGCGAGCCGGCTTTCCACCGCTTTGATCAGGCACTCGCCGGCGAGCAGCAGGAAATCCTCTTTATACATGTCCTCCAGGAAGGGCGCGCCCAGGGCGTAGTCGCCCAAGGCCTTGCGCTTGAGGATCTCATCGGCGTGCCGGGTCGCCAGCGGATCGAGCATGTAATGCAGGTAGGCGTGCCGGATGTCGTCCACGCGGAGTTCGGCCGACGGGGTCACCACCACGAAGTAATCGCGCCCGTAGCTTCGGGTGTGCACCTGGTTGGGCGGGGCCAGGGGCTCCACATAGATCTGAAAACGGAATCCCTCCAGGCCGCTGGTCTGAGCGCGCAAGTAGCCGCTGACCTGAAGGACGGCTTGCGTGACCGGCAAATGGTACCGCTCGATCCAGGAGTCGATCTCCGGCTGGGCCTTCCGCCACAGCTCTTCAATGTCGGCCTCTTTGTAGAAGCGCGCCAGGAGAGTTTCCAGGCCGGCCAGCCCGACTACGTCCGGCGGAAGTTCGTTCTGCCGGAGCCGGTAGCTGAACTTGGGGGGACCGTCAACGAGCAGGCCAAAGGAGATGTATTGGGAAAGCTCGGCGAGTGGGTCGTCTTTCCGGTGATCCCGGACAAAGCGCTTCAATTCGTCCAGGCAGGGAATGTTCCGGGCGGCCAACTGGTTGCGGACCTCGGCGCGGAGCGGGCTATTGGACGGGGAGTCCAGCTCGGCGTCATAGCCGGCGGCATGAATCGCGGCCATCACCGTAAACAGGGACAAGCTGGCATCCAATTGGCCTTGCGGCGCGGCAGGAGGCGCGGCCAGGCCCAGCGCCAGCATAGCAGTAAGGAGGAACGGGGGACGCAAACGTTTCAACAAACTCCCGCTCTCAGTGTAGCAGCCCGGCGGCCGCCGCGAAACAGCAACAGTTCCGCGCCGGGCGCCGCCGGGTGAACGGCTAAGCTCGGCTGGACGCCGTCCCGCCGTTTCCGGCCGCGCCTGAGCGGCGCCGTGGTAGACTGCAAAGTTCGCGGGCCCAATCGCCCGCTCCGGTATAAAGCATTTCGACCCCATGCCGCGCCGCCATTACGGCTTCATCCTCACCAGCTTGGTGATGCGGGACTTCCGGATCCGCTACCGGAACATGTCGCTGGGGGTGTTTTGGTCGCTGCTGAATCCGCTGGTGATGATGGGGGTGTTGACCTTCATCTTCACCTACATCTTTCCAAACCCCGGGATCCGCAACTTTCACGTCTTCGTGTTGTGCGGCATCGTGCCTTACCAGTTCTTCTCTCTGGCGCTGGTGGCCGGCACGCTGTCGATCTACAACAACGCGGCCCTGGTGAAAAAAGTGGTGCTGCCCAGGGAGGTCCTGCCGGTTTCCACTGTTCTGGCCATTTCTCTGCACCTCTGTATCCAAATCGGACTGCTGTTGGCCCTGGCGCTGGCGGCGGGATACCGCCCCAATGCTTATTGGACGCGCCTGCCGCTGATCTTTGGGCTGGAGGTGGTCTTCGTGTGCGGTCTGGCGCTGATCACCTCGGCGCTGGACGTCTATTTTCGGGACGTCCGCTACCTGGTGGAGTCGGGCAACATGCTGTTGTTCTGGCTGGTGCCGGTCTTCTACTCCTTCGACTCGATCCCGGAGCGGTTCCGCGCCCTGTATCAATACAACCCGATTGCCGCGGTGGTGCTGGCTTGCCGCCACATTTTGCTGGAAGGCATCGAACCGCCTGCGGGGCTGATGGTCAAACTGGCGCTGGTTTCGAGCCTTTTCTTGCTGCTGGGTTTTGCCGTTTTCGGACGCCTGAAGGGCAACTTCTCGGACTATTTGTAAGGCTATGATCGCCGTTCGGCTGGAGTCCGTCACCAAGAGCTATTCGCGGCGGCCGGTGCGTCAATTCCTGCGCAGCTTCGTGTGGAGCCGGCTCAAGCAGGCTCCGCAAGAGCCTTTCTACGCGTTGCATGAGGTTTCGCTGGCGGTCCACGAAGGGGAATCCCTGGGGGTGGTGGGCGTCAACGGGGCCGGCAAGAGCACGCTGCTCAGCGTGATCGCGGGTCTGTGCCGGCCGGACCGGGGGCAGGTGGAGGTGCAGGGCAAGCTGGCCGCGCTGTTGGAGCTGGGATCGGGGTTCCATCCGGACCTGACCGGGGCCGAGAATGCGCGTCTGAACGCGGCCCTGCTGGGGCTTTCGCGCCGGGAGGTCCGCGAGAAGTTTGACCAGATCGTGGAATTCTCGGGCATCGGCGAGTTCATCCACGAGCCGCTGCGGAAATACTCCGCGGGAATGACTTTGCGCCTCGCCTTTGCCGTGGCGATGGCCGTGGAGCCGGACGTCCTGCTCATCGATGAGGTGCTGGCGGTGGGCGACCGGGCCTTTCAGGCCAAGTGCGTGGACCGGATTCTGCGGCTCAAACAGAGAGGGCGGATCCTGATCTGCGCCTCTCACGATATGGACGTGCTGCGCAAGCTGGCCACGCGCGCCATCTGGCTGGAACACGGCCGGATTGTTCAGGAAGGGCCGGCGGAATCCGTGATTTCGGCCTACGAGACGGCGCTGAACCACAGGTCATAGGGGCAGGGCCGGGTTCCCTTCGTATCCAAAAGCTTCTTCGGTAGGAGGTTGGCGTTCTTAGTCATATATGATCGATGATCGATTTGCGTTCATATCTGAGATTTCTATTGACGGCTCAAGAATCTGGGATTAAAATCGACCAAGCAGCTTGGAAGGATGGGTCGAGTCGTTTCGGGTGAGGATCCCAGGTGGTCTCGCAAAGCGAAACCGTTTCCCGTTCTCCGAGCTACGTGTGTGTAAAAAGAGAGGAGAGATTGAATGCCAAAAACCAGAATGGTGGTTATGTGCGCCATTTTGGCGCTCGTGTTCTGCCAGGGAGCGATGGCTCAGGCAGACCGCGCCAACATTGTGGGCACGGTGACCGATCCGAGCGGGGCGGCGATGCCCTCGGCCACCGTCAAAGCGGTGGAGCGCAGCACCAACATCGAACGCACCACCCAGACAACCGGGACCGGCGAGTACAGCCTGCCGCAACTGCCGGTGGGCGAGTACCGCGTTGAGATCAGCGCCCCCGGCTTCCGGACCTTTGTCCGGCCGGATCTGATTCTCACCGCCGGCTCCACCGTACGTGTGGACGCCAAGCTGAGCGTGGGCCAAGTGACCGAGTCGGTGACAGTCACCGGCGAGATCCAGGCTCTTCAGACCGACACCGCCAAGATCTCCACGGCGATCACCAACCGCTTCCTGGAGGATCTGCCGCTGGTGGTCGGGGGCGCGATGCGAAGCCCCTTCGACCTGGCGGCGGTTGCTCCGGAGGTGAAGTCTTCGTACAACTTTCGGGTTGCTGGAGGACAGGAAGGCGGGTGGGATCTGACCGTGGACGGCATCTCGGCCACTCCTGGCGCCCCGTTTGACCAGAGACTATGGACGGCGATCAACACGCCGTCTGTGGACGCGATTACGGAGTTCGCCATCGACAGCGGCGGCTTCAAGGCTGAGAGCGGCCGGGCCGGCGGCGGAATCTTGAGCTTCGTGACCAAGTCCGGCACCAACGAATTTCACGGCAGCGCCTATGAGTTTCTGCGGAACGACAAGTTCGACTCCAACGACTGGTTCGGGAACGCCTTGAACCGGGCGCGGCCCATCCTGAAGCAGAACGATTTTGGATTCACGGCGGGCGGTCCCTGGCGGATCCCCAAGATTTACGACGGGCGCAACCGGACGTTCTTCTTTGTGTCCTACGAGGGCTTCCGCAACCGGCGCGGCTCGTCCACTTCCATCCAGACCATCCCACTGCCGGAGATGTACGAGGGAGATTTCTCCAATTGGAAGGATTCCAAGGGAGTGCTGATGCCCATCTACGACCCGCTGACCCTGCGCCAGGACGCCAGCGGCAAATGGATCCGGGATCAGTTCCCCAATCAGAGAATCCCCAAGGACCGCTTCAGCAACCTGTCGAAGGAAGTCATCAAGTACGCGACCATGAAGCCCAACCTGCCGGATCCTTCTGGGATTCTCAATCCCAACCCGCGCAACAACTATCTGGTTGTCGCCGGCGGCGCCGTTGAGCCTTGGGACAAGTTTGACGTCAAGGCCGACCAGCAATTCGGCGCGAGCCACCGGGTGGGCTTCCTGTTCCACTGGGGACAGAACCTCCTGAATTATCTTGGCGACGCTCCCCCGGGCTTGCCGGTTCCTCTGAACGATTTCCGCGAGGAGGACACCAACACGCGGGTCTACCGTTGGACCTGGGATTACACGATTTCCCCCCGCATGTTGAATAGCGTCCGGGTGGGCTGGAACGACTGGTGGCAGATGAAAGCCTCCATCAACTATGACAAGGGCTGGGGTACGAAGATCGGGATCAAGAACGTGCCCGACCCGAACAAAAATTTCCCCGGCATCAGCATGGACGGTTACACCGGCTGGGGCCGCAACGAGTGGGGCGGTTCGCTGAACAAGGCGTGGGCCTTTTCGGATGCACTCACCTACATCCGCGGTTCGCACAGCTTCAAGTTCGGCTTCCACTACCAGCGCGATCACTACAACGGTTACGGGCAGCACACGGGCGCGGGCGGTTTCAGCTTCGGTCGCACCGGAACCAGCGTGCCCGAAGACCAGACGAACACCAGCGGAAACGGCTTTGCGACGTTCCTGTTGGGCTACGTCACCTCCGCTTCCATTCAGACCCTGCGGTTCGTATCCGACCAGTGGCACTACTACGCTGGCTACGCGCAGGACGACTGGCGCGTGAACCGCAAGCTGACCGTCAACTACGGCATCCGCTACGAGTACACGCCGCCCACCACCGAGGGCCACTTCCCGGACGGGTACAACAACTTTGATCCGAACTTGCCCAATCCCGGCGCGGGCGGACGCCCAGGGGCTCTGATTTTCGCGGGATTTGGTCCGGGACGAGTCGGCTCCAGGACCCTCTATCCGGGTTGGAAGGGCGGCATCGGTCCCCGGCTGGGCTTTGCCTACAGCGTGGATGACAAGACTGTGATCCGCGCGGCGGGCGCGCGCAGCTTCGGCTCGGTGAAAAACACCGGCGGCAGCTCGCACTGGCAGGGCTTTATTGGGGAGTTTAGCTGGTCCAGCCCGGACGCCAATAAGAGTCCGGCCTTCTACTGGGACAACGGCGTGCCGTCCTGGCCCAAGCCGCCGTTCCTGGTGCCCGACTTTCTCAACCGGGACGGAGTCTTCACCAACAGCCCACCATACTGGCAGCCTTATGACGCGGGGCGGTTGCCCGAGTATCTGAGCTGGAACCTGAGCATTCAGCGCCAGTTGCCCTCCAACATGGTGGCCGAAGTTGCTTACAACGCCACCATGGGCCACCATCTGACCACCGACATGGTGCAGATCAATCAAGTGGATCCGAAGATCTTCTACAGTTACGTGGACAAGCTCGGCTTCGACGCGGCCTACTCGCTGATGACTCTGCGGGTCAATTCGCCGCAAGCGGTGGCGGCTGGCGTTCCCATCCCGTACCCGGGATACAACACCACCATGACCGTGGGCCAGGCGCTGAAGCCTTTCCCGCAGTACAACACCATCAACACCGCCAGCGACGGCGGGGACCGCAGCGGCAACTCCACCTACCATTCGCTGATCCTCAAGCTGGACAAGCGCTATTCGAACGGGCTTCAGTTGTTGGGCTCGTACGTGTTGTCCAAGATGTTCTCGGACGCCGAGGCGGCCAACGCCTCATCCGGGTCCGCCATGACCCAATACAACCGGCGGCTGGAAAAAGACCTCTCCTCGAGCGATCAGACCCATGTGATCAAGCTGAACTACAGCTACGAGCTGCCGTTCGGCAAGGGACGCAAGTGGGTCAACACCGGCCTGGCCAGCCGGATTGTGGGCGGCTGGCGCGTGGCTGGAGTACAGGTGTACCAGTCCGGCACGCCGCGCTCGATCAGCCCCGGCTACAGCCTGCGCGTTCCCGGCGCCGGCAACCGCATCTCGGTCACCAGCTACGAAGGGTGGCGAGCTAAGCCGAAGGGTGAGAAGTTCGACCCCTTCGTAGACCTGTGGTGGAACGTGAGCGCCATGGACAAGAACCCGGCGATGGCGCCGCCGTCCGGGGCCGTGGTCTGGGTGGCCAAGACCGTTTTCGGTAACGCCACCCGCCGCAACCCCAAGGAGCGCTCTCCCTGGAACTTCAACGAGAATGTCTCCGTGGCCCGCACCTTCCAGATCAAGGAGAACTTCCGGGCGGACTTCCGCTGGGAAGCTTTCAACTTGCTGAACCGCCACGTCTGGGGCGGTCCCGATTCCACCCTAACCAGCACGAACTTCGGCCTGGTGCGCTCCGCCAGCGGCGTGCGCCAGATGCAGCTCGGCTTGAAGCTCTACTGGTAGGCCGCACGGCAACCTGACAGAGTCCGCCGGGCCTGGGCTTCGGCTTAGGCCCGGCTTTTTCGTTCTTGCGGCCATCGGCGCTGAAAGCGGGGCGCGCTGCGGCGAGCGTTGCTGCATTCCTCTCCCAACGAGAATTCTCGGCCTGAGATAATGAATGGTTCCGTTATGCGTCATCCCGATCGTTATTTCAGCCCCGATCCCGGAGTCCGCGCCCTGGCGCGGCAGCTTTATGAAAGCGTCCGCCACTTGCCGCTGATTTGTCCCCATGGACACGTGGACCCGCGCATCCTGGCCGAGGACAGCCCTTTTCCGGATCCGGCGGCCCTGTTCATCATTCCCGATCACTACATCTTCCGGATGCTCTACTCGCAGGGGGTGCCGATGGAGAATCTGGGGGTGCCGCGCCGGGATGGCGGTCCTGTGGAGAAGGATCCGCGCCGAATCTGGCAGACCTTCGCGGACTACTTCTACCTGTTCCGCGGAACGCCCTCGGGCTGCTGGTTTCAGGACGAGCTGGCCGAGGTCTTCGGCATCGAGGAGGAATTCGGGCCCGCCAGCGCGATGCGCATCTACGATGAGATCCAGGAGAAATTGAGCCGGCCGGAATACCGCCCGCGCGCCCTGTTTGAGCGGTTCCGCATCGAAGTCCTGTGCACCACCGACTCGGCGACCGACTCGCTAAAGCACCACCGTCACATCAGCGAATCCGGCTGGAAGGGCCGCGTGCTGCCGACCTTCCGTCCGGACTCCGCCGCCGACATCCTGGCGCCCGGCTGGCTGGAGGAGGTGCAACAGTTAGGCCGGCTGACGGGTCTGGACACCGGCACGTTCAAAGGATTCATCGCCGCGCTGGAGAAACGGCGGGCCGTGTTCCGCGCCTGGGGCGCGGTGGCCACCGACCACGCGGTTCTGGAGCCTTACACCGAAGAACTCACGGCGGCGGAGGCCGAAGCTATTTTTGCCCGCGCGCGCAAAGGCCAGGCGAGCCCGGAGGATGCCCGGCGCTTCACGGCCCACATGCTGATGGAGTTCGCCCGCATGAGCGCCGAAGACGGGCTGGTGATGCAGCTTCACGCCGGCTCGTACCGGAATCATAACCAGTGGGTTTACGAGCGCTTCGGGCCGGACAAGGGCTGCGACATTCCGGTGGCCACCGAGTTCACGCGGAATTTGCGGGCCTTGCTCAATAAGTTCGGCAACGATTCGCGCTTCCGCCTGATCTTGTTCACGCTGGATGAGTCGACCTACTCGCGGGAGCTGGCGCCGCTGGCCGGGCACTATCCTGCCGTGCGTCTGGGTCCGCCCTGGTGGTTCCATGACAGCATCGAAGGCATGCTGCGCTACCGGCGCCGCGTGACCGAGACTGCGGGCATCTACAATACCGCCGGCTTCAACGACGACACCCGGGCCTTTCTCTCCATTCCGGTCCGGCACGATTTGTGCCGCCGGGTCGACGCGTCTTTCCTGGCGGACCTTGCGGCGCGGCACATTGTTACGGAAGAGGAAGCCTTCGAGATGGCCGCGGATCTGGCTTACCGCCTGGCTCGCTCCACCTACCGGCTGGACAGTTGAACCATCGGCTGCGCGGCGCGGCTATCGGCCGGATAAGAATTTTCGATTGGACGCGCGTGTTAGAGAGCCGTAGTCTGAAATTGAATGGCTACGGATTCATCGAGGCCGCCCAGCGCCTCCACGGAGTTGCTTCATCGGATCAGCGCCATTGTGAGTTCGGACCGGAGCCTGGATGAGATTCTTCAGGAACTGGTGAGCCTGGCCGTCGTTGGGACAGGCTCGGACGCGTGCCTGGTTTATTTGTTGGACCAGGAGTCCGGCGAGGCCATCCTGCGTGCTTCCCAGTTGCCGCATCCCAAGGAGCTGGGCGAGGTGCGGCTCAAGCTGGGCGAAGGGGTCACGGGCTGGGTGGCGGCGCACAGCAGCGTGGTGTCGCTGCCGGCCCGGGCGTGGGAGGATCCGCGCTTCAAGGCGCTCGCGGCGCTGGAGGAGGACACGTTCGAGGCGCTGCTCTCTGCGCCGCTTGTGGCCGAAGGAAGAGTGGTTGGCGTGATCAACGTCCATCACCGGCAGCCGCGCCGGCACACGGAAGAAGAGATCGCTTTCGTTACCTTTCTAGGCCAGCAAATCGGCGGCGCTTTGGAAAGGGCCCGGCTGCGCGAGCAGAATGCGCGGCTTCGAGAGGAGGCGCGGTTGATCCAGCAACAGCTGGAGACGCGCAAGCTGGTCGAGCGCGCAAAAGGCATCCTGCAAAAGCGCCTCAAGCTCAGCGAAGAGGACGCGTACCTGCGGCTGAGGAACGAAAGCCGCCGCCAGCGCCGGTCCATGCGTGAGCTGGCCGAGATCATCATTGCCGAGGAGATGCGGCTGCGGGGGCAGATCTTGGATTAGGCCCGGAGCGAGACGCTCGGTGAGTGACGCACAGGCGCCGGCCGGGGGCTTATGCTGCGAGCCGGAAAGGACACGCCGGTCCGCCCCTACGCATGACACGGTTGGCCCGAGAGGAGGGCGGCGGGTGAAGGGGACCAAGGCCGGCACGAATGCCGGCCCCTGGAGTTTCTACATTTCTTGTAAATTTTGTTTCACAGACATGGCGCGTGTCTCAAAGCTTGCGCTGCGTGGGCGCTCGGTGAGGACAGGGTAGGGCGGGAGGAAAGCCTCAAATTCCCTTCCCTGTATATACGGGTTCCGTATATACTTATTCTGTGCTCGACGACCTCACTGGTTTTGACTGGGACGCGCACAACGTTGGCACCTCGCGGGGCACGAGGTCACGCCCCAGGAGGTCGAGGAGGCGGTCCGAGGACCTCATGTCATGATGCCGGCTGCCGCCAGGGCGGGCGAAAAGCGCTGGAAGTTGTTCGGGAAGACGGCATCGGGACGTTACCTGGTGGTGGTATTCACCATCCGCCGGAAACGATTCCGCACCGTCACGGCTTACACGATGAATCAGGCGGAAAGGAGGATTTATGCCCCGCAAATCGAAGGCTGAGCGGGAAGCCTCGCACGACGAGTCTGCGTGGTACACGACGCCGGAAGGGCGGAGGCAAACGCAACGAGAATTCGAGCGCGCATTAAAGCAGGGGACTTTGGTGCGCTCGCCGGGCGCGAAGATTCCGCCGACGCACGCGAAAATACTGACGGAGTTGGCCGAGAGAGCCAAGGCCAAGGCCACAAGGGCCATATCGATCCGATTGCCTGTGGCCGATCTCGAACGTGCGCGGCAGATCGCGGCTCGTGAGGGCATTGGATATCAAACTGTCTTGAAGCGGGCGATCCAGGTGGGGCTGAAAAAGGTCTCATAAACGGGCCCATTGCAGTTTCGGGCGCCGCGCGGCTGGCGCGCGCCCTGTAACGGGGAAATCTGGCATATGCCTGCGTGGCGCAGGCGCGGGCCGGGAGGTCTAAGCTAGCGGCTGGGACGGACACGCCGGTCCGCCCTTAGAGAGGACGCGATTGGGTGGACACCAGGGCTGCCGGTGACGGCGGCCAAGGCCGGCACAAATGCCGGCCGCAGGCAGGAATGCCTGCCCCACAGACGTAACGAATGGTTTCAGGCTTGCGCTATGTGGGCGCAGTGTGAAGGAGTGGCAAGCACAGGCCAGGAGACCACGCTGCTGGCTCGCCTGGGATGGGCTTTGTTGAGAGATTCCTGGCGGCGAAAGCTGTGCGGCCGGGCTGCTACGAGCGGAACTGGTAGCCGAGCTTTTGCAGATACTGCTTGCTTGCGGTGGCCGCCTCGAGCGAATTCATGGGCGCGTTGCGCCCCGGCGGCTCCAGCTCCACCATGGCGTATTCCAGGTCCTTGGATTGGCTCTCCAGAATGTCGAGAATCGTGGGGAAGTCGATCTTGCCCTGACCCACCGGGCAGTAGCCGGCATAGTGCTCCCAACCTTTGTAGTCCTTCAGGTGGACGCTGCGGATGATGGGCGCGAAATCCTTCACCACCTGGACCGGATCGCTGCCGGCCTTGGCGAGCTGGCCCACGTCGGGTCCGAATCCCATGTAGCGAGTATCGACCGCGTTCAGCACGGAGTAAACCTGATCCCGCGTATCGATGCAGGTGTCGGTGTGCTGGTGGATGGTGGCTTTCAGTCCCAGGTCCGCGGCCGCCATGCCGATTTCGTTGAGCGCCGCCAGAATGGCCGGCCGCGCGGCATTGAAGTCGTACTCGCCGCGGCGCACGGGGTTGGGACCGATCACCATCCACAGGCCGCCGTACTTGCGCAGCAGCTTCCCCCAGCGCACAATCTTGGCGACCTCGTCCTTGCGCACGTCCGGGTTGGTCAGATTGGCGTTGAAGTAGCTGGAGACCAGCCGGATCCCATGCTTGTCCAGCAGTTGGCCCAGCCCTCCTTGTTCCTCGAAAACTTCCAGGACGTTGTCAAAGGATTCGTAGCCGTGATAGCCCAGGGCCGCCGAGTCACGGATTCCCGGTTCAGCGGCCTTCGGGCCAAAGCCCCAGGTGATGCTGGTGCAGCCGATCTTCAGGCGGCGGCCGGCGGCGCTGAGACGGATATCTGTTGCCGCGCACAGAGCTCCGGCTGCCAGGCCTGCGGTTTTCAAAAGGCTGCGGCGATCGATTTGCCTGCTCATGGTTTTCCCCTTTTCGTTGATGTCTACAAAGGCTGCCCTCAGTTTCACCGGACGGCCTTGCGGCGTGCCCCCGCATGGTGGCAGCCGGCGCCGCCGGCGGTGGTTCACTTGCCAACCCAACCGCCATCGACAAAGATGGACTGCCCGGTCACATAGCTGGCTTCCTCGGAGGCGAGGAAAGCCACTACCGTTCCGATTTCGCGCGGCTCACCGGGCCGCCCCAGCGAGATCTGCGCCAGGATGCCCGGCAGCAGATCGGGCCGCTTCATCACCCAAGCGGTCATGTCTGTGTCGATCAACCCCGGATGCACGCAGTTGACCCGGATGCCGAGAGGCGTCATTTCCGCCGACATGTTGCGTGTCAACGCTTCCAGCGCCAGCTTGGATGGAGCGTAATGCGTGCGGCCCGGCAGCACCTTGCCGGCCTGCACCGAGCCGATGTGCACGATCGCCGCTTTGCGCCCCGCGGCCACCACCCGCCGGCAGAACACTTGCGAACACAGCCAGGGGCCCCGCAGGTTCACATCTACCAGGCGGGTCCATTGCTCGTCGGTCAACTCCAAGAAGGGAACGATGGTCTCGATGCCCGCATTGTTCACCAGAATGTCGATCGGGCCGAGCTCATTCCAAACGCTCTCGAACATCGCCTCGACTTGATCCCGCTTGGAGACGTCGGCCATGAAGGTCGTTGCGCGGCGCCCCTTGCTGCGCACGTAGTCCGCTGCCGCCTGGGCCTTTTCCGGGGCGGCAATATCGTTAATCGCTACGTCGGCGCCTTCCTCTGCGAAGACTTCGGCGATGCCCCGTCCGATTCCGCGGGCGGCGCCGGTGATAAGAGCCACTTTGCCTAGAAGTTTCAAGTTCACCTCTCAAATGAATCAGCTCCAGATCACCATCATTATGCGCTACTCTGAATCCCGATGAAGGTCTTTCGGGCGGGTCCGTTTAGCCCGATAATCTTTTATCGATTTCAGTATATAATGCTACCTGTGGTAGCGGGAGGAGAATCATGAGGCCAGAAGTGGCGAGGCCTATTGGACGGCGGCTGCTCCGGGATGAGATCCGGGAGCGGTTGATGGAAGACATTCTACGCGGACGGCTGAAGCCCGGAACGCCATTGGCGGAGACGCATGTGGCGCGCGAGTTTGGCGTGAGTCAGGCGCCCGTGCGGGAGGCGTTTCGCGATTTGGAACTACTTGGGTTCCTGGAGAAGTCTGCGTTCCGTGGCGCGCGGGTGCGGCACATCTCGCGCAATGAGGTGGCCGAGATTTACCCGGTGCGGGCCGGGTTGGAAGGAGTGGCGGCGCGAGCCGCCGCGGTGCGGATCGATGAGGCGGCGTTGCAGCGTCTGGAAGAGCTCCTGGAGGTGATGCGCGAAGCGGCGGCTCAGGGCGATGAACAGCAGCAGGTGGAGGCTGACATTGCTTTTCACGAAACCATCATTGAGGCCTCGGGCAATGGCCTGCTGATGCAGCTTTGGCAGGCGATGCGGCTGGCGACGACCACGTTTTTGACGATTTCGCTGGCGCACCGTCCGCTGGCGGAACTGGCTGAACGCCACATGCCGCTGCTCGAGGCGCTGCGGGCTAAAGACCCGGACGCCGCGGAGGCGGCCATGCGGCGGCACATCGAACAGCCGGGAGAGTGGATCCGCAGCGAAATGCAGAAGGAGAGCGCTGAAGAGGGATCTTCCTCCGATCCGGATTCGATAAGCCGCTCGGCGGCGAGATCCAATTGAGGCTCATGGAAGACAGGTTCAAACTCGCGGGCAAATCAGCGCTGGTCAGCGGCGGCTGCGGAGGGATCGGCTCGGCGGTCTGCCGGACCCTGGCTGGGCTGGGCGCCAACGTAGCGGTGGGGGATATGGACTCCCGGGGCGCCGAAGCACTAGCCGGGGAGCTGAGCGGCATGGGGGTGAAAGCCGCTGCCGTGGTCTTCAATGCCACGTCGGTCAAAGACACGGCCAGGGCGGTGGAGGAAAGCGCGCGGCGCCTGGACGGGCTGGACATTTTGGTCAACTGCGTCGGCGCGCATCGCGAGCAGAAGGCGGAAGAGGTGACCGAAGAGGCCTTTGACCTTGTCTACCAGGTCAATCTGAAGAGCGCGATGTTTCAGGCGCAGGCGGCTGCCCGCCAAATGATGCGCCAGGGCCGCGGCGGCAAGCAGGTGCACATCGGCTCGGTGCGCACGCTGCTGGGGCTGCGGGGGCGCGGGTACGCGGCTTACTGCGCCACCAAGGGAGGGCTCGGAACGCTTTGCAAGCAGCTGGCCGCCGAGTGGGCCCCGCACAAGATCAACGTCAACATGGTCGCGCCGACCTTCGTGCGCACCCCGCTGGTGGCGGATATGCTCGCTGACGAGTCCTTTTACGGCGCGCTCGTTTCCAGAATTCCGTTGGGCCGGATCGCCGAGCCGGAGGACGTGGCCCTGGCGGTGGCATTCTTATGCTCGCCGGCCAGCGATTTCATCACGGGGCAGATCCTCTTTGTGGATGGGGGTGTGACGGCGACCCAGTAGCGGCAGGGAATTTCCGAGGAGAGGTTCTAACGGCGTCATGGCACGCAAGTTCATCGACCTGAGCATGCCGGTCCACAACGGCATGGTGAGCTTTCCCCGAGTGGTGCCGCCCACTTTGGAGATGTATGAGACCTGGCAGGAATTCGCCGAGAGAATCGGCGCCGCCGAATACGGCGTCAACTGGCTGACGGCGCATTGCAAGGTGATGCTGGGGGACCACATCGGAACCCACGTGGATTCGCTCCGGCATATGCGCGCCGATGCGCCCGGCCCCGAGGGCATTCCGCTGGAGTACTGCTACGGAGATGGGGTTTGCCTGGACTTCCGCCATCTGCCGGTAGGCTCAGGCATCAGCGTCGAGGATGTCCAGGAAGCGCTGGACAAGATCGGTTACCAGATTAAGCCGCTGGACATCGTGCTCATCCACACCGGGGCCGGCAAGTTGCAAGAGACCGAGGCCTACCTGACCGAGCACGTCGGCATGACCGCGGAAGCCACGATCTGGCTCATTGATCAGGGCGTCAAGATGATGGGCATCGACGCGGTGACCTTTGATCCGCCCGTGCGGGCGATGTTTGAACGAAAGAAATTTTGGGAAGCGCACCGGGTGATGCTCGAGCGCGAGTATTATCATCTGGAGAACATGACCAACCTGGATCAGTTGCCGCCCTTCGGATTCAAGATCAGCGTGTTCCCCGTGAAGTGGGTGAACACGACCGCCGCGCCGGTGCGCGCGGTGGCCATTGTGGAAGATTAGATGCCGTCTAAGTGCGTCGTCGGCCTGGCCAGCTCAGAAACGGAGCGCAGCCTGCGGCGCGAGGCGGCACGGAGAGGTATGGATGTCAACTTCAGTCCCGCCCGTTGTGAAGGAACGCTATTTTTGCGAAGACAGCAACTTCGAAGCCGACCCCATTAGCGGAGAGCGCCCGCTGAAGCTTAAGTACTTGGCCGGCGGCCGGTGGCGCGAATCCAAGACAGCGCATTACTTTCCCTGCTACAACCCATCGACCGGCGCGGTAATCGCCTGGGCGCCGGAATGCACGCCGGAGGAGGTCGACGAGGCCGTGGCGTCGGCTGTGCAGGCGTTTCCGGCCTGGGCCTCCACGCCGGTGATCCGGCGCGTGCAGGTCTTGTACCGGATGAAGGCCCTGGTGGAGGCTCATCTGGAGGAACTCACCTTCCTGCTGGCCAAAGAGATGGGCAAGAAGTGGGACGAGGCCATGGGCGACGTCATGAAGGTGGTGGAGGTGCTGGAGTTCGCCTGCGGCGCTCCCCACATCCTGAAGGGCGAAGCTCTGATGAACGTCTCGCCGGGCTACGACACGACACGCTACAACGTCCCGGTAGGCGTATTCGCCGGCATCGTGCCCTGGAACTTCCCGGCCATGATCCCGCACGGATGGATGGCGCCGATCTGCCTGGCGGCGGGCAATTGCATGGTGCTCAAGGCCGCGGACTTCGTCCCCCAGTCGGCGCTGAGGCTGGCGGAGCTGTGGCTGGAGGCCGGGCTCCCGCCGGGAGTTCTGAACGTCGTCACCACCAGCCCGGCCCAGGCCGAGAGGCTGGTGCGGCACCCGGACATCAAGGGCGTGAGCTTTGTTGGGTCGACCAAGACCGGCCGTCACGTTTACGCCACGGCGGCGGCGGAAGGCAAACGCGTACAGGCGCTCTGCGAAGCCAAGAATCACGCCCTGGTGTTGCGGGACTGCCATCTGGAGCGGACCGCGCAGGGGATCATCAACGGCTTCTGCGGGTGCGCCGGCCAGCGCTGCATGGCGCTGCCGGTCATCGTCGTCGAGAACGCGATCGCCGATAGGCTGGTTCCGCGCCTGGTGGAGCTGGCGCGCCAGGTGCGGCTGGGGCCGGCCTACGAGAAGTCCACCGGGATGGGGCCGGTGGTGACCCGTGAGCATATGGAGTTCGTGCTGAACTGGATCGAAACCGGCATCCGCGAAGGAGCGCAATTGCTGTTGGACGGAAGGCGCCCGCAGGTCCCTCCCGGCTGCGAGAAGGGGTTCTTCATCGGCCCGACGATTTTTGACCATGTGACCGAGGAAATGTCCGTGGGCCGCGAGGAGGTGTTCGGGCCAGTGCTGTTCATTAAGCGGGTCGACAGCTTCGAGGAGGGCATGCGGGTGATGAACGCCAGCCGTTTTGGCAACGGCTCGGTGATCTACACCCAGAGCGGATACTATGCCCGGCGGTTCGTGAACGAGACGCAGGCGGGCATGGTGGGCATAAACGTCGGCATCCCGGTGCCGGTTGGGATCTTCGGTTTCACGGGCCACAAGCAGTCTTTCTTCGGGGACCTGCATGTGATGGGGCGCGACGGTTTTATCTTTTTCACCGAGAGCCGCAACGTGACCCAGACCTGGTTTGATCCCTCCGAAGAAGGCGCGGGGTGCGGAAAGGTGGACACCTGGGACGGGACGATGACCCAGCGGTCCAAGTAAGGATGGAAAGAAGGATTCTGGCGCAGCCAAGGAGAGCACGAAATGGCGTCGAACCGGCGTGAGTTTGTCAAGGAAACCATGCGGGCCGCGGTTGCTTGTGCGGCCCCGATGATCATTCCCTCCAGAGTCTTGGGGGCCGGCGGCGCCGTGCCGCCGAGCGAGCGGATTCAGATGGGTTTTATCGGCGTCGGCTCGATGGGCAGCGGACACGTGCGCGGGTTCTTGCAGCAGCCCGACGTGCGCATCGTTGCCATCTGCGACGTGAACGAGGAGGCGCGCAACCGGAACCGGGACGTGGTCAACAACGCTTACGGCAACAAAGATTGCCAGACCTACAACGACTTCCGGGAGCTGCTGGCGCGCAAGGACATCGACGCGGTGTTGATCGCTACGCCGGATTTCTGGCACGCGCTCATCGGCATCGAGGCGGCGCGCCAGGGCAAGAGCATGTATCTGGAGAAGCCTATCGCGCTCAGCATTACGGAAGCCAAGGCGCTGCGGGAAGCAGTGCGCCGTTACGGAGTCGTGTTCCAGGAAGGCTGCCAGCAGCGTTCCGACCAGCGCTACCGCCACACCTGCGAGCTGATCTGGAACGGCCGCATCGGCAAGCTCGAAACGGTGATGATTGCCTCGGCGGGCTCTGGCGACACCAATCCGATGCCGGAGCCCAAGCCTCAGCCGGTGCCGCCAGGCTTCGATTGGGACCTGTGGTTGGGGCCGGCTCCTAACGTGCCGTACACCGGGATTCCGTTCATGCGGACTACGACGGGCCTCTGGAACTTCATTCACGATTACGGCTTGGGGAGCTTAGGCGGCGCTTGGGGAATCCACGATGTCGACATCGCGCAATGGGTCAGCGGCAACGACCACACCACCCCGATCGAGACCGAAGGCGAAGCCGTGTTCTTCCAGGACGTCCGCAATGTGCCGCACACTTGGACGGTGGAACATAAGTACGCCAACGGCGTGACGGTCATTCACATGGATTTGGCCACGGCCCGCAAGCGGTCGGATCATTTCAAGACGGGCAGTATGGCTAGCGTGATGATCGGCTCCGAAGGCTGGATCTACGTGAGCCGGCAGGAAATGCGGACCCATCCGGAATCCCTGATGCGGGAGGTGATCGGGCCCAACGAGAAGAAGGTGATCTTCAGCAACGACCACCGGCGGAACTTCTTGGATGCGGTGAAGAAGCGGACCATTCCCATCGCCAACATCGAATCGGCGGTGCATGGCGAGATGATGAATCAACAGGCGGACATCGCGCTGCGGCTGGGGCGGAAGGTGCGCTGGGATCCGGTGAAGGAGGAGTTCATCGGCGACTCGCAGGCCACGCGCATGATGACCAGGCCGATGCGCAGTCCGTGGCGGCTGTAGGCGAGGTGGGAGGCAATGAGAAGCGCAGCGAAACTTTTGGTTTTAGCCGTAGGTTTGGCGGCGGGGCAGGCGGCGGCGCAGCAAGGCGCCGCGCCGGCGATGCCGTTTGAGGAAGCGCTGGCTAAGACGGCCGCCTACGAGGTGGGCGAGGACCGGGCGCCGCTTTATGCGCTCGAGAAGCATGTGCTGGCGGCGACGCAGAACCCCGCCGAGAGCAAGCGGATCGAGCAGGCTTTGATCCGGGCGCTGGAAGGGAAGTCCACGCTCATGGGCAAGGATCAGATTTGCCGCCGGTTGTCGCTGATCGGCACGGCGGCGTCGGTTCCGGCGCTGGCGCGCCTGCTGGCCTCCGCCGAGACGGCCGACATGGCGCGCTACGCGCTGGAGCGAATCCCCGGCCCCGAGGTGGATGCGGCGCTGAGGAACATGCTGCCCAAGACTTCCGGCAAGGTGAAGATCGGCATCGTGAACACGCTGGGGCGGCGCGGCAGCGCCTCTTCGGTGGCGGCGCTGCGGGCGCTGATCCCGGGCAGCGATGAGCAGGTGGCCATGGCCGCGGCGGCGGCGCTGGGCTGGATCGGCGACCGCACGGCGGCGCAGGCTCTGTCTTCGGCGCGCGCGGCCACGAAAGGCGCTCTGCGCACGGAGGTGGAACGCGCCTGGCTTCGCTGCGGGGAACAGATGGTGGCGCGCAAGGAAAATCCGGCGGCGTTTGCCGTCTTCAAGGAACTGAGCGGATCCAGCGAGAATCTGGTGCGCATCGGAGCGCTGCGGGGCCTGGCGATGTCCGGAGGCGAGCAAGCCATCCCGCTGCTGGTTGCGGCCATCCAGGATCCGGATGCGGCGGTCGAAGCGCAGGCGATCCGTCAGTTGAGCGCCGTCGAGGGGCCGAAGGCTACCGGGGCTTTGATGCAGGCGTTGCCTAAGCTCCAGCCTCTAGGAAAGATCCGCGTGCTGGCGGCTTTGGCGGATCGGGGCGACCGCGCCGCCCTGCCCGCGGTAGTCAGCGCGGTGAGCGAGGAAGCGGTCTCGGTGCGCATCGCCGCTTTGCAGGCTCTGGAGAAGTTGGGCGACGAGTCCGTCGTGATGCTGCTGGCGCAAACTGCCGCGCGCACCGGCGGCGAGGGAGGAACGGTAACGGACGCTCCCGCCACGGGCGGCCTGCCGAATGAGCGCGGAATGCGGCCTGTGCTGGCCACGGAGACTTCGGCGGCGCGCACCAGCCTGTATCGAATGCGCGGTTCGGCGGTGGATCAAGCCATTCTGGCGAACCTTCCTAAGGCGGAACCCGGCGTGAAGGTGGAATTGATTCTGGCCGCATCCGAGCGGGCCATTCCAGGCGCAGCCGATGTGCTGATCCCGCTCGCCTCAGATCCCAACGCAGCGGTGCGGCGCACAGCGATTCAGGCTTTGCGGGCCGCCGCCGGCCCGGCGCACGTAGACCGCCTGGTGCAACTGTTGTCCAAGAGCGCGGGCGCGGAGCGGCGCGAGCTGGCTCGCGCTCTGGCGGCCGCGCTGGGGCGCTCCGACAAAGCGCCGCTGGCGGCCGTGACGTCGGCCTACCAGTCCGCTTCGGATCTCGATCTAAAGGCATCGCTGCTTTCGGTCATGGCCCAGACGGGACGTCCGGAGGCTCTTGGGGAGCTGCGGACCGCACTGAAGGACTCCAACGCGGATCTGCGGCGCAGCGCGGTGCTGGCGCTGGCCGAATGGCCGAACCCGGAGCCCATGCCGGACCTGATCGGTGTGGCGCGCAACGATTCCAGCTCTGCCGTGCAGATCCTGGCCTTGCAGAGCTACCTGCGTCTGATGGCGCTGCCCAGCAGCCGCACGCCTGCCGAGACGGTGGCCTTGCTGGCGGAAGCGATGAAGCTGGCGCGGAGGGCGGATGAGAAGCGCGCGATCCTGTCCCAGGCGGCGCGCATCAATCACCCGGACGCGCTGGCGCTGGTGGAGTCCGCCATGCAGGACCCGGAAGTGGGCGCGGAGGCCCGGGTTGCGGCGGATCAAATCCGCCAAAAGCTGACCCCCGCGCGGAGGCAGTGACACCCGCCGCGGGATTCACGCAACCGTGAGAGCCGATGCCGGCGCAAGACCGGATCTGAAGCCTCGCACGCGGCCGCTCACGAATCCGGCACGCTACGCAACCGTTCGGCGGCCGTCTCCGGCGTGATGTCGCGTTGCGGCATGGCCAGCATCTCATAGCCGACCATAAACTTCCGCACCGTAGCCGAGCGCAGCAGCGGCGGATAAAAGTGCGCGTGCAGCCGCCATTCGGGATGGTCTTGCCCGTCGGATGGACGCTGATGGAAGCCCATGGAATACGGGAAGGGGACCGCGAACAAGTTGTCGTAGCGGCGGGTGAGACGGCCCAGAATGTCCGCCAGATCGTTCCTGCCGCCGTCGTCCAGTTGTTCCAGGCTGGTCACCGGCCGCCGCGCCAGCACCAAAGTCTCAAACGGCCACACGGCCCAGAAAGGGACCAGCGCCGTGAAAGACTCGTTCTCGCAGACCAGCCGCTCTCCGGCTTCCCGTTCCAATTCCAGGTATTGGTCTAGAAGGCAAGCGCCGTTCTGCTCGAGGAATCTCCGTTGCGCCGCCTGCTCCTTGACGATCTCGTTAGGTAAGGTGCGGTTGGCCCAGATCTGACAGTGCGGGTGGGGGTTGCTGCACCCCATCATCTCTCCGCGGTTTTCGAAGATCTGTACGTATTGGATGCCAGGGTGCGAGCCGAGCTCCTGATATTGCTCGGCCCAGGTGTCCACCACCAGGCGCATTTCGGCCAGGCTCATCCGGCTCACGGTGAGATCGTGGCGCGGCGAGAAGCACACCACGCGGCAGGTTCCGGGCTCGGCTTGGGCGACGAGCAAGCCGCGGAGGTTGAATTCGCCGGGCGGGGTGTCCAGCTTGAGAGCCGCAAAATCGTTTTCGAAGACGAACGTCGAAGTGTAGTGCGGGTTGCGCGCGCCCCCGGCGCGTTCGTTGCCGGGGCACAGGTAGCAGTTAGGATCGTAGGTGGGCTGGGCCGCCGCCGGCAGCTTTTCAACTTGCCCCTGCCAGGGCCGCTCGGTGCGGTGGGGCGAGACCAGCACCCACTCGCCGGTCAGCGGATTGAATCTCCGGTGAGGATGCTCTTTCAGATGGAACATGCCGGCCGCAGTTCAGATCTCGAACACCGCGCCCGTATCTGCGCTGGTGACGAATTGCAAGTACCGGGCCAGCCAGCCGCGTTTCACTTTGGGTTCGAAGGGAGGCAGTGCGGCCAAACGGCGCTGAATTTCGCGTTCCTCGACCTTGAGTTCAATGACGCGCGTGCGGGCATTGATGTAGATGCGGTCGCCGGGCTGGACGGCGGCGATGGGGCCTCGCGCGGCCGCTTCGGGCGCGATATGTCCGACGCACAGGCCGCGGGTGCCGCCCGAGAAACGTCCGTCGGTGATGAGCGCCGCTTTGACGCCGCTGCCGGTGAGCGCCGAGGTGGGCGAAAGCATCTCCTGCATGCCTGGTCCGCCCCGCGGGCCCTCGTAGCGGATGACCACGACGTCTCCATCCTTTACTTCACCGGCGAGAATCCCTTCGAGCGCGGCCTCTTGCGATTCGTAGATGCGCGCCGGGCCCTCGAACTCCATCATGGAAGGATCCACGCCGGCGACTTTGACGACCGAGCCTTTCGGGGCAAGATTGCCGAACAGGATGGCGAGCCCGCCGGTCTGGGAGAAGGCTTTCTCTCCAGCGCGAATGACGTCGCCGTCGGCGTCAGGGGAATTCCGCACGTAATCCCCCAGCGTTCCGGCTACAGTTTTGGCGTTCAAATCCAGGGGCGCCGTGCCGGAAGCCAGGACCGCTTTGAGGATCGCGCCGATGCCGCCGGCGCGGTGAACGTCCTCGAGGTGAACCTCGGGACGGCTGGGGGCGACTTTGCAGACGTTGGGGGTGCAGTCGGAAAGCTCGTTCAGCCGGTTGAGGTTGTAGCCGATGCCGGCCGAATGAGCCAGCGCCAGCCCGTGCAGCACGGTGTTGGTCGATCCGCCCATGGCCATGTCCAGAATGAACCCGTTATCCATGGCGGAGGGCGTGAGGATGTCGAGGGGGCGAACGTTTTCCTCCATGCACCGCTTCAGCGCGCGCGCCGCGCGGCGCACCAGATCCAGACGGTCCGGATTCAATTCAGTCTTGGTCTTCGCCGCATCCGCCCAGCGCTCGGCAGGAACCGTTCCGTTGCCCGGCAGCGCTAAGCCCACGGCCTCGGCCATGCAGTTCATCGAATTCGCGGTGAACATGCCCGAGCAGCTTCCGCAGCCCGGGCAGGAGTTTTCCGCCAGGGCGCGCAGCTCGGCCTCCGTGATCTTGCCTGCGCTGAACTTGCCCACGCCCTCGAAGACGGTAATCAAATCCGTGCCGCCCGCGCCGGCCAGCATCGGACCGCCGCTGACATAGACCGAAGGAATGTTCAGCCGCGCCATGGCGTTGAGCATCGCCGGAACGATCTTGTCGCAGTTGCCGATTCCGATCCAGCCGTCGCAGGGGTGCGCCCCTACGATGGTCTCGATCTGGTCCGTGATCAGCTCGCGCGAGGGCAGGGAATACTTCATGCCGAAGTGCCCCATGGCGATGCCGTCATCGACGGCGGCGCCGATGTTCGTATACCATACGTTGAATCCGAGAGCGAGCAGCTCCTCCCACAGCACCTTGCCCAGTTTCTCCAGATGCGCGTGGCCTGGGATCTGCGTGGTGTAGGAATTGACGATCGTCACGAAAGGCTTGGACAAATCGTCCAGCGAGCGGATAAACCCGGCGGCTTTCATCAGAGACGCGGCCGGAAGCATCTTGGCGCCGTCTTTTAGGATCTGGCTGCCTCTTTTGCGGACATCTTCGATTCCTGGATTCATGGGACCATTTTCGCAAATGATGTGCCCGGCTGCGCTGAGCCCGCACACGCGCCTTCGCGGAACGTTTTTGCCCGCGGCTGCGTAATTACATAATGTGCGTCCCGCTCAACCGAGCCAAAGGACGCCAGGAGGAATACGACATGAAGAGGATTGCCCTTGCTTTGCTGGCCTGCTCGATCGCCTTCGCAGGCTCCAAGACATACACCCTGAACGTGTGGCAGCCGGCCGTGCTGGCGGGTACGGAACTTAAGACCGGCCAGTACCGCATGGACGTGGACGGGAATAAAGTGATTCTGAAGGCTGGCCGCCAACTCGTGGAAGCCAATGTGAAGGTGGAGAGCTCCAACACGAAAAACCGCTCGACCACCCTGGTGATGGAAGAGCGGGACGGCAAGATGCACATCCGCGAGATTCTCCTCGGCGGCACGGACACCAAGCTGGTGGTCAACTGAGTCGCTCCTTGTGGGGCGAAGTGGGATACAATGCACTTCGCCCCATGTTTCATTTCCGATTTCCCCGGCGCAAGTTTCTGAAGACGGCGGCCGCCGCGGCCGCAGCGGGTGTGGCCTGCGGGCAGAGCCGCGGCGAATTCCGTCCCCTGTTCAACGGGAAGAACTTAGATGGCTGGCGCGCCATCCCGCGCGTTCCCGTGCCGGCGTATCCCGGCGCGCCGGCTCCGGATCCCAATAGCCCGGGCTACCGCAAGGCTCTCACTTCGCGTGGGCGCTGGGTGGTTCAGAACGGCGTCATCGTTGCCGGTCAGGATCCGCCGGACTCGGGCCTCGGCGCGTATCTCATCACCCAAGAGAAGTTCGGCGACTTCGAGTTGGAGCTGGAAGTGAATCCGGACTGGGCCGTCGACAGCGGCGTCATGGTCCGGGCCACCGAATTGGGCGGGCAGGGATTCCAAGTGCATCTGGATTACCGCATGCTCGGCTCGGTGGGGACGTTCTTCGGCAACGGGATCGGCAACTGGCGCGCCCGGCACTATGCGTTCAACCCCAAGCTGGACCGGGATGGGAAGCTCGTCCGCCTCATCCGTGAGCCGGCCCCGGAGGAGGAGATCCGCCGGCTGGCTTGGCATTCCGATCCGGCGGAGTTCTTCCGCGTCTGGCGGGTGAATGACTGGAACACGCTGCGGATCCGCTGCGCCGGCCGCTATCCGCGCATCACGACTTGGGTGAACGGCGCGCGGATCGCGGAACTGGATGCCGCCGCTCTGGAGGCCCCGAACTATGACCGCGAAGCGGTAGCGCGGCTGCTGGGTCCGCGGGGACACATTGCGCTCGAGGTGCACGACAGCGGCCCGGACCTGTGGATGGGAAAAGACCGCTGGCTGCCGTTCCACGTCTGCCGCTGGCGCAATATCCGCATCCGGGACTTGGATTTCGAGTCCCCCAAAGCGCCTTAGGCGGTGCGCCGTTTCAAACGCCGGCGCCGCAGGACCGGGGCCAGCGCACTCAGTGCTTCATTCACCGAGGCGCTGTCAGGGAAAACGTCCAGCAAGCCCGGGTCAATCACCACGACATTGGCGCCCTGTGCATAGCGGGCGGCTGTGACGCCGCGGCGGGCTTTGGTAAAGTCGTACTCAGCCCGCATCGTATCGCGGTCCGGCTGCCGCCTCCGGGAACTAGGTTTCTTCTTCTTCATAACGTTTGCGCTCGCCAGGGGTTGCTTTCCGCGCCGAGATCAACCGGGTGCGCGGCCCCCGCTCGGCGAATGCCACCACCAACAGCCGCTGCCGGACGGACCGCCCAAGCAGCAAGTACCTCTCTTCCTCATCGGAATGGTCCGGATCGCGCATGAGCAAAGCAAGCGGGTCTCCGAAAACCGTGCACGCTTCCTCAAAAGGGACGCCGTGCTTGCGGGCGTTCGACGCTGCCTTCACGGGATCCCACTCGAATATATACCCCACGGCTGCCTGTCTACAACGTTACCGCATGCCGCTTATCCCGCGCAGAAGGTCTGCCGCTGGAGGAACCTGCGGATCCGGGAGTTGCCGTGATGCGCTCGGCGGTGCGAAGCGACGTGCTCTCCGCGCCGCCAAGATGAGGCGGGATCAAGCCTAGTAGAATGGTCGTGGACCCATCCATGCGAAATTCAAGCGTAATTATCGCGGCGGCTCTGTGCCTTGCAGCATCGATGGCGCCGGGCTGCCGGCGTCCGGAAGCGGAGAAGAAAGTGGCGGAACCCACCATCCAGGAGCGGCTGGCCAAGTACGCGGAGGTGCGGCTGCAAATCGACCCCAGGCCTCTGACCGACAAAGAACGCCGGATGATCCCCATCCTGATCGAGGCCGCGAAGATCATGGACGACCTGTTCTGGAAGCAGGCGTACGGGGACAAAGATTCGCTGCTGGCCAGGGTCAAAGATCCCGATGCGCGGCGTTTTGTGGAGATCAATTACGGCCCCTGGGACCGGCTGGACGGGAACCGGCCCTTTCTGCCGGGCTTCGGCCCCAAGCCGCCCGGCGCGAACTTCTACCCGAGCGATATCACCAAGGAGCAATTCGAATCCGCCGCTTCGGTGTCGCCCGAAGCAGCCAGGCAATTGCGCAGCCAGTACACCATGGTGGTGCGGCCGGAAGGCGGCGGGCTGGAGCCCGTGCCCTATCACGTGATGTTTGCGCCGCAGCTCAAGCAGGCCGCGGCCAAGCTGCGCGAGGCGGCCAAACTGGCCGACGATCCGGGACTCCGCAAGTACCTGCTGCTCCGCGCGGAAGCCTTGTTGACCGACGATTACAAGGCCAGCGACATCGCCTGGCTCGACATGAAGAACAACACCGTGGACGTGGTCATCGGGCCGATCGAGACCTATGAGGACCGCCTCTTCGGCTACAAAGCCGCCTACGAAGCGTACGTCCTGGTGAAGGACAAGGAATGGAGCCGGAGGCTGAGCCGGTACGCCCGCCTGCTGCCCGCTTTGCAACAAGGACTGCCCGTGCCCGAGCCGTACAAGCGCGAGAAGCCGGGCACGGATTCCGATCTCAACGCCTACGATGTGGTCTATTACGCGGGCGACTGCAACGCGGGCTCCAAGACGATCGCCATCAACCTGCCCAACGACGAGGAAATACAGCTCAAGAAGGGCACGCGGCGGCTTCAATTGAAAAACGCCATGCGGGCCAAGTTTGACCGCATCCTGCTGCCCGTCGCCAACGTGTTGATTGCCGAGGACCAGAGGTCGCATGTGAACTTCGACGCCTTCTTCGCCAACACGATGTTCCACGAGGTGGCCCACGGCCTTGGCATCAAGAACACGCTCAACGGGAAGGGGACGGTGCGCGAGGCGCTCAAAGATCAGGCGTCGGCGCTCGAGGAAGGCAAAGCGGATGTGCTCGGGCTCTATATGGTGACCCGGTTGATCGAAAGCGGAGAGTACCACGACAGCGAACTCATGGACAACTACGTGACGTTCCTGGCGGGCATCTTCCGCTCCATCCGTTTTGGCGCAGCCAGCGCGCACGGCGTGGCGAATCTGGTGCGGTTCAACTACTTCGCTCAAGCGGGGGCTTTTCGGCGGGATGCGGCCACGGGGACCTACCGGGTCGAGCCGCAAGCCATGCGCAAGGCCGTGGAGTCGCTCGCGGAAAAGATTCTGCGGCTGCAAGGCGACGGCGACTATGAGGGCGCGGTCCGCTTCGTCCAGCAGATGGGCGCGATGGGCCCGGAACTGAAGGCGGATTTGGACCGGCTCAGCCGGGAGCGGATTCCGGTAGACGTGGTCTTCGATCAGGGCCGGCCGTTTTAGAGCGGCGCAGCCGTTAGAGCGCCTGCTCGGCCGCGCCGAGCTTCACCGGGACTTTGATGGTCCGCCCGTCGCGGTAGACCGTGAGCGTCACCGTGTCGCCAGGGCGTTTGGAGCGCAAGGCCCGCTCCAGCTCCGCCGTCGAGCCCACTGGCTTGCCATCCACGGCCATGATCAAGTCGCCGCCTATGGGGATGATGTACCCGTAAGCCGAAACGCGCTGGCGGGCTCCGCGGATTCCGGCCGCCGCGGCAGGCGAACCAGCCGGGACGGAGACCACTAGCAAGCCGCCCTCGGAGGGCAGGTCCAGCGCCTCCGCCAGCGGCCCGGAGATGGCCAGCACCCGCACGCCCAGGGTCGGACGGCCGTAGCGGGTGATCCGCTGGTAATCGTCCAGCAATACCTTGACCCGGTTGATGGGGAGGGCGAATCCGATGCCTGCGTTGCGCGCCCCCACGATCATGGTGTTGACGCCGATGACGTTGCCCTGACTGTCCAATAGAGGCCCGCCGCTGTTGCCCGGGTTGATGGCGGCGTCGGTTTGGATCATGTCCTCCATGGGCCGCCCGCGCTCATCCGGAACGGTGCGGTGCAGCGCGCTGATGACGCCCGTGGTCAGGGTGCCATCCAGGCCGAAGGGGTTGCCGATCGCCAGCACCTTCTGGCCCACCTGCAAGCTGTCCGAATCCCCCAGCCGCAGATAGGGCAGCTTCTTCTTCGGTTCGATTTTCAGTAAGGCCAAGTCATTGTCGGGTTCGCGGTACAGGATGGCGGCCTCATAACGGCTGCGGTCGGCCAGAATCACGCTGATGCGCGCCTGAGGTCCGGCCACGACGTGGTAGTTGGTCAGAATCCGCCCGTCGGCATCGATCAGAAATCCGGAGCCGGCGCCTTCGACGGGAACGTAGCGGAAAAACCAGTCTTCCTGATACTGCACCGTGCTGATGTTGACGGTGGCCTGGTTGGCGGTCTTGTAGATTTCGATGTTGTTGAGCTCATCGGCGCTCAATCCCGCCGAGCGCGCCTTGTCCGGGGCTGACCACATCGGGCCGCTGCCGGGATCATCCAGCGCCGCGTGCCGCGGGCCCCAGCGCATCACGCTCGTGAGGTAAACCGCGCCCGCCACAAGCAAGCCTGCCAATAGAACTGAACGGATTCTCATGAAATCCTCCGCAACGCTTCGTAGACTTCCCGCACCTGTTGGAGCGTCTGCTCCCGGGTCCCGCCGGTGTCGATGACGAAATCGGCGAGCTTGATCTTTTCCTCCAGCGGGATCTGGCGGCGGATCCGCGCCAGCGCTTCCTCGCGCGTCATCCCACCCCGCTGCACCGCCCGCTCAATCTGCTGCTCCTGGCTGCATGCGGCCACGATCAGCCGGTCAAAGCGCTTGTGCGTCCCGGCTTCGATCATCACCGCCGCCTCCACCACGGCAATCGCTCGCGGGTCTTCCTCCGCTAGGCGCTCCAACCAATCATTTTCCCGCCGGATGACCCAGGGATGCACCAGGCGGTTCAAGGCCGCCAGCCGCTCGGGATCCTCGAAGACGATCCCGGCCAGCCGCTTGCGGTCAATCGAACCATCCGGCGCCAGGATCTCCGGACCGAACTCCTTGAGAATCTCCGCGAAGGCCTCTCCGCCCGGCTCCATCACCTGGCGGCCGATTTCATCGGCCTGGAGCACTCGGCAGCCTAGCTCCTCGAGCGCTTGGCCGACGAAGGTCTTGCCGCTGGCCAGTCCGCCCGTCAGTCCGACCTTTAACACAAACCAAGTCTCCGCTCGGCGATCTCGATGGTGTTGACCATCAGCATGGCGATGGTCAGGGGCCCCACGCCGCCCGGGACGGGAGTGTAAGCGCCGGCGCGCTCGGCTACTTCCAGCGGGTGCACGTCGCCTACCAGCAGGCCGCCTTTCTTGTCGAAATCCGCCAGCTTCTCCGGCGCGCGGGCGAAGATGCGCTCCGCCACGCTGCGGTCGCTGATGCGGTTGGTGCCGACGTCGATTACCGTGGCCCCGGGTTTGATGTAGTCCGCGGTGATGAGCGCCGGGCGGCCCATGGCGGCCACCAGAATGTCGGCCTCGCGGCAGACGCCGGCAAGGTCCACGGTCTTCGAATGGCAGATGGTCACCGTGGCGTGCTCGTGCAACAGCAGAAAAGCCATCGGCTTGCCGACCAGATCGCTGCGGCCCACCACGACGGCGCGGCGGCCGGCGATGGGGATCTGGCAGCGCTTGAGAATTTGTATGATCCCCGAAGGCGTGCAGGGCCGTGGGCCGGGCCGGTTGGTCACCAGGTTGCCCGCATTGAGGGGATGGAGGCCGTCGACGTCCTTTTCCGGCGAGATCGCCAGCAGCACGCGCTTGGAGTCGATCTGCGAGGGCAGCGGCATCTGAACCAGAATGCCGTCGACGTCTTCGTCCGCGTTGAGCTGCTCCACCAGGGCCACCAGCTCGCCGGTGGAGATGTCCGCGGGGGGCGTCAGCCGCTGGCTGCGGATGCCGATCTCTTCGCAGGCCTTGATCTTGTTGCGGACGTAGATGTGAGAGGCGGGATCATCGCCCACCAGGATCACGGTTAGGCCGGGCGGCCGCCGCGCCGCGGTCAGCTTCGCCACGCGCTCTTTACACTCTTCCAATATCTGGTTGCGAATACGGATGCCATCCAGGATCTGAGCCATTTACTCGCAGGATACCAGCAGAACGCCCCTTAGCGGCGGGTGCGGAAGTGATAAACCGCCGCCCCAACGGCCACCGTGATGGCTGCGGCCAGGGAGACCTTCGGCTGCAACAGGAAACCGTAGACGGTCATCCACAGGCCCACCAGGATAAACAGCACCGGCAGCAAAGGCCAGGCAAAGCTCACCACGCGTAGCCTTTGCCACTCCGGCCTGCGGCGGAAGCGGAACAGGGAACTCACCGCCATCACCGCGAAGAAGTTCAGGGTGAAGCCGATGTAGATCACAAGCTGCGGGAACGGCGTCAGGGTCATCAGCATGGCGCAGAGGCCTTGCAGAACGATCGCCGCCACGGGGGTGTGCCAGCGCGGATCCACTTTCGCCGCCACCGGCAGAAAAGCGCCGTTCTTGGCCATGGCGTAGTAGACGCGCGGACCGATGGTCACCATGGCGTTCACCGTGGACATCAGGGAAACCGCCATCAGGGCGCTGAAGATCCCCGCCACGTTCGAGCCGAACAGCTTGGAGGCCGCCAGCGCGCCCACCGCCACCACGCCTTTCATCTCGCCTAACGGCACGGCGTAGATGAAGAGCACATTCAACGCCAGGTACAGCGCCGCGACTAACCCCGCGCCCAAGGCCAGCGCCACCGGCAAGGTCCGCTCCGGCCGTTTCAGCTCTTCGGCGATGTAGGTGGCTGCATTCCAGCCGCTGTAAGCCACATAGATCCAGAACAAGCTGATGATGAACTGGGCCGGCAGAGAGGCGCTGGAGGTCCGCTCGGTGGTCATCGAGAAATGGTCCCAACTTCCTGTGCCCACGCTGAAGCCCAGCCACAGGAAAGCCACCAGCACCAGGACCTTCATCGAGGTGAGCACGTTCTGGATTCGCGCAATGCGCCGCACCCCGAAGAAATTGAGCACGGTAAAAAGCCCGATCAAAGCCGAGGCCAGAAGCTGCGCCCCGCCGACCTTGAACGACCATGCGCCGGAGCCTATCGTAATCTGCGCGTTCTCCTGCTTGAAGGCCGGGAAGAAGTATCCCACATAATCCGAGAACGCCAGGGCCGCGGCGGCGATCGGCGCCGAAAAGCCGGCGAAGAAAGAAACCCAGCCGGTCATGAATCCCCAGGTGGGACCGTAGGCGCGCGTGAGGTAGACATACTCGCCTCCGCTGCTGGGGAAATTGATGCCCAGCTCGGAATAACAGAAGGCGCCTACCAGCGCGAATAACGCGCCCACAACCCAGATGATCAGAACCAGCGACGGGGCGCCAAGGTCGCCCGCCAGAAACCCGCTGGTGGCGAAGATGCCCGTGCCCACCATGTTGGAGACCACCAACGCCGTAGCGCTTACAACTCCCAACTGGCGCAGCAGAGTGACGGAGCTTTCCGATGCAGTCTGACCGAGGACAGGATTCTTGGGGTTCACCTGGACATTGTACGCCAACCGGCATAACATCGAAGCATGAGCGCGGCGATCTTTGCAATGCCGTTCGCCCTCCTGCTATGGACCGCTGACCCGTACGAGCGGCCGCGGGAGCGCATGGCAGCCGAGCAGATCGAAGCCCGCGGCATCCGTCACCCGGGAGTGCTGAAGGCGATGCGGAGCGTGCCCCGCCACCTGTTTGTACCGGAATCGCTGCGCTCAATGGCCTACCAAGATACGCCGCTGCCCATCGGCCACGGCCAGACGATTTCGCAGCCTTACATCGTGGCCTTTATGACCGAATTGCTGGATCCGCGCCCGGAGCACAAGGTTTTGGAGATCGGAACCGGAAGCGGCTATCAGGCGGCGGTGCTTTCGGCGCTGGTGAAGCAGGTCTTCACCATCGAGATCGTTCCGGAGCTGGCGCAACAAAGCGCGGAGCTGCTCAAGCGGCTCGGCTACGCCAACGTCACCGTCCGCCAGGGAGACGGGTACCTGGGCTGGCCGGAACAAGCGCCCTTCGACCGCATCATGCTGACGGCGGCGCCGGCCGACGTGCCCAAGGCGCTGATCGATCAGTTGAAACCGGGCGGAAAGCTGGTGGCGCCGGTCGGCAGGAGCGCTTGGGACCAGGAGCTGGTGCTGTTGGAGAAAAGCGCCGACGGCAAGATCCGGCGGCGCTCGGTACTGCCGGTCCGGTTCGTGCCCATGGTCCCGGGAAAATCAACCGAAAAGCGCTGATTCCGGCGAGCCGGCCGGCCGCTGCGGCGGAGCGGATCCCCGGAGTTCACTTGCTGCCGCATCAACGCCCCACAATCTTCCAGGAGAAACAAGAGCCGTCCTTACGGTCCGGCGACGGCCCCGGATGGTTTGCGCCCACGGGGCCGGGATTCTTCGGCGCAACGATGTGGCGATGGGTCGCCAAAGAGAGAAACAGCGTGTCGCCGCGGTGCAGGTCAACCCACTGGAAAGTTTCCGCGTCGCCAGGCTTGACGGATTTCAGGGTAACCTCGCCAGGCTTGCCCTCGCCCCCGACCGACACGAATTTTCCATCCCGCGTCTGAAGAGAGATGCGCCCGCGGCCCCGGTCCACCACGCGGAAGGGCGTAGCTTCGGCAGCGTTGCTCACCGAGTGAAGGCTGCCGTTCACTACGGTCAGGGCGTGGCCCGTTCCGAGGTCTGCGAGCGTGATGAACTGCGAGAGAGGGATGGGCCGGGTTAAGCCGCGCGGCCGCGGCTCATCAACAGTGAAGAAGTTGAAGTCCGCGGCCCCGCCCGGCGCTCCGCCGGTGTTGTAGTGAAACAGCGCGTAGCGGACGCCTTGAAACGTCCTTAGCTGGAATACCATGATGAATTCCGGGCCGAGGGGCTTGAAATCCTTCCCATTGAAGCTGTAGCTGAAGCGGGCGATCTCGGTGTCGAAGTTGCAGTGAACTCGGAGCCAGAGGCGGGGACTTGGGGCCGCCTCCTGGACTGTTTTGCCGGTAATGTGGTCGTACTGCGCGAGGCGATAGCCGCCGGCCTCGCGGATCAGCCCGATCCAGGCGTACGGCCAGTTCAACAGCGCCAGTCCCGCGACGTCGCCTTTTTTCATGCCGCTGCCGTCCAACTCCGTCGTCACCGTCGACTCCGGACCGATGGCGCGCTGGGTCAGCGTATTACGGGCCCACCAGAAATCCGAAGCGGGCAGGGAGTGCAGGCGCAGGTAACCCGGCCGCTCCGACAACGACCACTTGGAATCGTCCGGGACGTGATTCCATTGCCAGACCGGCTGGAGGCGCGGGCCGGAAAAGTCGTCGCTGCGGTCATAGGGAGAGGTCACCGGGCCGGTGTAGCCGGTGTTTGGCTTCACCCAAGTGGCCGGCGTCCGTCCGAGGTTCCCCGGTAGGCCGAAATAGGGCCAACCGTCCACCCAAGTCACCGGCGACAGAGAGGTGAGGCGGCCGACGGAGTTGTGGTCCTGCATCGAGTAGCCCCACCATTCCCCGGTGGGCGTGTCGATGATGCCCCCTTGATGCAAGGTGAGGCTCAGGCGCTCGCTGGGATCGGGCGGGATCAGTTCAAACGGCGGTTGCTGGCGGCGGCTGTCCTTTAATCGATACCCCTGGCCGATGCCCAGGCTCTCCCCTTCACTGATCGTGCGCACTTCCCAGGGGCCGGCGAGCGAATCGGCGCGGGCGCACTTCATGGGCACATGCGCGCCCGGGATGGCGCTCACGATGTAGTACTTGCCGTTGATCTTGTAGAAATGCGAGCCTTCGCCGAGCCCCAGGCTGCGGTCGATCAACAGCCGGTCGGTGCCGGGGACGACTCCGGTGAGCTCCGGGTTCAGCTCAACGATGCGGATGTTATTCGCTCCGTACACGGCGTAGATCTTGCCGTCGTCGTCAAACAAGACCGAGATGTCGTGCAGCCCTTGCTCGATACGGTTGTGCTTCCACGGGCCGCGCGGGTTGGCGGCGCGGAACACCTGGAGACCGAAGCGGTTCACGTTGGCGAAGATGTAATAGGTTCCGTTGTGATAGCGGAAGCAAGGGGCCCAAATCCCCTGGCCGTAAATCTGGCGGCCATTTTCCAAGCGGAAATCCGGCCCCAGGTCCAGCCGTTCGAAGGCATAGCCGATGATGCGCCAGTTGACCAGGTCCCGGGAGTGCAGAATGGGCAGGCCCGGCATGGCGTGCATGGTGGTCCCGGTCAGGTAGTAGTCCGAGCCCACGCGGATCATGTCCGGGTCGGAGAACTCGTCGTAGAAGAGCGGATTGGAATAGGTCCCGTTGCCATTGTCGGCGGCCCAGGAACGCCTCGCGCTCTGCGCACCGGCCCCATCGGGGCCGGTCGAGAGCAGCGCAAAGAGCAGCAGCGGAACTGCGGCGATCGCCGCGCGGAAACTGGCACGCATACGGCTTATTCTAGATCGCCGGCAGTGAACAGCGGAACAAGCCGCAGCTCCGCCCGCGCCCGGAATGCAGTAAGGTAAGGCAGGATGAGGCGGGTCTTGCGGCTGATTCTCCGATTGGCGCCGGCGTTTCTTCTGTGTGCAGCGATGCACGCGGCCGGGCCTGAGAATTGGGTCCCCGCGCGCTGGAACGGCGGGCCGCTCGAAACCGCCAGGCGAGGCCATCTCGATCCCTCGTTCGCGGCTGTTTTGAAGGATTGGTACGGCACGCGCAGCCTCGATCTGCTTTCCGGCACGCCCATCAACTGCCTGCTGGTTCCTTGGAGCGCGGGAGTGGAGCCGAAGCTGGAAGCCGAGCAGCAGCGGATTCTGACTTCTTTTGTTCGCGAGGCTCACACGCGCAATATCGCGGTTGTCGGCGTGCTCTATCCGGCCGCGGAGCCAAGGCGGGCGGCCGAGTCCGCGGTGAAGGCGAAGTTGGACGGGCTGGCGCTCGCAGGAGAAGCCGCCTCCGACGGACGATTCCTGGCGGAATTGCGGAAATACTGGGGGAAGAAACCCGTGATCCCTTTGGGTGGCCGCGACGCGCTGCGGGCGGAGGCGGACTGGGCGGTGTGGGCCACGAAGGAAGGCGTGCCTCCCCGGGTTCGAATCACGTCCGGCGATGGGGCGGTGATGGCCACCACCACAAGCGAGCCCTGGATCGAATCCAACACTTGGCTCGTCCAAGCGCTGCTCGCGGCGGGCGGATCGCGTCCGGCGTGGCTGGGCTACGCGCTGGCGGAACCGAGTGTACAAGATTATGTGCGCGCCATCGCCGATGCCTCGATCGCCGGCGGCCGCTGGATCGTATCACTGGATGACCGCTTGCAAGCGGGTCTCTGGCGGCGCGAGGCGCAAGCATTGGCTGCATGGCAGTCGATCTCCGCCGCGCTGCGGCAGTATGAGGAGATTCAGCATGCGCGTCCGCTGCGGCCTGTGTCCGTGCTAGGCATCGTTCGGGATCCCGCCTTCCCCTATCCCGAGATCGCCGATGAATACCTGAACCTGATCCACCGCCGGCGCATTCCATTCACGGTCATCGAACGGCGAAGCTTGACGCACGGGGCGATTGCCGGCCTGAGAGCCGTTCTGGCGCTGGAGGTTGCGCCGCCCTCGGATTCGGAGCGTGCCCTGCTGGAAAGCTTCGCCAAAGCCGGCGGGACGTTGGTGGCGGGGCCGTCGTGGGCGCCGCTCAAAGAGGGCGAAGACGAATTCGTGACGGCGGCGATGGGTTCTGGAGAGTTGATCCTTTGCCGCCGGGAGATCTGCGCTCCCGAAGCAGTGGCGCGCGAGATGGTGGACTGGATCGGCGCCGGGAATCTGCCCGTGCGGGTGTTTAACGCGCCATCCGCTCTACTCCGGGCGTGGCGCGCGGATTCTGGTGGGACGGTGCTGGTTCATCTGGTGAATTACGCGTCGTCCCCTTCGGAAAGGGTGACCGTGCGCCTCCAGGGGCGATTCCCCACAGTGCGCCTGATGCGTCCCGGCGCGGAGGCGGTAAACTTGAAACCGGACTTCAGCGGCAGCGGCACGGAGGTGCGCGTCGAAAGGGTGGAAGTGGTTGCTTCTTTGCTGTTTGAGGAATAGAGGAGGGAACACATGAGAACGGCAGACAAGAGGCTCAACCGCCGGGAGTGGCTGGCGGCAGCGGCGGCGGCGTTGGGCGGCGCAGCGCGCGGGTTGGCGGCCGAGGCGCCCGTTTCGCCGGTGTCCATCGGCAAGTACGCGGGCTACGACGACCACCTGGTGGAGGGTCTGGCCCGGCAGTTCAACCAGCTCGGAGGCATTGGGAGACTGGTGAGCGGCAAGACCGTGGCCATCAAGCTCAATCTCACCGGAGGCGGCCGCTTGGGCAACTACACCGCAGGTCAAACGCACTGGGTGCACCCGGATGTGGTTGGGGCCTGTTGTCACCTGTTCGGGCGGGCCGGCGCGCGGCGCATCCGGCTGCTGGAGGGCGCGGGCCGGGGCGAGCCTCTCGAAGACAAAATGCTCAACGGCGGCTGGGATGTCGCGGCGCTGCGCAACTCGGCCCCCGTGGTGGAGTTCGAGAACACCAACTACTTGGGCAGCGGCAAACGCTACGCGCGGTTGAAGGCCCCCCGGGGCTTCATCTACCCCGGTTTCGACCTCAACCACAGCTACGAGGACGCCGACGTTTTCGTTAGCCTGAGTAAGATCAAGCATCACGAGGAGTGCGGGATTACGCTGACCATTAAGAACATGTTTGGAGCTACGCCCAACTCCATTTACGGCGATGATGCGGGGGTGGATGAGCCCAACGAAAACGCGCGGCGGGGCAGGGAAGCCGTATTGCATTTGGGCAAGCGCCCGCCCTCCAGGAGCGCGCCGCAGGAGATCGACCCGGCCGGCAACCGCTACGAGGGTTACCGTGTGCCGCGCATCTCGGTGGATTTGGTTGCGGCGCGCCCGCTGGACCTGTGCATTCTGGACGGCATTGAATCGTCGGTCGGAGGCGAGGGGCCCTGGGTGAAGGGATTTCAGTACGCGAAGCCGCAGATGCTTGTAGTGGGATGGAACCCGGTCTGCACCGACACGGTGGCGGCGGCGCTGATGGGCTACAACCCTCGGGCCGAACGCGGTCAGACGCCGTTCCACCGCCTGACCCCGGTTCCGGAAGGCCAGCCCGCCTGGGCGGAGAATCCGATGCTGCTGGCCGAAAGCATCGGGCTGGGCAGCGCCGACCTGAGCCGGATCGAGGTGCGCGGCGTTCCGATCCAGGAAGCCATGTTTGACTTCGAATCCCGCCGCAAGATTTGATGAGCCGGCAGCGCTTTGAGGTGGAGCCCGCAGTCCTAGGTGCCACGCCGCCTCGAAGTGGAGCAAGCAGTCTTGCTTGCCACGCCGCCAGTCTTGGCGGCGGATGGCTTTCCTGTCCCGCTTTGCCACAGGCTGCTCTTGTGGGGCAGACATTCTTGTCTGCGGCCGGCATTCCTGCCGGCCTTGGTACCCTTAACCCACTGCCCTCCATGCAACCGAACCATGCCGAGTGTAGGGGCGGACCAGCGTGTCCGCCCCCATGGCCGCACCCCGCGCTGTAGGGTCACCCCGCGCCACCGCCGGCATCGCAATCCTGCCGGCTTGCCCACTACCGCGCCTTGAAGTGGAGCCCGCAGTCTTGCATGCCACGCCGCCAGTCTTGGCGGCGGATGGCCATTCGAAACCCCGTGCAGCTCTTCCGGTGCACCCGCCTCCTGCCGTAAAGCAGGCCCGGAGGCCTGCCCCTCAAGACTCGGCCGTCTCCCACCCTGGTTGCAATTGAATAGACTATTAAGTTCGCCAGAGAGATTACGGTATGAGCCCGCCTACGATCTTCGCTATCTGCCAGCCGCGTCCGGATGTGCTCAGCGGCGCCACCCGCGACGAGCAGTTCATGGCCGATCTGTCCCAAGTGGTCAATGGCACGGCCCTGCCGGACTACCTCGATCCCGTCCTCTTTTTCCGCAACACCTACCCCACCCGCGGCCTGCGCGAGCTCATGAAAGCCGTGTGCCTGCGCCTGTCAGGCAAAGGCGGCGAAGTGTCGCCCATCATCCGCCTGGGCACCCAGTATGGCGGCGGCAAAACCCACGGCCTGATCGCCATCACGCACGCCGCGCGCGGCATGAAAGGCGTGGCGAACGTGGCCGATTTTGTCGATCCCGCGCTGCTGCCCGCCGGCCCGGTGCGCATCGCCGCGCTCGACGGCGAAAACACCGACCCCGCCAATGGCCGCCAGCTTGAGCCTGGGCTGCGCGCCTTCAGCCTCTGGGGTGAACTGGCCTACCAGCTCGGCGGGGCGGCGGGCTACGAACGGGTGCGCAACTCCGACGAGAAGCACATCGCCCCCGGAACGGAAGTCCTGCGCGAGCTGTTCGGCAACCAGCCGACGCTCATCCTGCTCGATGAAGTTTCCGTCTACCTTCGCAAGGTCGAGCGCGCCTTCCCCGACGCCAGCCGTCAGTTCACAGCCTTTGTGCACGCCTTGTTCAAAGCTGTCGCCTCCACGCCCCAGGCGGCCTTGGTCTATACGCTCGCCATCGGCAAGGACGACAAGGCGCAAGACGCCTACAAGGAAGAGAACGAGCGCGCCGCCGCCGCGCTGGAGGAGGCCGAAAAGGTCGCGGTCCGTTCTACGACGGCTTTGGATCCCACCGCCGAGGACGAAACCGCCGATGTGCTGCGCGTGCGTCTGTTTGAAAGCGTGGACCGGTCGAAAGCGGCCGAAGTGATTGAAGCTTATTCGCGCCTCTGGTCGAGCAACAAAGATGCGCTCCCCGCCGAAGCCACCTCGCCGGAGCTCAAAGAACAGTTTGCCCGCACTTACCCCTTGCATCCCAAGCTGCTCGAAATGCTGACGGAGAAGACCGCATCGCTTTCCACCTTTCAGCGCACGCGCGGCATGCTGCGGCTGCTGGCGCGCACCGTGCACCTGCTCTGGCGCAACCAGCCTCCCGACGCCTACTCGATCCACATCCATCACATGGACCCGGGCTTCGAGCCCCTCCGCACCGAGATTCTGGAGAGGATCGGCATGCGCCAGTACGCCGCCGCGATCAAGGCCGACGTCGCCGCCGTGCCGGGCGACGAGCCCGCTTTAGCCCAGCGCCTGGACGCCCAGAAGTTCCCCGGACTCGCTCCCGTCACCTCTTACGCCGCCCGCACCATCCTCTGGCATACGCTGGCTTTTGGGGACACGGCGCGCGGCATTTCGCCCGAGCAACTGCGGCTGGCGGTCTGCTCTCCGGCAGTGGAGCCGGCCTTCATTGAGCAGGCGCGCACGGCGTTCCAGGCCGATGCCCTTTATCTGGACGACCGCCCCGGCGCGCCGCTGCGCTTCATGGCCGAGGCCAACCTCAACCAGGTCATCGGGCGCTTCATGCGGGATGTCGACGCCGGCGAAATCCGAGCCTACCTGCGCGAGCGCATCAATCAGCTGTTTAACCTGCCGAAGGGCAACTTCAACGCCATCCTGTTTCCCGCCGGGCCTTGGGAGGTTCCCGACGACTCGGCCGATCCCCGCGCGCTATTGGTCATCATGAACTACGAGTCCACCGCCGTGCCCGCGGATCTGGCAAAGCCGCCTGAGGAAATTGCAGAGATCTTCGAGTTCAAAGGCGCCGAACGCAAGCACCGCGAACTCAAAAACAACCTGGTGTTTGTGGCGGCGGCCGAAAACGGCATCCCCAATATGCAAACGCTGGCCCGCCGCAAGCTCGCGCTGGGCGAGCTGCGAAAACCCTCGAACCAGCAGGAGCTGGCCGATTACCAGATCCAGAAGGTGAACGCCGAGTTCCACGAACTCGACCTGAAGATGGCCCAGGCGATCCTTCAGTGCTACCGGCACATCTTCTATCCCTCGGGCACGCCGATGGCCGGAACCAAGCTGCCGCTCGGCCACACCATTATGGAGCTCACCAACCCGGATAACCCGGGCAACGGCCAGATGCATGTCGAGCGCGTGCTTAGCGAGCAAAAGAAGCTGCTCAAGGAGGGGGATGCGCCGGATTCTCCAGCGTTTGTGGCCAAGGAAACCGGCCTGGCCCTCCGCGGCGAAATGACGCTTCAGCAGTTGCGCGACGAGTACCGGAAGGCGCCCAAGCTTTCCATCCTGCTGCACGATACGCCGCTGCGCGAATGCGTCCGCACGGGCATCCAGCAGGGCCGCTTCATTTATCGCGAGGGCAACCAGGTGTGGGGACAGGGGGATCCCAGCCCCGCCATCCAGATCTCCGACAACACCTTCCTGCACACCATCGACGACGCCAAGGCCAAGAAGCTCTGGCCGCGCGCCGAGCCGCTGCGCCTCAGCTTCCTGGCCCATCCCACCACCATCGGCAAAGGACAATCGGCGCAGATCACGGTCATGGTCACCGGCGGCGTGCCTCCCTACACTTACACCTCGAGCGACCCGCGCCTGAATGCCGCCGACACCAAGGAAACCCAGCGCTCGGCCAAGGTCAGCCCGGAGGCGACCACCACTTACCAGATCGAAGTGACCGACAGCCGCGGCGCGCGCCAGCAGGCCACCACCATGGTGGCTGTGCGCGAGGGCGACGCCATCACGCCGGTGGATCCGACGCCGAAACCGGCTGCCCCACCGCCGGCCGAGTACACCGCCCAGGGGCCGCTGGCGGTGGCGCTCAGCGATCTGTGGGAGAAGGTGCGCAAAGCCAAATGCGCCGCCATCCAGCGGCTTACGATCCGCCTGTTCGAGGTGGGGGCGGTCTGGAAGGTGCACCAGGCCATGGCCACCGTTGCCGGAGCCAAGGTGACCGCCGAGATTACGGCCAGCTTGGCGGCCGAGGGCATCGAAGAGTTGCAGGTTTCCTACCGGGGCGCGGTGGACAAAGCCAACGCCACCAAAGGCTTCCTGGACCTGCAATTGCGCGCGGCCAAAGACAGCCACTTCACGGCCAGCTATACGATAGCCTTTGAGCCCGCGCTGCGGCTGGACGGCGACGCGCCGGAGCGTTTCGCCAAGGAGATTACACGCTACGGCGGCGGCGAGGCGTTCGTGGAGGCGCAGGCCGGACCCGCCGCCTGAAGGAGGCAAGGCAATGAGAGGATCCGCCGCCATGGCCTATTCGCCCAAACCCGTCTATGAGCTGCGCCTGAAGGTGCAAAGCTCGATGAACTGGAGTCTTTCGATTTACCAGTTGCCCTCGCCGGCGACGCCGCGGCTGAAAGAGCCGGAACACGTGGGCACGCTGCAAGGGGCCGCGTTGCGGCTGGTGGAGATGCGCGTGCTCAAGCGGCTCCTCAAAGAGAAGATCCAGTTGGGCGCTTTGAAGCCGGGAAAGCTCCGCAGATGGCCGCTGGAGGAAGAGACGGCGCTGCATTTGGGGCTGTTGTTCCGGGCGCTGGCCCCGATGAAGAACACGGACCGCATCCGTGAGGTGGCCGACGGCGTCGAGGCGATGGGGAAAGAAGAAGCCAGCTATTGGATGAGCATGGCGATGCACCGGCCGAATCCGCGGCGGGTGCTGGCGGCGCTGCGCATGCTATTGACGAGCCACTGAGCGAGGGTATGATCGCATCATGATTCACGTCGAAGTCAGGCCGGCGGTTTTGAGGTGGGCGATAGCGCGGTCGCGGCGTCCCTCGGTTGAATTTGAGCGGAAGTTCCCCAAACTCCCCTCTTGGCTTCGCGGGGAAGCAAACCCTACGCTGAAACAGTTGGAAAGCTTCGCCCAGGCGGCGCGCACGCCGGTGGGATGCCTGTTCCTTTCCGAGCCGCCCGCGGAGCAGCTTCCGCTGCCGGACTTCCGCACGGCAGCCGGGAGCGCCATGGTCCCGCCGAGCGCGGATTTACTCGAAACCATCTACACTTGCCAGCTACGGCAGGACTGGTACCGCGACTTCGCACGTGCGAACGGTGAGCAGGCGCTCGGCTTCGTCGGGTCCTCGAGGCTGACCGACAGCGTGCCGGAATCGGCGGCGCGCATCCGGCGCGCGCTCCGTTTCGACGTCGAGGAGCGCCGCCAGATGCGGACGTGGTCTGAGGCGTTGCGCCAGTTCATGATCCAGGCGGACGAGGCCGGGATTCTCGTAATGGCGGGCGGCATCGTGGGCAGCAATACGCGCCGTGTCTTGGACCCTCGGGAGTTCCGGGGCTTTACTCTCGCCGATCCCATTGCGCCGCTCATTTTCATCAACACCGCGGACACCAAGGCGGCGCAGATGTTCACCTTGGCGCACGAGCTGGCCCATGTCTGGCTGGGCAGATCCGCTCTTTCGGACGCCGAGGCGCGCTCGGAACCGGCTCACGACGTGGAGCGCTGGTGCAATCAGGTGGCGGCCGAGCTGCTAGTTCCACTGGAGGCGTTTCGGGCTGAGTGCCGGATCGGCGCGGCGTGGAGCGACGAGGCACAGCGTCTGGCGCAGGTCTTCAAGGTGAGCACGTTGGTGGTTCTCAGGAGGATGTTCGACTCCCAGGCGCTGACGCGAAAGCAGTTCGAGGAGGCTTATAGCGCCGAGGTGGACCGGCTCAAGCGGCTGACGGAGAGGCCGCAGGAGGGTGGAGACTTCTATGCCACTTTGAGCGCACGCGTCGGCCGGCGATTCGCCCGGGCGCTGGTGGCCAGCACCCTCGAAGGGCATACGCTCTTCCGCGACGCCTACCGCCTGATGGGAATCAGGAAAGAATCCACGTTTCAGAAGGCTGCCGTGAAACTGGGGTTCGAACTCTGATGGCATACCTCCTCGACGCGAATGTCTTCATCGAGGCCAAGAACCGCCATTATGGGTTTGACTTCTGCCCCGCATTCTGGGATTGGCTCAAGGAAGGGCATGCCGCCGGCAAGGTGTTCAGCATCGAGAAAGTGGGCGACGAGCTGCAAGCCGGGAGCGATGAGCTGGGGAAGTGGGCGACACAGCTTGGCGCGGAAATTTTCCTCCCGCCGGACGCCTCTGTGCTGGAGAGTCTGGTGGCCGTTGCGGAATGGGTTCGTAGCCAAGCTTATCAAGCGGCGGCCATCACATCCTTCTTGGGCGGGGCGGACTACTACCTCGTGGCGCAAGCGCACGCCCGGCATGACATCATTGTGACCCACGAAGTACCGAGTGACGGCCTAAAGCGAGTGAAGATCCCGAACGTGGCCATCGGGCTGGGGGTCCGCCACATGAGCCCTTTTGAGATGTTGCGCCGCGAACTCGCCAGGTTCATCCTCGGAGCCTCGGAGCAAGGCGAAAGTGATTGAGAACAGGGAGCAGAACTCATGCCGGACCGCCGGTTGATTGAGGAGTGGCTGCCGATTGCCGAGATCGGGATTGAGAGCCTTCGCGAGCGCACGCCGATGACGCCGTTCCCGGCGCCGAACCGGCTTCACGTCTGGTTTGCGCGGCGGCCGCTGGTGGCCAGCCGGGCGGCGATTCTGGCCAGCCTCCTGCCAGCCGGCGCTGACCGCGAGAAGTTCTTGTGGACCCTGGGGATTCACGGGGATCCTCTCGAATCGAGAAGGAAGATTGCGGAAGCGAGGGTGAAAGGAATACGGTTCGAAGGCGATGCATACAGCTACGCGAGGGCCTTTAGCTATTTGCCCTCCGAAGAAGATTTGGACGGATTGGGGATCGGTGGCGCACTCTTGGACCCAACCGCTGGCGGAGGCAGCGTGCCCTTTGAAGCCGTGCGCATGGGCTGTAACACGTATTCAAATGACCTTAATCCCGTGGCCGCTATTATCCTCAAGGCAACGGTCGAGCTACCTCTCAAACTCGGCCCAGCTCTGGCCAAGCGGTACGACGAACTGGCGGAGCGCTTCATCGCCCGGCGTGATGCCATTCTCCAAGAAGTGATCCCGCAAGAACCGGAAGATGGCGCCAATGCGACGAACTGGCTCTGGGCCCGCACTGTCACCTGCCCGTACTGCGGCGGGCTCGTTCCGCTGTCGCCCAACTGGCGGCTGGATGGCGAGGGCACGGGCGTGCGGCTGGTGCCTGATGGCCGCCGCATCCGCTTTGAGATCGTCCACAGGGCCAGCGAGCACTCCCCCGGCACCGTTAAGGACGGCACCGGCAAGTGCCCGTTTCCCGATTGCGCCCGCGAAATCCCGGGCGAGGACATCAAGCGCCAGGCGCAGGCGGGCCAGATGGGCCACCAGCTTTATTGCGTGGTCTACAAGAAGCCAGTCAAGAAAACCGTCCGGCTACAGGACCGCTTCGTTACAAGAACGGTGTTCAGACGCGGCTTCCGCGCCCCGCGGCCCGAAGACGACGTCGAAGCCCTGGTCGCCCGGCGCCTCGCCGAAAAAATGCCGCTCTGGCAGGCGCGCAACATCGTGCCGGATGAGGAGCGGTACATCGGGCCGGCAGACAGGAGCGGCCTCTACGGGGTGCTGCGGCAGGTGGACCTATTTTCGCCCCGCCAGCTCTACGGCCACTGCACCTCGGTGGAAGTCTTTCAGGACATGGTCGAGGAGCTGAAAGCGCAAAACGGCGGCCGCTTAAGTGAGCTCGACCGCGCCGCCATGGTCTACATCGCGCTGGCGATTGACAAGGTTCTGAATTACAACGCGATTCAGGTGCGCTGGCACGCCAACCGGGGCGTCGTCGCAGGCGTCTTCGACCGGCACGACTTCAGCTTCAAGTGGTCCTACGCCGAGATGGCGCCCACCATCACCGGCCTCGGCTACGATTGGGCGCTGGAACAAACCGGCAAAGCCCTCGCCGAGCTGATCGAACTGCTGGGCCATGCGCCCGGTGAGAGCCGCAACGGCGAGCTGTTTCCCAAGGCCGCCCGCCGCCAGCCGGAAGTGAAAATCCTCTGCGAATCGGCTGACGCGCTGCCGCTCCCGGATGCCTCCGTCGACTGCATCGTCATGGATCCGCCCTACTACGACAACGTGATGTACGCCGAGTTGTCGGATTTCTTTTACGTCTGGCTGAAGCGCACCGCCGGGCTGCTCTACCCGGAGCTGTTCACCGCGCACCTGACGGACAAGGACCGGGAAGCGGTGGCCAATCCGGCCAAGTTCGCGGGGCAGAAAGGGGCCAGGCGGCTGGCGCACCTCGACTACCAGCAGCGCATGGCGCGCATCTTCGCCGAGATGCGGCGGGTGCTCAAGCCCGGCGGCATCATGACGGTGATGTTCACGCACAAGGCCAAGGACGCTTGGGACGCGCTGGCGACGGGTTTGATCGAAGCGGGCTTCGTCATCACGGCAAGCTGGCCGGTGCACACGGAAGCCGAGGGCAGCCTGCATATCCGGGAGAAGTCGGCGGCGAAGTCGACGATCTTTCTGGCCTGCCGCCTGCGGGAGGACGCGCCGGAGCGCGGCGAGGAAGTGTTTTGGGAGGACGTTGAGCCGCAGGTCCGCGAGGTAGTGCGGGAGAAGGTGCGCGAGTTCCAGGAAGCGGGGCTGGCGGGCATTGATCTGTATCTGGCGTGTTTCGGCCCGGCGCTCGAAGTCTTCTCGCGCCACTGGCCGCTTGTGCGCGGGACGGCGCGGCCCAAGCCGAGAGGATACGAAGAGGAAGTGTTCGGTCCGTGGGACCCGTACCGGGTGACGCCCGAAGATGCGCTGGAAGCCGCGCGGCGGGAGGTGAAGCAGTGGCGAATGGCGCAATTGGCGACGGCGCCGCGGCAAGCGGATCTGGACGCGCTCACCGAGTGGTATGTGCTGGCCTGGGACGCCTTCCGAGCGCCGAAGTTCCCGGCCGATGAGGCCTTGAAGCTGGCGCGCGTGGTGGGTCTGGATTTCGATCAGGAGGTCAGGAACGTGGCCTGCGGGGTGAGCGGCGAGGACGTCACGCTATGGGACAGCGTCACCCGGGTGGCGAAGGGGACGCTCCTCAACGGGTCAGGAGCGCCGATGCTCGACCGGCTGCACGAGGCGGCCTATACGGTGCGGTTCCGGAATACGGAGGCGGCGCGGAACCGGCTGGAGTCGCTGAAGCTGCTGGAGGATCCCGCGCTGCTGAAGGCGCTGGAGGCGCTGCTGAACGTGCTTCCGCCCGTGGCCCCGCGCGGGAAGAAGAGACCGGACCCGGCGTTGGAGGGTGCGGCGAGCGATTTTGAGGCGCTCAATAAACTCCGGCAACTGGCGTTCCCGGAAAAGGTCCCGGAGCCGAAGCGGGCGGAGCAGTTGATCTTGCTCGGGATGGAACGGGTGGGAGAAACTGAGGTGGGGGAATAACCGCCGATGCCCGTCAAGAAATCCGCAGCCGTCCGGAGCGCCGGGACGCAGGCGAAGGTCAAGCAGATCGGCCGTTATATCGTGGCTGATCCCAGGATTTGCCACGGCGCGCTGACATTCAGGGGCACCCGGATCCTGGTGTCGGTTGTGCTGGAGCAAGTGGCATCCGGGATGAACTGGGACCGCATCGTCGAGGACTGGCGCGGCAGCATTCCGAAGGAGGCGATCGCGGAGGCCGTACAACTGGCGAAGCAAAGCTTTCTGGAGCATGCGTCGGAGTTCGCTCCTCCCGTTCACAAACGGAGGAAGGCGAGTTGACGCTGCTTGACGAAAACATGCCACAAGCCCGGCAGATGATCCAATCAGGAATTGCTCACCGGCAGGTGGGCTTCGAGTGGGGGCGCAAAGGCATGCCGGATGAAGAAATTCTGGCGGCCCTGCGAAGGCAGAAACGAACAACATTTCTGACGTGCGATCAGGGCCTGTACCGCCGGGAGAACTGCCACCCAGGCTACTGTCTGGCGGTATTGGCTGTGCCGCCCGCGCAGGCCGGAGAGTTCGCACGGCGGTTCTTGAGACACCCCCTTTTTCGGACGTTTGCCAAGCGCCAAGGCAAGGCCGTCCGGGTCCAGCCCACGGGCATCACCTATTGGGAAAGAAACGCGGCCCGCGAGTCGCATGCCGCCTGGAGTTGATTTAGGGTGCCGCTGCTTACCGAGACCAGGTGGAGATTCCGGTACTCGCACGAAGACGGCGATCTGGTGGAGCTGTTTTACAACCCGGCGCTGGCTTGCGCGGTGGAGTACTGCCGGACGACGGGCTACTTCAGCGCCGATGCGCTGGCGCTGGCCGCGCGCGGGTTGGCCGGGCTGTTCGCCAACGGGGGACGGATGCGGCTGGTGGTGGGCTGCACGCTGGAGCCGCCCGAGCAGGAGGCGATTCAAGAGGGCTATGACCTGCGGGCGGCGCTGGAGCGGCATTTGGCTGGGGTGGACCTGACCCCGCCGGACGAGCACGCCCGGCAAGGTCTGGAGCTGCTGGCGTGGATGGTGGCGCAGGGCCATCTGGATGTGAAGGTGGCGGTGCCCGTCGATGCCGAAGGGCGGCCCGCGCGCGTGCCGGGCATCTACCACGCCAAGTTTGGCATCATCGTCGACGCCGAAGGCAACACGCTGACCTTTTCGGGGAGCATCAACGAGACCGCCGGCGGCTGGAAGAACAACTGCGAGAGCTTTCACGTCCACTGCGCCTGGCGGAGTGACACCGAGAAAGGGCACGCGGACGAGGAGCTGGAGGCGTTTGCGAAGCTGTGGGAGGACCGCTCTCCGGGGGCGCGCGTCTTTGACTTTCCCGAGGCGGCCAGGCGGAAGCTGCTCGAGCATCTGCCGAAAGACGATCGTCCGCTGACGCCGCCCATCGCGCCGCGGCGCGTGGGGGAACCGGCGCCCGCCTACCGGCTGACGGACGACGAGTTCCGGCGCTGTGTGTGGACCTTTGTGAAAGTGGCGCCGGAGCTGCCGCACGGAATCCGCCTGGGCGAAGTGACGAGCGCGGTGGCGCCGTGGCCCCATCAGGTGCGGACGTATGTGCGTTTCCTCGAGCAGTGGCCGTGCCGCCTGCTGATCGCCGATGAGGTCGGGCTGGGGAAGACGATCACGGCGGGACTGATCCTGCGGCAGGCGCTGCTTTCGGGCAAAGCGAAGCGCGTGCTGATCCTGACGCCCAAGAGCGTTCAGATCCAGTGGCAAAACGAGCTCTACGAGAAGTTCAACCTGAACGTGCCCATCTACGACGGGGCGGCGCTGCGGTGGCGGGAGGCGCATGGATGGGCGGGTCCGCTGGAGCGGGCGGTGGGCCGGCAGGAGTGGCAGAAGGAGCCCGTGGTGCTGGCCTCGAGCCAGTTGATGCGGCGCAAGGAGCGAGTGAAGGAACTGCTGGAGGCCGAGCCGTGGGATTTGGTGCTGCTGGACGAGGCGCACCATGCGCGGAGGAGGGGCGCGGGCGCCGAGCAGGAGAAGGGGCCAAACGCGCTGCTGAGCCTGATGCGGGAGTTGGCCAAGCGTTGCGGGAGCCTGCTGCTTTTGACGGCGACGCCGATGCAGGTGCACCCAGTGGAGCTGTGGGATTTGGTGGACCTGCTGGGGTTGCCGCCCAAGTGGGCGGCCGATCCGCACGCGTTCCTGAAGTATTTCACCTGGGCGAGCGGCAATCCGTCTGCGGAGACGCTGGATCTGCTGGCGGCGTGGTTCCGCGACTGCGAGGCCTACTTTGGAGCTTTGAGCGAGCAGGAGATCGCGGCGCTGACGCCGGGGCTGTCCTCCATCAGGCGGAGGAAGGTGATGCAGGCGCTGCGCGATGCGGCTCAGGCGCCGCGGAGGATGCTGGATCCGGAGTCACGGCGCGCGCTGCTGGAGGTGCTGAAGGCATGCTCTCCGCTGCGCTGGCGGATGGTGCGGCACACGCGGGAGCTGCTGCGCGCATACCGGCGCGAAGGGAAGCTGGATCTGCCCATTGCCGAGCGCGAGGTCAGAGACATCCCGGTGGAGATGACGCCCGCCGAGAGCGCTCTGTATGCGCAGGTGGAGGACTACATCTCGGAGACTTATTCGAAGGCGGCCTCCGACAAGCGCACGGCGATCGGATTTGTCATGACGGTGTACCGGCGGCGGCTGGCCTCGAGCTTCGAGGCGCTGAAGCGGACGCTGAATGCGCGGCTGGAGAAGTTGGGGTTGAGCGAGGAGGATGTGTCGCTGGACGAAGCGGCCGACGAGGTCATGGCGCCGGAAGAAGCCGCCGAGCTGGCCGCAACCACGGCGGAGCTCGAGGAGCGCGACCGGATTCTGGACCTGCTGCGGAGTATCGCCAAGCTCAACACCGACACCAAGGCCCGCAAGCTGCACGCCGAGTTGGTGCAAGTCTTCACGGCGGATTCGGAATCCGCAATCGTCTTCACGCAGTACACGGACACGATGGAATACCTGCGGGAGTATCTGGCGCGGGAGATGCCGGATGTGCCGGTGGCGAGCTACTCGGGCGCGGGGGGCGCCTGGCGCGACGGCTCGGGGCGCTGGGTGCCGTGCAGGAAGGAGGATATCAAGCGGTGGCTGAAGGCGGGCCGGGTGCGCTTGCTGGTGTGTTCGGATGCGGCGGGGGAAGGCTTGAACTTGCAGGCCGCCGGGGTGCTGGCCAACTATGATCTTCCCTGGAACCCGATGAGGGTGGAGCAGCGCATTGGACGGATTGACCGGCTGGGGCAGCACAGGCCCAAGGTCAAGATTTTAAATTTCGCATATAAGGACACCGTGGAGGCGGACGTGTACTTTGCGGTGGGCGAGCGGATCCAGCTTTTCCAGGGCATCGTAGGGAGGCTCCAGCCGATCCTGTCGAAGTTGCCCAAGCGGTTCGAGGAGGTGACGCTGGCCAGTCCTGGGGCGCGGGAAGCGGCGCGGCAGCGTTTCTTGGCGGAGATCGAGCAGGAGGTGTCCTCGGCGGCTGAGACGCCCCTGGATTTGGATGCCGTGGCGCGGGAGGATTTGGCCGTTCCGCCTTTGCCGGAGCCGCCCTATGATCTGGCCAAGCTGGATCATGCCATGGGGCGGGAAGCGAGCCGCCCCGTTGGTTTGGAGTGGCAGCCGCTGGACGTGCGCACATACGCGGCGCGCCTGCCGGGCATGGCCGAACCGATTCGGGTGACGACCTCGGCTGAGGTGTTCGAAGAATCCGGCGACAGCCATCAGTTCTTTTCGCCGGGCGGTCAGCTGTTTGAGGAGGTCCGGCGGGCCGCCGACGGGATGCGGTCCAGAGAGCCGCAGCCTGGGGTCTGCTGGCTATTGCGGGACCGGAACGGCAAGCCGGCGGCGTTTGTGGTGAACACGGCGGCCGGATTTTGCCGCGCAGACACGCTGGACACGCTGATGGCGCTGCTTGAGCGCCCGGGAACGCCCGCTGTGTTCCCGGCGGCGGAGTGGCCGGGTTATGAAGCGGAGTTGGTAGTGTAGGGGCGGTGGGTTGAGGTGGAGTCCATAGTCCCGCGGACCACGCAGCCTCAAAGTGGAGCAAGCAGTCTTGCGTGCCACGCCGCGCCTCAAAGTGGAGCACGCAGTCTTGCGTGCCACGCCGCCAGTCTTGGCGGCGGATGGCATTCCTGTCCTGCTTTGCCACAGGCCACTTTTGTGGGGCAGACATTCTTGTCTGCGGCCGGCATTCCTGCCGGCCTTGGTGCCCTTAACCCACTGCCCTCCATGCAACCGAACCATGCCGAGTGTAGGGGCGGACCAGCGTGTCCGCCCCCATGGCCGCACCCGGCGCTGTAAGGTCGGCGCCGCGCGCTCGCCCAAAGTGTGGCGTAAGCCGCCTCCTGCCGTAAGACAGGCCGCTTTTATGGGGCAACTTCTTGTGGAGCAGGCAGGTTCTGTGGGGCAGATTCATCTTGTGCGGAGCACCAAAATATTTGCCCCATCTTGGAAATTTTCCCTGCGGGTGGTCGTGCCCGCAACCGGGAGGCCCCTACCTCGTTCTCCCGCCGGCGTCCCCGCTTTGCCGCGAAATCGGCGCGCTGTCCGCCCCGGCTGCGCTGGTCGAAGCTGGGCTGCCTGCGGCGATCGTCCCCGAAGTTCCCGCGGGCGTCGGAGCGTTCGTCGGGTAGTTCGGCGCGCCTGAGGTACCTCCCCCGCCCATGAGGTTGGGCGCCCTGGGCTGCGGAGGATACAACAGCTCCATTGCGCTTTGATAACTGTAAAAACGATAGCCGTAAAAACTGGTGTAAGCTCCGCTCAGCGGAACGTAAGTCATCATGCCGAGATACGGATTCAGCAGCCAGTAGCCGCCCAAGCCCATATCCAAGCCGCGGCTGCGCCAGCCGCTTGTGACGGCCGCCTCAAGATTGGCTTGCGCCAGGTAAGCCGCCCGCCGTCCGCTCCACCGGTCCAGCGCGTCGTCTTCCTCCCGGTTGAAACGCACCGCGGCCCATGCGCCGTCGAGCGCCAGCATCCGGCCTTTGCTGAGGCGCAGCGTTCCCGCGCCGCCCGCGACCAGGGCCTCCCCGTCGAAAACCCGGACCGACGGCGGATTGAGGTCAATTCGATACACGCCGCGCTTGAGCGGAGTGAAACGGAAGTCCTTCCAGCGAATGGCCGCGCCCTCGCGCCGCGGCTGGCTTGCGACTTCGAGCACAAAAGAGCCCGCCTCCAGTTCCAACTGCCAGTTGGTCAATGAGGCCGACTCCAGCCGGAATGAACTCTCTTCGCCAACCCGCAAAAATGTTCCTGGGTCAAGGAGAACCTCGGCGCGTCCTTCCTCGGTTGACAGCACGTCGCCTGGCTTCATCTGTGGAAATCGCACGCCGCCTGCTTCCACTACCGCGCCGTTGAGCAGGACCTTGCCCAGGGTGTGATTTACAAGCCCCGCCTGAGCGGAAATCACCTGCTGCGCGAACGCCCCCGCCGCCAGGCTAAAGAGGACCGCCAACCCCACCGCCAGCCTTGCAGGTTTCATGGGAGGAACCTCCACCTCCATCATGCTCGCAATCCAGGTAGCCTGTCAATACGAAAGAATTCCAAGGATCGCTTAGTTCGAGAAGGAGAATGAAACTTCATGAACAGTCGCGCAGTTTGGTTTAGCTGCCGTTCTGGTTGAGAACAACGATACGGGGCCGCCCCGGCCCGTCCACTTCGCGCGCTCGCCGCGCCCCAGGACCCTTTCCCGCTGCCTGCGCCTCCAGCGAGCCGCGTCGGCGCGCTGGCCTTTACGGCCGGCTCGGGCCTCCTGGGACTCCGCCGTCCGCCCGCGGCCGCCGCGGATTGGCCCGGTTCCGTTCGCACTCCCCACAATCCTCCGGCGCTTCACACCATGCATGTGCGCCGCCGGTTCTTGGATATACTGTCCCTAATGGCTGGGTTCACCTGTGCCAGACTCCAACAAGGGAGTAGTTCACCATGGAGCGTCGAAAGTTTTTGACAGCGGGCGCCGCTGGGCTGGCCATGGCTGCGTCGCGCAACTATGCCGCTGAATTCGCCGATCGCCCGCCGCTGCGCGTGGGCCTGATTGGCTGCGGGTGGTATGGAAAAGTCGATCTGTTCCGCCTCATCCAAATCGCTCCGGTCGAAGTTGTCTCCGTTTGCGATGTGGACCGCAAGCTGCTCGAGGAGTGCGCCAACCTTTGCGCCGAGCGTCAGGTCTCCAAAAAGAAACCCCAAATGTTCACCGATTACCGCAAGATGCTCGCGCCCAAAGAGCTGGATCTGGTGCTGATCGGCACGCCGGACCACTGGCATGCCCTGCCCATGATCGAGGCGGCGCGCGCCGGCTGCGACATCTACGTTCAGAAGCCCATCAGCGTGGATGTGGTCGAAGGACAGGCGATGGTGGCTGCCGCCCGCAAGTACAAACGCGTCGTCCAGGTCGGCACGCAGCGCCGCAGCACGCCCCATCTTGTGGAGGCCCGCGACATCGTTCAGCAAGGCAAGTTAGGAACGATCGGACACGTTGAGATCTTCTCTTACGGCGGCGGACGTCCTTTGATTCTCAAACCCTCGCCGGTCCCCGACACCCTGGACTGGGATTTCTGGGTCGGCCCGGCGCCTTACATGGACTACGCTCCCGAGATCCAGCGAAGCTGGCGTTCATTCATGGCTTACGGCAACGGAACCATCGGCGATATGGGCATCCATATGTTCGACATGGTCCGCTGGTTCATGAATCTGGGTTGGCCGAAGCGCATCTCCTCGTTCGGCGGAATCCGCGCCTTGAAAGGCGGAGCCAACGACATCTCCGACGACCAGACCGCCATGTTTGAATACGACGATCTCACCGTGGTCTGGAAGCACCGCCGCTTCGGCTCGCGCCCCGATCCCGATTACGACTGGGGCGCTATTCTGTACGGCACGCAAGGGACCCTCAAGGCCGGCGTCTTCGCCTATGATTTCATCCCGGCCGGCAAGAATGAGCCTAAGATCCACCGCGACGTGACTTACGAGCTTGAGCAATATCCTGAAGATAAGACCGAGCCGAGGCTGGAGCGGCATACGGCGCCGGCGGTTCGTTACCATCTCAAGGATCTGCTCAATAACATGCAGACCCGGGGACGGCCGGTGGCGGACATTGAAGAGGGCTATATCTCATCCGCTTGCTGCATTCTGGCCAACATCTCCATGAAACTGGGCCGCACGCTCACTTGGGACGCGCAGAAACAAATGGTCGTGGCCGACGAGGAAGCCAACCGCCTGCTCCGCCGTCCTTACCGCAAGCCCTGGATCCACCCCGAAGTCAAGAACGTCTGACCGCCCGGCCAAAGGCAGGGCATGCGCTCCTCATGCCCTGCCATGGCTCATGAGTCCTCGGCCGGTGAGGTTCCCGTGCCCGTGGCCGCTGCATTCCAGCCCATGCTGCGGATTAAGTCTCGCTCAACCCCGGCCTGACCGGGAATACGCCGGATTCCTTCTCACGGGGGCACTCTGCGGAATACAGGCCTGTTCCTCCGAGATATCCCTGGCGCGCCTGTGCGGGGCCAATTAGCCGCCTGCTCAACTTCTACCGCAGCCCGGAATTCCGGACCGCCGTCGCGCCAACGGCCCCCGCCGCGGCTCCGTTGACGATCGTGAAGGCCTTGTCCAGACTGCCGTCGCCGGCCCGCCGCCGCAGGATGGCCT
>Ga0078972_1000943_pt1 | contig 76110 bp, 76 predicted proteins | sample YelNatPaOPGAMG01_FD_67568 | JGI IMG/M metagenome (GOLD analysis project Ga0078972, IMG submission 67568) | Hot spring thermophilic microbial communities from Obsidian Pool, Yellowstone National Park, USA - OP-RAMG-01 (SPADES assembly) (version 2) | ecosystem: Environmental > Aquatic > Thermal... | reverse complement strand
GCGTGGCGGAAACGCAGTGAGCGTGAATGACCTCGTTGCGGCTGGTGTCGAACACGGGATCGGAGACGAAGCCCGGCATGCCGGAGTACGAGGTGAGCAGAAGCTGAGTCATGGTGGAGCGTAGGTCGGCTTCGCAGACCCCGTAAAGACCCATGTCGTTGAGTTTCGACCAGGCCACGCACGGGTAGGCGGGCATCTTTTTGGCCAGCAGGCCTCCGAAGCAATCCACGGTCATCGCGTTGGCCTGCTCGCGCCGCAGGATCTCACACACGCCGTGGTAATAACGGACAGCGTCCTCGATTTCCTGCGGTTTGGGTTCGACGACGCGAAGCGCGCCCTGCACCAGCTCCAGGGCCTCTTTGCGCGCCCGCTCCCGATCGGCGGCGCGGAATGCCTGGTGCAAATCGTCATAAGTGAGGAATTTGATTGTGGTGCCGTATTGCGCCGAGAAACTGGCAGCCAGCTTCTCCAGATTCTCGGGTCGCATAGCCACCACCAGCACCTTGCTCTTGCGCAGATGACGAATGGTGCGGAAGATCCCCATGTAAGGATCAAGATCGCCGTAACTGGAGGAGGCGACCACGTCGAGCTTGCCGCGAGTCTTGCGCCGGGCGGCGATGCTGGCCCAGTGATGGCCCGCGTAAGGCAACGCCAGCACCAACACGGGAAGCTTCACCGCGTCGAGCAGGTCTCCGAGCGGGCTTGGGATGCTCAGGTAAGTCACCAGCACGGCGTCCACGTCTCCCAGGTTGCGCGCCCAGGCCTGGATCTCCTCCCGGGTGCGCAGCAACTCGCCGCCGACGAAGCGGACCTGGCCGCGATGCTTGCGCTCCACTTCGGAAAGGCGCGCATCCACCTGCGCCATTTCCTGCTTCACGTCGAGAGTGGGTTTGGGCCAGTGCAATTGAGTGCCCGAAAGATAGACCTTGTGGACTACGGCCGGCTCGGACCACGGTCCCTCCAGGCTCGGCATCGTGGCGGAGCGTAGCCGCAGAGCCAGGCAACCGAAGGAAAGAGCGAATTCGCGGCGCGTGAGGGTCATCATGGCAAGCCGATTATACTACGGAAGCCGCAAAGGGCCGGCGGACGACTTCCCGAGGCGGCGCGGATGCCTCAGTGGAGTTCGTCGTCCGGCGCCACCGCGCCTTCCGGCAGCAAGAAACCTCGCAGGATCAGGTCTCGGAGCAGAGGCAGGGCAGCCGCGATGACCTGTTGGGGCGCGGCGCCGATCTCGACGGCGAGGTGAACCAGAAGGTCGCGCAGCAGGTGGCGCCCGTCCATCCGGGCTAGCAAGCCACGAAGTCGAGCATCCAAGCGACCTTCCCAGGGCAAGCCGCCGGCGAGCTGAAGTCGAACCGCCCGGGACTGCCAGCGTTGCTGCTGGACCTCACATTCCTCGATCAGGCGAGCCTGTGGCGCGACGCGCAGCCGGGTGGCGAGCAGGTCGTCGTCCGTGGTTGCGTCCAGATAGTCGCGCAACTGGAAACCGAGCGCGATCCACTGGCCGACGGGTCTCTGCATGCCGCCCGGAGCCTCGTCCACGCGCACCCAATTACGGCCATTGCGTCGTCGCATCGCGATGACGCCGGTCGAGATGGCTTCGATGCGCTCCCGCTCGAAGTACCGGACCCATTCTTCGTAGAGGCGGCCGGTTTCAGTGCGGTCGTCCGGCTCGGTGTCGCGGATCCAGAGGTACGCGTAGGAGGCGGCGGTTTCGCGGTCCAGACGCAGCACCCAGGCGTCGCAGCCGGAATCCTCGAACCAGCCGCACAGCCGTTGCTTCCAGTCTTCGCCTGCGCGCTCCACCCAGTCCAGGGTCATCTGGAAGAAACCGCCCTCGTTGAGGAACGCCGGGGCCTGGCGCACGAGCCGCTCGCAGAACTGATCGGCGGGCTGGCCGCTGTCGCGGTAGAGATAGCGGGGCCAGGGCGAAATCGCGAAAGGCGGGTTGACGACAATGAGATCGAAGGTTCGGCCGCGAACGGGCTGGAAGGCGTCGCCCTCGATAAAACAAATGTTCGGTTGATTGTTCAATGCGGCGTTGAAGCGGGCGAAGGCCAGGGCGCGGCGATTGCAGTCGGTGGCGGTCACGCGTTCGCTGTGGCGTGAGGCGAGCAGGGCCTGCACGCCGCAGCCGGTTCCCAGATCCAGGGTGTCGCGGACCGGGCGGCGGATCGTGAAATTCGCCAGCACCGCGGTGCTGCCCGTGATGCCCATGACCTGGTCGGGCAGGCGCTCGATCTCCGGATCAGCGGGCTGGTCCACGGCGAGCAACAGGCCGCGGAAGGGCGTCAGGCGCACGCGCGCGACGACGCTCTCGCCCCGGATCTCCACGAGACCCCAGCGCGCACAGTCGTCGAGCAGATCTTCACCGAGCGCGGCTGCCGCAGCCCGCCGGGGCGTGGCGACGCCGAGAAGAAACAAGCGGATGAGCGTATCGAGCCGGCGGCCTTCGCGTGTCAGGTAGAGATAGTGCGGCAGACGGTCGGACAGTTGGACAGGAATGGCAGCCGGGCCAAAGACCGCGATCAATCCGTCCTCGGTGTAGCCGGCGTCGCGGCAGAGATCGCGCAACCGCGCCAGCTCCCGGGGATGCGCCGCTGCGAGCATGGATCCAGGGAACGATCCTAGCAAAGGGCGCGCGGTGTTAGTCTTCGCGGGCGCGGCTTGTGTCCACCGTGGGCAGGTGTTTTAACTGGCAGGCGCGGCAGGACTCGAACCTGCGACCCTCTGCTTAGAAGGCAGATGCTCTATCCACCTGAGCTACGCGCCCGTTCCGCCCCTCCTTTTCAGTTTATCAAACCGCGTCCCTAACCCAGCCTCTCTGCCTTACGCACGATCACGCTGCCAGTAACTGTACAACAGGCAAGCGCCGAGAATCAGACCGCCTCCAGCCAGGGACCATGCTCCCGGGCGCTCTCCGTGCGCCAGCCAGGCCCAGATCGGGCTGAGCGCCGGTTCGAGCAACAGCAGTAGCGATGCCTCCAGCGCGCGCACCCGTTTCAGCGCCCGCGTCATGAAGATGTAGGCCAGGCCGATCTGCACCACGCCGAGGTAGGCGATCACGGCCGCATCGCGCCACGTTACGGAACTCACCGGCAAGGCCATCTTCAAGCAGGCAGCGAACGCCAGCAAATTGCCCACGACTGGCGCATTGGCGACCGAGGCCCCATAGCTGCTGCCCAGCCATCGCAGCCCGGCGATGGTCAACGCCCACGTCAATCCCGCAATCACCGCTAGCACATTGCCGCGCACGGGATCCGGCGCGGTTTCCACCGGCGTTTCCCGCGCGATGAAAAACATCGCGATTCCAGCCGCCACTACCGCCAGCAAGACTAGCTCGGCCTTGCGGACGCGCTCCCGGAGTAACAACGGACCGAGTAAGACCAGATACAGCGGTGCCGCATCCTGAAGGAAAATCGCGTTAGCCGCGGTGGTCAACTTATTGGCCAGCACGAACAGGACCAGGGTTGCGGCATAAGCCAGCCCGACCGGCACAACGCGCCAGCTCCAACCACGCCGCGCCTCGGCCGACAAAGCCAGCAGCGCCAGAGCGCCCGCCCCCGAGCGGAAACTGGCTACCTGCCAGCCGGTCAGATGGGTCGCTTTGATTGCCGCTCCGCCGGTCGAAAACAGAACCGCTGCGGCAAGCAGCAACATCCTGTCCACTAACCTGGCTTGCATCCCAAAAACCACTACCGTAGCGCAGTCGGGTACACGCGCGGCGCTGGCTCCGCTGATGTTACCATGGAAGATCTCCCCGGTGACTCGCACGCTTCCCGACTTTTTGGCTGAGATCGTGGCTCACAAGCGCAGCCGGATGCGCGCCCGCGAGGTCCCGCGCGAGAAGCTGGAAGAGCGGGCTGCGGCCATCGAGCGCCGCGACTTCGCTGCCGCGCTCACGGGCGAGCCGCCGGCGATCATCGCCGAGATCAAGCGGGCTTCCCCCAGCCGCGGGTCTCTGGCCGAGAACGTGGATCCCGCTTCCCTGGCCGCGGCTTACGCGCGCGGTGGGGCCGGCGCACTTTCCGTACTGACGGAAGAGCGTTACTTCCGTGGATCGCTCGAGGATCTGGAGACGGCGCGTCGCGCGGTCACGCTCCCCCTGCTGCGCAAGGATTTCACGCTGGATGAATACGACGTTGCCGAAGCCGCCGCCTGGGGCGCCGACGCTGTGCTTTTGATTGCTGCTCTGCTCGGCGCCTCTGAACTACGGCGTCTTCGCGAGTTTGCGGCACAATTCGGTATGGCGTCCCTGGTCGAGGTCCACGACCGTGAGGAACTCGCCAGCGCCCTCGACTCAGGCGCGCGGATCATCGGCGTCAATAACCGCGACCTGAGGACCTTTCAGGTTCGCCTGGAGACTTCGCTGGAACTGGCGCCGTACATGCCCTCAGGGCTGATCCGTGTGAGCGAAAGCGGAATCCATTCCGCGGAGGACGTGCGCCGCCTGCGCGCGGCCGGCTACCAGGCGTTTCTTGTCGGCGAGCACCTGATGCAGGCCTCAGACCCGGCAGCCGCCTTACAGGCTTTGCGTTCATGATTGTCAAGATTTGCGGTATCACGAACCGGGACGACGCCTTGGCGGCCATCGAGGCAGGCGCGAACGCCTTGGGCTTCAACTTCTATCCGCACAGCCCGCGGTTTCTGCCCGTCGAGCGCGCCTGGGAGCTGCTCGCTGATCTGCCTGCCGGCCCTCTCAAGGTTGGGGTTTTCGTCAATGAACCCGCCGATCGCGTCGAGGCGATCGCCAGCCGCCTGGGTCTGGACGTAGTCCAGCTCTATGGCGATGAGATCCAGTGGCCGGCAGGTATGCGAGTGTGGCGCGCGTTGCGGGTGACCCCGGATTGGGACCCGGCCCGGCTCGAAGACTCCCGCGCCGAAGCCTTCCTGTTGGACGCTGCGCCGGCGGGGATCTGGGGCGGTTCCGGGATGACTTTCGACTGGAGCCTGGCCCGCCACCCGAAGGCAAAGGTGATCATCGCCGGGGGATTGGACGAAAGCAACGTGCGCGAAGCCGTGCGCCGGGCCCGGCCTTGGGGCGTGGACGCCTGCTCGCGACTGGAACGCGCCCCGGGTCGCAAGGACCACGCGCGCATGCAGCGTTTCATCCGCGAAGCGCTGGCCGCACTGTCAGGAGAAGCGACATGTTGATCCCCGTACCCGACGCCCGCGGTCACTTCGGACCTTACGGCGGGCGCTTTGTTCCCGAGACGCTCATGGCGCCGCTCGAGGAACTGGAACGCGCCTATCTGGAAGCTCGCAAGGACCCTCGCTTTCAGGACGAGCTGCGCGCCTTGTTGAGAGACTACGCGGGCCGGCCCACGCCGCTTTATTTTGCTCGCAGGCTGAGCGAACATCTGGGGGGCGCGCGGATTTACTTCAAGCGCGAGGACCTGTTGCACACCGGCGCGCACAAGATCAACAACTGCCTGGGTCAGATCCTGCTCGCTCGCCGCATGGGCAAACGGCGCATCATCGCCGAGACGGGTGCAGGCCAGCACGGCGTGGCTACCGCCACCGTGGCCGCGCTGTTCGGCATGGAATGCGTGGTTTACATGGGCGAGGAAGACATGCAGCGCCAGCAGCTCAACGTCTTCCGCATGCGACTGCTGGGCGCGCACGTGGTGGGCGTCAAGGGCGGCAGCCGCACGCTCAAGGACGCCATCAGCGAAGCGATGCGCGATTGGGTCACCAATGTCGCCGATACCTACTACTTGCTGGGATCGGCCTTGGGCGCTCACCCGTACCCGATGATGGTGCGCGATTTTCAGAGCGTAATTGGCGAGGAAACCCGCCGGCAAATTCTCGAGCGCGAAGGCCGCCTGCCTGACGCCATATTCGCCTGCGTGGGCGGCGGTTCCAACGCCATCGGCATCTTCTACCGGTTCCTTGCCGACACCGGCGTGCGCTTGATCGGCGTGGAGGCCGGGGGCCGCGGGCCGGAACTGGGTCAACACGCAGCCCGTTTTGTGGGCGGGGCGCCGGGCGTTCTGCACGGCGCCTACAGCTATTTGCTTCAGGACGCCAACGGCCAGGTCGCGCCGACCCACTCGGTGTCCGCAGGTCTGGACTACGCCCTGGTCGGCCCCGAGCACGCGTGGTTGCGCGACCAGGGCCGCGCCGAGTACGTGGCGATTACCGATCACCAGGCTCTGGAGGCCGCCAGGTTGCTGGCGCGCACCGAAGGACTGATTCCTGCCCTGGAATCTGCGCATGCCGTGGCGGAAGCGATACGCCGGGCGCCCGCAGCCAGGGGCCAGATCTTCGTGGTGAATCTCTCCGGGCGGGGGGACAAGGACATTGACATCTACCGGCAGCACTTCCCCGAACTCGACCAGGACTCGTATCAGCCGCCTCTTTGAGCGCCTGCGTGCGCGGGGAGAACGGGCCCTGATCGCTTATCTGACTGCGGGCGATCCCTCCCTGGAGCGCACGGTGTCCCTGGTCGAGGCGCTCGAGCGTGGCGGCGCGGACCTGATCGAGCTGGGCGTTCCTTTCTCGGATCCCATCGCCGACGGTCCCGTGATCCAGCGCGCCTGCCAGCGCGCCTTGCAGGCGGGAACCAGCCTCGCCAGGGTCTTCGACGTGGCTCGCCGGATCCGGCAGCGCTCGGAGATCCCTCTGCTGCTCTTCAGCTACCTCAATCCGGTGCTGCGTTACGGTTTCGAAGCCGCAGCCCGCGATGCCGTCGCGGCGGGCGTGGACGGCTTCCTGCTGACCGACCTGAGCGTGGAAGAAGCGTCGGCTTACACCCCGATCTTGCGCAGCGCTGGCCTGGACACCGTATTTCTCGCTGCGCCCACCAGCACCGATGCCCGTCTCCGCCTGGTAGCGCAACACTGCACCGGGTTCGTATACTTGGTATCACGCACTGGCGTCACGGGCGAGCGCGACGCTCTTTCCGGGCAGCTCGAGCCGCTGGTGCAGCGTTTGAGGCGGGTTACGACGCTGCCGCTGGCAGTCGGCTTCGGAATCGCGCGGCCCGATCAGGCGGCCGCGGCCGCCCGGCTGGCGGACGGCGTGGTCGTGGGCAGTGCTTTCGTGCGGCTCATTGAGGAGTCGGAAGGCTGCCCCGATCTGGAGCGTCGCCTGGAAGAGTTCGCACGGCAGCTCAAGCAAGCCATGGCAGGTTGAGAGGGCGATGGATCGCGAGGAAGCCCTGAAGGCTCTCGCCGAGTGCCGGAAGCGCATTGACGCGCTCGATCTCCGCATCCTGGAGCTGATCAACCAGCGCACGCGCATCGTGGAGGAGATCGGGCGGCTCAAGCGCATCCTCAACCTGCCAATTTACGAGCCCAAACGGGAGGACGAAGTGTTCGCCAACGTGACGTCACACAATGGCGGACCCTTGAGCGCCGAAGCGGTGCGGCGGGTCTTCGAACGCATCATTGACGAAATGCGGGCCGTGCAAAAGCTGCGCATGGAGCAGGAGAATGGCGCGTCGGATCCCGACGGCTCCCGCCGCGACTGCGAGCCTCGAGGGTCCTGCGCAACGGAGTGAGTCCATGCTGGTGGTGATGCAAGAGGGGGCTACCGAGGAGCAAATTCAGGCGGTAATTGACCGGTTGGTGGCGCTGGGCTTCACGGTTCACCGGTCCACCGGGGTGGCGCATACCATCCTGGGCGGCATTGGTCCGGAAAGCCACGTGGATCCCACCGAGTTTGCTGTCATGGACGGGGTCAAAGAAGCCCACCGCGTCATGTCGCCTTACAAGCTGGCCAGCCGCCACTTCCGGCCCGAAGGCACGAGGATCCGCGTCGGGGATGTCGAAATCGGCGGGCCGCAAGTCGTGGTCATGGCCGGCCCGTGCAGTGTGGAAAGCCGCGAGCAGATTCTCACTGCGGCTGAGCGCGTGGCGCGGGCCGGGGCGCGCGTGTTACGAGGAGGCGCCTTCAAGCCTCGCACGTCCCCGCACACTTTCCAGGGCTTGGGCGAAGAAGGGTTGCGTCTGCTGCGGGAGGCCGCGGATCGCTACGGACTGGTGGCGGTGAGCGAGGTCATGGACGCCAGCCAGATCGAGCTGGTGGCCACTTACGCGGACATCCTCCAGGTGGGCACGCGGAACATGCAGAATTACCACCTGCTGCGCGAGCTCGGGCGGCAACCCAAGCCCGTGTTGCTGAAGCGCGGCCTTTCGGCGACCATCGAAGAGTGGCTGCTGGCGGCCGAATACATCATGAACGAAGGCAACTACAACGTGATCCTTTGCGAGCGCGGCATTCGCACGTTCGAGACTTACACGCGCAACACGGTAGATATCACCGCCATTCCCGTGGCCAAGAAACTTTCCCACTTGCCCGTGCTGGCCGATCCCTCGCACGGGACAGGCCGGCGCGACATGGTGCTGCCCGTGGCCCGCGCTGCGGTGGCGGCGGGCGCGGACGGGCTGCTGATCGAGGTTCACCCCGAACCGGATCGCGCGCTGAGCGATGGCGCCCAGTCGCTCAGGCCGGATCAATTCGAAGAACTCATGGGGCAGTTGCGCATCATCGCGCAGGCGGTCGGCAGGAGTTTGTGAACGCCAGTTCGTTTGAAACCGTAGCCATCGTGGGCGTGGGACTGATCGGGGCCTCGTTCGGCCTCGCGCTCAAGAAGGCCGGTTTCCGCGGGCGGATCCTGGGCGTCAGCTCCCCGCCCGCGCTGGCTGACGCCCTCCGCGTTGGCGCAGTGGACGAAACCGCCACCCTGGAAGAAGCCGCAGCGCAGGCCGATCTAGTGTTTCTGGCTCGCCCCATTCTCGGCATTCTGGAGGCTTTGCCCCGCCTGGACGGTCGCGTGCGGCCCCATTGCCTCATCACCGACGCCGGCAGCACGAAGGCACGCATCGTCGCAGAGGCCCGGCGGTCCCTGCGCTGCGCTCGGTTCCTGGGCGGGCATCCGATGGCGGGCAAGGAAAAGCGTGGGGCAGGGGAGGCCCAGGCCGACTTGTTCGCCGGGCGCGTCTGGATCCTGACGCCTGAAGATCCCTCCGAACTGGAAACGCCCGCGGCGCAGGAGCTGATTCGATGGATCCGCGCGGTCGGCAGCGAAGTGGTGGTGCTCTCGCCCGAGGAGCACGATCGGGTAGTGGCCTTCACCTCGCACCTGCCGCAGTTGCTTTCCACGGCGCTTGCCTTCACGCTGGCACAACGACTCGACAAGGAAGAACACCTGCGAGCTTCCGGGCCGGGTCTGCTCGACATGACGCGACTCGCCGGCAGTCCCTTCGAGATCTGGCGGGACATCCTCGCCACCAACCAGGAAGCGGTTCGCGAAGCCCTGGCCGCCTGCGTAGCGACGCTAACCGAGCTTCAGGGACAGATCGGGTCCGACGATCTCGCCGCCGTCTTCGAATGCGCAACTGCGCTGGCCCGCCGCCTGCGCACCAATGCGGACAAGGGCGAATGAACACTGCGGCGATGGTGGGGAAGTTTCCGCCCGTGGTCAACGTGGCGAGCGTGCCGCAACGCAGTCCTTTTCGTTACCCGGGCGGCAAGACCTGGCTGGTCCCTTACGTGCGTCGCTGGCTGAGCAGTCTCGATCCTCGCCCGGTCGAGTTGATCGAGCCTTTCGCCGGCGGCGGCATCGTGGGGCTGACTGCCGTCTTCGAGGACCTGGTCGAGCGGGTGGTGCTCGTCGAAAAGGACGAAGACGTGGCAGCGGTGTGGATGACGATCCTCGATTCCGAGGGGGCTGAATGGCTGGCCCTGCGGATCCTCGCCTTCGAGCCGACGCCCGACAACGTCCGCGCCGTGCTTGCCGAAACGGGAGAATTGCCGCTGTGGGAACGGGCGTTTCGCACGCTCTTGCGCAACCGGGTCCAGCGCGGCGGAATTCTGGCGCCGGGCGCCGGCCTGCTGAGAAAAGGGGAGAATGGTCGGGGCGTGGCCTCGCGGTGGTATCCGCAGACGCTTGCCAGGCGCATTCTGGACATTGCCGCCCGTCGGAGCCGCATTGGTTTCATAGCAGGAGACGGGATCGCTGAGATTCGGGCTCGGCGCGGGCGCTCCGATCTGGCTTTTTACCTGGACCCGCCGTATCTCGCCGCCGGACGGCGGCTTTACCGTTATTCGGAAGTGGATCATCCGGGTCTGTTCGCTCTGGCTTGCGAGCTGACCGGTCCCTTTTTGATGTCCTACGACGACGCAGCCGAGATCCGGGCCCTGGCCGCCGATCACGGGCTCGAAGCGCGACGCGTACCCATGAAAAACACGCATCACGCGCGCAAGTTCGAGCTGCTCATCGGGCGGAATTTGGACTGGCTGGATTGAGGCGCACGCCCGTGCGGGTGAGGCGGTTATGATCGGGGAAGGAGGAGAAAGTCCGTGACGGAAGCGACGCCGGTCAAACAAAAAAGGAAAGTTTTGTTTCTTTGTACGGGCAACTCGGCGCGCAGTCAGATGGCCGAGGGCCTGTTGCGCCACATGGCCGGCGACCGCTTCGAGGTGTTCAGCGCGGGCACGCATCCGAGCTTCGTGCGCCCGGAAGCCATCGCTGTGATGCGCGAGCTGGGCATAGACATTTCCGGTCACCGCTCCAAGTCCGTGGACGAGTTCCTCGGGCAGCCGTTCGATTTCGTGATTACGGTCTGCGACCACGCGCGCGAGAGCTGCCCGGTCTTTCCCGGACCGGCGCAACGCATTCACTGGAGCTTGGATGATCCCGCGGCCGCGACAGGCAGCGAAGCCGAACGTCTGGGAGTTTTCCGGCGCGTGCGCGACGAGTTGGCTGCGCGGATTCGTGAATTCCTCGCCGGACAGGTCTGCTGAAGCGGCATGGCGCCGGACCGTCCCGGAGATGCTTCAGGCGCGCCTCTTTTGAAGCGCGAGCTCGGCCTGCGCGACCTCGTGCTCTTCAACCTGGCTGCTGTCGTGGGCATCCGCTGGCTGGCGGCGGCGGCGCGGGTCGGTCCTGCTTCCCTGACCCTGTGGTTGCTGGCGGCGGTCTTTTTCTTCGTGCCTGCGGCCCTGGCGGTGGCCCGCCTGAGCGCGCGGTGGCCCGAGCAGGGCGGCCTGTATGTGTGGACGCGTCGCAGTTTCGGCGACTGGCACGGCTTCCTCTGCGGCTGGTGTTACTGGTTGAGCAATCTGTTCTACTTCCCCAACCTGCTTCTGGCCGGCCTGGCGATCGCGGCATACCTGGCCGGAGAGCGCGGCCAGGCGATGTCGGAGAATCGCGCTTTGCTGATTGCCGGCTCGCTGGTCGTGCTGTGGGTCGGCGCGTTGAGCAACATCGTCGGCTTGCGAGTCGGCAAATGGACGGAAAATCTGGGCGCGCTGGCTACGTACGCCGCAGGGACTTTGTTGCTGGGCTCGGGCGCCGTGGCGTGGAAGCGCGGCGCCGTCGCTACCCCGCTTGCCGGGCTGTGGCCGCGATGGAACTGGGGCACGGTGAACTTCTGGTCGCAGATCGCGTTTGCCTTCGGCGGTCTGGAGCTGGGTGCGGTGATGGGTGGCGAGATTCGCGACCCGCAACGCACGGTACCGAGAGCCGCATGGTTGAGCGGGATCGCGATTGCGTTGTTCTACGTGGCTGGGACGGCGGCCGTGCTGGTTCTGGTGGCGCCCGGGGAGATCAGCGTGATCACGGGATTGGCGCAGGCGGGAACGCGCGCAGGTCAGATCCTCGGCGTGAGCTGGTTCGGACAAGCGCTGGCGGGACTTATCCTGGCGGGCATCACAGGGCAGCTCGGCGCCTGGCTGGCGGGTTCGGCGCGTGTGCCCTTCGCCATCGGACTCGATCGTTACCTGCCCTCCGCCTTTGCCCGCCTGCACCCGCGCTGGGGCACGCCCCACCTGATCATCCTGCTGGAGACCGCTGCCTGTTCGTTCTTCCTGCTCGTCATGCAGGCCGGCGAATCCTTGCGGGCGGGCTACCAGTTGCTGGTGGACATGACGGTGATCACTTACTTTGTTCCGTTCGTGTACATGTTCCTAGCGGCAGCGCGGCAGGGGTTGCGCTGGAGTGCTCTGGCCGGCCTCGTGGTGACATGGCTCGCTATCGCCGTATCCCTGGCGCCGCCGGAAGAAGCGCGCAGCCCCTGGCTTTTCGAAGCCAAGCTCATCGGCGGATGCGCGGTTCTGGCCGCAACGGCTAGGATAGTTTTCACGAGGGCGCGTGGGGCGTGACCTACCCGGACTCGGTTCGATTTCTTTATTCGCTGGCCAACGAGTCCCGCACTGCGGAGCTCGGTCTGGCGCGCATGGAATTGCTGCTGGAGGCTCTGGGGAAGCCGCAGCAGTGTGCGGAGTGGGTCCACGTCGCCGGCACCAATGGCAAGGGATCTACCTGCGCGATGATCGAAAGCGCGCTGCGGGCGGCGGGTCGTCGTACGGGCCTGTACACCTCACCCCACCTCGTGGAACCTACGGAGCGTATCCGCATCCATGGCAAGCCCGTCGCGCCCGAGGTTTTTGCGGCCGCGTTCGAGAAAGTCCACCAGGCTGCCGAAGGCTTGATTCGCGACGGCGCCATTGAGCAGCACCCCACTTACTTTGAAACCGTCACCGCCATGGCTTTTCTTTTGTTCCGGGACCAGGGTGTGGAAGTCGGGGTGCTCGAGGTGGGCCTTGGCGGAAGATTGGATGCGACGAACGTCGTGCAGCCGCGAGCGGCGGTGATTACTCCGGTGGATTTCGATCACGAGAAATACCTGGGCAAAGGTCTCGATTCGATTGCCACCGAGAAGGCGGGCATTCTCAAACCGGGCGCGCTGGCTGTCTTTGCGCCTCAGAGGGAGGAGGTAATTCCGGTCCTGGAAACCCAGGCGCGGTTGCGCGGCCTTTCCCCGGTCTGGGTGAGCGATCGCTGGCGCGCTGAGGATGTCGTGCTGGGTCCGGAAGGGAACGCGTTTGTCGCCGTCGGTCCCGCGCGCATCCCGGTAAGTTGCCCACTGCCCGGTGAGCATCAGGTGGCCAATGCACTGACGGCGATCACAGCCCTCGAATTGCTGGGCGTATCGCCGGAAGCCATTCGTCAGGGTCTGGCTACGGTGCGCTGGCCCGGGCGCCTGGAACGCGTCGCTTCCCGCCCTGACATTTATCTGGACGGCGCCCACAATCCGGCCGGAGCGCGTGCGCTGGCTGCTTACATCGAGCGCTTCCATGCCGGACGGCGAGTCTGGCTGATATACGGCGCCATGCGCGACAAGGCTGTAACGGAAATGGCCGGCATCCTGTTTCCCGTTGCGGACGAGGTCATTGTCACGGCGCCCGCGCAACCCCGCGCCGTTCGACCCGAGCTGATCCGCGAACTGGTGGACCATCCCCGCCTGCGCACGGCGCCGCGGCTGGCTGATGCGCTGCGAATGTTAGAGGAGGCGGGCCCGCTGGATGTTGTCTTCATTACCGGCTCGCTGTTTCTGGTCGGAGAAGCCCGGGCCCTTTTGGGCCCCGCGGAAGACCGGGCGGGCGCGTAAAATGGTTCCGTGCTGCTGCGACTGCGCGCCTGGTTGGTGACCGCGCCTCTGATCGTGCTGGCCACGGCCGTCTGCGGCACGGTTTCCTGGCTGCTGGCCCTCGCCGATTCCAGCGGGCGAAAGCCGCACCGGATCGCGCAGCTCTGGGCGCGCCTGCTGCTGGCGATTGCCGGCGTGCGCGTCCGCGTGGAGGGCCTGGAGCATCTGGATCCCCAGGGCGCTTACGTGTTCGCTTCCAATCACCTCAGCCTGATGGATACTCCGCTGGTGCTGGCAAACATTCCCGTCCAGTTTCGGTTTCTGGCCAAGCGGAGCCTCTACAAAGTGCCCTTTATTGGTTCGCATCTGCGGAGGGCGGGCCATATCCCGGTGGAGCGGGAAGACCCACGGGCGTCTTTGCGCACGCTGGCCGAAGCGGCGCGGATTGTGCGCGAGCGCGGCGTCTCGCTCCTGGTTTTCCCCGAGGGCAGCCGTTCGCGGGGGCAGTTAGGCGAGTTCAAGGAGGGCGCCGCTTACCTGGCGATCAAGGCGGGCGTTCCGCTGGTTCCCCTGGGCATTCAGGGCACGGAGAAAATCCTGCCCACCGGATCGCTCACGGTCCTGCCGGGTCCGGCGGTCCTGCGCATCGGACGCCCGATCCCCACGGCTCATCTGAGCCTGCATGAGCACCGTCGGCTGACGGCCTTGTTGCGCGAGCACGTCGCCGAGCTGATCGGAGCGGCGCCTTCCCGCCTCAGTGCGTGAGCCGCTCAGGCCATCGCCAGGATCTTGTCCAGCGCCGCGGAAATTCGGCGGATATAGTCCGGGTCGTCCGGGCGGTAGCTGTATTCCGGTGAAATGAAGCCCCGGTAGCCTACCTTGACCAGCGCCGCCATGACGTCCTTCCAGTCCACGTCGCCTTCCAGCAGATCCACGAAACGCCCCTGCTCGGCGCGTGTGGAGAGCTTGTAATCCTTGGCGTGCACGCGTTTGATGCGGGCGCCCAGGGTGAGAATCCAGTCCTGCGGGTAACCGTATTGCAGGATGTTGCCGATATCGAAGTAGGCGCCGACCCATGGGCTGTGGAACTGATCCACGAAGGCACGCATTTCCAGCGGGCTCACCAGGAACTTGTTCCAGACGTTTTCCGGCGCCAGACAGACGCGCGCCTTTTCCGCATCCGGCACCACTTTTTTCATTTCTGCACTTACCCGATTCCAAGTCTCCTGGTAGCCGTACTGAAACCTGGGCCCGGTGCCGAGACGGCCCGGCACGATGAGCAGGACGCCGCAATTCATCCAGGAAGCGAGCGTGATCGCCCTGCGCAGTGCTTCGATGCCGCGTGCGCGGACCTCGGGGTCGGGATGATTGAGCGGGTTGGCCGAGAGCGGTGCCGAAACCCACAAACTTACGATTTCCACGCCTGCCTTTTGAGCGGCGTCCGCCAGCCGTTGTGCTTGCTCGCGCCCGGTATCCAGCGGCAACAAGTCGCCGATCGGGATTTCCAGACCTTCGAAGCCCGCGGCGCGCGTCTGCCGGAATTGCTCTTCCAACGGCATGGCTTTGGGAAAAATGGTTGCGCAGATGCCCTTGCGGAATCGCGCCGGGGCGGGAGCGGCGAGAGCCGAGGCGGAAACGCCCATGAATTCGCGTCGTGTCATGGCAAGGCGATTGTAGCAGGAAAGCAAACAGACTGGACAGGCGGCCGACGGCTTAGTCGGGGAGAATCTGCGGCTGGATCACCGCAATTCCCATGGGACGCATGACCTCGACCAGTTTCTTGTAGGTCTCTTCACTCTCGTAGGTTCCCACGATGGCGCCTCCCGAGCCGGCAAAGTTGGAGCTGGCGCCTGCCTGTCGGGCGGCCTCGATCATGCGCAGGTTGCCTTCGGAAATGCGGTAGATTCTGGCGCGCAGGTCAAAGTTCAGGTTGATGAGGTCGTGCAAGGTCCGGTAGTCGCGTTCGAGCAGCGCCTGGCGGCCGCGCTCGGCGTATTGGGCCCAGGTTCGCATCGCCTCGACTACTTCCGGGTCTCCTCGCCGCCAGCGCTCCCGCACGTTGCTGTGAAAGACCTCGGTGCCTTCGCTCAATCGGGTCCAGTAGGCCAGGTATGTCTTGGGCAAAAGAGCAGGATCGAGCCTCTCGTAGTGGCCGTAACCCCGTCCGCGCATGAGCTCTTCGGAAAAATCCATGTACACCAGGCCTTCGTAAACCTGGACGACGCGGTCTTGGGGGCCGGCGGGCACACCCAATTCCTCAGTTTCCGTTTTCCAGACGAGGTCGGCTTGCCAGTGCAAGGGTATCTCGATCCCGTAGTACTGGCAGAGAGCGCGGAGGGCCGCCGTGATAATGGCGCTGGAGCCTCCCAGCCCCAGCCTCATCGGAATGTTGCTTTCGTATTCGATGGTGAAATTACGGTGGGGCAGGCGAATACCGTGGTCGCGGCAGTAGTCCATAAAGCGCACGATCAGGGCCTGGATCAGCCGGATGCCCCCGTAATAGCCTCGCCAGCGCGTGGTCTCGTAAAGATCCTCCAGACTTTCGAAGACCGGGGTGTCCGCCTTGGAAGGGCGGATTTCCAGGCGTGCGCTGGGATAAAGCAGCACGCGGGCCCGGAAATTGCGCACGGAAAACGATATCGTCTTGCCGTAGTAGCCGTCGCTGGGGTTGCCCAGAAGGCCGGCGCGCGCGTAGGCGTAAGTCTCGATCACGGTCTCGCTCTGGCATACTTATACCATATGCGAGCCGTGGTGCAACGAGTCCGTGAAGCCCGGGTCGAGGTGGAAGGCAGGGTGGTAGGAGCGATCGGGCGAGGTTTGCTGGTACTGCTAGGAGTGGCGCGCGAGGATACGCCCCGCGACGCTGACTATCTGGCCGAAAAAATCGTCGGTCTGCGCATCTTTCCGGACGAGGAAGGCAAAATGAACCGCAGCGTCCGGGAGGTCGGCGGCGCCATTCTCGTGGTCTCGCAATTTACCCTTTACGGGGATACCCGCAAAGGCCGGCGCCCCAGTTTCGACCGCGCCGCTCCGCCCGAGCAGGCCCGGTCCCTTTACGAGTATTTCGTGCAGGCCCTGCGCGCCCGGGGGATCGCAGTCGAAACCGGCGTTTTTCAGGCAATGATGCAAGTGCACCTGGTGAACGAGGGGCCGGTTACCCTTCTCTGCGAATCTCCCGCTCCTGGCGCCGCGCCCGCCCCAAACAACTCCCCGCGAGAAGGGAAATAGCCGGCGCAGGCGGCGCTCCTTTCCCTCATTAATTTTTCTTGCGAAACTTTACTCCACTAACTCGTTTTGTGCTATTGTTTAGATTAGGTGTTGACCATGCCAAGAGCTTCCAGTAGAGTACCGGACCGTGAGTTGTTAGCTGCCGCTTTGGAAGGACTCCAGCTTCAGCGGCAGAGGATTGACGAACAAATTCGCCAGGTAAGGGAGTTGCTCGGAGTGCGGCGAGGCCGCCCGCCTGCCGTCAAAGCCGTTGCCAAAGCTCCTGCCGCAGCGCCCGCCAAGCGCCGTACCTTGAGCGCTGAGGCTCGCAAACGGATCTCGCTGGCGCAAAAGCGTCGCTGGGCCGAGTACCGCAAGAAGTTGGCGGGCGGTAGCTGACCCGGGCCTCTGCGCGGCTGACTTATCGGCTCTCCGCGCTTCGGGGCAGGATTCGCGGGCCCCAGTCAAAGCGGTGCCGGAGGTCAGCGACGCTGCCCTCGGCGATAATGCGCCCGCGCTCGAAGTAAACGGCGCGGGTCGCGATCGCCTCGGCGAAGATGGTGTCGTGTGTAACCACGATCTTCGCCTGCGGGAGCGCGTGTAGCAGACTTAGCAGCTCGGACTGGCTGGGCGGGTCCAGCCAGGTCGTCGGCTCATCCAAGACCAGAATCTCCGGGTCACTGGCCAGAACCGTCGCCAGAGCTACTCTTCTTTTCTCGCCGGCGCTCAGATGGTACGGCGCTTTGTGCGCCGCGCCTTCCATCCCGACCTGTTTCAAGGCCGCCCGAGCCCGCGCTTCCGCTTCGGCAGGTTTCATCCCGCGACAAAGTGGACCGAAGGCTACGTCCTCGAGCACAGTGGGCATGAAAAGTTGCTCGTCCGCATCCTGGAAGAGTAACCCCACACGCCGTCGGATTTCATCCAGGTAGGGCTTCTCGACCGGCATGCCGCAGACTGTTAGCTCACCCTCGCCGCGCAGCAAGCCGTTCAAATGGAGTACGAAGGTGGTCTTGCCCGATCCATTCGGCCCCAACAAAGCTACCGTTTCGCCGGGATACAAGTCGAAATTTACTCCATTGAGGGCCACAGTGCCGTCGTCGTAGCGGTAGCGCAGGTTCCGTACCCGGATCAATGGCGCCATAGCTTGATTAGCTGCCGGAACGCACACCCAGGCGAATCGCCGCGCTCAGAGTAATCCCGGCCACCAAGAAGACCCAGTCGGCAAGGCGCATCCGCAACTCTGCCAGCGGAACCAGACTGCCGCGGAATCCACGGGCCAGCATCGCCCGGTGAATCGCTGCTGCACGCGCATGGGAGCGGACAAAAAGCACCCCGATGGCCCCGCCCGCCGCGCGCCATAAAACGCGACGGATACCCGCATGGCGCGATCCGATTCCGCGACTGAGAGCCGCAAGCCTCATGTGTTGCGCCTGCTCGGAAAGCAAGAACAGGTAACGATACAAGAACTGCACGATGAGAACGAAGAAGCGAGGCGCCCCGAGCCACTCCATCCCGCGCAGCAATCGCGGCATGGGCGTGGCCCCTACGATCACGACGACAGCGGCGGCAGAAAGCAAGGCCCGCATCAGCAGGCTGATCGCCTGCCCGGTCTGTCCACTCAGGGCGCTCGCGACAGCCAGAGGTCCCGCGAAGGGCGCCACCAGCAAGGCGCGCGCTGCCACACCACGAGCCGGCAACTTGCCGAGGATGACACCCGCCGCTACCAATCCGCCCAACGCCAGCGCGGCCGGCACGGTCAGCTTGCGGAAAGTACCCACGCAAACCAGGAACGCCAGCAGCACAATCAATTTGGCGCGCGGGTCACGGCGTTGAAGCCAGCCGGGACGCCGGGTCCATTCGTCTACAACGAGGTGATGCAATTCAGGCGCTCCTGCGTTTGCGGAACGCGCGGGCCAAGGCCACGGCCAGGGGATAGATCAGCGCCAGCCCCGCCAGGCCTGCCAGGGCCTGTCCCCACCACGAATCGGGCGCCCACGCGAGCCGATATTCGGCCAGCGGCGTCGCGACCCAGGCCCGCACGCGCCCGGCAATGCCCGTTCGCTCGACCAGCGAGTCCAGCGCATCGGGCGATTGCGAGGCCATCGCGACCGCGCCCGTCGCAAGCGACAGCGCCGCTATCCCAAGTGCTGCCGTCACGCGCCTCGCCGTGGCGCTTGCTTCCGCGGTCCCCGTTTGCAAGACCGCCAGCGCCCGGACGATGGCCACCGTCAGCAGCCCCTCTATGGCTCCGTTGATGGCGAACAACCCGGCCGCAGCCCACGCCAGCACGGGAGCTATCCGGACGCCCGAAAGCGCCAGCTCAGCCATCGCGAGCGCGCCGCTGACCGCCACCGAGAGAAACCCGCCGGCTGCCAGGGCGATCCACCGCAGGCGCGACCGACCCCACAATGCCCAAGGCAAGTAGCCGGCCAGCAGTCCCGCTACGGCCATGTTGAAGACATTGGCGCCCAGCGCCAGAAGCCCGCCGTCCTGGAACACCAGAGCCTGCACCAAAAGAACGGCTGTCATGACCACCATCGCCGCGGGCGGCCCCAGCGTCACCGCCAGCAACACGCTGCCCACCAGATGGCCGCTCGTGCCGAAGCCTAGCGGGAAGTTCACCATCTGCGCTGCGAACACAAAGGCGCCCATCACGCCGAGCAGCGGAAGGTGGGATTCCTGGGCGCTTCGCTGGGCCTGGCGAGCCGCTATTCCGATCGCAGCCGCGGAGACCCCGTACGCGCCCGCCCAGATCGCGGGACTCAACAAGCCGTCAGGAATATGCACCGGAAGCCCAGCGTAGCACGAAATTCAGGACCGTGGCACCCGACCCCGGTCCCGTCGTTCCCGAACTTTGTCCCGCGCCCGCAACGCCTGCTTTCTGGCCCAGACCAGAATCCGCCGCGCCCATCGGAAATGCTCGCTGAGAATCGCCAGCCCGCCAATGGCAATCAGCAGACCCGGTCCGGGAACGCCAGGCAGCGAGAGAATCAGGCCCACCACGAGCAGGGTAAAGCCAGCGACAATCCGGAAAAGCCGCCGCAACACGCGTCCTTCGCATTTGCATTGTAACAGCCGCGCCCGCCCACACCCGGACAGGACTTCCGTACCGGAACTGTAACCCCATGGTAACGGATTGACCCGGACAGGCCATCTCCCCTACTCTGAATTAGCCGGGATGATGGAACAGCGCAAGCACAGGCGCTACCCGATTCGCTTGCCGCTGCGGATCCTCCGCCGCGGTAGCATTCCCTTCTTCGCCAGAGGCGAAACGCGCAACCTCAGTTCCCGCGGGGTCCTGTTCGTCAGCGATCAAGAGATCGAAGTCGGCGAGCGCATCGAGTTCGCCATTTCCTGGCCGGCAGGAAACCGCCATGCGGAACCGCTCGATCTCTACTGCCTGGGCAAAGTATTACGGATTTCCACCGCCCCGGACGTACAGGGTTACGCCATCGCCGTTACTCTAGAACGCTACGCGTTCACCCGTCTGACCGAGTGACAGCGGGCGGGGTCTGGCCTTATACTGGAGCAAAGAAAAGGCGAAAACCCATGCCCGCGAACCTTACCTTCGATTTCCTGGAGCCGCCCGGCTCCCAAACCGGTCTCGCCCGCCGCGCCGGCCTGGAAGCCTCGCTGGAGCGTTTCCAGAGTCTCGCCGCCGGCGAGGCCTCGCCCGTGCGCGCCATCCGCCACCAGCCCGCCCGGCCCGGCGAATACGTCGAGTTCCCCGAGGGCGTGAATCCGCGCCTGCGGCAGGCTTTGGCGGCGCAGGGCATCGAGCGGCTCTATTCCCATCAGGCCGAGGCCTTCCAGCACCTGCGCGCGGGGCGCAACGTGGTCGTGGTTACGCCCACCGCCAGCGGCAAGACCCTCTGTTACAATCTCGCCGTCCTCAACGATCTGCTGGAGCAGCCCGCGCTGCGCGCCATTTATCTCTTTCCCACGAAAGCCCTGGCCGAGGACCAGCTCCACGAGTTGCAAACCCTGATTGATACCATGGGCGCCGACACGCGCGCCTTCACCTACGACGGCGATACCCCTCAGGATGCGCGACGGGCGATTCGCGAGCGCGCCAACGTGGTGCTCACCAACCCCGACATGCTCCACACCGGCATCCTGCCCCATCACACGCGCTGGGCCAAACTCTTCGAGAACCTTCGCTATTTCGTCATTGACGAGCTGCACACTTACCGGGGCATTTACGGCAGCCATTTGGGCAACCTGATCCGTCGCCTCAAGCGCATCTGCGCCTTTTACGGCTCCAAACCTCGCTTCGTCTGCTGCTCGGCGACCATCGCTAACCCGCGCGAGCTGGCCGAGCGCCTGCTGGAGGAGCCGGTCGAGCTGGTGGATCGCAACGGGGCGCCCTCGGGCGAAAAGTATTTCGTCTTCTACAACCCGCCGGTCGTGAACCGACAGCTCGGCATTCGCCGCAGTTACCTGGGCGAGGCGCGCCGAATCGCCGTGGACTTTCTCCAGCGCGGTCTGCAAACTCTCGTTTTTGCCAACAACCGCCTGGCTACGGAGGTACTCGTCACTTACCTGAAAGATGCCGCCGCCCGGACCTCGCTTCCGCCCGGCGCCGTGCGTGGCTACCGTGGAGGCTACCTGCCCCGCGAACGGCGCGAAATCGAACGTGGCCTGCGCGAGGGAACCATTCGCTGCGTTGCCGCCACGAACGCTCTGGAGCTGGGCATTGATATCGGCTCGCTGGACGCCGTGGTCATGGCCGGCTATCCTGGCACGATCGCGTCCACCTGGCAACGTGCCGGGCGTGCGGGCAGGCGCCAGTCCGCCTCCATCGCAGTCCTCGTGGCCTCCAGCGCTCCCCTGGACCAGTACATTATCGAGCATCCCGAGTATTTCTTCTCGCAATCGCCCGAGCATGCCTACGTCAATCCCGACAATCTCGAAATTCTCATCAACCATCTGAAGTGCGCCGCCTTCGAGTTGCCCATCCGCGACGGCGAAAAGTTCGGACCTCACCCCACGGAAGAACTCTGCCGCTTCCTCGAAGAGCTGCGCTTGCTCCACCACTCCGCCGGCGCCTGGCACTGGACTTCGGATACCTATCCCGCCGACGCCATCAGCCTGCGCTCCGTCACTAGCGACAACTTTGTCGTCGTAGACATCACGGAAGAGCCTCAGGTCATCGCCGAGGTGGATTTCCCCTCGGCCCTGACTGCGTTGCACGAGAAAGCCATTTACTTGCACGAAGCGCGCCAGTACCAGGTCGAGCGCTTCGATTATGAAGGGCGCAAGGCTTATGTGCGCCGGGTGGAGTGCGACTATTTCACCGACGCCATTGATTACTCCCAGGTCAAAGTGCTGGAGGAGCTGGAATCGCGGCCTGTGGGCGAGGCGCGCGCGCTTTACGGCGACGTGCGCGTGAACCGGCAGATCGTGGGCTTCAAGAAAGTCCGCTTCTACACCATGGAGAACGTGGGCGCGGGCAACCTCTCCATGCCTGAGCAGGAGATGCACACCACCGCCTTCTGGCTCCACTTCCCGCGCGCCTTCCTGGACCGGCTGGAGGGACTCAGTCCCACCGAGATCCAGAGCGGCGTCACCGGCTTGGGCAACGTGCTGCGCACCGTGGCGGCGTTCCTGCTGATGTCGGATCCGCGCGATCTGGGAGTGGCCGTGAGCGAAGAGTTCACCAGCGGCCTGAAGTGCTTCGAACCGGACCTGTTCCTCTACGACGCTTATCCCGGCGGAGCGGGCCTCAGCCCGCAGCTCTTCCGCATCGTGCCCCGCTTGCTCCATCACGCAGCGGAATTGCTCGCGGGATGCGGCTGCGAGTCCGGCTGCCCGAGTTGCGTCGGCCCGACCGGAGAGATCGGCGAGCGGGGCAAGCAGGCGGCCCAGCGGATTCTCTCCGAACTGATGCGATCCTGCGGTTCGCCTGATCGTTGACAGCCGGCGCCGCCACAGGGGATAGTGACGAAAGGTGCGTCGTGCGGCGCAATGATGCGTCCGAATGCGGCGTGCCGGGAAGTTCCGGAGGCTGATCTATGGCGGCGAAGTTGCTCGATCTGGGAGAAACTGGCAGCTTGGAGGCACTCGAGCGCGAGTACCCCGTACGCGTGCGGCGGCAACCCGATGGCTCGGTATATTTGGACTTTCGTTCCCTGCCGCTGACCCCCTTGCCGGGCGTGGACGAGGACCGCGTGCGGCGCCTGGCGCGCATCGTTCGCGGCCTCGCTTTCACGGCGGTGGACGCCGCTCGCTCGGGTCACCCGGGCGGGTCCTCCTCCAAAGCCGAGGCAGTCCTCACCCTGCTCGTTTCGGGCTTGCTGGCTTTCGATGCCTGGGATCCCAAGCACCCGGGCCGTGACCGCGTGGTTTGGTCCGCGGGTCATTGCACCCCGTTGTTCCACGCTCTCGTCGCCCTCATCTACGAGTGCCTGCGACGCAAGGGTGAGACTCTTCCCGAGGATCGGCGCGAAGCTGTCACCTATCCGGAAGATTTGCTGCGCTTCCGGCGGCTGGGCGGCCCGAGTGGCCACGTGGAGTCGTACTCGGCCCTCGCCGATGCCTGCACGGGATCCTCCGGACATGGCTTCTCGGCGGCCCTCGGCATGGCTGCGCTGCACCGTTCCTGTGGCCTGCCCACGCGCGTCTTCGTGATCGCGGGCGATGCCGAAACCGAGGAGGGCATGAGCTACGAGGCCCGCAATCTCGCTTCCAACCTCGGCATCGAAAATCTCACCGTCCTGCTCGATTACAACCGTTTCGGCATTGACGGGCCGATTGCCGAAGTCCTGCCGTTCCCCTACCTCAACCACTGGATCGGTTTCGGCTGGAACGTCATCGAGGCCGACGGCCACAACCCAAGAGAGCTGGGGTGGGCCATCCGCCGGGCGGTGGAGGGCTTCGGTAACGGCAAGCCCACCGTCGTGCTCTACCACACCGTCAAAGGCAAGCACTACGGCAGGCTCGAAGGCACGGCGGATTCCCACGGCACGCCCCTGCCTCACGCCGAGTACGTCGAGCTGATGAAGGCTCTCGGCTTCCCGTTGGAGGAAACGACCACGCCTGCGCAGGCGCTGGAAATTGTTCTCTCGCAGCTCGAAGAGCACGACGTGGACTATCTCATCGAGCGGCTGCGCGCGGCGAGCTCGCGCGTACCTCCCGAGCCACACCTGGTCTCCGTGATGAAGGACGCCCTCGGCGAACAGGAATTGCGGGATTACCGCAGCCTCCGCCGGCCCGATCCCCTGCCGCCTGAACTGGTTTTCCCGGAAGGCGAAAAGGTCCCGACCCGTCGGGCCACGGAAGCATGGTTCGCCTGGGTGATGGAACGCTGCCCGTTCTTCTGGGTGGGCGCGGGCGATCTGGCCAAATCCATTCTTACCGGCAAGGCCGAGCGGGTCCGCGGCATCCTCAGTCGCGAGCATCCCCGCGGGCGCGGCATCCGCTTCGGGATCGCGGAGCAGAACATGGCCATGATGTCGGTCTCCATGGCTGCCGACTGCTTGCCCGGCGGCTTCCGTCCCATGACCGCTTTCGCCAGCTACGGCGTGTTCTCGGTGATGATGGCGAACGCGGTTCGCATGGCGTTGATCGGCAACGACGTCAATCCGCGCTCGCGCGCCTTCTTTATCCTGCTGGCGGCGCACGACGGTCCGGAGACCGGCGAGGACGGCCCCACCCACCAGGGCCTGTTCTGGATGTCCCTGTACTCGGCCTATCCGGGCATCAAAGTCTACAAGCCGCTGGACGCCAACGAGGCCATCGAGATGCTCTTCCATGCCGTGAGCCGCGGTGAGCCGGTGGCGTTCTCGGTCGTGCGACCGCCGGTGCCTGTTTTCCGTCGCGGCGATGGCGTGCCGCCGGCCCGCGAAGCCATCCACGGCGCCTACGTCTTCCGCGATTACCGCAACAACGGCAAGCCCAAAATTGCGCTGGCCGTCTGCGGCGGTCAGGTGATGGCCAACGTGCTGGAGGCCCTGCCCGAGCTGGAGAGCGAGGCCGACTTCAAGATCATCGCCGTCACTTCGCCCGAGCTCTTCGAGGAGCTGCGCGAACGCGACCCCGAGCGCGCCGCGCAGATTCTTTCCGACGAGGACCGCACGCGTCTGATGGCCTTCCACAACGGCTGGAGCGGGTTCCTCTACCCGTTCCTGCTGCCGCCGGATTGGAAGCGCCGCGTTTTCGGGATTGACCGGTTCCAGCGTTCCGGCATCCCGCCCGAGATTTACGCGGCCGCGGGCTTCGACGCCAGCGGCATTCAGCAGAAGATTCTTTCCTATCTGCGAAGCCGTAGCGGCGGGGCCTGAAGGCCTCGTTCCGGATCGAAACAGGGCGTACGGAACACAGCGTTCCGAATCGGTTCAAGCTCAGGTGAGTCGCTCGGCCTGACTCGGACCGCGTCTGCGGCGCGTTTCCGGTAAGCGGCTGGAACTTCTAAGGTTTTTCTCCTGGCCTTTCTCAGGGATTCCGCCGATGGCAGTCGCCGCGCGTTGGAGGCACGCTTGCTTTTGTGTCTGCCCGAACGGCGATGTCGAGAGCAAACACAGCAGCGGTTCAGAAAACCAGGCAAACGGTCCGCTCCCCGCAGGCGCTGTCCGCGGAGGAACAGACTCAGCGGGACCGCATCATTCTGGAGCATTTGCCCCTGGTGCGGGCAATCGCGTTGCGCGTGCACGAAAGCCTGCCCGTCCACGTGGATCTGGACGATCTGGTGCAGGCCGGCATCCTCGGTTTGTTCGATGCGGTAGCCAAGTACAACCCTGACAAGAAAGTCGCCTTCTCCAGTTACGCCAAGCACCGCATCAAAGGCGCCATCCTGGACAGCCTGCGTCAACTGGACTGGGCCTCGCGCGACATGCGGCGACGGCACAAGAAACTCGAGGCGGTCACGCGCGATCTGGCCGCCATCCTGCACCGCAACCCCACCGATGCCGAGGTGGCCGAGCGCATGGGCGTGGATCTGGAGCGTTGGCGCCAGATGCTGGCGGACTTGCAGCACGTCGGCCTGGTCTCGATGGGATCCCGGCGCGAGGGTGATGACCTGCCCCCGCCCGATGTGCCGGCGCGGCCCGACAGCCAGCCTGACCGGATCTGTGCGCGTAGTGAGCTGCGCCAGGCGCTGGCCCGCGCCATGCAGTCGCTTCCCGAGCGCTATCGCAAGGTCGTCGTGCTGTACTACAGCGGAGACCTCACCATGAAAGAAATCGGCGGCATGCTCGGCATCAACGAGAGCCGCGTTTCCCAGATCCACAAGTCGGCGCTGGCCAGGATGGCTGTAGCGCTTGAGTCAGCCGGGCTGGACGCCAGCCACTTCCTGGCGTCTTGAGGGACGCGATGGCGAAATTTTGGCGCCGCCTGACGGGATCCTGTCGCTGGGCCGCCTTCAGGCGCCCGCACTCCCGCTCACGTTCTGGCCGCCCTCCAGGATCCGGTCCACGCGCCGGCTCACGTCTCTCAAATACTCGGCATCGCCGCCCGGCAGCTCCACCGTCGCCGGTCCCCTGTAGCCGATCTCGGCCAGGCTCCGGTACACCGCCGGCCAGTTCACGTCCCCCTCGCCCAGATTCACGAACTCCGCCACCCGTTTGCGGAAACGGAAGTCCTTGAAATGGAGGCGGACGATCCGCTTGCCCAGCGTGCGGATCCAGTCTTCGGGGAAGCCGAAAAGCAGCACGTTGCCCACGTCAAAGTAGGCCCGCACCCACGGGCTGGCGAACTCGTCCACGTAGCGGGCGAACTCCAGCGGACTCAGCAGGAACTTGTTCCAAACATTTTCGACCGCAATTGTTACTTTGTATTTCTCGGCCAGCGGCAGCAGCCGCCGGATCTGCCGCTGCGAGCGCTCCCATGCCTCGCGGTAACCGGTCTCCGCGTTGACCACCGCCGGCACCAGCAACACCACGTCGGCGCCCCACAGGCGCGCGTTTTCCAGACTCGTCCGCATTCCCTCGATGCTGCGCTCGACCACCGCCGGATCGGCCGAGGACAGCGGATACTTCCAGTGCGCCTGGTTCATCACCGAGTGAATCGGCAAACCCGCGGCGTCCGCCGCCTTCTTGATCTCGGCGGCCTCCTTGGGATCCTCGACCGTCCCCACTTCCAGCACTTCGAAGCCTGCTTCCCGGGCCAGCCGGCAACGCTCGGCGTAATCGAGCTTTCCCGGCAGCATGCCCCAGTAGACTCCTTTCTTCACAGGCAGACGGCCCGCGGCGGGCGCTGCTGCTGCCGCCGCGCTGAAAGCCAGAAAATCGCGTCGTCTCATGGATTCACTCCTTCTCAGGCCAGGCTCAAACCCAGTTCACCGGCCAGCTTTTGAATATACCGCTTGCCCTCCTCGTACTCCTCGGGGGTCTTCAGGTGTTCCAGCATGAGTGGGACCTCCCCGGGCAGGCGCGCCAGTTCGCTGAGGTAAGTGCGGTAGTCGAGTTGACCGCGCCCCGGAACCACTTCCACGAAGTGCACGTTCATCTCGACGACCCATTCCAGATCCTTGGCGTGACACGATACCACCCACGGCCCGAGCACGCGAAAACACTCACGGATGAACTCGCCGTTACGGTAAAAACGGCGGGGGCAGTTAATGCCGTTGGCCACGTCCACATGAACGCCGAAAGCCTTGCGATCTATCGCCTTCAGCAGCTTAAGGTAGCTTTCCGGGCCATCGGGAATAGCCCAGCCCATCATCTCATAGGCGAAGCGGGTGCGCTGCGGCTTGACCTCGTCAATCAGGCGGCGAGCATTCTCGACCGCGGCGTCGAAGAACGTTTGCGAGAAGTTTTCCGGGTGCGGCCCGTACCAGACTTTCGGGTTGAAAGATCCTGCGATATTCACGCAGCAGCGGGCGCCAACCGCGTCCGCCAGAGCCAGCCGATCCCTCACGTACTCGTAGTTTTTGCGGCGGCGGGCGGCATCGGGGTCGAGCAGGTTGCACCAGGCTCCGACCTCGGCAAGGACGACGTTTTCCGCGGCAAAGGCCTGCTCGATCTCGCGGAGCCGCTCTCTGTCCTCCAGGCGCGCGGGAGGGCAGTAGGCAGCGCGGTAGCCCAGGCGGCGATGTTCGCGCGCCAGCTCGCGGGGATCCTCGCTCTTGAGGAACACAGGGCCGCCCAGCCGCAGGAGCTTCGCACTTCCAGCCAGGCTGAGAATGCCGGCGGCCAAACCGATCGCATGGCGACGACTGATTCGATGCGCCATGCGTCAATTCTATCCCGCGGCAGCCTCGGGTTATCGGGCTCGCTCGAGGGCTAGGCCAGAGTCGGGATCTTGATGATCTTCTTTTGGATGGCGTACTGGACCAACTGCGCCTTGTTGTGAATGTCCAGCTTGCGCATCAGGTTGAACTTGTGCGCCTCTACCGTCTTCACGCTCAGGTTCAACTGGCAGGCGATTTCTTTGACCGAGTTGCCTTCGGCCAGCAGCTTCAGAACTTCCTTCTCCCGTGCCGTCAAAGTGGCGAAGCGCGGCACGCGGGCGCCGGTCTTCAGCCGCGAGCGAAAGTCGTCCACCAGTTGGGACAGCATGCGCGGACTCAAGTAACTGCCGCCCCGGTACACATCGCGGATGGCAGCAAGACATTGCGCGGCCGGAGTGTCTTTGAGCACGTAGCCGCTGCCCCCCACTTCCATGCTTTCTACCAGGTAGTCCTCGTCGTCGTACATGGTCAGGAACAAGACCTTGGTTTCCGGCCGGTTCCTGCGGATCTGGCGAGCCGCCTCGAAGCTGGAGGAGCCTGCCATGCCGATGTCCATCAGAACCACGTCAGGACGGAGTTCCGCAGCTTTGGCGACCGCTTCGGCGGCATCGCCCGCCTCCCCGACGACCTCCATGTCGGGCTCAGAGGAGATCAACCCTCGCAAGCCTTGGCGGAAGAGCGTGTGATCGTCCACCAGCAGGATTCGAATCTTGCCCATGGCATTACTTCCCTTGCCCCGGCTCCAGTCCGGCTCCCCGCGAGGCTGCCTGCCGCCCTCCCGCAGCGATCTCGGGCGCCGGCAGCTCGACCAGCACGCGTGTCCCTTTGCCCGGCGCGCTTTCCAGCTCCCATCGCCCGCCGAGCAATTCCACGCGCTTTTGCATGCCCAGGAACCCGAAACCGCGCGAGTGGGCCAGTGCTCTCGCCACATCGAAACCCACGCCGTCGTCCTCCACGCGCAGCCTCACACCCTTATCGTCGGAGTGCAACGAAAGGTTTAGCTGGCGCGCTCGCGAGTGTTTGCCCGCATTGGTCAGGCATTCCTGCACGAGGCGGTAGACCACGCGTTCCAGGCGCTTGGGTACGCCGCGGCCCAAGCGCACGCTGGCGGCCACTTTGATGCCATAGGTCCTTTGAAAGCGCGAGATCAGCCGGCGGATCGCGGCCTCCAGCCCCAGATGCTCGAGCACCGCCGGGCTCAGATCCGCCACCACCCTTCGAATTTCCTCCACGCTGCGCTCGATCATCCGCCGGGCTTCCCCCAGGCTGGCCTGCAGGCCCGCATCCAGCCCCGCGGCTTGCTGTTCCAGCATTTCCAGCCGCAAGCGCAGGCACAACAGGCTCTGCCCAGCTTCATCGTGCAGCTCTTCGCTGATGCGACGCCGCTCGGTTTCTTCCAGGTGCACCATCTGCTCGGCAAGCCGCCGGATCTGTTCTTCCCGCGCCGCCAGTGCCTCGGCCATCCGCGCCTTCTCGGAGGCGGCCAAAATACGCTCCGCGGCCAGACAAAGCACTCGCAGTTCGCGGGGTAGCCATTCGTACTGCCTGGGGAACGCCAGTTGCAATATACCCTCGAGGCCTGCAGCGCCCACCAGAGGCACGGACCAGCAAGTCGCATAAAGGTCACGCCATGCCGGCGCCAGGACCAGTTCCCACCCCCGACCGCCGGCAAGAATCAGGCGCGGGCGGCGGAGCCTGCGCTCCCAGCCGCCCACCGCAAGCTGCTGCTCGGCGCGCTCGGTAGCCGGCCAGCTTCCCGCCAGCACCCACCTGCGTGATCCCCGGTCTTTCAGGTAGAGCCGCGCAGCGTCGGCACGCGACCAGCACCCCAGGATTTCCAGGCATCGGGCGATCAATTCCTGGTGACTGCGCGCTTCGAGCTCGGCGCGGAAAAGTTCCTGGAATGCCTCGGATTCCGCTTCCCGCACGCAATAGTAGGCATGGTGCAGCACGAGCAGGGCGACCAGATCCAGTTGCCGCCGCAGGGCATCCAGCTCGCCGATTTGCCCGGGTGCGGCACTCTTCAGGCGCTCCGAGATCAGCCGCCCGGCCCGCTCGATTTCACGCGCCACTGTGGCGGCGGGGACGTCCAGCTTGGCCAAGCGCCGCCCGTGATAGTCCACCTGTTCGAAAAATGCTTCCGGGAAGCGACCCTCGCTCGCAGAGGCCAGTGCGCCCAGCGAGGTCACCGAAGCCAGTGCTTTGCGCTGCCTGGCATCGAAGCCACGTTTTTTCCAGGCAGCCGCGAGTTGCTTGTGGAGCCGGAGCAGTTCGGGTCGCAAAAAGCGGGCGAGCTGGCGCACCTGCCCGACCACATTCCCGTCCAGGAAACTCACCAGCTCGGCAAGCTGCTCGGATCGTGTGGCCGCCACCCCCAATGTATCGTGCCGGAGCCGGCACGGCTTTAGGGCCTTTGTGGGCAAGGGTCATGTTGACTTTGCGCCCGGCCATTCAGTACCCTATCGGTTCAACCCGGCGGGCCGCCGGCAGCGCGCGGCGGCGCTGTCGGAATGCCATGGCCGAAGACACCGCCAGGGAGACGTCGCCGATCGAGCTTTCCTTGGATTCGCGCCTGGAAAGCGCGGATGCCGCCGAGGAACTGGCCATCCGCGTAGCCAGGGAGGCTGGTTTCAGCGAGGAGGAGCAGCACCGCTTCGGCATGGCCGTCCGCGAGACCGTGGTCAATGCCGTGGTCCACGGGAATCGCTATAATGCGCGCAAGAAGGTTTACTTGCGCATCACGGCCGACAAAGACCGGCTGACGGTGACGGTGACCGACGAAGGGGAAGGTTTCCAGGTCGAGAACCTGCCCAATCCGGTCGCCGAGGAGAATATCTTGCAACAATCGGGGCGCGGCATCTTTCTGGTGCGCGCTTTCGTGGACGAGTTCCGCGTCCGCCGGGCCGCGCCCAAGGGCGCGGAGGTCACGCTGGTCAAATATCGGCGGCGCGACTGAGCCAAGGCAGCTACCTAAGTTCGAACGAGGAGGTTTCAAGTGAGCGTACGATTGAACACCCGGCAGGTAGGCGACGTGGTTGTCGTGGACGTCTCCGGAAGGATCACCCTGGGAGAAGGCTCCAGCACGCTGCGCGAGGGGATCCGCGAGTTGCTGGCCAAAGGCCATCGCAAGATTCTGCTCAACCTGGCCGACGTCTCTTACATTGACAGCTCCGGAATCGGCGAGCTGGTTTCTGCGTACACCTCGGTGACCAACGCGGGCGGCCAGCTCAAGCTGGTCAACCTCACCAAGCGGGTCAACGATCTGTTGCAGATCACCAAGCTCTACACGATTTTCGACATCTACGACAACGAACTTACTGCCGTCCGCAGCTTCGCGAGCTGAGGCTGCTACGGAGGGCAGGGTGCAGCGCGTGTTAGAATCGTTCTAGTTACTCCTCCGAGGTTTCCGTGGACCGGATCAGCCGCAAGGAACTCAAGACCGACAAGTTCGTCGCTGAGGTCAGCGAGACGGTCGAGTTTTTCCAGGAGCACCGGCGCCAGATCATCCGCTACGGCTCGATCGTCCTGGCCGTGCTCGTGCTGCTGGCGGCGGGTATGTGGTACCGTCGCCACCAGCGCGCGGTGCGCCAGGAGGCGCTGAACGCAGCCCTGGCCATCTATAACGCTCCCGTAGGCCAGACCGGCAATCCTTTCCTGCCCGGTTACCCGAGCGAGGAAGAGAAGAACAAGGCGGCGCTGAAGGCTTTCAGCGATCTGGTGGCCCGTTATTCGGGATCCGACGAAGCTCTCATTGCCACTTACTACCTGGGCACGATGGCGGCGGACCGCGGCGATCTGGCGGAAGCCGAGAAACGCCTGCGACAGGTCGCCGAATCCCGCCATCCCCAGTACGCTTCGCTCGCCAAGGTCGCGCTGGCCGATATTTACCGCGCCCAGGGCAAGATCGCCGAGGGCGAAAAGCTCCTGCGTTCGCTCATCGAGAAGCCGACCGACTTCGTTTCCCGGGAGCACGCCACGATCTTGCTGGCCGAACTCATCAAGGACAGCCGCCCGGAGGAGGCGCGCAAGCTGCTGGAGCCTTTGCGCACCAGCCGCAGTGTAATCAGTCGCCACTCCCTGACCGTCTTGGCTGAGCTTCCCCAGAAGTGAAGCGCTGCGGATGGAGCCTCTGCCGGCCAACCTCCGCTTCGACGTAGCCCTGAGCCGGGGCCGCCGCTATCCCGAACCCGAACATCCCTACCGCAATCCCTTCCAGAGGGACCGCGACCGCATCGTGCACGCGCGCGCCTTCCGGCGCCTGGAGGACAAAACCCAAGTCTTCCCTCCCGACCTCTCCGATCACTTCCGCAACCGGCTCACCCACACGCTCGAGGTCGCTCAGATCGCGCGCACGGTCGCCAACGTCCTGGGCCTCGATCAGGATCTTACCGAAGCCCTGGCCCTGGCCCACGACATCGGCCATCCGCCTTTCGCCCACGCCGGCGAGGAAGAACTCGACCGGCAGATGCAGCGCTTCGGCGAGCGCTTCGATCACAACCTGCACGCGCTGCGCATCGTGGAATCGTTCGAGCAACGCTACGCACGTTTTCCCGGCCTGAACCTGACCTTCGAAGTGCGCGAGGGCATCGTCAAGCATTCGCGCGATTTCCAGCCCGGCGAGCAGCCCGACCTCGACGAGTACCTGCCCGGGCTGCGGCCACCGCTGGAAGCTCAACTCATAGACCTGGCCGACGAAATCGCCTACAACACGGCGGACCTCGACGATGCCTGCTCGGCCGGCTTCTTCCGCCTCGAAGAGGCGGCCGCCGAGATTCCGGGCTTCCGAGAGCTGGCGGACCTGGTCGCGCGCGAATACCCCGAGGTCAGCGAGCGGCTCCGCTTTCACGAGATCTTGCGCCGGCTGATCGACCGGCTCGTGACCGGCCTGATCGAGGGGACCAGGCAGGCGGTCCTCGAGGCCGGGGTGGAAACCGTCGAACAGGTTCGCCATCACCCCGAACGTCTGGTGCGCATGACGCCGGAGACGGCACGGCTCAGCGCCGATCTGAAAAGCTTCCTGCGCCGCAGGGTGTACGATTCCGAACCGGTGCGTATGGAGCGGCGCCGCTCCATGGCCCTCATCGCCGCCCTGTTCGCCTACTATCTGGAAGATCCGGATCGGTTGCCGGAGCCTTACGCCCGGCAAGCGCGGTTGATGCCGCCTCACCGGGTGATCTGCGACTACATCGCGGGCATGACCGACGGCTTTCTGCGCCGCACTTGCCGACGCCTAAACTTATGAAGGCTCTGTCGCGCCCGGCTCGACGTGTGTGTAGTAACTGGAAAGCTCGGCGGCCCGCACGCCGTGCAGCTTGCGCAGATAGCGGCAGAGTTCTTCGGCCAGGTCCTCGGGCCGTTCCCAACTGTCATGCTCGATCTGGACTTTCAGGAACACGTCGGTACGCGGCATTTCACGTGATAGGATAAAAACAAGTGCCAGCGCCAGGAAAGACTCCCCGATGAGCAAGGAAGATACGAATCGGTGCGAACTGTGCGAGACGCGTCGCGCCCGCCGTGCGTGCCCGGGTATTCGGGGCCAGATCTGCTCGGTCTGCTGCGGCGCCGAGCGCGAGGTGACCGTGAACTGTCCGCTGGACTGCCCTTACCTGGAGGAGGCGCGGCGTTTCGAGCGCGTGCCAGAGCCCGATCCGGCGACCCTGCCCTCGCCCGATGTCCCGATCAGCGACGAGTTCCTGCGACGCCATGCCGGCTTGATCGCGCTGATCAGCCAGACGATCGTGGAAACCTTCCGGGACGTTCCCCAGGCCGTGGATTCCGACGTGCGCGAGGCCCTGGATTCGCTCGTGCGCACCTACCAGACGCTGCAGAGCGGCCTCTACTACGAGACGCTGCCCGCGAATCCCCTGGCGGGCATCTTCCATCAGGCCATTCGGCGACAGGTAGAGCAGACGCGACGCGAGGTCCGCGAAGCCACCGGATCCACGCCTTACCGGGACGTGGACATTCTGGGTGCGCTCGTCTTCCTGCAAAGGGTCCACTACGCGCACGACAATCGCCGTCCTCGCGGCAGGGCTTTCCTTCACAGGCTGCTGGTTCAGTCGCAGCGCTACGCGCAGGCGCGCCAGGAACAGGAGTCCCCGATCATTCTGCCCTGACTTTGTTCTGTTCCACGACCCGCAAAAACAGACGGTGGACGCGGCGATCCGCACTGAGTTCCGGGTGGAAGGTGGCCGCCATGTGGAGTCCCTCGGCCACAAGCACGGGATCCCCCAGGTAGCGCAGAAGCACCCGCACGCCGGGGCCGGTGCGGCGGATGATGGGCGCGCGAATGAAGACCGCCTCCAGCTCGCCGTCTCCGGCCTCGCGGACGAACTCGGGCTCGGGCTGCAATCGCACGACGCGACTCTCGATCTGCCGGCCGTAAGCGTTGCGCTCGACGGCGATATCCATCAGGCCCAGCGCCGGCTGCGCCGGGCGAAAGACATCGCTGGCCAGCAGGATCGCTCCGGCGCAGGTCCCGAAGATGGGGCGCTCGCGCCCGAACTCGCGCAGCGGCTCGAACAGGCCCTCGTCCTCGAGCAGGCGCAGCATGGTCGTACTCTCGCCTCCCGGGATCACCAGAGCTTCCACCTGGGCCAGTTCCGAAGCTTTGCGAACGAGCCGGGGCTGCGCGCCCGCTTCCTGGAGTGCGCGGGCATGCGCCTCGAAATCCCCTTGCAGAGCGAGCACGCCGACGGTCTTCATCGCCGCCCTATCGCTCACCAGCCGCGCACGGCGAGGCGCTCAGATTCAGGCAGTCGCGCCACGTCGAGCCCGGGCATGCCCATGCCCAGCTCTTCGCTGGCCTCGAGCAGCTTCTGCGGGTCGTTGTAATAGGTCACGGCCTTGACGATGGCGCGGGCGCGGGCCTCCGGGTCCTCGCTCTTGAAGATTCCGGAGCCAACGAAGACGGCCTCGGCGCCAAGTTGCATGACCAGGGCCGCATCCGCCGGAGTGGCGATGCCGCCGGCGGAGAAATTGGGCACCGGAAGCTTGCCGTGCTCGGCCACCCACTCCACCAGCTCCAGCGGAGCGCCGAGACGCTTGGCTTCCGCTGCTCGCTCTTCCTTGCCCAGCACGGTGAGCTGCCGGATCTCGCGCTGGATGGCGCGCAGGTGACGCACGGCTTCCACCACGTTGCCCGACCCCGCCTCGCCCTTGGTGCGAATCATGGCCGCACCTTCGGCGATGCGGCGCAGGGCCTCGCCCAGGTTGCGCGCCCCGCAGACGAACGGCACCTTGAAGGCCCGCTTGTCTACGTGGTGCTCTTCGTCCGCGGGCGTGAGCACCTCGCTTTCGTCAATGTAGTCCACACCGAGCGCTTCCAGGATCTGGGCTTCGGCGAAATGCCCGATGCGGCACTTGGCCATCACCGGGATGGAGACCGCCTCCATGATTTCGCGAATCTTGCGGATGGGCGCCATGCGCGCCACACCGCCCTCGCGGCGGATATCGGCAGGCACGCGCTCCAGCGCCATGACGGCTGCTGCGCCTGCCCTCTCCGCAATTTTGGCCTGCTCGGCGTTGGTGACGTCCATGATGACGCCACCTTTGAGCATTTCCGCCAGTCCCACTTTGACGCGAAACGCGTCGTCCAGAAACATCATCTCGACCTCCCGTCGCCGCGCTCGGGCGCGGCGTTCCGAATTTCAAACCAGTGCCGGCGCGGGTTCGTAACGCTCGTGACCGCGCGCCTGGCGCAACTCTTCGCCAGCCAGCCGGCCCAGGATTTCCACTCCCCGTCGGATCTCCTCGGGAGCAAGGCCGGCGAAACTCAATCGCAAAGCCCCGGTGTGTGGCCGGGTGACCTCGAAGTAGCGTCCGGGCAGGTAGCTGACGCCGAGGCGTTGCGCCCGGGTCAGCAACCCGGCTGCGTCCAGCCCGCCCGGCAGGCGAACCCAGACGTTCATGCCTCCGGTCGGGCGCGAATAAACCGTTCCTTTCGGGAAATGTTTTTCCAGCGAGGCCAGCAACGTGCGCAGCCGCTCCGCCCCGGCTTGCCGCACGCGTTGCCGGTGCGCTTCCAGCCGTCCCGATTCGGCGAAGCGCAACAGCAGGGCTTGGGAGAGCTGGTCGGTATGCAGATCGCAGGCCTGCTTGGCCTCCGTCAGCCTCAACAGAAGAGGACGCGGCGCGATCACCCAGCCCACGCGCAGTCCGGGAAAGGCAATCTTGGAGAAGCTTCCCACCAGCACGGTGTCGCCCGAATCATCCAGTTGCTTGAGGGAAGGCTGCGGCGCGCCCTCATAGCGCAGCTCGCGGTAAATGTCGTTTTCCACCAGAACCGCGCCTGCCGCGCGCACCATCCGCAACAGGCTCTGGCGGGCCGCTGCCGGCAGGGTGGCGCCGGTGGGATTCTGAAAATCGGGCGTGACCACGACCAGCCGGGGCCGGTGGCGTTCGAGCAGCAGGGCCAGCTCTTCCAGATCCACCCCGTCCGCTCCCACGGAGACGCCCATCACGCGCGCGCCCGCCCGCTGGAAAAGCGTCTTCAACCCCGGGTACACCGGGTCTTCCAGGATCACCGCGTCGCCGGGGCGCACCAGCACGCGCTGGAGCAGATCGAGCGCCTGCTGGCAGCCGCTGGTGACCAGCACGTCATCCTTTTCGCGCAGCACGCCACGTCGCCGGGCCTCATCCGCCAGATATTCGCGCAGGGGACCATAGCCGGCAGGCGACCCCAGTTGCAGAATGGTTCGGGCGTGCGGGCTGCCCAGAACCTCTTCCGCCGTGCGGCGGACGTCCTCCAGCGGGAAAAGCTGCTCCGCGGGCCGGGAGGTAGCGAAGCTGATCAGCCCGGCGGAGGTCGGCTGGGGAGGCGCCGGAGCCGACTCCCATGAGGGCAGAATTTTGTCCCACGGGATGCCGGGCATAGCAGGCCCGGTGGCGACGTAGCTGCCGCGCCCGACGTGGCCGCGGATGAGGCCTTCCGCTTGGAGGAGTTCATAGGCGGCGGTGATCGTGGTGCGGTTCAGACCAAGCCGACCAGCCAATTCCCGACTGGCAGGCAGCCGCTCCCCGGGGCGAAGCTGGCCCGAGAGGATCATCTCCTTCAGCCGCGCGAAGAGCTGGCGGTAGAGCGGAATCCCGGAGGACGGCTCGAGCTGGATCTGTTCGATCACCGGACAGACCTAGCATACCATATTGGATGCCACCTCGCCATCCGCACGGCCTTGAGCGGGGCCTCGCGCGTCGTTTGACAGTTCGCCGAAGCCGTACCTATGATGAATAGTCGAGCCTTTTCGCCACCAGCATCATCCTGACGCCAGTCGCTGGCGCCGGCGGGACTTGCCACGAGCAGGCGAAAGCGCGAAGCGGGTCCCGCGCGGCGCTGCGCGCACAGTCCAGTGAGGGTCCGATGATCAAAGTCGAGGGATTGACGAAACGTTACGGCCGCGTTGTCGCTGTGGACGACATTTCCTTCGAAGTTCAAAAAGGCCAGATCGTGGGTTTCCTCGGCCCCAACGGCGCGGGCAAGACCACGACCATGCGCGTGCTCACCTGCTTTCTCCCCCCCACCTCCGGCACGGTTCGCATCGCCGGCTTTGACGTGCTCGAGCAGCCGCTGGAAGTCAAGCGACGCATCGGGTACCTGCCCGAGTCCCCGCCGCTCTATCCGGAGATGGAGGTCACCGAGTATCTGACTTTCGTGGGGCGGCTCAAGGGCATTCCCAAACGGGATCTGAAGCGGCGCGTGGATGAAGTCTGCGACCGCTGCGCGATCGGCGAATACCGCAACAAGCTCATTTCCAAGCTTTCGCGCGGTTACCGGCAGCGCGTGGGGCTGGCGCAGGCCATCATCCACAACCCCGACGTGCTCATCCTGGACGAGCCCACCGCCGGCCTGGATCCCAAGCAGATCATCGAAACCCGCGAGCTCATCAAGAGTCTGGCCGGCGAGCACACCATCATTCTGAGCACGCACATCCTTTCCGAGGTCGAGCAAACCTGCCAGCACGTGATCATCATCAACAAAGGCAGGCTGGCGGCGCCGCCGGATACGGTGGAGAATCTCACGCGGCGGCTGCGTGGCGCAGAATCGGTGGCGGTGGAAATCGAGCCGCGCGACGGCGTCCCCGACGCTGCCACGGCCCAGCGCCGGCTGGAGCAGGTGGCTGGCGTGAGCCGCGTTCTGCCGCGGGACGGGCGCGAGGGACGCCTGCTCTTTGAAGTGGAAAGCCTGCAAGGGCGGCAGGTGCGCGCCGAGCTGGCGCGGGCGGTGGTGGAAGCGGGCTGGAACCTTACCGAACTCCGGCCCGTGGCGCTCAGTCTGGAGAAAATCTTCCTCGAACTGACGGCATCCGAGCAGGCTGCGGGAGGCGCCCAATGAGAAACATTCTCACCATTTACCGCAAGGAGCTCAAAAGCTACTTCGCCTCGTGGGTAGGCTACGCCATCATTGCTTTCTTCGCCGTGGTGTTCGGCTACTTTTTCTACGTGGCCACGGCTATCTTCGTCAACCAGAGCTTCCAGTCCCAGATGATGGGGCGCGGCTTCCCCATGGACATGCACGAGTGGGTGATCCGCCCGCTCATGATGAACGTCAGCGTGATCGGGCTGTTCATCATTCCCATGATCACCATGCGGCTGTTCGCCGAGGAAAAGCGCTCGGGCACGATCGAGCTGCTGATGACCTCGCCGGTGCGCGACGTGGAGATCGTGCTGGGCAAGTGGCTGGCCGCCACCACTTTCTATGCTTGCGTGCTGGCGATCTCGGCGCTGGATTTGATTTTCCTGTTCGTCTACGGCAATCCCGACTGGAAGCCCATCCTGGTGGCTTACCTGGGCTTGCTGCTCCAGGGCGCCTGCCTGCTGGCTTTCGGCACCTTCATCTCCAGCCTCACGCGCAACCAGATCATCGCTGCGGGCGGCACCTTTGCCGTCTGCCTTCTGCTGTGGGTTTTCGAGTGGGTGACGGCTTATGAGACCTCGACCTGGGCGCGCGTGGTCTCCTACCTCTCCGTGCTCACCCATTTCGAGCCGTTCGCCAAGGGGTTGCTCGACAGCAAGGACGTGGTCTACTACATCTCGACGATTTTCCTGGGTCTGTTTCTGACGGTTCGTTCCCTGGAATCGCTGCGCTGGAGGGCATAAATGAAGGTCAAGTTCGGCTGGTTGAAGACGCGTCAAACCAAATACACGCTTTACCTCACGGCGTACCTGCTGGTCGTGCTGGCGGCCTTGACCGCGGCCAACTGGCTGGCCAACCGGCACAACCGTTCCTGGGACTCCACCCAGAACAAACGCTTCAGCCTGGCGGATCAGACGGTCAAAGTGGTGCGCGGACTCAAGCAGGACGTGCGCATCACTTACTTTGACGAGACCCGTAACTTTGACCGCGCTCGCGACCTACTCGATCGCTACGACAATCTGTCGCCGCGGCTGACCGTGGCCTATGTGGATCCTTACAAGAAGCCGCAGGTGGCGCGCGCGGCGGGCATCAAGACCATTCCCACCATCGTCGTCGAAACCGCCGGGCGACGCGAGGAGACCACCAGCCTCACCGAGGAACAGGTGACCAGCGCCCTCATCCGCGCCCTCAAGAGCGGGGAACGCCACGTCTGTTTCGTGAAAGGCTCGGGTGAGCACCTGCTGGACGACACCAGCCAGCGCGGCTACTCCAACTTCAAGGATCTGCTGGAGAGGAACAATTACAAAACACGCGAGATCTCCCTGCTGGAGAAGCCGGAGGTGCCCTCGGACTGCACCATTCTGGTGGTGGCAGGTCCGCGCTACGACTATCCTCAGCCGCAGGTCGAGGCCATCAAGAAGTATGTCGAGAACGGCGGGCGCGCGCTGTTCATGCTGGATCCGCCCCTGAAGATGGGTAAGGAAGAAGTGAGCGAAAACGAGGCTCTCACCAAGCTGCTGGAATCCTGGGGCGTGGTCCTGGACAAGAATCTCGTGCTGGACACCAGCGGCATCGGTTCGCTGTTCGGCTTGGGGCCGGAAGTGCCGCTGGTGGCCAACTACGAGTACCACCCCATCGTGCGCGAGATGAAAGGCACCGCCACGGCGTTTCCCATCGCCCGCTCGGTAGATACGAAAACAGCGGACAAAGTTACGCTCGACAAGCTGTTCTCCACCACCTCCAACAGCTATGCGACCACCAATCTGACCAGCACTTCCATCCGTCTGGATCCCTCCAAGGACCGCAAAGGCCCGTTCAACCTGGCCGTAGCAGGAACGTACCGCACGGGCAAGGAGAACCAGGATGGGCGCTTCGTGGTGGTGGGCAGCTCGGACTGGGTAGCCAACTACATCCTGCGCTTCCAGGGCAACCGCGATCTGGCCATGAACATGGTGAACTGGCTGAGCTCGGATGAGGATCTGATCTCGATCCGTCCCAAGGAGCCCGAGGACCGGCGGCTGACCTTGACCCGCGCGCAGATGCGCACCGTGTTCTACTCCAGCGTCGTGCTGCTGCCGCTGGTGGTCATCGCGGCGGGATTCTCGGTCTGGTGGCGCAGGAGGTAGGACCATGAGGATCCGCGGCCTGCTCGTCGCTGCCGCCGTCCTGGCGATATTGGCGGCCGGCGTGTGGTGGTCCAACCGGGTGAAAAAAGCCGAGGAAGGCAAACCGCGGCCGGACGAGCCGCCCAAGATCCTCTCGCTGGCCGAAGATCAGATCCGACGGATCGAGATCCGGAAAAAGGGCGTCGAGCCCACCGTTCTGGAGAAGAACCAGGCCGGCAACTGGGAGATGACGGCGCCCCGGCCGCTGCGCATTGACCGCGACGCGGTCAGCTCGTTGACCTCCACCCTCAGCTCGCTCAACTCTGACCGGCTCATCGAGGAGAAAGCCGAAGACCTCGCCCCCTACGGACTGAACCAGCCGGCGGTTGAAATCCTCGTCACGCTGAAAGACGGCAAGACGCACAAGCTGCTGATCGGCGATGAGACTCCCACGGGCGGCGGCTTTTACGCTCGCCTGGATGGAGATCCTCGCGTCTTTACGATCGCTTCCTGGAACAAATCCAGCCTGGACAAGAGCTGGCAGGACCTGCGCGACAAGCGCCTGCTCACGTTCGATCAGGACAAACTGCTGCGCGTCGAGCTGACGGCAAAAGGCCAGACCATCGAATTCGGCAAGAACGCGCAAAACGAATGGCAGATCCTGAAGCCGCGGCCCCTGCGCGCGGATAACTTCCAGGTGGAGGAACTGATCCGCAAGCTCCGCGATGCGCGCATGGACACCTCGGTTTCCGAAGCCGAAGCCAAGAAGGCTGCCGCGGCCTTCGCGCAGGCTACGCGGGTGGCCATCGCCCGCGTGACCGATTCCTCGGGCACGCAGGAACTGGAGGTCCGCAAGGACAAGGACAAGAACTATTACGCCCGCAGCAGCGTTGTGGAAGGCATTCACAAGATCTTCAGCGACATCGGTGACGGCCTGGACAAGGGCCTCGACGACTTCCGCAACAAGAAGCTGTTCGATTTTGGCTGGAGCGAGCCCTCGCGGATCGAGGTCCGCCGCGAGGGCAAAACCGTCGTCTACCAGAAAGTGGGCGACAAGTGGATGTCGGGGGATCAGGCGATGGATTCGCCCAGCGTCCAGGCGCTGATTGACAAGCTGCGCGATCTGAGTGCGGTGAAGTTCCCCGAGAAAGGCGGAGGCGCGCCCGTGCTCGAGATTACGGTGACTTCCAACGAGGGCAAACGCGTGGAGAAGGTCATCCTTTCCCGGCAGGGCAACAGTTGGTTTGCGACGCGGGAGAAGGAGCCGGCAGTCTACGAGCTGGAGGCGTCCGCCGTCGAGCAACTGCAAAAGGCGCTCGGCGAGGTGAAGCCCGCCCCTGCCGGCCAGAAGCAGGGCGGAACGCAAGGCAAGAAGTAACTCGAGCAGGATCTGAAAAACTAAGGCATCAGGAGGAAGGGGCCGGCGGCTGGCCCCCTGTCATGCTCGGCATTCTCACCGATCTTTACGAGCTCACGATGGCGGCCGGCTATGTGCAGGCCGGCAAAACCGATGAGATCGCGACCTTCGAGCTGTTCATCCGGCACCTTCCTCGCCGGCGCAACTTCGTGATCGCCGCTGGTCTCCAGCAGGCGGTCGAGTACTTGCTCGAGCTTTCCTTCACCCAGGAGGAGATCGCCTACCTGCGCAGCCTGCCCCAGTTTGCGCGCGCACCCGAGGAGTTCTTCGAGCTGCTCGCCCGATTGCGTTTCACGGGCGATCTGTGGGCCGTTCCCGAAGGGACTCCGGTCTTTCCCGGTGAACCCGTTTTGACCGTGCGGGCTCCGTTGGTTCAGGCGCAGATCGTCGAGACGTACCTGCTCTCCACGGTGGCCTACCAGACCATGGTCGCCACCAAAGCAGCGCGCATCGTGCAAACTGCCGCCGGGCGCGCCGTGGTGGAGTTCGGCACCCGCCGCGCACACTCGCCTCAGGCCGGCGTGCTGGCCGCCCGCGCCGCCTACATCGGAGGGTGCATCGGGACCAGCAACACGCTGGCGGGCATGAAATTCGGGATTCCGGTGTACGGCACGGCGGCCCATTCCTGGGTCCAGTCCTTCGCGGATGAGCTGGAAGCCTTTCGTGAACTGCAGAAGCTGCTGGGACCCGCCACGATCTACCTGATTGACACCTATGACACGCTGGAAGGCGCCCGCAAGGCAGCCTCGTTGGGGCGGCCCCTATGGGGCGTCCGGCTCGATAGCGGCGATTTGCTGGCGCTTTCCCGCCAGGTCCGCGCCATCCTCGATGAGGCGGGACTGCACGAGGCGCGCATCATGGCCAGCGGCGATCTCAACGAGTACAAGATCGGAGAGCTGGTTCGCGCCCAGGCGCCGATTGACGCCTTCGGCGTGGGCACGGAACTGGCGACTTCAGCCGACGCGCCCGTTCTGGGCGCCGTCTACAAGCTGGTGGAGCTGGAGCGCGCCGGGCAGCGACGCTACACCGCGAAACTGAGCGAAGACAAGGCGACCCTGCCGGGCGCCAAGCAAGTCTACCGCTTCGCCGATCATGATCTGGTGGCCTGTGCGGAGGAGCCGCCGCCCCCGGGTGGCGAACCCCTGTTGCGACCGGTGATCCGGGCGGGTCGGCTGTTGGAGGCTTTGCCCGATGCGACCTCGGCCCGGGCTTACGCTGCCCAGGCGCTCGTTCGCTTGCCGGAGGGCGTTCGAAAGCTGGAGCAACCCGAGCCGTATCGGGTGGAGTATAGCCAGGCGCTGCTCGCGCTGGCCGAGCAAGTGCGCCGGCGTCCCGCCCCGACGCTCGCCCGCGATCCCGTGCATCAAAAGAAGGAGACGCCGTGAGGACCATCTTTTTCGACGTAGATACGCAGCTCGATTTCCTCTTGCCCGCCGGCGCCCTCTATGTTCCCGGCGCGGAACAGTTGCTGCCTGCCCTCGCCCGCCTGCGCGATTACGCGGCCAGCCGGAACATCCTGATCGTATCCAGCACCGACGCACACGAGGAGGATGACCCCGAGTTCGCGCAGTGGCCGCCCCACTGCGTGCGGGGTACGCTGGGCCAGCAAAAAGCGCCCGAGACGCTGCTGGAGCCGCGCGTCGCCATACCCACGCAGCCCGGCGACTACGACTTTGGCTCGGCCCGGCAGATCATCATCGAGAAGCAGGCCCTCGACGTGTTCACGAACCCCAACTTGCTCGGCTTGCTCGAGCGGCTGGGCGTCGAGAATTGCGTGGTCTACGGCGTGGTGACGGAATACTGCGTGCGTTGTGCGGCGCTAGGCTTGTTGGAGCGTGGCTACCGCGTCGAACTGGTCACCGATGCCATCCGCAGCCTGGATGCCGAGGCGGAGAGGCGGACGCTGGAAGAGGTGACCAAAGCCGGCGGGCGGCTCACGACGGTGGGTGAGGTCTGCGCGCGCTGAATTCCGGCTGCCCGCTCGCCGGAGCGGGCGCGGAGGCCGCCAATTTCGGACTTTGGTCCCCCGAACGGCGCCGATTGAGCGGGAAAGTTTGCGTTGACGCCCGTGCGCGGCCAGACCTAGAATGAAAGTAGCCGTGGTACTGGCCAACGGAGAGGGCTTATGAAGGCACGTGCTTTGCTGGCTGGTTTGGGCGTGCTGGCTCTGCTGCCTTGGCTTGGCGACGGCTTGAGCTGGGCCCAGGAACGGCACCGTCCCGCCGGCGTTCCCAACCGTGGTTCCCGTCCGGTCACGGAGAAGGAGCAACGCCGGCGAGAAGAGAAGCTCCGCAAGGAGCTGGAAAGCCCTTACCGCAAGTGGCTGGAAGAGGACGTTGCCTACATCATCACGGATGAGGAGCGGGCAGCCTTCAAACGCCTCTCCACGGACGAAGAGCGGGAGCAGTTCATCGAGCAGTTCTGGCTGAGGCGCGATCCCACGCCCGATACCGCCGAGAACGAATTCAAGGAAGAGCACTACCGCCGGATTGCCTACGCCAATGAGCGCTTCTCCTCCGGCATCCCTGGCTGGAAGACCGATCGCGGCCGCATCTACATCATGTACGGTCCGCCGGACGAAATCGAGTCCCATCCCTCGGGCGGCACCTACGAGCGCCCGATCGAAGAGGGCGGCGGCACGACCTCGGTCTTCCCCTTCGAAAAATGGCGCTACCGCTATATCGAGGGCATCGGCACGGACGTCATCATCGAGTTCGTGGATCCGACCATGACCGGCGAGTATCGCATGACGATGGATCCCTCCGAGAAGGACGCTCTGCTTTATGTCCCCAACGCCGGTCTTACCCTCTACGAGCAGATGGGCCTGACCAGCAAGGCCGATCGTTTCAACAGGACAGACGGCACCCGCCTGGGCGTCGGCGACATGCCTTTGCCCGCCCGCATGAACCAGTTCGAACGCCTGGAGCAGTACGCCAAGCTGCAGAAGCCGCCCGCCATCAAGTTCAAGGATCTGGAAGCGGCGGTCACCTCGCGCATCACGTATAACCTGCTCCCCATCAAGGTGCGCGCCGATTTCATCCGCATCACCGACACCACCATCCTGACCCCGATCACGATCCAGGTGGAAAACAAGGATCTCCAGTTCGAGAACAAGGAAGGTGTGGCGCGGGCCACGCTCAACATTTACGGGCGCATCACCTCGATGTCGCGGCGGGTGGTGAACGTTTTCGAAGACGTGGTCACCGTGGAATCGCCGCCCCAGATGCTGGAGGCCGCGACCAAGCGATCTTCGGTGTACCAGAAGACGGTTCCGCTGGCGCCTGGCCTGTACCGCCTGAACGTCGTGGTCAAGGACGTGGTGGGCGGCAACATGAACAATTACGAGATGGCGTTGCGCGTGCCCTTCTACGAGGAGGAAAAACTGGCTTCCTCGAGCCTGATTCTGGCCGACCTCATCGAGAAGGTTCCCACCCGTTCCATCGGCAGCGGCCAGTTCGTGATCGGCGCTTCCAAGGTCCGCCCACGGGTGACCGAAACCTTCCGCCGCGACGAGCGGCTGGGGATCTACCTCCAGCTTTACAACTTCAAGCCCAACGAGAAGACGCAGAAGCCTGACGGACTCATCGTCTACGAAATCATCCGGAACGGCACCAACGAGAAGATCTTCGAGTACAGCGAGGAAGTTGCTTCCATCGAAGGAGCCTCGGCGCAGCAGGTCACCATCGAAAAGCTGCTGCCGCTGAAGAACTTCGAGCCCGGCCAGTACACCTTGCGCGTCAAGGTGACCGACCGGAACGCCCAGCAAACTTTGACCCAGACGGCGACGTTTACGGTAACCTAGGAGAAGCTGTCGGCAGAAGCTTCGGAGATTGCCCATGCGGGCGCGGACAGCCAGAGCGCTGTGGGCGGGATTTGCGGTACTGCTCTGCATCCAGACGTTGCCCGCAGCCTCCCCTGCGAAACTGTACGGTGGCATCAGCGGAATCGTGAGGAGCGCTTCGGGCGTGCCCCAAATGGGCGCGCTCGTTGTCTTGTATAACCGCAGCGACCGGCCTGTCCACCGCGTCTACACCAACGAGAAAGGCGAGTTTGGTTTCGCCTCGCTGGCGCCCGGCGTCTACACCGTGCGGGTCACGTTGGCCAGTTTCCTGCCCGCGCTCAAGCGCAACATCAAGGTGCAGCCGGGCATGCGGACTCTGCTCGAAGTGAACCTTGCCAGCGTGTTCAGTACTATCGAGCTGGTGGGTCTGGCGCCGGGACCCGTGTCGCTGGTTTCCGAAGACTGGAAATGGGTCTTGCGCGGCGCGGGCGACACGCGGCCGGTTCTTCGCGCGCTGCCCGACTTCAGCTCGCCTGAGGAGCGGCGGTCGCGGGAGGCTGCCTTCAGTCGGACTCGCGGCGTTTTCAAGGTGACGGGCGGCGACGCAGGCACGATCTCCACGCTGGGCGCCGAACCTGATCTCGGCACAGCCTTCGCTCTGGCGACGACCTTGTTCGGGGCGAACCATCTTCAGGTGGCGGGAAATTTCGGGTACTCCCCGGACACGAACCTGCCCGCCGCCGCCTTCCGTACCAGCGTGCGGCGCGAGTTGCCTGGCGGCGCCGCGCCTCAACTCGGCGTGACCATGCGGCAGCTCGGACTGCCCGTGCGCGCCTCGGCAGGTCAGGCGCTGCTCAGCGGTCAAAGGTCGGGCTATCCCGCCTTGCGCGCCCTCTCGGCCACGCTTTATGACCGCAACGTCTTGTCCGAGGGCTTGACGCTGGAATATGGCGCAGCCCTCGATTCGGTTGCCTTCTTCGATCGCCTCAATTACCTGAGTCCCTTCAGTCGCCTGACGTACGACGCCGGGTCGTGGGGCACGTTGCAGTTCAGTTATGTTTCAGGCTCGCCGCCGGCGGAAATGTTCTCGTCCGGCCTGGAGCAGGGGCCGGAGTTCGAACATGATCTCGCGCTCCTGGCGCTGTTCCCGCGAGTGTCCCTGTTGGGCGGACGCGCCCAAGTGCAGCGATCCGCCAGTTACGAAGCGGGCTATCGGCTCCGCATCGGTTCGCGCGTGCTCACGGCCGCGGTGCACAGCGAGCGAATCGGCAACGCCGCGGTTACGCTGCTGGCGCCCTCGGGGCTGGCTTCGGGCGTGGATCTGCTCCCTGACCTGTTTTCCCGCGGCTGGGTGCTCAACACCGGGGCCGTGCAGCGGGCCGGGTTCGCCGCCTCCCTGGCGCAGTCACTGGGTGACCGGTTCGAAGTGGCGCTCACCTACGCAAACCACGGCGCGCTGACGGCGCTGGACCGGGAATTGATGCGCGGCGATTCGGAGGAGTTGCGTTCCGTGTTGCGACCGGGCCGTCGCCACAGCGTGACTGCCCGCGTGGCCGGCACAGCGCCGTGGTCGGGCACCCGATTCGTGACCAGCTACCAGTGGGCCAGTCTTCACTCCGCGCTTCCGCCGCACGTCTATCTCACGGAGGGACTGCGCCAGAATCCCGGCCTGAACGTAGCCCTCCGGCAGCCCATCGGCTCGCTCGGATCTTTGCCCGGCCGGCTGGAAGCCTCCGCCGAGCTCCGCAATATTCTGGCCCAGGGTTACGTGCCGCTGAATCTGAGTGGCCGCAAGGCGTACCTGGTTCACGCGCCGCGCAGCGTTCGTGGCGGTCTCAGCTTCATCTTCTGAGCGCAGGATCCCCGGCGCGGTTTCGTATCATAGGCTGTGATGGCCCACCGCGAAGCGGTTCGCTCGCGTCCCGCTGTGCTGGATCGGCTTGCCGAACTTGAGGCCGCTCTGGGCTCGGTCATCCGGGGCAAGGCAGAAGTGATCCGGCTGGCGCTGGTGTGCCTGTTCGCCAAAGGCCATCTGCTGGTGGAGGACGTCCCCGGCGTGGGCAAAACCACGCTCGCCCAGGCGCTGGCCCGCTCGGTGAACTCGAGCTTCCACCGCCTGCAATTCACGGCGGACATGTTGCCCAGCGACGTGCTGGGCGTGACGGTCTATAACGCGAGCACAGGGGCCTTCGAGTTCAAACGTGGTCCCATCTTCACGAATTTCCTTCTGGCCGATGAGATCAACCGCACGCCGCCGAAGACTCAGTCCGCTTTGCTGGAGGCCATGAACGAACGGCAGGTCACTGTGGACGGGCGCTCCTACCCGCTGGCCGAGCCCTTCATGGTGATCGCCACCCAGAATCCCGTCGAGCATCACGGCACCTACCCGTTGCCGGAATCCCAGCTCGACCGCTTCTTGATGCGCATTCGCATTGGCTATCCCGATCCGTCCAGCGAGCGGGAGATCATCCGCCGCGGCGGGCAGATGCCCGCGCTGGAAATCCGGCCCGTGCTCACGGCCGAAGAAGTCGTAGAGATTCAAGCGTGGGTGCCCCAGGTGCGCGTGGATGAAAGCCTGGTGGATTATATGCTGGCCATCGTGGAAAAGACGCGCACCCACGAGTCCTTCTCGCTGGGCGTAAGCCCCCGCGGCGCTCAGGCGCTCTATCGCGCCACACAGGCCCTGGCCATGCTGGAAGGCCGCGATTACGCCGTGCCGGACGACGTCAAGCGCCTCGTGATCCCTGTTTTCGCGCACCGGGTGGTGCTGAACCCGCGCGTCATGGTCGCCCACCGCTCGCCTGACCTGAGCGACCGCATCCTTCAGGAGCTGCTCACACTGGTCGAGGTTCCGCTGTAAGCTGAGAAGGCGGAGCGTTCCGTGCGTACTGCCATCATCGGGCTGCCGCAGACAGGCAAAACTTCGCTGTTCACGATTCTGACCGGGGCCCAGCAATCCACTCGCCTGGGTACGCTCTCGGCGCGCGTGGGCATCGCCCGCGTCCCGGATCCGCGGCTGGAAGCCGTGGCGGCGGTCTTCCGTCCCGCCAAAATCACGCACGCCACGATCGAGTATCTCGATACGCCCCCGATTTCGAAGGAAGCCTTGCGCGATCCCGGCTACCTGGCGGGACTCCGCATCGTGGACGCCTTTGCGCACGTGCTGCGCCTGTTCCAGGATGATCGCGTGCCCCACGAGTTCGGCAGCCTGGATCCCATGCGCGACCTCCAACACGTGGAGACCGAATTGATCCTCAGCGATCTGGCGGTGATCGAGAAGCGGCTCGAGCGACTGGAAAAGGATCGCAAGAAGGTCAAGAGCGCCGAGCTGGACCAGGAGGCCGAGCTGCTGGAGCGGATCAAGGTCCTGCTCGAGTCCGGGCGGCCCCTGCGCGAAATGTCGCTTTCCGAGGAACAGGAAAAACGTCTTCGCGGCTTCCAGTTTCTTTCGCAGAAGCCGATGTTGTGGGTCTTGAATCTGGGCGAAGAGGAAGCGCCGCGGTTGCACGAGATCGAGAACGATTTTCGGTCTCGCATCGGCTCGCGGCCGCGCACGCAGGTGGTCGCGGTGTGCGGCAAGATCGAGGCCGAGCTCAGCGAGTTGTCGCCTGAAGAAGCGCGGCAGTACCGCGAAAGCTTCGGTCTGCCGGATTCGGGCCTGGAACGACTCATCGCGGCCACGTTCTCCCTGCTCGGGCTGATCAGCTTCTTCACCGGTTCCCAGCCCGAGGTGCGCGCCTGGACCGTGCCCCGCAACACCACCGCGCTGAAAGCGGCCGGGACCATTCACAGCGACTTCGAAGAGCGTTTCATCCGCGCTGAGGTCATTCCGTGGAAGGATTTGGTCGAAGCCGGAAGCCTGGCCGCTGCACGCGAGCGCGGCCTGCTCCGTCTGGAAGGCAAGGATTACATCGTGCAGGACGGCGACGTCCTGCAAATCCGCCACGGCTAGGCGGACGGGCGGTAACGCGGGATCTGGCCGCCGATCAAGGCGCCCGCTGCTCCGAGCGCGCACAACAGGACAAACCAGTCGCCCCAGCGGACATAGAGCGTGCGCTCGTCCAGCCATGAGTACGCCACGCCCATGGCGGCTTGCGTGAACGGCGGAAGCTGTCGCCGGATTCGTCCTGCGGGATCGATCGCCGCGGTGATTCCGTCATTGGTGGCGCGCAGAAGCCACCGGCGAGTTTCCACTGCCCGCATGCGCGCGATCTTCAGATGCTGCTCGCGTGCAGCGGTGCGGCCGTACCAGCCGTCATTGGAAATGTTCACCAGAACTTGGGCTCCTTCGGCGACAAAGCGGCGGACCAGTTCCGGGAACACGGCCTCGTAGCAGACGAAGGCGCCGATGCGGTGTTCGCCCGCCGCCAGCACGATCAGACGCTCCCCCGCTGCAAAATCGCCCGCCTCGTCACTGACCTTGCGCAGGAATCCGAACGGGCGCGGCACGTACTCGCCGAACGGGACCAGGCGCATCTTGTCGTAGCGGCCAGCGGGCCGGCCCTCGGGCGAAATCAGCAGGGCGGAATTCAGCGGGGCCCCGGCAGCGTTGTGAGGGACAGCGTTGATCAGCAGCCAGGCCCCGGTGCGTCGGGCCAGATCGTTCACCAGGCCGCGAAAACGGGGATCCGAGTCGTAATACACCGGGGCCGGCACCTCCGGCCAGACGATCAGATTCACCGGACCGCTTCCTCGCGCCGCGTGTTCGGAGAGCAAGACCAGCCGCTCGTGCTGCCGCAGGATCCAGCTGTCGGTCCAGTCTGCGCTCTCTGGGATCGCGGGCTGCACGAGCACCGCGGTTTCCTGCCCGGGTTGTGGCGCCGGGAGTTTCGGCAACAGGTACAGGACCACGAGCACGCCCGCCGGCGCGAGCCTCCCTGGAGGCCGCCTGCGAATTACCAGAGCCAGCGCGGTCCCCATGAGCGCAAACACGAAGGAGACGCCGTAGACGCCCGCGTACGGCGCCGCGCGAGCCGGCAGTTCCATTTCGATCCCGGCATTTCCCAAGGCTAGCCACGCGAAGCCCAGCGGCCCGTGCGTGCGCTCGATCGCCACCCAAAGGGCCGGAATCGCGAGCACCGCCCAGCGGTTGGATAACAACGCCCCGGCCAGCAAGCCGAACAATCCCGTGTGCAGGCCTTTGATGAGGGCCAGCAACGCGACCGCGGCCCAGGCTGCCGCCGGGGCAAGCGAACCGTGAACCGCGAGCGGGTAATGGATCCAATAACAGGCGCCGGCCCAGAAGATCACGCCCGGGATATAGCCCAGCAGGAAACGCTTCCCGGGGCGAGGTTCGCGATCCAGCGCTACCAGCAGCGGCGCCAGCGAAAGGGGCGCGAGCCAGCTCGCGTCCAAAGGCGGAAACGCCAGCACGAGCAAGACGCCGCTGGCTGCGGCCAGCAGCAGGTTCACGCCCGGCCTCCTCCGGCCAGCGCCGCGTGTGCTACCAGTTCCGCCATGTAAGAGCTGCGCACGAAAGGTCCGCTGAAGACCGCCCTGAAGCCCAACCGGAGGCCTGTCTCACGGTAGGCTTCGAAGCGTTCCGGCGGCACGTATTCCGCCACGGGCAGATTGCGTCGGGTGGGTTGCAGGTACTGGCCGATGGTCACGATGGACACGCCGCAGCGACGCAAGTCGCGCAGGACTTCTTCGACTTCCTCGCAGCGCTCGCCGAGTCCCACCATCAGGCCGGATTTCACGAGCGTGCCGGCGTTGCGCGCGGCGAACTCCAGTACCGCCAGGCAACGTTCGTAACGGGCCTGTGGGCGCACCCGCGGATACAGTCGCGGCACTGTCTCCACGTTGTGGTTGAACACGTCGGGTCTGGCTTCGAGGACGGTCGTCACGGCGTCGAGATCGCCCAGGAAATCCGGCGTCAGTACCTCGATCGTGGCGGCGGGCAGAGCGGCGCGGATGGCGCGGACGGTTTCGGCAAAGTGACCCGCCCCGCCGTCAGGCAAATCGTCGCGATTCACGCTGGTGACCACCACGTGGCGGAGATTCATGGCGCGCGCCATTTGCGCCACGTGAGCAGGTTCACTCGGATCCGGAGGCGCCGGATGGCGAGCCTTGGCGACAGCGCAGAAGCCGCAGGCTCGCGTGCACCGGTCGCCCAGAATCATGAAGGTCGCCGTGCCTCGGCGGAAGCATTCGTGAATGTTCGGACAGCGCGCGGACTCGCAAACCGTGTGCAGTTCCAGCCGTCGCAGTTCCCGTTTGATTTCATGCAGCGCCACGAAAGCCGTTTCCGGCTTGCGCAGCCATGCTGGCAGGCGCGGTCCCACGGTCAGTATTTCCGCACGTAACTGGAACGGAACCCTGCCTCTTCCAGCCGCTGGCGCGTGCGGGCGATGTCGTCCTCGTCCTTGAGCGGCCCCACGAGCACGCGGAACAGGGTTTCGCTGGGACCGGGCGCGACGAGGGCAGGGAAGCCCTTCCGTTTCAAAACGTCCACCAGGGATTCGGCTTCCGCGCGCCGCACCGCGGCCACTTGGAGGAAGGTCTGCCCCGGTGCAGGCTCGGGGTAAAGAGGCGTGCCGGACCCCGCAGCCGTCGTCGCAGCCGAAGGGGGCTTCGCGGCAGGCGTGGCTTCAGCGGTGGCAGGCGGGGCGGGCGGGGGCGTGGCTGTGGCCTCGGCGCCGGCGGGCGCACCGACCTTCACTTCGCCCGGTTCCAGAGGTTGGCTCGCGGTGGGCTGCTCCGCCGGCGGATTCTGCGCGACCGGCTCCCCCGAAGCCTTCGGCCTGGCAGCGGGCGATGCCGGCACTTCCTTGGCGGCGTTTTCGCTCACGCCGGGCAACTGCCCGGCCGTGCTGCGCCCGAGGTAATAGCCCGCTGAAAATACCACTCCCAGCAGAACGACAAGAAGGAACACGACGGTGAGCAACTGTGGCGTGCCCAGCACAAGTTCGTATTCGCCTTCTTCGTTACGCGGCATGGCTCATGCGCTGCTCTTTCCGTCCCCCGACGCCATCTTGTCCAGCAAGGTTTTGACGCTGGTGATGATGTCAATGGGGATGGGGAACACGACGGTGGTGTTTCTCTCGGTCCCGATTTCCACCAGCGTTTGCAAGTAGCGCAACTGCAAGGCGACCGGCTGGCGCTGGATCATTTCCGCCGCCATGGTGAGCTTCTCGGCGGCTGTGTACTCGCCCTCGGCGTGGATGATCTTGGCGCGCCGTTCGCGCTCGGCCTCGGCCTGCCGCGCGATGGCGCGGATCATCTGCTCGGGCAGGTCCACCTGCTTGATCTCGACCATGGTAACCTTGACGCCCCACGGCCCGGTGTGTTGATCCAGCACGCTTTGCAGGCGCAGGTTCAGCTTCTCACGCTGGCTCAGCAACTCATCCAGCTCGACCTCGCCCAGCACGCTGCGCAGCGTGGTCTGCGCGAGCTGCGAGGTGGCGTAGAGATAGTTGGCCACCTCGATGACGGCGCGGATGGGATCGATCACCCGGAAATAGACCACGGCGTTGACCTTCACCGTGACGTTGTCCCGGGTCACCAGATCCTGCGGCGGCACTTCCAGCGTCTCGATCCGCAGGGAAATGCGGACCATGCGGTCAATGGGCGCGAAGACCAGAATGATCCCCGGCCCCTTGGGCTGGGGAAGCACACGTCCCAGACGAAAGATGACGCCCCGCTCGTACTCCGCCAGGATCTTGATCGAGGACAGCAGGTAGAGGCCGACGATCAGCGCCGCGAACCACCAGATCGAGAACTCCATCTCACTCCCCCTTTCCTTGTTGCACGGGCTCCACCCGGAGGGTCAGCCCGCGCACGTCCACAACCTTGACCGGCTTGCCGGCTTCCACCGGCTCGCTGCTCACTGCATCCCACAGTTCCCCGTGCACGAAGACCTTGCCCGCAGGGGTCAAGCTGGTGTAGGCGACGCCGACCTCGTCGATCATTCCTGCCGTCCCTGTAGCCACCTTGCGGGCGCGCGCGCGGACGACCAGCGTCACCAGGAACGAGGTGATCAGGGCAAAGGGCAAGGCCAGCCCCACCGCCACCGAAAACTTGATGCGCATCTCGGGCAATGGACTCTCGATCAGTAACATCGCGCCGAGCACCATCGAGAGCACGCCCCCGGCGCCCAGAATCCCGTGCGAGGCGAGCTTGGCTTCCAGGATGAACAGGATCACGGCCAGCACCAGCAACGCTACGCCCACCCAGTTGATGGGCAGCACCGAGAGCGCCGAGAGGCCCAGCAAGACGAGAATTCCGCCCAGCACGCCCGGCGCGATCAGACCCGGAGAACTGAACTCGATGTAGACCCCCAAGGCGCCCAGCACCAGCAGCGCCAGTGCAATGTTCGGATCGGCGATGGCCGCCAGAATCTCTTCACGCAACGAGCGTTCGTAGCTGATGACGGCGGGCTGCTCCAGGACCAGTCGCACCTTGCGACCATCAAAGCGCGTGACCTCACGCCCGTTCAAGCGGGCCAGCAGCTCGGCCTCGTCGCGCACCACAAGGTCCACCAGCTTGTTGTCCAACGCCTCCTTGTCCGTGAAAGAGCGGGCCTCGAGCACGGCTTTCTCCGCAAGGCCGGCGTTGCGTCCGCGCTTGCTCACGATGCTTCGCATGAAAGCCGCGGCATCGCTCTGGACCTTCTCGCGCATGACCTTGTCCATCTCGCCGCCCAGCAGAACCGGGCTGGCGGCGCCGGTGCGCGTGCCCGCCGCCATGGCCGCTACGTCGCCCGCCTGCAAGAGGAAAAAGCCCGCGGAAGCCGCCCGCCCCCCGCTGGGAGTCACGAACGTCACCACCGGCACCGGAGACGCCAGCATCTTTTCGACGATCTGCCGCGTTGCTTCGAAAAGGCCACCGGGGGTATTCAGGCGCATCAGGAGGATTTCGGCGTTCTCCCTCTGGGCCTGCGCCAGGGCGTGAGTCACGATTTCCACCGTGATGGGGTGAACGACACCATCCACGTCCACCGCCACCACCTTGTTCACTGCGCCCTGCGCCCACAGCGCCGAGAGCAGCCCGAGGATCAGCTTGCTGCTTCGCAATGCAATCTCAATATAGCACCAGCCGGATTGCGTGGCTTCGCTTATTCGTAGCGCAGGGCCACCACCGGGTCCAGCCGCGCCGCTTTCATCGCCGGCCAGACCCCGAAGAACAGGCCCACCATCACGGAGACACCGAAACCCGCGGCCACGGCCCACAGCGGCACTTGAGAGGGCAGCGAGGGCAGAAGCTTGCCAATCAGCAGGGTTACCGCCATCGCCAGCCCCAGTCCCACGATCCCGCCGCTGCCCGTCAACGCCACCGCCTCCAGCAGGAACTGCGCCACGATGTCTTGCCTGCGGGCCCCGATGGCTTTGCGCACGCCGATCTCGCGCGTGCGCTCGGTGACCGATACGAGCATGATGTTCATGACGCCAATGCCCCCCACCAGCAATCCCAGCCCCGAAATCGCCAGCGTAGCCAGCACGATGAGCCGCGTCATGCTGTCGAATTGCTGCACGATGGAATCCGGGGTGGAAATGGCGAAATCGTTCGGTTCGCCCGGCGGCGTGCGGCGGATCCGGCGCAGGATGCCTTCCACTTCCTCGAACGCCGCCTGCCGCATTCCCGGGCGCGCTTTGGCCGTGATGAGGATGCGGTCCTGTTGCGGGTAGCGCAGCCGCGCCGTTTCGAAGGGGATGACGATCTCCTGGTCCTGGCGGTTGCGTCCGAAAAAGCCTCCCTTGGCTTTGGCGAATACTCCCAAGACCTCGAATTCGGCGCCGTCCACAATGATCTTGCTGCCCACGGCGTTGCCCGCCGGGAACAATACGGCTGCGATATCGGCCCCAAGCAGCGCCACACGCGCGCCCCGGTGTTCTTCTTCCGGCGTGAAGACGCGACCCGCAGCCAGTTCGCGCGGCGTGATCGAGAAATGATTGGCCGTCACCCCGGTCAGATAAAGGCTGTCCGTTTCATAGCCTGGAACGCGCGCCGTCAGCGGCCTGCCGCGAAACACGGGCGGGACGTAAAGCATCACGCTGGCGTCCTGGACTGAGGGACACAGCCGCCGCAAGATGTCGGCATACTCGGGACGAATGGGTTTGCGCCTCTGTTCCTTGGGCGACGGGAACGACTCCTGCGGATCGCCGCTGGTCTTGTAGACGAAGATGTTGTCTGGTCCCTGTTCCTCGAAGAGCGTGACAATGCCCTGGCGCAATCCGGTCAGCAGGGAGGCTACCGTCACTACGGTGGTGATTCCGATGACGATGCCCAGGATGGTCAGCGCCGACCGGAAGCGATGCGACCACACCGCTGCCAGGGCCATCCCCAGGTTTTCGCCCCAGCTCAGCCGCATCGCTTACTCCTGACGCAGCGCCACCACCGGATCCAGGCGTGCTGCACGCACCGCCGGATACCAGCCCGCCGCGATGCCGACCGCGCCTGACACGAGCAGCGCCAGCGCGGCGTATTGCCAGGTTACCGGAAGCGTAGTCCCCAGAATCTGTTCCAAGGCTCGTGCTCCCGCCACCCCCAGCCCCAGGCCCACGGCACCGCCCAGGCTGGTCAGCAGCACGGCTTCCAGCAGGAACTGCAACCGGATGTCGAACGGGCGGGCGCCCACGGACTTGCGGATGCCGATCTCGTGGGTGCGCTCGGTCACCGACACTAACATGATGTTCATCACCACGATGCCGCCGACCACCAGCGAGATCGAGGTGAGCGGCACGGCGACGGACGAAATCATGGCCAGAATGTTCTGGGTCCAGGTGCGCACGGCCTCCGGCGTCAAGGTGTCGAAACGATCCGGCTGATTGGGTCGCAGGCGAAACCGGGCCCGCAGCGCTGCGCGCGTCACGTCCAGGGCTTCGTCAAGACTCAGCCCCAGGCCCGCCCGGGCCCGCGCGAACAGCGTGATCGAGTTCGGCGTTCCGAACATGCGGCGGTAGACCGTAACGGGGATGAACACCGCGTTGTCGCGCAGGCCGCCCATCACGTTGCCCAGCTTTTCCTGCACGCCCACCACCGTGAAGTCAACGCCCTGGATCTTGATCTTCCGGCCAATGGGCGAGCCCGTGGGGAACAGGGTCGTGCGCACGTCCTCGCCGATCACGGCGACGGCCTGGCGGTTGCGCTCCTCTTCAGGCGTGAAGAAACGACCCTCCGAGGTGCTCACATCGCGCAGGAAAGAAAGCGTCCACGAGACGCCCTGGACGAGACCGTCGTCAAAAATGCGGTTTTCCGCCTTGATCTCCGCGGGCCGCGACAGGTAGGGGCTGTAGAGGATGCGATCGCCGGTAGTGGCTTCCAGGTACTTGAGATCTTCCCAGCGGATGGGCCGGTTCCGCTTGAGCTTGTCGTAGTACTCGCGGCGGCCCACGGCGCGCGCCACCTGCGCCACCAGGAAGGTCTCCGTACCGAACGTTTTGGCCGCGCTTTGTTCCGCGTAGACGCCCAGACCCTCGACAGCCGCCCCCACGATCACCACGCTGGCCACCCCAATGATGACACCCAGCAGCGTGAGGAAGCTCCGCAGCTTGTGGGCCCGGATGGATTCCGTCGCCAGCCGCAGCGCGGTCCAGACGATGTAGGCCGCTCGCACCCCGGCGCCTGTATGCCGCACAAACACCCCCTCTCATTATGCATGGACTCGGTCAGCGCGGACCAGCGGCACCTCGGAATACCGGGCCTCAGGCCGCGTCGCGCCCGGCTTGGTCCTGGCGGAAAACGATTCGCTCGCCCGGGTGGCCGCAGCCGCACAAGCGCCGCGTGAGATGGCCGCGCCAGGGGGTGGCCAGACGGATCATCGGGAACGCGAGGTCCGTGAGGGAGGTGACGAGCAGCTTAGGGCTGGCGGGCGGCCCACAGGCTTCGAAGATTGCGGCATCTTCGACGGTGTGCAAGCCCGAGTGCGCTTCGCATTCCCACGCCAGCAGTTCCCCGTCAAAGCCGATGATTTGCTGGAAAACCGGCACGCGGAAGACCTCCCACAACCGGCCACGCTGTTCCTCGTCCAGGAGAGGTTGGTTCGGGCGCACGAGCGCGAGCAAAGCGTGCGTGGGGCCGGCAGACAGCAGGCCGTCGCGCCGGGCCTGCGCGAGCTGCTCTAACCTTTCGGGAGAACCGGCAACCACTTCGGGGCGGAAGCGGGCGAGGCCGTTGCGGAAGCCGTTCGGGAAGATGCGGACGCGCCACGAACTCTCGAAGCCCTCGGTGAGAACCGCGATGCGCGGTTTGCCGGGAAGCGGGTGGGTCAGGCGGGCCAACTCCGGCCGGCGTCCCAGGTGGCTCGCGAATCTCTCAGGCTGACGGAGGTAAAGATCAGGCTCGAGCACAGGCAGTCGCGCCAGGATCTCCGCTTGCCCGCCGATGCCAAGGAGTTTTTCCGCAGAGTCGAGCGAGGCTGCTTCGAGCCACGGCCGGTAGTAGGACGTTCCCAGCGCAGCCGCCAGGAGCCGGCGAAAGCGTGCCAGCCGCGCCGCTTGCATCGCCTGGGCCTTCCCTTGGGGGAAGCGGCTCTATGAGATTGGTGCAGCGGCGCGGGCCGGCTTCTCAGCCGGATGTGGATCCTGAACGACTTTCGGGCGTGGGCAGCCGCATCAGACCGGAAGCCAGCGCCAGTTGGGTCAGACCCGCCACGTTGTTGGCGCCGACCTTCTTCATCATGGTCTTGCGGTAGCTGCGCACGGTTTGCAGGCCCAGATCCAGGATCGCGGCGATCTCCTTGCTCGTCTTGCCCTCGGCCACCAGGCGCAACACCTGCAACTCCCGGGGCGAAAGCACGTCCAGCACGGAAGAACCGGTGCGCGGCTCCAAGTCACCTCTCTGGATGCGCGCTTGCACGCGGCTGGCCACCTCCGGGCACAGATAGAATCCGCCCTTGGCGACCGTGCGCAGCGCGTCCAACAGGTCCTCCGATGTTGCGCTCTTGAGGACGAAGGCGCGAGCGCCGGCCCGGATCGCGCCGACCACGGAACCGTCGTCGTTGTACATGGAAAGAATCACGACTTTGGTCTCCGGGCAGTGCCGCGTGATCTCGGATGTGGCCTCGATGCCGTTGAGGCCCGGCAAGCCGATGTCCATGAGCACCATGTCGGGCCGGTTCTTCTTGCAGAACTGGACCGCGTCGGATCCCGTGTCCGCCTCGCCGATCACCTGGAACTCTTCCCGGCGCTCGAGCAATGACTTCAAGCCGTCGCGAAAGATCTTGTGATCGTCCACCAGAAGGATTGTGTACGCCATAGAACTACCTTTTTCCGCCAGGCCTGGTCGGCCGCCGGGTCGCTGCCCGTTTTGGCTCGGACCGGGCGGCAGGCGGCGACCACCACGCTGTGACAATTGTACCTTTTTCTGGTTCGCTCGCCAACCGGAATTCCAGCCCGGCCACCTGGGCCTCGTATCGCATGAGGCGGAGGCCGGGAGCGGCTGAACGATCCAGGATCTGCGGGTAGTCAAAACCCCGGCCATTGTCGCGAACTTCCAGCCGGGCACGGTCAGCGCCGGCACTGGCCTGCAGGCTGATCTGGCTGGCCCCGGAATGACGGACGGCGTTATCCAGCGCCAGTTCCGCAATGCGGTACAAAGCCGCGGCTTGCAGGGTCTGAGCTTGGGGGTCGCCTTCGTAGCTCCAGTGAAGCTCGCCCGCGAAATTCCTCCCGTATCGTCGTATCAGCCGCTCCAGCGATGCCTGCAAACCCAGCCGCTCGACGATGGCGGGGTTTAACTCGTAGCTCAACTCGCGAACTTGCTCCAGCGCGCCGGCCAGCAGCTTCTGCGTTCCGGCGATGCGTTCGGCCACGCCCGGCACGTCGCTCAGATCCATCCGGAGCAATTCCAGTTGCAGGCCCAGCGCGCTCAACACCTGTCCGACTTCATCGTGAAGCAAGCGCGCGATGCGCAGGCGTTCCTCCTCGCGAGCCTGCTTCAGGCAGGCCACCCAGTCCGTCCGCTTTGTCGCAGCTCCCAACCGTGTTCCGTCCTGGGCGGCCCCTTCGCCCCGGCTGACTCCTGCCCGCGGCTCAACGGCCGCGTTTGCGAGCCAAGGCCCGCCGCGCGGCAGCGGCGATGTGCGGGGCCGTCAAACCGTATTTTTCCAGCAACGCCTCGGGCGGTCCGGATTCCGCGTAGGTGTTCTGAATACCCACGAACTCCATGACGCAGGGATGCAATTCGGCGACTGCCTGCGCAACGCGGACTCCCGTTCCGCAGTCCACCAGGTGCTCTTCCGCCACGACGATGGCGCCCGTCTCGACCGCTGCCCGACGGATGGCCTCCCGGTCCAGCGGCTTCACCGTGTGCAGATCCAGCACGCGGGCCGATATGCCTTCCCCATCCAAAATTTCCGCCGCGCGAATGCATTCAGCCACCATGAGTCCGTTGGCGATCAGGGTCACATCGTCGCCGTCGAGCAATTGGATGGCCTTGCCGATCTCGAAGCGCTGGTCCGGCGAATATACGATCGGCACGCGCGGGCGCCCGGTGCGGATGAAGACCGGGCCGACGTGCTCCGCGGCGGCGCGCACCAGCGCCCGCGTGGCCACCTCGTCAGCGGGCGCCAGCACCACGAACCCGGGCAGCGAGCAGGCCAGGCTGATTTCTTCCACGCTCATCTGCGACGGGCCGTCCTCGCCGATCGAGATCCCGCTGTGCGTGCCCACGATCTTCACATTCAGACCGGGGTAGGCCACCGCTACCCGCAATTGCTCGAAAGCCTTGTTGAGCAAGAAGCAGGAGAAGCTGGCGGCAAACGGGATCTTGCCGTGGCTGGCCAGCCCGGCGGCTACCCCTACCATGTTGGCCTCGGCAATCCCGCAAGAGACGAACCGCTCGGGGAACTCCTTGGCGAACAGGTGGGTGAAGGTGGACTTGGAGAGGTCCGCGTCCACCGCCATGATGTCGGGATTCTCGCGCCCCAGTTCCACCAGGGCGCGCCCGAACGCCTCGCGCGTGGCCATACCCAGCTTCAGTTCGTAACGCGTCTTCAACGCCATCAGGCCAGCTCCTTCAAGGCGAGTTCGACTTCTTCCGGCGTGGGAGCCACGCCATGGAACTTGGGGTTGTTCTCCATGAAGGACACCCCTTTGCCCTTGACCGTATGGGCTATGATCACGGTCGGCTTGCTGCGCACCTCGCGGGCCAGAGTGAAAGCTGCGAACAGAGCGGGGAAGGAGTGCCCATCCACCTCCAGAACGTGCCAGCCGAACGCCTGCCACTTGGCCACGAGCGGCTCCACCTCCATGACGTCCTTGATGAAGCCATCCAACTGCATCTTGTTGTAGTCCACGATGGCGGTCACGTTGTCAATCTTGTGGTAAGCGCCGAACATGGCCGCTTCCCAGATCTGACCTTCCTGGATCTCGCCATCGCCCAGCAGCACGTAGGTGCGCGACGGGTTGCCGTTGAGGCGAGCCGCAAATCCCATGCCCATGGCGATCGAAAGTCCCTGTCCCAGGGAGCCGGTCGAAGCCTCGAGCACAGGCAGGAACCGCTTGTCCGGATGTCCCTGATAGGGCGAACCGAGCTTGCGCAGAGTCTTCAGCAATTCGCGCGGCGCGGCTTCGTAACCGCATTCAGCCAGCACGGCATACAGTGCAGGAGCGCCGTGCCCTTTGGACAAAATGAAGCGGTCCCGTTCCGGCCAGTCCGGGCGCTTGGGATCGTGCCGGAGCACGCCTCCGAAGAACAGCGTGACCAGAATTTCCACCGCCGAAAGCGAACCGCCCGGGTGCCCGGACTTGGCCGCACCCGTCATTTCGACAATATGACGCCGGATTTGTTTGGCGATGGCCTGGAGTTCTTCCAAGCTGCGTGTGGGTTGCATAAGCCGACAAGATCTACACTTTAACACAGGGCGGCGGGCCGGACGCAGCTCGCTCAGATGTGAAACTCCAGAATGTCCTGATCCTGGACGACGTAGGTCCGCTCCACCATGATGCCGTCGCGATCCCCGTCCAGCCGGTAGAGGCGCGCGAACTTCAGTTTTTCGGCGAAATCCTTGTGCACCATGCGCGCCACGTCCACCACGGTGTCGCCGCGACGCGCTACAAAAGGCGCCGTGAGATCGGGCTTTTTGCCCGGGGCTTTGGTGTAAACGCGGACCAGCTCCAGGCCCTCGAACACGGCGCGGGCGAAACGATCCAGCCCCTCGCCCGTCTGGGCAGAGATCAGCAGGCACCGATAGCGCTCGCCGAACAGATCTTCCAGCGCCTGGAAGTTTTCGCGCGCGCCAGGCAAGTCTCCCTTGTTGGCCACCAGCAAGCTCGGGCGGCGCACGCGCCACGCATCCAGTCGCTGCTCGATGTATTCGATCTGCTCGAGCACCGCCGGCTCGTTCACGTCCACCATGAGCACGCCCAGATTGGCGTAGCGCAGCACCTGGGGCAGCCAGGGCTCGGTGAACTCGGGCGCAATCGGCGGCAGATCCACGAGCTGGATCTGCACGTCCTCGAAGTTCATCATCCCGGGCAGGGGAATCCTTGTCGTGAAGGGATAATCGGCCACCTCCGGGCGCGCCTTGGTGAGGCGGGCGACCAACTGGGACTTGCCGGCGTTGGGCGGTCCGATCAGGACCACCTGGCCGGCGCCCTCGCGTTCTACTTGGTAGAACGGGGTCGCGTGCGCCCCGCCCTTCTTCTGCTGGGCTTCCTTGCGGGTCTGCGACAGTCGTCGCTTGATGTCGGCCTGGAGCTTTTCCGTCCCCTTGTGCTTGGGGATGGTGGCCAGCATCCGCTCCAGGGCGGCGATCTTCTCGGCCGGGGTTTTTGCTTCGCGATATTGCTGTTCAGCCTCGAGGTATTCCGGGCTCAGGTTGGCCGGCATAACCCTCTCGACAGCAAGATTAACACGCCCGCGGAATCAGCTCGCAGCACGCCTGGCGAGGCGTTCGAGCCGTCGGAAGAAGGTCTCGGCGCGCCGGATGTCAGCCAGAATCTGGTTGCGCAACGCCGAAGCATCAGGGAACTTGCGCTCAGCACGCAGGCGGCGCAGGAACTCGAGGCGGAGCGTGGCCGGAGGGTCAGGCGGCGGCTCGTCCAACAAGTGAGTCTCGATGACCAGTTCGTCGAGATCGAAGGTGGGGCGGCGACCGACGTTGGTGACGGCTCGCCAGCTCCGCCCGCTGGCCGGATCCCGGGCTCGAGTGATGTAGACGCCTTCGGCAGGCAACAGCAACTGGCCGGGCGGCAAGTTGAGCGTGGGCACGATGCGGCGTGCGCCCTCGCCGCGTCCCGGTTGCACTGGCCCTTCCACCGCGTGCGGCCGCTCGAGCAGCCGGCAAGCGAGCGAAACTGCCCCGCTCTGGATCAGGCGGCGGATCTCGCTCGAGGAAACCACGCGCCCGCGCATCTTCACCGCGGGCACCGTTTCCGTGAGGAAGCCTAATTCGCGGCCAAGCTGCTCGAGCACTCGCACGTCCCCGGCGTGCTGATAACCGAAACGGAAGTTGTCGCCCACGACGACAGCGCGCACATCGAGCGCTTGCCTGAGGACCTGACGCGCGAAAGTCTCCGGGCTCAGACGGGAAAGTTCCGGCGTAAATGGCAGGATGAGAACCTGCTCGATGCCTTCCTCGTGCATGAGCCAGGCGCGCTGTTCGGGTGTGGTCAGCAGGCGCGGCGCTCGCTCGGGCGCAACGATCACGGCGGGATGGGGATCGAAGGTCATGGCCGAGGGCTTCCAGCCGTGCTCGCGCGCGATCTCCACCACGCGGCGCAGGATGCGCCGGTGACCGGCGTGCACGCCATCGAAATTGCCGATGCTCAGCGCGCAAGGCCCGAAGTCGCGTGCCTGTTCCAGGTTGCGGCAGATGCGGAACGAGGCGCTCATCGGCCTTTTCCCTCCACCGTGATCTCCAGCCCGTCGTACGCCAGCCTTACGTGGGGAGGAAGGACGCGTTCGGTTTCTTCGTGGGGGAGATCGTGGCAGATGTGGGTGAAGAAAGCGCGCCGGGGCCGGAGCTGCTCGACGTACTGGAGGGCGCGAGCCACGGTGGTGTGGGTGGGATGGGGGCGATGGCGCAGGGCGTCGAGAAACAGCACGTCGAGATCCTGGAGCAGCGGCAACGATTCCTCGGGGATTTCGCTGTGATCGGTCAAATAGGCGGCGGCGCCAAAGCGGAAGCCGTAAACGTTGCCGCGACCGTGCTTGAGCGGTACCGGCGTCACCTGGAGGCCGAACAGTTCGAAGGGGCGCCCATCGAGCTCATGGACTTCGAGGCGGGGCACCGAGGACTCGCTGTGGTAATCCGAAAACACGTAATCGAACACACGCCGGATCGTCCCCAGCGTTTCCCGGGAGCCATAAATGGGAATCGGGCCGCCCATCAAGTGGTTGAAGGGACGGATGTCGTCCAGCCCGAGGATATGATCGGCGTGCGCGTGGGTGAACAGGACGGCATCCAGCCGGTTGAGGCCGGCGCGCAAGGCTTGCTGCCGGAAATCCGGAGTCGTATCCACCACCACGGCGCGTCCGTTGTAACGGATGAGCACGCTGGGGCGCAGCCGCCGATCCCGCGGATCCGCAGAACGGCACACGCGGCACTGACACCCGATGGTGGGCACCCCTACGCTGGTCCCCGATCCCAAAACGAGAATGCTGAGTCTTCCAGCCGCGGCTTCCATTCAGGATTTCTTGCGACTTTCCTCCAGGATCTGCACGTAGCGGAAGCGCAGCTCGGTGATGGAGTTCTCGAGCAGGCGTTTCTCCTCGGGCGTGAGGTTGCCGCGGGTTTTCTCCTCCAGCATGGCCATCAGGTCAATCGTGTGGCGAGCGCGACGAAAGTCGGGCTTGGGCGGCTCCCCTTCGCCCGTGCCCAGCAACCCCAGGTACGCCTCGGCTTGCATGCGCAGCGACCAGGTGAGGAATTCGAAGGTCGGAGGAGGAAGCGGTAACTCTTCCTGCGCGGCTTCGCGGCGCTCCTCGGTCTGCGACGTTTCCGCGGCGACTTGTTCCGTCCTCGGCTCGTCCATACCAATTTTTATTTTAGCCCGCAGAACGCTTTAGCCCGCAGAACGCCGTCTCCCCGTGGCGTGCTACATTGGTTGCTCGCCCTGCGCTGCGCACAACGAGCCCATGCCGCTTGCTGATCCACAACGCGCCGGCGAACAGTTCCGGCGGCTGATCGAGATCATGGCCCGGTTGCGGGCCCCCGATGGCTGCCCCTGGGATCGCCGGCAAACCTTCGACAGCCTCAAGCCCTATTTGCTGGAGGAAACCTACGAGGCTCTGGACGCGGTGGATCGCCGCGACTGGACCGCGCTGGCTGAAGAGCTGGGCGACTTGTTGTTGGAGGTGGCCTTCTTTTCTCAGGTCGCGGCCGAACAGGACCTGTTCAACATCGAGGACGCGCTGCGGGCCATCAACGAGAAACTGGTCCGCCGCCATCCCCACGTGTTCGGTGACGCCGCGGCCAGCACGCCCGAGGAAGTCAAGCAGCGCTGGGACCAGATCAAAGCCGACGAGCGCAGAGAACGCGGCCGCGAGGGCGCCGGCCTGCTTGATTCGGTGCCTCGCGCGCTGCCCGCGCTGGTGGAGGCCTCGCAGATCTCCTCGCGCGTGGCTGCTGTGGGCTTCGACTGGCACAATGCGGACGAAGTCCTGGAGAAGCTCAACGAGGAACTGGCCGAGCTGGCCTCAGCCCGACGCGCGGCCTCCCGCGAGCTGCTGGAAGAGGAGATCGGGGACCTTCTGTTCACGCTGGTGAACCTGGCGCGTTTTCTGGGCGTGGATCCCGAGCAGGCGCTGCGCCGCACGAACGCCAAATTCCGGCGTCGCTTCGCGTGGCTGGAGGAACGCCTGCGCGAACAGGGTCGTTCGCCCGCCGAGGCTACTCTGGAAGAAATGGAAGCTCTCTGGCAGCAGGCCAAGCAGGACTGAAACGGCGCCGCCAGGTCTCGACCAGCTCCTGAGCCAGCACGTCAAGCGGATCAATCATGGGCAGCCCGGGGACGTCCTCTGTTTGCAGGGCCAGCGGAATCTCCGTGCAGCCCAGGATCAGCACTTCGGCGCCCAGCTCCCCGAGACGTTCGGCCGCCCGCCGCAGCAGAGCGCGCGGTTGAGGATAGCCCCGGGCGGCATCGCAGCCGGATTTGATCCCCCATTCCGCGTTGGCAATCGCGTGGTGTACGTCGTTTTGAAGCGGTTCCAGCTTGCCCGCCAGGATGGCATCGCGGCGCGCGGCCTGTTCCTCCAAGGAAAAGGCGCGGGCTTCGTAAGCGAGCGTCACGGCCTCGATGCCCGCTTCGGCCAGGGCTTGGGCGTAAATGCGGTGCAGATAGGTCCCGTTCGTGGAAAGAATTCCCGCTCGCCGCGCCGCCGGCCACTGGCTGACCACGCGCTCGCAGGTGGCCCGAATCATGTGGACGACAGTCACGCCCCGTTCCCGCCACGGCTGAATCTCATGCTCGAACACGCCGAAGATGGCAGGAGCGTGGAAGGTGTTGCAGGGGATCCCGAACACGCGAGCCCCAGCCCTGGCTAGCAAATCCAAGGCGCGCGCTACACCGCAGGCGGGATTTTCGCCGACCTCGCCGCGTGAGAGTCTATCCAAGTATTCGGTGCGGTCTTCCACCAGGGGCGCCCACTGGGCGAGCAGAAGCGGGATCGCTTCCTGGTCACGGCGCATGCCCCGTGCGCTTTGATGGACCAGGAGCTTTTCGAGCAGCAGCGGGTCCACCCACGGCCCCATCCCGCCGATAATGCCGATGGAGACCGGGATGGGCATGAGCCTTTCGAGCCGGCGCGGGGAAGCCGCGATTCAGAGCGTGATCAAGAAGTTCAACTTTTGGCGCCGGGCTTGGCGTGGCACTTGTTGCAGTTGCCCATGCTGGCGAACGACTTGCCGCCCGCCACGTGGCAGAAGGCGCAAGAGATCTTCTTGGCCTCGGCCGGCTTGTGCATGCCTTCCTTGAAGTTCAGCGGCGCCTTGGCGTCCTGCGGCCAGAGCTTGTCGTGGCAAACTTTGCAGTCGCCGTTCACGCGCTCCGTGTGCTTGGCGTGCAGGAACGTCACGTTGCCAAACTTGGTGTTGAAGACCAGCTTCTCGGGCTGCTTCTTCTGCTGGGCACTGAGCAACGCTACAGCGCAAACAAGAATCAAACTCAAAAGCATTCGGCTCCAAAAGCGCATTTATGTCCTCCCAGTGTGCCTGGCGGTTGCCTCGCCGGCCAACCCGCCATTGTAGCACCGGGTCGCCGTGCTGCAGGTCGTCCCCAGGGGGTCAAGGTCGTCGGCCAGGCAAGCCAGGCCAGGGATCAGAGTATGGCAGCTCGCAAGGGGCTACCTTGGATCCACCCGGTAGACGTAAATCGAGTACCCCACCCTTGCGAGGGGTTCCCTTTCGCGGAAATACTTGTAAAAATCCTGGTGCTGCGGTTCGAAGAAATGCTAAAGCAACAGGCAGACCAGTGCGAGCTTAGGCCGAGAGGCGGTGCGCAACAGTACAAGCAGCGGCGCCACGGGCACCAGGAGCAGCATGGAGGGCTTGGCCAGTACTGCTGCTAACAGAGCCAGTCCCACGGAGGCAGCACGCCTAGGATTAGGTTGCTGCCAGAATTTCCAGGTTGCGTACCAGAAGGCCAGGTAACCGAAAGTTCCGGCCAGGTCGTTCTTGAAGAGCGCGCCGTGCGCCAACGCGGTGGGTTCGAGCGCAAACAGGAGAGCGACCAGCAGCCCTGTCCACGCCCCGAAGAACTCGCGCCCCCATCGCCAGAGCAACAGCGCGGTGAGCAACGGGAAGATCAACAGCGACATTCGGGCCAGAAAGAAGACCTTGCGAATCTGGCCGGCCTTCATCCGCTCCATCATCACCAGCGAAGCCGTCCACTCGTCGCGTTCCTTCCACGACGGGTGGTCCACCGGCAGCGGCAGGCCTGTGATGGTTGGCGCCCAGCCTCCCGCCATTTTGATTAGCGGAAGCATGTCCCGCGGGCGCAGAGTATCCTCGCCGCGCCAGTACAGGAAGGCCGAGAGCAAGTGAGCTGGCTCGTCCACTGTGACCCCGACTTACCACGCTTGATAAAGGAGTGCGGCTGCGAGGGCTGCCAGCAAGAGCGTCAGGCAAGCCTTCTCACCACGCGGGCTGGCCCCGGTCGGAACGGGGTCCTCTGCGAAAGCATTGCGTACACCCTTCGGCAAGCTGTCTGACATTTGGCGCCCCCCCGGAGGTACGTCCGGCAGTGCCGCCCGAGAATCATAACCGATCCTCTCCTGGAATGCCACTTCGCATCGGGTTTCCACGCGCCGGAAGGGTTCCACGAGGCCTCACGCGCAGTCGGGGCGATGATTCTCCAAGCCAGGTCCGCGCAAGCGTGTGGGGTGCGGCCGGGCGCCGGGATTGAGGGACGGGCGGCGAAGTGAGGTCTGTCCGGCCAGGTGCCGATTGACGGCGGCCTCGAAGCAAGGTAGGCTTGAAGGTGGGGAAGGAGAAGCGCATGACTCGCTATACGCCATCGCGTCAATACCTCAAAGCCGGCCTCGCAGCGCTGGCGTTTGCCGCCTTCTCCGCCTGGTGCGGCGCGAACTGGCCGCCCGCGTTCATCCCCGCTGCACTGTTGCTGGCCAGCGGCATCGTCCTGCTCTTCCTGGCCTTTCAGCCCGCCATTGAGATCCACGAAAAGCATCTCGTGATCGGACGACGCCTCATCCGGTGGGCTGACATTCGCCGGGTGGATCGCACCGGCTGGCTTTCGCCGCTGGTGGTTCAGCTCACCCTGGCGGACCACAGCCACCTGTTGCTGATCTATCCCGGGGATCAGAGCTCGGCTGCTCAACTGTTGCGGCAGATTCGACGAATGGCTCGCGAGGCGCTGATTGACGGTGTTCCCTACCGGCAGTACTGGGGCGAGAACACGCTGCCCAAAGCTGATGCGCGAGCGCCTGCTCCGCGCTTCCACCTGTTGCGCCCGGAGGACGAAGCCGAGGTCGAACGCCTCTACCGGCGGCTGAAAAGCGTGGGCCACCTGGACCCGAAAAATTCCCACGACGAATCATAAACGGTGCGCCCTTCCGCCCGCCGCTTCCGCTGGCTGATTCCGGTCGTTTTGCTTGCGGTCGTCGTCTGGACTCATCCACTCTGGCTGGGGTTGACGGGCCGGCTCCTGGTGCGCAACGATCCCCTGTTTCGTGCGGACGCAGCCGTGGTGCTGGCGGGCGGCTGGCAGGGTAATCGCATCCTGCGAGCCGCGGAACTGGTCCGCGACGGGTGGGCGCCACGCGTTCTGGTAAGCGGCGTCTACCTCTACGAGCGCCCTGAGTCCGATCTGGCCATTGAGTACGCGGTCAGCAGGGGATACCCGCGGCAGTGGTTCGTGGGGGTGCCGCACCGCGCGCGTTCGACGCAGGAGGAAGCTCGCATCCTAGTGGCCGAATTGCGCCGGCTGGCAGTGCGCCGCGTGTTGCTGGTGACCAGCGACTACCACACGCGGCGGGCGCTGGCCTGCTTTCGACGGGAAGCGCCGGAGCTGGAATTCCGTGTCGTAGGCGCTGCGGATGAGGACTTCCCCGCTGCCTGGTGGATGAGCCGGCAGGGGCGCAAGACTGTGCTGCTCGAATGGATGAAGACAATCGCATGGACACTGGGGCTGTAAGGGATGCGTGAAGCCTGGGAATTTCTGAAGCCGTACCTGGGGCGGTATCGCACGACTCTGCTTGCCGGCTTCGGCGCGCTCGCGGCGAAGGACCTGCTGGCTACTTCGCTGCCGTTGATCATCCGCGCCGGCGTGGACTCCATCAGCAGCCGATTCGCGCTTTCCACATTGATGAAATTCTGCGCGCTGCTGATTGGGCTGGCGGCGATCAAGGGGCTGTTCCAGTACTGGATGCGCGTGATCCTGATCGGGGTCTCCCGCGACATCGAGTACGACATGCGCAACGACCTGTTCGCGCACCTGCTCCGACTCTCACCGGATTTTTACGCACGCACGCGAACCGGCGACATCATGGCCCGCGCCACCAATGATCTGAACGCCGTGCGCATGATGCTCGGCCCCGGGATCATGTACTGGTTCGAGACGTCGCTGACTTTCGTGCTCGCCATCATCGTGATGGCGTGGGTGGACTGGCGGCTGACCGCCCTGGCCCTGCTTCCCGCGCCTCTGGTGAGCCTCGCCGTTTTCTGGTTCGGGCGCATCATCCACGTCCGCTTCGAGCGTTTGCAGGCCATGTTCTCTGACATTACCAGCAAGGTTCAGGAATCGCTGGCGGGCGTGCGAGTGCTGCGCGCCTACGTGCAGGAGGAGGCCGAGCTCAGGCAGTTCGAAAGGCTTAACCGCGACTACATCGCACAAAGCCTGCGCCTGGCGCGGGTCTCGGGCATGTTCCTCCCCCTGCTCCAGAGCCTGGTGGGCCTGACGTTCCTGATCGTGCTTTGGGTGGGCGGGCTGCGCGTGATGAGCGGCCGGATCACGCTGGGCACCTTCGTGATGTTCAGCACTTACATGGCCATGCTGATTTGGCCCATGATCGCGCTGGGCTGGGTGGTCAACCTGGTGCAGCGAGGGTTGGCTTCCCTGAAGCGGATGCGTGAGATTCTCCAAGAGCGCCCGAGCATCGCGGCCCCGCCTGCGCCGCGCCCGGTTCCCGCGGGCGGCGACATCGAATTCCGCAACGTGAGCGTCATCTACCGGGGCACGAGGGCTCTGGATCGCCTCAACCTCACCATACGGCAAGGGGAAACGGTGGCCGTCGTAGGCCGGACGGGCAGCGGCAAGAGCACGCTCGTGCGACTCATCCCGCGCCTGCTGGATCCTGATGAGGGCCAGGTGCTGCTGGGCGGCGTGGATCTGCGCGAGTTCGATCCCGCCGAGTTGCGCCGCATCATCGGCATGGTGCCCCAGGAAACGATCCTGTTCAGCGCCACCCTGGCGGAGAACATCGCCTTCGGGGTCGAGCAGGCCACGCGCGAACAGATCGCGCAGGCTGCCGAGCAAGCCGGACTCGGGCCGGACCTCGCCAGTTTCCCGCAGGGCCTCGACACCCTAATTGGGGAACGCGGCCTGACGCTTTCCGGAGGACAGAAGCAACGCACGGCCATCGCACGCGCCATCCTGCGTGACCCCCGCATCTTGATCCTGGATGACGCTCTTTCCAGCGTGGATACGCTCACCGAAGAGCGCATCCTTCAGGGGCTGGCGTCCGTCATGCGCGGAAGGACCACGATTCTGATTTCCCATCGCGTCTCCACCGTGCGCCAGGCGGATCGCATCGTTGTGCTTGAAGAGGGTCGCATCGTCGAAGAAGGAACCCACGCGGAATTACTCGCTGCCGGCGGTTATTACGCCGATCTCTACCAGAAGCAACTGCTGGAAGAGGAACTGGAAGCTGTTTAAACCCGCAAATTTTTGTAACCCGGACAACAAAGCCGGCGTCATAGTGGCAGAGTCTGCGGTGCAGCCGAGTTCAAGAGACACCGAGACCGGACGATACGAGCAGGAAGGAGCGGTTCGTTGTGGGTCGAAACGTTTTGTGGTTGATGTTGTTGATTCCGCTCGGCAGCTTTTCGCAGAGCGCCCGGTTGCGGCCCGCGCCTCAGGTATGGATGCCCGCCCAGGTGGACTCCAACAGTCCTGTTTTCTGGCGCGATAACCAGTTCCACGTCTTTAACTCCACCGGAACGCCCGTCCTCAGTTGGGGCATGCACCAATTTGCACCCATGAACTCGGAGACCGTGCGGGTGGACCGCGACGAGCATTTTCCCATGTGGATCGAGGCCGTCTGGGTGGATGAGGACGGGACGATCTACGCCTGGTACCATCACGAGCAGCTCGGCGTTTGCCCTGGAACCGACTTGACCGTTCCGCACATCGGCGCACTCGTGTCTTATGACGGAGGCCACAGCTTTCAAGACCTTGGTCTCATCCTCACCGCAGGCGACCCGCCGGATTGCTCTGCGAAGAACGGTTTTTTCGCCGGTGGTCACGGCGATTTTTCTGTGATTTTGGACCGCGACCGCCAGTATTTCTATTTCCTGTTCGGCAATTATGGCGGCCCGGCAGAATTTCAGGGCATCGGGATCGCGCGGATGGCTTTTGAAGATCGTCGCAATCCGGTGGGCGCGGTCTGGAAGTATTTCAACGGCGACTGGACCGAGCCGGGTCTGGGCGGGCGCTTGACGCCCATTTTTCCTGTTGCGACCGCCTGGCAGCGCGCCGACACCAACGCCTTCTGGGGCCCTTCCATCCATTGGAACACGCACCTCGAAAGTTACGTGGTGTTGCTCAACCACGCCTGTTGCGAGCCCGGCTGGCCGGCAGCCGGCGTCTATGTCAGTTTTAACCCGGACGTGGGCGATCCGAAAGGGTGGACCACACCGAAGAAACTGCTTGAAAATCCCCCGGGATGGTATCCGCAAGTGGTCGGCCTGGTTGCCGGGGAGACAGACACGCTGGCGAGCCGCGTGGCCCGCTTCTATCTGCATGGCTACTCAGGTTGGGAGATCGTCTTCACCCGACAGGACGAGGAGCCGGAGGAAGAGCCGTCGCCCGAGCCGCCGGTTGACGAGGTTGTCCCGCCCAACAACGCACCCCGTCCGTAGCAACGATTCCCGCAGCGAGGGCATCCAAACAGCAGGGGCACGGATGAAAACGATCGGGGCTTTGCTGGTTGCGTCCTTGTTGTCGGGAGGTCACATGACGTTGATTGCAGGCGGGGAATCGTCTTCAGGCGGGACGGCTTCCGCCTTTCCGGATCCGATCCGCGATTTGCCGGCGCCGGCAGATGGTTCGCCGCAAATTGCCGTGCTGGCGGGCGGATGTTTCTGGTGCACGGAGGCCGTCTTCGAGCAGGTAGAGGGCGTTCTGGACGTCGTGGCCGGCTATGCCGGGGGCGATGCGCGCACGGCACGCTATGATCTGGTCTCGACGGGAACCACGGGTCACGCCGAGGCTGTGCGCATCACGTACGATCCCAGGAAGATTTCCTACGGCCAGTTGCTGAAAATTTTCTTCGCGGTGGCACACGATCCGACGCAACTGAACCGGCAGGGGCCTGACGTCGGCCCGCAGTACCGCTCCGCCATCTTCTACGCCAGCGAAGAACAGCGGCGCGTGGCGGAAGAATACATCCGCCAGCTCGACCAGGCACGCGTGTTTCCCAAGCCGATCGTCACCCGCCTGGAGCCGCTGAAAGGCTTCTATCCTGCGGAGGAGTATCACCAGGATTATGCCCGCCGCAATCCGTCCAACCCTTATATCCTGAGCCAGTCGGCCCCGAAAGTGCGGAAGCTGGAGAAGACGTTCCCTGCGTGCGTGCGTCGCCCGCGCAACCGCTGACGGCTAGCGCCGGAGGCAGAAGGGAACGTCCCCGGGCGCTGGCGCCGGCGCTTTCGAGGGGCGTTTGACACGACCATAAGCGGTTCGCTATGCTAGTTATCGTTCGGCGCTCTAGCGCGTAACTCCTGCCCGCGGAGCGGGTGCTCCGTGCGTGAGCGGGGGTCGGCCCCGAGGCTGCCGGCCGCTTGACGCAGCCGGGAGCATGGGCCGTCCGAAGCGAGTAACCTTTCACAGCCGGCGACGGCGCTCAGGGATCGGCAAGTTCCCCAGCGTTCAGGGCGGAGCGGATCCGAGCGCTTGCGCAGCGAAAGCTGGGCGCGCCGGCGGGTCTTGCTTCCATCGCCAGCGTGGATAGAGGAAAGAGGTAGAGTCGTGCCAACGCTAAACCAATTGGTGCGGTACGGGCGCAAGCCCCCGCGTCAGAAGTCGGCCAGCCCGGCTTTGCAGGGCTGCCCGCAGAAGCGTGGCGTGTGCACGCGCGTGTACACGACTACGCCCAAGAAGCCGAATTCGGCGCTGCGAAAGGTAGCCCGTGTCCGGCTGACCAACGGGATCGAGGTCACGGCTTATATCCCGGGCATCGGTCATAACTTGCAGGAACACTCGATCGTGCTGGTTCGCGGCGGCCGCGTCAAGGACTTGCCCGGCGTGCGCTACCACATCATCCGTGGCGCGCTGGACGCCGCCGGCGTGGCCAACCGCCGCCAGGGCCGGTCCAAGTACGGCGCCAAGCGACCCAAACAGTAAGCTGCCATGCCACGACGACACAGACCTGAACCGCGAGAAATTCCGCCGGACCCCGTCTACAACTCCTCGCTGGTGCAGAAGTTCATCAATTGCATGATGTGGGACGGCAAAAAGAGTGTCGCACAGCGGATCTTCTATCAGGCTATGGACAAGATCCGCGAACGCACAGGCGACGATCCGCTCAAGCTCTTCAAGAAAGCGGTCGAGAATTGCAAGCCGGTGCTGGAAGTCAAGACCCGACGCGTGGGCGGCGCCAACTACCAGGTGCCGGTGGAAGTGCCACCCAACCGCCGGACCTCGCTCGCCATCCGCTGGCTGATCCACAGTGCGCGCGACCGGGCGGAAAAAGGCATGCCCGAAAAGCTCGCTGCCGAGCTGATGGACGCCGCCAACATGCGGGGCGGCGCCATCAAGAAGAAGGAGGACGTGCATCGCATGGCGGAGGCCAACCGCGCCTTCGCTCATTACCGCTGGTAACTCTGTCGCCATGCCCCGTACGGTGCCCATCGAGAGGATGCGAAACATCGGCATCATGGCCCACATTGATGCCGGCAAGACGACGACTACCGAGCGCATCCTCTACTACACGGGCCGTACTTACAAGATCGGCGAAGTGGACGAAGGCACCGCGGTAATGGACTGGATGGAGCAGGAACAGGAACGCGGCATTACCATTACCTCCGCCGCCACTACCTGCTTCTGGCGCGACACCCAGATCAACATCATTGACACGCCCGGGCACGTGGACTTCACCGCCGAAGTCGAACGCAGCCTGCGCGTGCTGGACGGCGCGGTGGCTATCTTCGATGCGGTGGCCGGCGTGCAGCCGCAATCGGAAACCGTCTGGCGCCAAGCCGACAAGTACGGCGTTCCCCGCATTTGCTTCATCAACAAGATGGATCGCGTGGGCGCCGACTTTTTCGGCAGCGTGGAGAGCATCGTCCACCGCCTGAAGTGCAAGCCGGTGCCCATCCAGTTGCCGGTGGGCAAGGAAGACACCTTCCGCGGCGTCGTGGATCTGATCCGGATGAAGGCGCGCATCTGGCGCGACGAGACGCTCGGCGCCCAGTACGATGACGTCGAGATCCCTGCGGACATGGTGGCCAAGGCCCACGAGTACCGCGAGCAGATGATCGAGGCGGTGGCCGACGCCGACGACATCCTTTTCGAGAAGTACGTTCACGGGGAGCCGATCAGCGAGGACGATCTCATTCAGGCTATCCGCCGCGCCACGATCGCGCAGAAGATTTTCCCCGTGCTGTGCGGCGCCGCCTTCAAGAACAAGGGCGTGCAGAACCTGCTGGACGCGGTGGTGGACTTCCTGCCTTCGCCGGCCGACATCCCGCCCGTCAAGGGCACGGCGGTGGACGATCCCAACACTGTGCTGACGCGCCGGGCGGCCGACGATGAACCGTTCGCCGCGCTGGTCTTCAAGATCATGACCGATCCGTTCGTGGGCCAGCTCGCGTTCCTGCGCATCTACTCGGGCAAGCTGGCTAGCGGCGACACGGTCTACAACGTCAGCAAGGGGCGGTCGGAACGCATCGGGCGGCTGGTGCGGATGCACGCCAACAAGCGCGAGGAAATTCAGGACGTTTACGCGGGTGACATCGCAGCCGCCGTGGGGCTGCGCACGGTGACCACGGGCGACACCATTTGTGACGAGAAGGCGCCCATCGTGCTGGAAGCGATCGAGTTTCCCGCGCCGGTGGTCCAGCTCGCCATTGAACCCAAGACCAAAGCCGACCAGGACAAGCTGGGCGTGGCCCTGGCCCGGTTGACTCAGGAAGATCCGACGCTGAAAGTTCACACGGACCCTGAGACCGGGCAGACCCTGCTGGCCGGCATGGGCGAGCTGCACCTGGAGATCATCGTGGACCGGATGCAGCGGGAGTTCGGCGTGGGCGCCAACGTGGGCAAACCGCAGGTCGCCTACCGCGAAACCATCCGTGCGGAAGCCGAGGGCGAGGGCCGTTTCATCCGGCAGACGGGCGGGCGCGGCCAGTACGGGCACGTCAAGCTGCGCGTGACGCCGCTTCCCCCGGGCGGCGGCTTCCGTTTCGAGAACGCGGTGGTCGGCGGCGTCATTCCCAAGGAGTTCATTCCGGCGGTGCAGAAGGGCGTGGAAGAGGCCATGGAAGCTGGCGTACTGGCCGGCTATCCCGTCTGCGACGTCCAGGTCACCGTCTTTGACGGCAGCTACCACGAGGTGGACAGCTCGGAGATGGCCTTCAAGATCGCGGCTTCGATGGCCTTCCGGCAGGCGGTCGAGAAGGCGCAGCCCGTGCTGCTGGAGCCGGTGATGAGCTTGGAAGTGGTGGTGCCGGAAGAGTACCTGGGCGACGTCATCGGGGACCTGAACGCTCGCCGCGGCCGGATCGAAGGCGTCGAGTTGCGCGGCACCACGCAGATCATCCGGGCTACGGTGCCGCTGAAGGAAATGTTCGGTTACGCGACGGAGCTGCGTTCGCGCACGCAAGGGCGCGGCAGCTTCACCATGCATTTCAGTCGCTACGAGGAGGCGCCGGAGGCGGTGACCGAGGAGGTCGTCGCCCGGGCGCAAGGCAAGATTTCCTGGTAACGGGTTTGTGAGGCGAGATCGCTAGAGGAGAGTTTAACGCTATGGCCAAGGAGAAATTCGAGCGGACCAAGCCGCACGTCAACGTGGGGACGATCGGGCACATTGATCATGGCAAGACGACGCTGACGGCGGCCATCACCAAGGTATTGTCCAAGCGCAA